>VFQN01005440.1_pt1 | contig 15603 bp, 27 predicted proteins | sample 3512371 | NCBI WGS metagenome assembly VFQN01 (sample SAMN10412370, study PRJNA504923) | tailings metagenome | isolation source: Replicate 2 from Balatoc abandoned mine | place: Philippines: Itogon, Benguet | collected 2017-08-28
CCCTGCCCCCGCTTCCCACCCGCAGCCCCCTTCCCCCGCCCACTGCGCAGCTGCACAGGCTCCGAAAACGACCCTTTCAGCATCCCCCCGCCCGCCTTCCCCGTCCCCCGCCCAGTACCAGCACCACTATCACGCCTAGCACCATCCTCCTCCCCTCCGTCACCCTCTGAGCTGCTGGCGTCTGCCCCGGTCCTCTGCAAGTCCCCTTCCGAGGTAGGGTCGGTGGCAGAGCTGAGGCGCAGACACAGCTCCCGCACAAAGGGGCACTGCAGCGTGTGATCCTGCACGCAGTCCACGTAGCCGTGCGGGCAGGACCAGCACGCGTGGTGCCCACTGCCGCCGCCGTTGGCGCCGCCGTTTGCAGGGGAGGCCTCCGGGGGAGGCTCCCCGGGGCGGGCGGGGTGCTGCAGGCTGAGCACGTACACCTGCACGGGCAGCGGCGCAAACTAGTGCTGTGACGCCGTACATGGTGCCGTACCAGGGCCGTTATTCCTGTATAAGCCTACCAAGCTGTACACGTATGGTGGCCAACCGTGAGCGACGAAGAAGGACGCGGCCCTACCACCAACTTAGGTCGTTGAACGGTATGTGTACAGTACATACCACGGCGACGACGACCAAGTCCGTCACTCCGCCGCCAAGACCAAGTTCCGTCCAAGACCGCTGCGGCTTTTGTCATTAGCTTGGCAAAATACCACGGCAAGAAGGGCAGGTGCCGGAGGATCCCCGCCGTGCATTGTACGGCTTAAGCATGCACCCGCTTGCCGGCTGACACAGGCTCACCTGGTCTGCCCCTATGATCATGCGCACAGTCTCCAGGTTGACAACCAGTGCCCGCTCGCGGATGAGGATGGCAGTGGGAGTGGGTATGGGCAGCTGTGGGGCAGGGTGTGGTGTGTGGATGGAGGGGCAGGCCCTGGGTCACGCAGCGGCGCGGCCTCGTGGTGGGCTGGGTGTCGACCCCAACCACCGGGTGTCCAACGCTCCAAGCAGCGGGACTTGTGGCATCTCAGCGTGCCTAAGGTACCAGCCACATCCAAGCCACGCCGAGCAGAGTTGTACACGTAGGAGTAGTTGAGGGCTGGAATGGGGTGCCGGTAACGAGGGCACCGTGCCTGCATCCTGTTGCTCCCTCCCTTGTTGCTCCCTGCCTCACCGCCGGGTCTATGGCGCGCAGGTCCCGGTACGCGATGCCCATGTCTGCCACCAGCTGGTGCCGGTCCACCTGGGGCGTGGGTCAAGCGGGGCATTGCGCATTGGTGTGGGTGTGTCACAGGGGCGTGTATTAGGGTGGTGGCCACCCGCTGGTGCCGGTCCACCTGGGGTGTGAGTTTCACGGGGCACTGCTGTGGGTTGTTGGGTGCGGGCTAAGGCATGAAGGATGTCATGTGGTGTGGCATGGATAGAAGGCAAACGGCACGTGTTACACTACCGTACCAGTACGGCCGGCCGTACGCTGCTGCCCGCGATACCCCCACACCTTCACAATGGAAGGGATGCCGTCCCGTGAAACGTGTAGCACACGGCGCGGGTGCCGCGGGTCAAACGGCGCCGCCACCACAGCCGCCGGCGGGCCGCCCCAGTCCTCCGCCGCACACCCCCGTCCATTGCCGCCGCCGCCGCCATCTCCGTTGCCGTAAGGGCCAGTAACGCCAGCGCCGCCGCCGAAGCCGTTAGTGGGGGCACCCGGCCTGCCCCAGCTGCCCGCGCGTCCTGCAGACCCTCCGGACGGCGTTCGCATGGGCTCCTGGCAGCAGCCAGCGCAAGGAAAGGGGCGTACCGGTTGTTAGTTGTCTTACTACGGGTGCCTAGGGAGAGGTGCAAGGTGATCATGAGTTGGTAGCGTGGGCAATGGGGGCATTCGGGCGGTATGGAGCTGTAAAAGACACACGGGCCGTCGGGAAGGCCGAGCACTAGGGTTCTAGACCGGCCACTGCCTTCCCTACACAACGAACAATAGATGCACCTTGATTACAAGGCTTTCAAATACCTCGTGTTCGCTGTGGCTCAAGCGATACCGGCCTGGACGCGTCCTTGGGCCGCGGTTGCCGCTTCCGGACGACCTGCTTAGGCCTGAAGCTGGAGCTGAAAGTGCTTGACCTCCTAGTACACCTGACTGCAGTGCTAAAAGGGGTTTGTCCGCGTCGTCGTCAAGGAGTGGATCGCGAAGGGATTTCCGAAAGTCGCGAGAGAGCAAGCGGACAGGGAGAGAAGGCTCGCCGACCTCATAACAGTTTCGGTAGCTTTGCGCGGCTCCCATTGGCTGCCATTCTTTTAAAACGTCCCTAAACATCCTGCAAATTGCGGCGAGCAGCGTGTACGCCGTCGCCGCATCCATCCGCATCCGTCACCACCAGACAGACCCATGGGGCGTGCCTTGGACTTTGAACTGTCTGTCTCGAGACCACGGCAATGCCAACCTGTGCAGCATGGCAGACGAGCAATAACTTCAACCACTTACTCCTGGTGGCCAGCCCACAACACACTGTTCCGCGTCCGGCTGCATCGCTCAAGGCAGCCCTGCAAAATACAGTACGCCTCACGTTGGGTGCTTGGTCAACGCGAATGCCAACGACCCACCCATATCGCACATGACACAACATAGCCCTGGGCGGGCCATCGCCCAACCAACACACACAAACGCGTCCTGTGCACATCCTGCCATGCAGTTAAACCCCGCAAACCGGCTGCACTGTCACGCAGTGCCTCTTAATCAGCAGCTCGCCTGTACCCAGCAGCTGGAGGTACACGCAGCCTTCAGCGAGTATGAACCGTACCAGCCGCCGGCTCAGGCATTGCCTAGTGGGCACGAACCGCAACGCGGCGCAGGCACATGCATCCACCTGCCCACGGGGCTTGTGGGGTACAGCCCGGGATGCGTCCCATCCAGGCTTGCCATTTCCATCAGCACTCAGTCTAAACATCTCCGCCGGCCTTCTAATTGCACTGTATGATGGAGGATATGCAGGGGTCGGCGTCTTATAGTACACCTTGCGTACAACTCAACATGGTGCCAGTGCTCGTTGCCGCTGTGCTGCTTTTGCAGTGCGTCACAAGGCGAGGACGAGCTGGTGGGCCGTGTACGTGCACCGGGGGCGGGCCCCAAGCTCATGCAACCCTAGGAGCATCCCGCTACCCAACACAGCATCCCCAGCCCAGCATGCACCGTTACCCAGCCAACTGTCCACACACTTAACCTCACCCCTGTCTCAGGCACTCTAGCTAGGAACAGCATCTCCTTCACGCCTGCTTCTCAGATACGGACTGCTCCCTGGTCGGCGCCACCACGGCCTTCTGTACAGTGGGCCTGTCAACAATGGAATACCACTGCTCTTCTGCTGCCGCCATGTCGGAGCGCAGGTCCGCCCTGAACTGCCGGAGCTGCATCGTCAGGCACCACGAAGACACTAAGATTCCCTGTTGCAGGAGATGAGAGTGGGGCTGGGGTAGTATGCTCATGAACCATGCCCAGCATGCCGGCACCGAATTTTGAACCGAGCCGCCCTAAGGCCGCCGTACCAGACGGTCGCGCGATGGGCAGTCTTCGCCTGATAGCCCTGGCCACGCCATGGGCTACATATAAGGATACATTGTCGCTCTACAGCTCGTTTGTCATATTGTTTGGGGCCACAGTGCCCCGCTTTATCAGTTTTGGCGCCAGTGTTTTGCCGCTGTTGCTAATGCGCTCGCGCGGCCTCGCCCTGAAGCGCTTTCGAAGCGGAATATTGTGCCAAGAGGCGTTACATGTATCTCATCCTTGTTTGGCGCCTAGGGAGTCCGCACGGTAAAGGGGCCGTCCCCTGGGACGGCACGTGCCCGGCTGCTGGGTGCTGCCATACTACACCCGTGCGCACCTGCGCCGATTCCGGTGGTCCCCTCTTCCCAACGCCCCCAGCTGCCACGTGCCACACCCACAGGCGCGCCAAGGCGGCGGTCAGTATGGCTCCATGCGGCTTACGCCCTGCCCGCACCTCACCACTGCTCCTGGACTTACAGCCAGGAGCAGAGGAAAAAAAAAAAAAAAAAAAAAAAAAAAACAGCCCCCCCACCCCCACGTGTCAGCCCCCCCTACATTTGCTTTGTCCCCGCGGCTTGCCCCACCCCCACGTGGCAGGCGAGCACGCAGGTGCACAAACCACCCCGTCTGTATCGCTGGCCGTGCGACCAATCCACGACGAATCCGCCCGCAGGCGCCGATCCCGTTGTGCCCCGTCCTTCGCCCTCCAGCCGTGGGCGGTGGGCCGCATGCTCCCTGCCGGGTCCGCCACGCACCGAGGCGCGGCGCCGGCGCCATGTCGCTTTGCCTCGCCCGCGCAGCCCCATGTACCCCCCCTTCTTCTCCAGACATTGCTCCTGCCTACCCCACCCCCTTCGTGTCGCCTGTTCCACGCCCTCACGCCCCCAGCTGCTCCGCCAGTGGCCGCGTGTTGCGGTGCAGCCACTGAAGCAGCTCCGGCTGGTCCTGCAAGGGAGGGAAGGAGTTACGAAATTCGATTGACACTGAAACGCTGCATGGGGGGTTGGGTGCCGTGGGGGCAGTGGGGCGGGCCGGGGCTAAGAGGGGGACAGGGTGTTGCGGGGTGGAACTAGGGACGAGGCCTTGCATACGTACGTTTCACAGCACAGATGGTATGACAGTAAGGGCGCTGCTGCAGTAGCCGGGCGGGACGGGCCCAGGACGGGTACCCAGGTGCTTGCAGGAGGCACAACTGGGCTGTACGAGTGCGATGGGCCGCGACTGAGGGCGAGGCAAGGATGCCATGCCTGTGCTCTGCCCGTGTTACCTGACTGCCTGTGTGCAGGGTTTCTTGGTGTGATGCCCTGGCCGCGACCAGGCCTTGGCAGTAGCGGTTTGGTTTGGTTTGGTTTTTTACAGGGGACCCCTTCCGGTCAGGGTGTCGTACCACACCCACCACCCCGAGAGGGCAACAAGACAGCCCTCCCAAAGCCCAAAGGCACGCTACTACCAAGGCCTAGTCACGGCCAGGGCATCACACCATGAAGCCCTACGCACAGGCAGTCAGGTTGTACGGGCAGAGCAAAACAGTCATGGCACCCGGACAGCAGTAGGCACCACCGAGGGCATTGAAGCATAGACTGCGGCCCAAGTACACGTGGCACCTGCGGGCTTTTGGGCTTTGGGAGGGCTGTCTCGTTGCCCTCTCGGGGTGGTGGGTGTGGTACGACACCCCGACCAGAAGGGGACCAAACTGCAGACCTACGGATCTACCACAGATATTTGCACGAGTTCAACTCCTCCTAGTTGCATTATTGGACAGCTTTGCTCCATGGTTGGCGAAAAGGTTGTACGGGACGCACTGTGACAGCACATGCGAGCAGCCTGGGTAGAAGTAGGCCCTAAACGAGTCGATGGTGTGTGCAAACCGTTCATGTAAATGCGAAATCACGCTCGACCGCCAATGCCAATTCAACATTATACAATAATTATTCCACCTACATACATTACATATACAATTGGCTATCCATTCACGCCTGGCTTTGCATACCTGCGCGCGAGTTGACGTCCGATCGCAGGCGGTCACAGTAAGCATGTCCATGCCTTGCATGATTTTAAACTTATTCAGGATCAGCAACATAGAACAACATGCGATGGCAGTGTGCGTGCCTGACACTCGGTGCGCTGAGGCACGTGTGTGGTGCATAGCTCCAGGTGGCAACTTTGCCGTACTGCTCCCCCATGTCCCCTGATCACGGTACGCCACTCCGCATGCGCAACGGATGCCTGTGTGACCGGCTACTGTATGCGGAGGCTCAAAGAAGTCCAGCATGTTTGTAGGTTTGCCCTAATTGCTGCATGCCAGGAACATTGTTGCCCTAATGGCTCAACCTTGCGACCTCGCCCACCTGGAGCGCCCTGATATTTTGCCCACCCTGGAGTGCTTTTAGGATCTCGCAAAATCACCACAGGATATGTGCACGGATTCAAGTCCTCAGGAAGGCATTTCTACATGCCATATTGGAGTGGTGTGCGAAAAGTACATGTCGGGTGATGGAGTGGTGCCGACCAGGGGAACACGGCTGGCTAGGTGACCCCTAAACAGCGCGATCACGGTACGGTCACGGTGCGCCACTCCGCGTGCGGAACGGAGACCGGGGTGACCGGTAAAGTCAACTTGGTACAATTCCCGAATGTTTTTAGGTTTGCCCTGATTTGCATGCAGACTGTTGCCTCTTGAGCCCCCCACAGCCCTTCTCAATGCGCTTGTACACGGGTTGTTGCACTTGTGGAGGGCGAGAACCGTCCCTGTGAAACACTGACTGGCTGACAAAGTGACTGATACGTGCTTCGGCAGTGTGGGTGGATGGCATGCTGGATGGGGCGCAAGGTTGAGCCTGAACGGCACAAATCAGGTCTGGGGCACAGACAGAGAGCTCTTCGTGGTGTGGGTGCTGGTGCCCGTTGGAATCGTTGCAAGTAAAAATGAAGCAATGTACCTTCATCCACATATAGGAGCCTGACAGCAAGCCTGGCAATTTGGCATGCACCACGCTTCCTGCCCCAAATAGACGCAAATGTTCCCTGGGCTCGCCAGTCCACAATCAACAGGCAATCAGCAACCGTCAGCATGGTTTGACGCATAGGTGCAGTCCAACGTGTATGTGCATGGTCCCTGGGGCTGTTGTGCGGCAGCAAAATCTAGGCAAGGAACGTCGTGAAGACTGCCCACAAATTGGGAACATCTGACCCGGCCCGAGCGTGCTTCCTGCTTGTCAACAGCTTGCAGTGCGAAAGCGGAACGGGCCTGGCTGGCGGCATGCGGCAGTCGTGCCTTCGTATCCGGCGCCAATAACCTACAGTGCAGCCGCCTGGTACCGTGCCACAGGCCCGCTCATTGACCTGGTTGAGCCCTAAGCGTAAGCAAAGCCCACTTTCCATACATTACCATAAGGTACCGCTGAGGCTACCCCACAGCCAACACAGTTGCAAACATCACGCACTCAGTTGGCATCTGCTTCCTAACAGGCCATGCCAGCTACCTGCCGCCTACGCGTTCCTCTGACTCCCTCGCTACAGCCGCACCCCGCCCTTGCCGCCCCGTCCACCCCTGATAGGCATTAACATGCCGCCACCCTCCTGAGGTGAGCGGCGCGCTCTGGCGCTGTGCCTCGGCGAAAACCCACGCCCATCCATCCTCTCGCCTCCTTGCCTCGCTGGCGACAGGTTACCTACCGAACACCCACACGCCCCCATCCCCTCTCCCGCTCCGATGAAGCGTCAAAATACGTTCATGGACACGCACCTCGCTGCCCCAGCAGAGCCTCGACGCCGCATTCCTGCTGCCGCCATGGCCGCGGCTACCCGGGGCTAGCCAGCCCTAGCTGCCGTACAGCTCCCTCCACCTCACGCGCCCCACCCGTTGCAGCACCACAGAGCGCCACCGCTGCCCGGGCCAGCAGGCAGGAGGCGAGGTACATCGTTTCCCTCCCTCCCCGGCCTCCAGTACCCACGTAACCCGCCGCCGTTGGCCGCGGCCCCCCGTCGCCAAGGGGGCTGCCAGCGGCAGGCAGGTGCAGAGGCACCGTCTCCCTCGGCGAAGCGGTGCAAACCTCAGCTGGCCGCCGCCGCCAGCCACATTTGCGCACGCCCTGCAGGCGGGCAGGTACCCGCCCAACCCTTGGCCCCCATCACGGCATCAGCTGCCCGCACCTCGAACGCCGCCACCGCCGTTGCCAACGGCAGGTAGGTGGCCAAGTACTCCCTCGCCGCCTCCGCCGTCATGGCCGCCGGTGGCGTATGCTCCGTATCGGCGGGGGTTGGCGCGCGCCGGCGGGCGGCCAGTGGCCGCAGCCAGGTCGATGGCCTCCTGCCAAGGTGGAAGTTAAGCGGGAGAGGAGCGCACGTGCATGAGGTTGGCATGCGGCAAAGACTTGTCTTTAGACGGGCTTCCGGCGTCCACCAAAGCCGAGACCATTGCCGGGTCCACAGCACGACGGCCAACCGCAAGGCCTGGGCAGTGGCCAAGGCCCTTGCGCTGCAAACAATCCACCCCTGCTTGCGAATCAGACCTGGAAGCGGCCCACATTCTACTCCCGCTTACAGTACAGGAGACACCAGGCTGGTGCGATACGGTCTGTTGTGCGTACCGTCCCCAATGACCCCTTACCGGCACCTCACTACCAGATTACGTACATACCTTCGAGGTGGGGGCCACACTGGAGCCCCAGGCAGACCCGTTTCCTTCTGCTGCTGCCATTGCTACCCCTGCTGCCGGTTCCACCACTGCGTTGCACGTTCAGTAGAGGAGTGCTGCCCATGGACATACTGCCTCCACCGGGGGGCCCCTCAGTACTGGGCATTTGCAGGGGCACGAGGCAGGGGGATAGGCAACAAGTCAGCGCCCCGAAAGGATGCATGTAGAGGTGGCCAAAATTGACTGAATCAGCGTCACGCACCATGCATAGTGTTTGCTGAGCTGCAATGCGGCGGACACAAACCCCAGCTAGTCCCTGGCAGAGACACCACATCCTGTGCAGCATCTCATCCTTCTCTCATGTGTGCCCCCTGCCGCCAAGCACAACCTACCAGCTGAAACGCGGCCGCGATGTCGTCGAACTTTGCCAGGAACTGGTCCGCAAACATCATGTTGGGGTTCTGGGGCAGCAAGTTGCTGCACAGCTTGCGTGCTCCATCCACCGCCGCCTTCAGGGACGGCAGGTCCAGCGGGTGCACGTCGTTGTTGCGTTGAAGGGCGATAGGCTGCAGCCCCGCCTTCAGATCCTGGGTGGTGAGGCCGACCACGGTGGCCAGGTTGGCCACAGCAGCACTGTCCGCCCGGTCAACAAAGGTCTTGGGCGGTGTTGCTGGTGCTGGTGCTGGTGCTGGTGCTGCTGCTGCTGCTGCACTGCGACTCTTGCGGCTGGTGAGCGCTAGCTTGGCGACTTGGCTGGTGAGCGCTAGCTTGGCGACTTGGTGGACAACGTTGTATACGTGCTGCACTTTGACTGGCTCTAGGTCGCTGCGATCCTGCTGGACCTCCTGCTCCAGCCGCAGCAGCTCCTGTTCCAGCTGCTCCCGCTTAGCTGTCTCCTGCAGCAGCCCCTGTTCCAGCTGCTCCCGCTTAGCTGTCTCCTGCAGCAGCCCCTGTTGCACCTGCTCCCGCTTAGCTGTCTCCTGCAGCAGCCCCTGTTGCACCTGCTCTAACTGAGACTGGAAGGCCGCTAGTACTTCCTGAGGGTCCTTGCTGGGCTCCTGCTTGCGCTGCGCCTTGTTGATGTTTGCGCTGCGCGGGGGGGGTAGCGGCTTCTCGCCTTGAAATGCATAAATACGTGTGTTCAACCGAGGGAAACCGCGTAGCATAGCAGCTGTGCGACAAGGAATCGGCCCATGGGTAACTGGTAATGCTTGTACACTACTTTATATGAACATCATAGGACTGCTTGTGGCAACCGATTGTGATGGGCCTTCAAGGCTCTGATGAGCGATGACGCAAGCGTAAGTTCGCGACCGTGCTCGGCCCTGATCGGCCCTGAACCCGGTCCCTGGAGTCAAGCCCGGACTCCAGGGAGGGGATTACAGGGCGCTTGGTATGAAGGTATGAAGGTATATATGAATGACCAAGAGTAGGGTCAGCGTGGGTAGACCGTGCCCAACGGGAAGTCTCAGCCATTTCAACCACCTCGTAGGCCAACGCTGCTTTGGCGCTTTCACTCTCTGACAGTTGTAACAAATATTATGAGGGATTGACATCTGCAATGGGGCACCGGAAGCGGTTCGGCTGCCAAAAACCCAGCGCCAGTGTTCAATCGGCCAGTTAGGCGCAGCTTTTCGCCGCAAACCTGGCGGCTTTACCCCTAGCGTAAATTTCCAAACTTTGCATGATTATAGACATTTTCAGGCGGCTAAGGCACGCGGAAGCGGTGTTATGCTCGTTGGCGTGAGTCATGTCCTGGGCATCCAAGCAGGGCTGTGGCGCGGGGGCTCTGAGTAGGCTGACAGGCCCTTTTTGACCATATGATGATATTTGAGCACGCCCGCGCATCTAGACTCCGCGCTATTGAGACAGCATATGGGTGGGGCACTTCGTTTCGGGTCGGCGCCAAGCTGGCGCCGACGCTTGCGCTGTTGCGGCCCCAAGCAGCCAAATTCACAGTGCCTATGCATGGCAGTATTGGGGCGCGTGTGCGCGGCTGGCGGCTGCTGTAGGCGCAAATCGGCACAGTAGCCCAAACTTCGCACTACTCCGGCTTCGCATGGGACCTGCCAACACCCAACAGCCTCTCGAACAACGCCTGCATACGTTACTCTCACGGAGTGCGCGTTGACGTCCCCCCCCCCATGCAAGTGCCACGGTCGGTTCCCCTGTGATGGCTGTCACTGGCCAGGGGAGCTCCCCTGGTAATGGCCACGCCCCGAGCTGTCCTGAATTTACGGAGAGGTCTGACGGTTTTGGTCTTGGCCTGGTTGGCCACCCATCCCCGTCCCAACCAGAAAGCAGGGCCGATCCCGGAGACGCGGGGCTTACCACCCCAGAGGAAGTGCTGCCATCATGCCATACATACTTTCCTGGGAGGCAAGACGGCCAAGCCCTAGAGCACGTGCCGCCCACGCAAAGCCTCAGCCCTTTGTGGACCTCATGCCACATCCTTGCTGCCCAGGTCAGAGGTCACTCGCTGCCCGCGACATCGTTTCCGCCGCGTCACAACCGTATCCCCTCAGACCCCAAGGAACCCAAGCCGCGTTTTGCTTTTGCAGCAAATTGCCTGTTACACGTTGTGGGTCGACGGCGCCGAGGTGGACGGTCCTGACCCAGCCCCTGCCAGCTCCACCCTCTCAGCAGCCCCAGCCCCGCCGGGCCGCGGCCCGGGCGCACGGCCCCCGCCGCCCCGCCCGAGCCGCCCCCGCCCCTGCCACGTGTCCGGTCCGCGCTGCCGCCGTAGCGCCGTACGGCCGCACAGCGGGGCGAGTGTCTTACGAGGCGGGGGCACCGGCCTCCTTGGACGCCTGGCTGGCCATGCGCAGGGCGCGCTTCTTGGCCAGGGACTCGGACCTGGAAGCGGGAAGGGAGGGTTGGGGAGAGGATGTGAAAACGGGGTGTAATCACAACGTTCAGGCGAAATGCATGCTTCACATAGCTTGGCTACGTGCAATGAGGTCTCAGTCGGCAGTGCCTCGGTAGCCCACGCCCTCGCTACCCCGACCGAGCGCCCTCCGTCCGGGCACCCCAGGCCCTCGCCGCACACGGTGCCTTCCTTCCCACCTGCGCTCCCTCTGCTCCTTGAGCCTCTGCATGAGCAGCTTGTGGTACTCGCCGGCCTCGGCCTTGTTCTTCTCCTGCTGGCGCTTCTTCAGGCTCTTGCGGGCGCGCTTGCGCTGCAGGGCAGCGGGCGTCACCAGCCTGGGGGAAAGAGTGGGAGCGGGGTGGCAGGCGGGGTGAGGAAGGCGTCCAGACGGCATAGGGCGATTCCGGCTATTGCTAGCGTAGGTATCAGCAGCGCCTCTCAGACGCGAACAGGGCACGACCAGCGGAAGCCCCTGTCCAGTCGACGTGTTCCACCAATGACCCAGCCCGTGGTGTCCCGCGCTCGCCGCCGTCCCTGCGCGTTGTGCCCCCTCTGCCCTCCGGCCCTGGCCCACCTCTGGACCTTAGGGCACTTGCGGTGCTTCTTGCCCTTCGCGTCAGTCCTCTCGCCGGAGTAGATGGTCACGTACCTGGGAGCGGGATGAAGCAAGGGGTGCAAGAAAGGTCTCAATAACGTGCAAAGGAAACCGCGAGATGTAGAAACGCGCAGAAAGTGGCAGCTCCGGCTGGGCTCGCTTCCTGACAGCTCCGCCTTCTCTTAAGCCGCCTCTGCTAGCACACGCAAAGCGAGCGCGTGCTTCTGCCCCAGCAACCACGTGCCCTGCAGCAGGTGAGTTACAGCCGCCGCCGCCATGGCCCGCTTGCACCTGCTGCTGCAGTGCCCTGCCTTCACGCCGCTGCGGGCTGCCAGGCCACCCTGCTGCCCCTGTCCCCTGCCTGCTGCCTCGCCCTGTCTCCGGGACTCAGCACCCCGTGCACGGCCCTGCTCACTTGCGCACGTCGTCCTCCTTGGACAGGTTGAACATCTTGCGGATCTTGGAGGCGCGCTTGGGGCCGCGCATGCGGGGCTCTCCTCGTCCGTCAGGCCGGGCAGCTCCTGGGGGCCGGAGACGAGCAGGGAGAGAGTAGGAGCTCAGGGGTCGGTCGGCAGGGCCCATTGACTGATGCGCTACCAGCTGAGCGTGCCCGGTGCAACCCTGGTGCGATGCGTGCTGACACCCGAGTGCAGTGCACCCGGCCCCCAGGACCACGGTCCTTGCCGCTTTGTACACACAGCCGTTGGCTCCTTGACAGCGGAAAGTCAGTGGCCTTCGGTGACATTCCCCCACACTGTTCAAATACTGACGCGGTGCACCCTGTCTACATCGGTGGCTGAAGCCCCGGGACAGCCGCAGAGTGCCCCGCTTTGTTGACCACCCGCACTCCGATTCCAGCTACTCTCCCCTTGCTCTCTACACTACGGCAAGCACCCCAGGAGCCCCCTCGGTCCGCTTCCACCGCACGGCCCGTCCCAGTCCAGCTTCCGCCCCCGCCCCCGCCCGCGCCCCACGCCTCTCCACCCCCACCTCCTCAGCCGTTCCCCACCTGCTCGCCCTTCTTGACGATGACCAGGTTGAGTACCGACAGGTCGGGCGGCACGATGCAGCCGCGCACCGACTTCCGGCGGCGCTCGCCTGCAGGGCGGCAGCACGGGGCAACGGGAACCACCAGGTTAGGGACCCGAATAGGTATCGGGGTCTCAAGATGCTCCTCTCTCTACGGTGTGCACGTGCCCGTCGTATGCATGTGCGTAGTTTGCAGTCAGCTGCGAGGCTGTTGCGGCTGCCATCCTGCACTGCCAGCTTCCGCTGCGCATGCTGCTGCAGGATCTGAGCGGCCAGCGAGCAAAGGGGCCTGTCTGCTGCGAACAGCACCGGACGCTGCACCCCCTGCTGCAGCACCCTGCGGACCCTGTAGACGCCGGCCGCCTTTGCCCCGCTCCAGTCCCCGCCGACCCTCCCTGTCCGCTGCGGGCCCGCCTGGGGGGACGCAGCCGGGCACCAGCGACCGCCGCCACGCAACGCAGCAGGGTCCTCCAGCACAGCACCCGGCGTGTTGCCTGCTCACTTGGAGGGCAGGGCACGGCCCTGCACCCGGCGCTGACGCTCATCCGCCTGGGGGTTGCCCAGGTGAGGCGGCTGAGGCACCTCACCGCGCGCGAAGGAATCGCCGAGGCTCTCCACAGCGACAAAGACTGCGGTTGGGAGCGAGCTCCACGGCTGCTGATCGGCATGCTGCCCGTGTACCCCGTTCCAAAGGCCTCGCCGCCAGAGCGCGCCCGCGGCCCGTGCCAGCGGCGGTAACCCTTGATCCGAGCTCCGACCGCACCTCACGCCGCCCCATGCATGGGGGCACGGTGCGCCGCTGCCTGCCGCTGCTGCCGCCTGCTGCCCCTCAATTGCTGCTCTTCCTGTCGCAGCGGCTTACTGGGGTTCGCTCTCTGTTGCTGGACTCTGAGAAGTGCTAACACTGGCGCCCCGCCTGGACCGCCCCCTCGCCACTGGGCAAGGCCCCGCCGCTGAACCTGTGTGCGTCACTGTGACATGTTGCCGTTGCCCAACACTGTGCAATCACTTGTACTAAGCCGTCAGCAAACCGGTCCTGTCCAAAACACTACAGCACTTGCTAGACCAGGTTCGCGCACTGACGCACGGTTGCATGCAAGCACAAGGAGGCCCCCTGCTGCCGCCCAACCGCCCCGAGCTGCTGGCCCGTCCGTCCGTCCATTTGCCATCCGCCCCTGGCCATGGCCCCCGCTCCGGCAGGCTGCTGGCCCCCGGCCCCCCGGCCCCCTGCGCGCTGCACGCCTCCCCCCCCCCCCCGTCCTGCCCCCCGCCCGCTGCTGCCCCGCTGCTCACCCTTCCGGCGGCCGTAGCCGCGGAAGCCCTGGTCGCCGGGGGTCATCAGCAGGCGCACACGGCCGTTGGTCAGCACACCCTGCTTCATGGCGAAGCCCTGCTTGTCCTGGCCACCAGTGATCTTCAGGACGTAGCCCTGCGGGTAGGATTGGACCCAACACACGTGCTCAGCGACTGGTGGCGCGCTCCGGCCAGGAAATGTCGTCGCGGGAACGCGCCGACGCAGAGCATGCGCGACCGCCGCCCTGCGCACCTTGAACTCATCGCCCAGGGCCTCGCCGTCGACCTCAGCGGCGACACGGCGGTCGTAGAAGGCACGCAGCTTGGCCTCATCGTCCACCTCCAGCTTCTTCTGGCACCCGGAGGCCGGGTACGCGATGTTCAGCTTAATGGTTGCAAGCTGCTCACGGCCTGCGAGCAACAGCCCGCAAGATATAAATGCATTTGCTTTGGATGTCGTAGGCGACGGTCACCAAATATCCATGAAGCTCGCTCTGCCAGGCCGCTCCGCCGCTGAAAAGCTGCTCAGCGTCCACCTATCCATACGCAGCTGCAGTTATGAATAAGAGTATTGTGATTTCCAGCCATGACGCCGGCTGCCTCTAAGCTCTCCGCGTTGGTGTTGCGGCGCTGCCCAGGAAGGAATCAGCGTTGGTGCTGCCGGCGCCATGGCTGGTAAACCAAGATGCTTTTTGTCATTGAACTTCAATATGAGCAAGGAATTATGCTTAAGCTCCTCGACAGCACAGCTCGCGCTGGTCTTGGCGGCTACCAAGCTTTCCCAAGACTTCCCGCTGCGCCCTAACAGTATTGAAGCCCTCGCAGCATAACCATACACACCTGGCTGGTGAGCGGGAAGAGAACCTCCACAGTGCGAGCCGCCCTATCCAAAGGCCCTATTCATGCTCGCGAAGCGCGATCGGCCCCTTCTGCTGCACCTGAGCCACACCAGGCAGAAGCATCCCTCCACCTACCGGTATCCCAGCGTTCCACGCGAGCCTGTTACCTCTTGATGGGTTCCCTCCCACGTGCCACTCCGCTTTGTACGACGCAACATTGCGCAAGGCAGAAGACCTCTACACAGCCGCATATAATCCTATCTTTCTCTATGCATCTACTGCTTTCTATTGCATTGTGGTGCACTTGCACAGCCTCGGCTTTCGCGACTGCAGCTCACATGCAACCCGCAAGAGGGCCGCGCGCCCAAGCGGAGGACACTTCAAGCAACATGGTGCACTGAAGTTGCCTTGAAAGTAAAGCGTAACAACAGCAGTTATGGAAAGCGGGCCCAGCAGGTCTCGCTCGGCTCATGCTCTGGTGCCTGTGACCCAGACCAAACGTGGCCCAGAAACGCACAACTCTCCTCACATGAGCTATATGTGCTTGTGTCAAATAGCTCTGAAGCCTTGTACAAGGGCGCGCGGCCCTCTTGCGGGTTGCATGTGAGCTGCAGTCGCGAAAGCCGAGGCTGTGCAAGTGCACCACAATGCAATAGAAAGCAGTAGATGCATAGAGTATGATAGGATTATGTGCGGCTGTGTAGATGTCTTCTGCTATGCGCAATGTTGCGTCGTACAAAGTGGGGAGTACCAGGCAGCGGCGGTCTTGCGTCTTTGAGTGTGCTGCTTACAACGACCTTCGGTCTAGCAGTGGACTCTGCTTTG
>VFQN01005441.1_pt1 | contig 15600 bp, 14 predicted proteins | sample 3512371 | NCBI WGS metagenome assembly VFQN01 (sample SAMN10412370, study PRJNA504923) | tailings metagenome | isolation source: Replicate 2 from Balatoc abandoned mine | place: Philippines: Itogon, Benguet | collected 2017-08-28
GAGCGCATACTGCACCTTTAGGTGCTGGAAGGGGGTTACGTTATACAACAAAGCGGGCCCGGAACAGCGAAGGCCCTTTGGGCATATATTGCGGCCCTCGCTGTTCTGGGGTAATATATAGTTAGACAGATAAGGGTAACTAATAATCAGAGCATTGGGCCCAATACTGGGTGCTCCTTAAAGGGGCCTTTTGTAACAACCCGTCAGTGTCAACTGACGTATTATTAGCTTGGACAAACAAAAAAACGAAAAACTAGTCAATCTTGTTATCTTAATTATTTAAAATGTTAGTTTAAAAACCTTAGCTAAAGTTTGTGTTTTTCAGGCTCAGTAGGAATCGAACCTACATTAACGGCTTAGAAGGCCGCTGTCCTATCCATTGAACGATGAACCCAGCCCCTTATCCTTTTAGCCCTTTTGCCCCAAAGGTTTGAGGATCGTAGGATCGGCAAAGCCGACCTACTATCAGGATCCTCCGATGCCCCTTCGGGTAACTAAAAGCCAATAGATCGTAGAGACTATATATGCCCAAAGGGGCCCCGAAGGGGTACTATCAGGATCCTTTCAGCCCTTTGGGGCAATGACTCTCGCCCCTTCGGGGAGCAAAGCGAGGATTGCCCCGGAGGGGCAACAACTTTTTTGTCCTTCGCGTCCCACAACGTGTTTGCCCCTTTGGGGCACGAGTCGCAATATATGCCCGAAGGGCCTTTGGGCCCCGGAGGGCAAGAAAAAGAAGGGGCCCTTTAGGCTTCTCTGTCTTATGCGCAGAGCGCATACTGCACCTTTAGGTGCTGGAAAGGCATCCCACGTTGTTCTTGCCCCTTCGGGGCAACGACGCGGCTCCTTATTTAAAAGCCGATACATCAACGCTCTTGCCCCGAAGGGGCAACGAAGGATTTGTATAAATACAAAACAACAGGCATCAATCAATTACCTTTGTTGCCCCTTCGGTGCCCCTTTGGTCTATTGGTCTATTGGCTCTTGCCCCGAAGGGGCAACTGCGTCTTGGCAAAGCCAAGAGAACGCAACGCGAGGAACGTGACCCCTTATGCGCTCCCACGTTGTGTTGTCTATTGGCTTCGCCAATTGTTCCTTGGCTTTGCCAAGAGACGCGCATACTGCACCTTTAGGTGCTGCCCCATAGGGGCATCTCTTTCCCCCTTCGGGGGACAAAGCGAGACGAAGGGGGTTACGTTATTGCCCCAAAGGGGCAAAGGATCGGCTTCCCCCGAAGGGGCGAGCAGCGCGAGAAGCCGATACAACACAAAGGGGCCCTTCTCCTTATTTAAAAGCGAGCCCCTTTAGGCATATATTGAGATGCCTGGAGAGGCTCTGAAAGCCGTTCAGGCCCTCTTTGGGGCCGCCTTGCTCGTTGCCCCGAAGGGGCCCCTTTGGGCATATATTGCGGGACGCAATATATGAAGGGGCCTGAAGGGCTATAAGAACAAACTTTATATGCTTTCTCCCGAAGGGAGACGTAGCGCATACTGGTCGGCAATATATGCCCAAAGGGCACAACGTGGGAGATCCTGGAAGTTTTCTTAAAAATGGCTACAAAATCTTATTCTATTTGACGTAAAATGTTTTAGTTTATATATAACATATTTTTCTATTGAGTAAAACATTTTACATCAAATGCCTTTTTTATTAATACTTTGTTTATGAACCTGCGTTGCCCCCAGAGGGGCCGAAGGGGCCCTCCAGGCTGTCTTTCTTTGGGGCCCTTTGGCCTGGAGGGTAATTTATTACATAAAGGATGCCCTCTGACCCCTTATTTCTCTAAAAGCTCTCGAAGGCGGAGGCTCGGAGGGCATATATTGCCCGAAGGCTTTTTAGTTACCACCCCCCCTTTCGGGGTAATATAACGCTTCGCCAATAGGAGGGGGGCTATATATAAAAGCATCTTCTTTGTCCCCCCAAAGGGGGCGAAAGCCCGCTCCCCGAAGGGGCGAACGGAGGCTTTCAGCCCGCCCCTTCGACTTCCAGGAAGTCCCCTTTGGGGACCCTCTCGTTGCCCCGAAGGGGCAATAGCAAAGCGGGGTATGCGCAATATATACCCTCCGGGCCTTCGCTGTCTCTCTGAAAGCCGCTTTCGGGCTGAAAGCTCTGGGCATATATTGCCCGGAGGCTTTCAGCCCTTTGGGCCCCCTTTGGGCCGCCTTGCCTCGCTTCGCTCCCCTTTGGGGCGCGTTTGCCCCAAAGGGGCAAAGAGAAGGGCCCTTCTTTGTCGTTGTCAATTGGCTTTGCCAATAGTTCCTCGCGTAGCGAGAGAAAGCCAAAGGGATATTGCAATATATGAAGGGGCTAGTAGAACTTGATTAAAATAAAAGTAATTGCATAAATGCTTCTGGATCACAAATTGAAAGTTGAGCAATTACTTTACGATTTAATAAAATTTTATGTGTTTTTAAATAATTCATAAATTCACTATAATTTAAGCCATAACGACGTACAGCAGAATTTACACGTGCAATCCATAGACGGCGAAAATCGCGTTTTTTTTGGCGACGGTTTCTATATGAATAACGTAGTGCTTTCATATTTTGTTGATTTGCTGTACGGAATAAAGTACTAGCAGCACCTCTAAAACCTTTTGACATGCTTAAAATTTTTTTATGTCTTTTGCGCGATACATTACCACGTTTAACTCGAGTCATATTAAATTTATTTTAGATAAGATAAAATCTTTTTTAAATATAAAAAAGAATAAGTATTATAAAAGATTTTTGTTACAAAAAATGTTTAAAAGTAATTTTAAAATGTTTGTGATTTTTTCTTTTATACTTTGTAGAAAAATACTTATAGCCCTCTATATATTGCAATATATGCCAAAGGGCCCCAATATATGCCAAAGGGCCCCTTTGGGGCAATGACTCTCGCCCCTTATGCGCTCCCCGAAGGGGCGAGCGCATACTGCACCTTTAGGTGCTGCCCCATAGGGGCATCTCTTTCCCCCTTCGGGGGACAAAGCGAGGAATGCCCCAAAGGGGCAACAACGAACAGCTTTCAGATCTATAAAGCGAGGATTGCCCCGGAGGGGCAACAACAACACGTTCCTCAATATATGCCCACAGGATTGGTGCAAAGCACCAACAAAGGGCCTTCGGGAGAAGAGATGGCAAACGCCCCTGAACGGAGCCCTTTGACGTTGCCCCTATTCGGCAAAGCCGAATGGGGCCCCGGAGGGCAAGATAAAGAGCCCTTTGGGCATATATTTATGCGCTCCCCGAAGGGGCGAGCGCATACTGCACCTTTAGGTGCTGGAGGAAGGTTGGTGCTTTATATTGCCTCTCGTTGCCCCCCCTCCGGCAATATATGCCCAAAGGGGCTACGTCTCCCTTCGGGAGAAAGAGATGCCCTTTGGGCTTCTCTGTCCTCCCGAAGGGGCGAAAGGCAGCGAGGATTGCCCCTTTGGGGCAACGACAAGGCGGCCCGGAGGGGCCACATACGAAGCGGGCCCCCCCTTCGGCCCCTTTGGGGCAACTTATTGTGCTTCCCCGCAAAGCGGGACACCAACCTTCCCCCCTCTGGGGCTTTGGGGCCCCTTTGGGCATATATTGCGGGACGTAATATATGCCGATACAACAAAGCGAGCCCTTTGGGGCCCGCTATATATGCCCAAAAGGGCTGCGCTTCTTTGTCCTCCGCTGTCGGGCATCTCTTTCTCCCGAAGGGAGACGTAGCCCCTTTGGGCATATATTGCCGGAGGGGGGCAACGAGAGGCAATATATTGACGCCCGAAGGCCCCTTTGGGCTTGGAGAGGAACTGCCCCTCCGGGCCCAAAGGGGCCTTCGGGCTCATTGAAGCGAGCTTTTAGACTTTAAAGCCCATGACCCCAAAGGGCCCATGGGGCAACTGATTGCCTGAAAAAAGACTGACTATCAACATTTTAAATGTTCAGTAAGCTGTTTATACAACTTTCTTTGAGTAAAAAGGCTACCCTTCTCGCTTCTTTGTCTGAAAGCCGGGGCCCCTTCGGGGCAAGAGAACCTTTCAGCCCGTAGCATCAATAAATTACCTTCGTTGCGCTTCGGGGCCCGCTGAACGGAGCCCTTTGGCAATATGTTGTATCCTTTTAGCCCTTTGGGGCAATAACGTTGTCAATTGGCTTTGCCAATAGTTCCTTGGCATTGTTTTTTATTAGCGAAGCTAATAATAACAACACGTTCCTCGCTGCCTTTCGCCCCTTCGGGGGGACAGAGAAGCCCAAAGGGCCCCTGAAGGGGCGAAAGCCGGAGGGGGGGCAACGAGAGGCAATGTATTGAGGATCCTCTAGGATAGAGTATCTCGCAGATGCTCGATCCTTTCAGACAAAAAAGCGAGATGCTCCATCGGAGGATCCTGATAGTCCCCTTTGGGGGTACGATCGTTTCTTGCTTTGATGTATCGGCAAACCCCTGCGGGGTCTGCCGATCCTCGAACCTTTCGCCCCTGAACGGTCGAGCAACGCGAGGAACTATTGGCAAAGCCAATTGACGACACAAAGGGGCTACGTCGTTGCCCCTCCGGGGCAATCCTTGCTTCGCTCCCCTTCGGTTCTCGTGCCCCAAAGGGGCCCCGAAGGGCATATAAAGTGGGACTTTTTAGTTGCCCGAAGGGGCCCAAAGGGCACAACCCCTTCGGGCATATATAGTGAAAGAGACGAGAGAGAAGCGAGGAACGTGTTGTTGTTGCCCCTCCGGGGCAATTTGCCCCTCCGGGGCAATCCTCGCTTTATAGATCTGAAAGCCGTTCCAGCACCTAAAAGTGCAGTATGCGCTCACCCCTTCGGGGAGCGCATAAGGGGCGAGAGTCATTGCCCCAAAGGGGCCCTTTGGCATATATTGCGGCCAAAGGGGCCGCTTTTTTGTCTGAAAGGATTGGTGCATGCGCACCAACCCCCTTTGGGCTTCTTTGTCCCCCCGAAGGGGCGAAAGGGCTCTTTATTTAAAATCCGATACCCCTCCGGGCAATATATGCCCGAAGGGGCTCGCTTCTTTGTCGTCGTTGCCCCGAAGGGGCAAGAGCGTAGCGAGAGAAAACCAAAGGGTTATCTTGCCCTCTGGGGCCCTTATCTTGCCCTCTGGGGCCCTTATCTTGCTCTCTGGGGCCCAAAGGGCCCCCTATTCGGCTTTGCCGAATAGGGCATATATTGCAATATATAGAAAGCCAGGAGGGGTACTATCAGGTTCCGGTGCCTACTGCCAATTGCTCATAAAAAAATACTAAAATTTTTTTGTTATTTGTTACGGAAAGGGAGGGATTCGAACCCTCGGTGACCGCGAAGCCACGCCAATTTTCAAAATTGGTGCAATTAACCACTCTGCCACCTTTCCTAATTATGTTATTAATATTATTTAAAATTTTCATGTTATATTTAAACTATTTATAACATAAAATCTTTAAACAATCAAGCTTTATTTTGTTTATTAAAACAAGCTTTCTTCCAGCACCTAAAGGTGCAGTATGCGCGTCTCTTGGCTTTGCCAAGGATCAGCGAAGCTGATACAACACAACGTGTTTGCCCCGAAGGGGCACGAGGAACAATTGGCGAAGCCAATAGACAACGCGCATAATATATTGCCTTTCGTTGCCCCTATTAGGCAAAGCCTAATGCTTTCAGCCCTCTGCCCCTCTGGGGTAACTAAGAAGCCAATAGACCAAAGGGGCCCCCTTTGGGCCCCCTTTGGGGCCCGCTTCGTATGTGGCCCCTCTTATTAGCGAAGCATTATATTGCCCCGAAGGGGGCCGCTTTATATATCTGAAAGCCGCGTCCCACAACGTGGGAGTCGGGCCCCTTTGGGGCAATGACGTAACACGTTCCTCGCAATATATGCCCCCCCTTCGGGCATATAAAGTTGCCCTTTTGGGGTGGGGTATCCTTTCAGACAGAGAAGCCCAAAGGGCACTTTATATGCCCTTCGGGGCCCCTTCGGGGCACGAGATCCTCGACCATTCAGGATTGGTGCTACCCCGCAAAGCGGGACACCAACCTTTGGTTCTCTTGCCCCGAAGGGGCCCCGGCTTTCAGACAAAGAAGCGAGAAACCAACCTTCCTCTATATATGCCCAAAGGGCCCTTTGGCTTCCAGCACCTAAAGGTGCAGTATGCGCTATATATGCCCAAAGGGCCTTCGCTGTCTCTCCTTCGCTGTCTCGCTGTTTGGGCCCCTTCGGGCATATATTGAGACGCCTGTAGGGCCCCTTTGGGCAGATATTGCTAAAAGCCGGAGGACCTTTGGGGCAATAAAAAGGATCCTCTAGGCCCGGAGGGGCCGCCTTGTCGTATCCTTTCAGCCCTCTGGGCATATATTGTCTGCTTTCAGCCCGTAGGGCATATATTGTCTGCTTTCAGCCCGTAGGGCATATATTGCGCTTCTTTGTCTGAAAGCCGGAGGGGGCAACGAGAGGCAATATATTGTTAGAGGACTCGATCCTTTCAGCCCGGAGGGTATATATTGCGAGATGCTCCATCGGAGGATCCTTTTAGCTGTCCTTTTAGCAATCAGTTACCCTCCGTCGTTGCCCCTTTGGGGCCCGCTATATATGCCCCCCCTTCGGGCCCCTCTGGGGCAACTGATTGTGCTTTGCACCAACAATATATGCCCAAAGGGATATTGCAATATATAGCAAATAACGTTAGTTAAACTAACTATTGTAGCCTCTTTGGCCCCGAAGGCCCGGAGGGGACAAGAAAATAAAAACATCAAACAACACGCCCTGTAGGAATTGAACCCACGACATCAGGTTTTGGAAACCTGCGTTCTACCGACTGAACTAAGGACGTTTTATTATTTATTCTGTTACCTTTTTAACATGCAAGAATATTAATGTCAATTCATATTTCAAACTTTATATTGCCTTGACCCCAAAGCATCTCTGTCTTATTGGCCCCCTTCGGCACAATATATGCCCTCCAGGGCCCCTTTGTGTTTTTGTATTTATACAAATCGTTGCCCTTTGGGGCAATAACGTAACCCCCTTCGTCTCGCTTTGTCTCCCTTCGGGAGAAGAGATGCCCCTATGGGGCAGCACCTAAAGGTGCAGTATGCGCCATAGCCTTTCAGACAGATATGTGCTAAAAGACGTTCCGTTGCCCCTTCGGGGCAAGAGCGTTGATGTATCAGCTTTGCGTCGTTGCCCCTTCTCAATATATGCCCAAAGGGGAACAACGTGTTTGCCCCTTTGGGGCACTTTTTTGTCTGAAAGGACCAAAGGGGTCGTTGCCCTTCGGGCCCCCTTTGGGGGCAACTAAAAGAGACGAAGGAGGGCCCCCTCTGGGGCAATATATGCCCAAAGGACAGCGAGCCCCTCTGACAGCGAGGGACAAAGAAGCACCAATAACGTAACCCCCTTCGTCTCGCTTTGTCTCCCTTCGGGAGAAGAGATGCCCCTATGGGGCAGCACCTAAAGGTGCAGTATGCGCTCGCCCCTTTGGGGAGCGCAATATATGCCCAAAGGGCTAAAAGACGTTCCAAAGGGGCAACGACGACTTTTTAGTTACCCCTCCGGGGCCTCTGGGCCCCCTTTGGGGCCCCTTTGGGAATATATTGTATGTGGCCCCTCCGACGTCCCCCAAAGGGGGATGCGAGGGCCCTTTGGTTCTATTGGCTACGCCAAGTTGCCCTTTGGGCCCCTTTGGTTCTCTTGCCCCGAAGGGGCAATGCCAAGCGAGAAACCAACCTTCCTCGCTTTGCCCCTTCGGGCCCGCTTTGACAATATATGCCCAGAGGGCTGAAAGCTTTGGGCATATATAGCCAAAGACCCAGAGGATTGGTCCTATATATTACCCCCTTCCTTTCCAGCACCTAAAGGTGCAGTATGCGCTCGCCCCTTCGGGGAGCGCATAAGACAAAGAAGCGAGGAACGTTAGTTACTACTGCACCTTTAGGTGCAGTTGTATCGGCAAACCCCTGCGGGGTCTGCCGATCCTTGGCTTTGCCAAGACACTAACGTCTTTTAGCACATATCTGTCCTTCGCTGGCTGTCTGAAAGGCTATGGCGCATACTGCACCTTTAGGTGCTGGAAGGGGGTTACGTTATCTATTGGCAAAGCCAATTGACAACGAAGGGAGGGCATATATTGCTAAACTTATCTAAAACTAACTGCAGCTTGCCAAACAAAAGCTAATAAAATAAAGAATACAGGAATAACAGGTAAAACGTCTACAATTGGTGCAAATGGTGCATAAGCTTCAGGAAGTTTTGCAAATACCAGTGCTAAAGTTGTCATAAATATCCTTCATTAAAAAGTTTTATATTTCATTGACTGATCTTATTGTTTTAAATGCTTTCGCCTTCGTTGCCCCTTCGGGGCAAAAGCGTTGCTCTTTATATTGCCTCTCGTTGCCCCCCCTTCGGCTTTCAGACTTTTTTGTCTGAAAGGATACGACTTTTTTGTCTGAAAGCAGACAGATATGTGCCCGAAGGGGGGGACAAATATTTGCTTTCAGTTACCCTCCATACCCTTTGTGGCCTTCGGGCCATACTATATATGCCTAAAGGGGCCCTTCGGGGCGTAAGAACAGACTAGCAGACAAACCAACGGTGTACAAATAAAAACAGAAGCAATTATATTTAAAACACAATACCCCATCAGGCGCTTCTGGCTTTCAGACTTTTTAGTTACCCCTCCGGGGCCCGAAGGCTTTCAGCCCGTAGCCCGAAGGGTAACTGAAAGACAACCCCCCTTCGGGCTCCTCTGGGCCCCTCCGTCTCGTCTCGTTGCCCCCCCCTTCGGGGTAACTGATTGCGCAGCGAGCTTTCAGACAAAAAAGTTGTATCCTTTCAGCCCTTTGGGCATATATTGTCACAGCGAAGGACAAAAAAGCGCTATATATGCCCAAAGGGCCTCCGCTCTTCGGGGGGGCAACGAGAGTCATTGCCCCAAAGGGGCCCTTTGGCATATATTGAGGGGCATCTTTTTCTTGCCCAATATATACCCAAAGGGGCCCCTTGGCTTTCTCTCGCTACGCGAGGAACTATTGGCAAAGCCAATTGACAACGACAAAGAAGCGCAACTATTGGCTTCGCCAATAAGCCCTCTGGGCTTCTCTGTCTTATGCGCTCCCCGAAGGGGCGAGCGCATACTGCACCTTTAGGTGCTGGAAAGGATACAACGAAGGGGGGCGCTTTCAGACAGAGAAGAGCTTTCGCCCCTTTGGGGGGACCTATAAGCCAATAAGACAGATATGTGCTGAAATCCTCTGGCCGCTTTGGGCTATTTATTGCCCGGAGGGCCCTTCAGTTTCTTGCTTATTAAATAAGGAGAAGGGCCCTTTATCTTGCCCTCCGGGGCCCAAAGGGTTAGTTGCCCCAAAGGGGCCGCAAGCCGGCCCAAAGGGGGGGCATATATAGCCAAAGAACCTTTGGGGCCTCCGGGGAAATGCACCACCAAAGGGGTAACCAGAAACAATAAAATAAGCTCACCTTAAAGCTCTTTTTTTCATTCTAAAAAATTGTTATTGGCTCTTGCCCCGAAGGGGCAACTGCCAATATTAGTCTAAAAGCTGCCTGGAGGGTAACAATATATGCCTTTCGGGCTGATAGTATATATTATATATTATTTTTTAATATGCCCCTTTGGGGCTCGCTTATCTGTCTACCTTTTAACTTTATCTTGCCCTCCGGGGCCCAGAGGGCTGAAAGCGCTCCCTTTGGGCCCCTCTGGCTTTCTCTCGCTACGTCCCCCGAAGGGGGAAAGAGATGCCCTTTGCTTTCAGCCCTTTGGGCATATATTGTGCTTTGCTCGTTGCCCTCTCGCGAAGCGAGGATCGACGTAGTCGATACAACGAAGGGGCCCCTATGGGCAATATATTGCTCTTGCCTCGAAGGGGCAACGACCAACCTTTGGGCCCCTTTGGGGCCCACTTCGCAGGGTCCCTGTGGGGACTTCCTCCAGCACCTAAAGGTGCAGTATGCGCTCGCCCCTTCGGGGAGCGCATAAATATATGCCCAAAGGGCTTTTTAGTTACCCCAGAGGGGGCCCACAGTATTAGCTTCGCCCCTTTGGGCATATATTGTCCTCCGTTCCAGCACCTAAAGGTGCAGTATGCGCTCGCCCCTTTGGGGAGCGCATAAGGGGCATCTCGCTTTGTTGTATCAGCAAACCCCTTCGGGGTCTGCTTACATTGCATCTCTTTCGCTTCTCCCACGTTGTGCCCTTCGGGCATTTATTGCCGAACCGAAGGGGAGCGAAGCAAGGATTGCCCCATAGGGGCCCCTTCGGGCATATATTGCGAGGAACGTGTTGTTGTATCCTTTCAGCCCTCTGGGCATATATTGTCACAGCGAAGGACAAAAAAGCGCTATATATGCCCAAAGGGCCTCCGCTCTTCGGGGGGGCAACGAGAGTCATTGCCCCAAAGGGGCAACAACGAAGGGGTATTTATACAAATCCTCAATATATTGCCGCAAAGCGGGCCCCAAAGGGGCTTCGCTCTTTCTCTCTCTTCCGAAGGGAGACGCCCTTTGGCATATATTGCAATATATAGCCAATAGACCAATGCTTTTAGCCCGCCCTTTGGGCATATATTGCCCGGAGGCTTTCAGCTTTCTCTTTCTCCCGAAGGGAGAAAGAGAGGGGCGTCTTGCTTCGCAAGAGAGAAGGGCAACGAAAGGCCCCCTTTGGGGCCCGCTTCTTTGTCTGAAAGCAAAGGGGGGGGGCAACAAGAGGCAATATATAGCGCATAGGATAATCTATAGCAAAAAATATTTTCGGGATGACAGGATTCGAACCTGCGACCCTATGCTCCCAAAGCACATGCGCTACCAAGCTGCGCTACATCCCGTTATTAAACAACTTTTAATAATATAACATTTATTTTTTACTTATGCAACTTATATTTGTTTCATAGCCCCCGAAGGGTAATTTATTACAATAAATTAAGTGCCAATATAAAGATTAAAATGGTCAACAGGAGTTTATTTTTTATCATATATAGAGAAAGATTAAAATTGAGAATAACGATATTTGCATACATGGAAGTGTTTTTCTATATATTGGCTACCATAGCCAATATATTAAGCGTGCAAAATAATCCTTTGCCCCTTTGGTCGAGGAAGGTTGGTTTCTCGCTTGGCTCGAACCAAAGGGGCCTCAGAGGGGCCCGGAGGGGCCACATCAACGCTATGCTTTCTCTTTTTTGTCCCTCGCTGTCCCTTCGGGGGACGCAGCGAGACGAAGGGAGACGTAGCGCATACTGCACCTTTAGGTGCTAGAGGATTGGCAATAGATTGCAATATATGCCAAAGGGCGTCTCCCTTCGGGAGAGAGAGCTTTCAGCCTGGAGGCTTTCAGACAGAGAAGCGAGGATTGCCCCTTTGGGGCAACGACGTCCCACAACGTGGGAGGCGGCGCATCCCACGTTGTTCTCAATTGGCGAAGCCAATAGACGACGCGGCTCCTTATTTAAAAGCCGATACCCGCTTCGCAGTATATATTGGGGGCCCCTCCAGGGCCCCAGAGGCATCTATCTCTAAAAGCTTATTGCTTTCAGGATTTGTTTTTTGCCCCTTTGGGACAGCCTTTCCAGCACCTAAAGGTGCAGTATGCGCGTCCCACTACCCCCTCCGGGCCCCTCCGGGCCCCTCCGGGGAAAGAGATAGCGCATAAGGATCGACGAAGTCGATACAACAAAAAAGTGGGCCCCAGAGGGCAAGATAAAGAGCAAATAACGTTAGTTACTATATATTGCCTTTCGTTGCGCAATATATGCCCGAAGGGGCGTCGTTGCCCCAAAGGGGCAAGAGCAATATATTGCCCATAGGGGCCCCTTCGGGGCAACGAGCAAAGCGGCCAAAGGGGGCCGCCCCTTTGGCATCTTTGTCTGAAAGCCAAAGGGGTATCCTTTCAGCTTTCTCAATATATGCCCAAAGGGCTCTTTCTTGCGAAGCAAGGATTGCCCCGGAGGGGCAACAACGAAGCGAGACGAAGGCCTTTTGCGCATATATTGAGGGCCCCTGAAGGGGCGAAAGCTCGCTTCTTTGTCTGAAAGGAAGGGCACGTTGTGGGACGCCCAAAGGGCAACCCCCCGAAGGGGGGGGCATATATTGTGCTGAAAGCCCGGAGGGGGTTACGTTATTTGTGAGCCCTGGCCTTTCAGCACAATATATGCCCAAAGGGCCCCTTTGGGCATATATTGTGCTTTGCAATAAATGCCCAAAGGGCCTTCTCTTTTTTTTTAAGCAAAGCGGGACCAACCTTTGGGCATATATTTATGCGCTCCCCGAAGGGGCGAGCGCATACTGCACCTTTAGGTGCTGGAGGAAGGTTGGTGCAATACATGCCCAAAGGGGCAATATATGCCAAAGGGCGTCGTTGTCCCCTGTGGGGACTTCCTTGCTTCGCTCCCCCCCTTCGGCTTTCTCTCGCTACGTCCCCCGAAGGGGGAAAGAGATGCCCTTTGGGCATATATTGTGCTACGTTGCCCCTTCGGGGCCCCTTCGGGCATATATTGCTCTTGCCGTTTGCCCCAAAGGGGCAAAGAGAAGGGGCAACGACACCAACCTTCGGGGCTTTTTTGTCTAAAAGGCAGCGAGCTTTCGCCCCTTCAGGGGCCCTCAATATATGCGCAAAAGGCCTTCGTCTCGCTTCGTTGTTGCCCCTCCGGGGCAATCCTTGCTTCGCAAGAAAGAGCCCTTTGGGCATATATTGAGAAAGCTGAAAGGATACGACAAGGCGGCCCGGAGGGGCCACATACGAAGCGGGCCCAAAGCCCCCGAGGGGGAGTTGCCCCAGAGGGGCCCGAAGGGGGGGGGGCAACTAAAAAGAGAAAGAGACGAAGGGCTTTATCTTGCCCTCCGGGGCCCAAAGGGATATTGCAATATATACAGACAAAGGGGCTTCCTTTTAGACCTATAAAGCAAGCCCTTTGGGCATATATTGTTAACTTTATCTTGCCCTCCGGGGCCTATTTTGCAAAGCCCCTTTGCTTTCAGCCCTTTGCCCCCCCTTCGGGGGGGTCTATTGGCAAAGCCAACGCAACGCGAGGATTGCCCCAAAGGGGCAACGACACAAAGGGGCTGCGCTCGTGCCCCTTAGGGGCAAACACGTTGTGTCTTGGCTTTGCCAAGAGACGCCCAAAGGGGGCCCTTTGGCATATATTGCAATATATAGGGGGGGACGTAGCCCCCTCCAGAGGGCTGAAAGGAAGGGGGCATTTAACTTGACAATGCTTCTTTTGCTGCATACATAACCTCAACCGTAATAACTGGAATATTATGCTGTAATGCATATTTTTCTGTATTACGTTTGACTTTTCCTCGTACAAAGCCAGGTACTTTATTTAATTCATTTAAACCTTCTGGTGACCATAAATCACTGGTTGATGCTTCTTGCAAATGTGAACCTGTTTGTGCTTTTAGCCCTTTGAGCCCCTCCTTATATGCCCTAGCGGGCCCGGAGCTTTCAGCTTTTAGCCCTGTAGATAAAGCTGTACCCTGAAGGTCGTGTCCAACAGAATCATGTCCACCAAAAATCTGTAATAAATGATCTTCCATCCCTAAATTAAATGAATTATAGACTAAATCTGCTATTTGATTAGTACCTTCATAACCTAAAAATGGACGATAACCTAAAGGAAAATTTTGAATATGAACAGGTGCTGAAATTACACCACATGGAATATCTAAACGTTTACCAACATGACGTTCCATTTGAGTCCCAAAAATGGCAGCTGGTTCTAATTTGGCAATAGTATCTCCAACAAGTGTATGATCATCTGTTATTAAAATTTGATCACAAAATCCAGTAACTTGTTCACGAAACCAATCAGCATCGTGTTTACAATATGTCCCTGCACATGAAACACGTATTCCCATTTCACGTGCTAGAATTTTGGTCATAGCAGCTGCGTGTGTGGCATCCCCAAATACAACAGCTTTTTTACCAGTTAAATTTTGACAATCGATAGAACGTGAAAACCACGCTGCTTGAGAAACAAAACGGGTTTGTTGATCAATATATTTATTAAATAAAGTCTCCACTTTATATTGCTCGGAGGGGGTTGGTGCAATATATGCCCCCCCCTCCGGGCTTCGTTGCCCCTTTGGGGCCTCCTGAAAGGATAATTGATTAGAAATAATTTTTGCAATTTCACGAATACATAAAGCAGTATCAACTAAACCCATCGGAGTTGTAGACACATATGGCATATTAAATTCTGTTTTAAGATACATTGCTGTCATTAATCCAATTTCACGATAAGGAACAAAATTAAACCAAGCTTTAGGTAAATTTTTTAAATTATTAACATTACCACCTTCAGGTATTATTTCATTTATCTTTATGCCTAAATCGTTAAATAAACGTTTTAATTCCCTACAATCGTGTTGATTATGAAAACCTAATGTAAAAATCCCAATAATATTTACTGAAGGTTTGTCTGTTTTGGTAATAGTTAAATTATTTTGTTTTTTTGCTTGAGAGATATAATAACGAACAATTTGTTCAAGTGTACGATCAGCAGCTTGTAATTCATTTACTCTATAATGATTAACATCTGCTAAAATAACATCTGGCCCCTTAGGCCCCTCTGGCCCCAAAGGGCCCCCTTCAGGGGAAGGAGATTGCATACTATATATGCCTAAAGGGCTCCCCTTCTCCTTATTTATAGCCAAAGGGGTATTTAAACGATTTTCAACAAAATTTTTGTTATTTGGCCCCAAAGGGCCTCCTCTAGGGCGTCTTTCTCCAATAGTTAGACCAATAGGGGCATTAGTTTCACTAACTTGTGGTTTAATTTCGGTTTTTGTTAAAGATAGAGTAGAACGTTCCACAAAATTGTGTAAATCTTCTTGTAAAATACTAGATGTACATGTTGGAGTTAATAAGATTAAATCTGGAGATTCTTCTTTATTTTTTCTAGTAATATTTTCAACCACTTTTTCTTGTGAACCTCTTGCTAAAACATGTCTATCAACAATACTTGCGGTTACAGGCGTAAAGTCACGTTCACGTTCTAACATTGAACGCATTACATTAAAATAATCATCTCCCAATGGTGCATGCATAATAGCATGTACATTTTTAAATGAACTTGTTACACGAAGAACTCCTATATGCGCTGGACCCGCATACATCCAATAAGCTAATTTCATATCCTTATTAAATATTTTTCAAAACATAAATGGAAGTATCTTAATCTGGTTGACCAACACAATATATGCCCAATATATACCCTTCTTTTTCTTGCCCTCTGGGGCCCAAAGGGTAAGCGTTATATTACCCCAGAGGGGGCCGCCTTGTCATATCGGCATATATTGCCTTTCGCCCCTTATGCGCTCCCCAAAGGGGCGAGCGCATACTGCACCTTTAGGTGCTGGAACGGTCGAGCAAAGCGACTCCCACGTTGTGGGACGCGAAGGACAAAAAAGTTGTTGCCCCTTTGGGGCAACAACGAAGGGGGTTACGTTATCTATTGGCAAAGCCAATTGACAACGAAGCCCCTTTGGGGCAACTAACCCTTTGGCCGCAATATATGCCAAAGGGCCCCTTTGGATTGGTGCAAAGCACCAACCTTCTCTTTTTTTTTAAGCAAAGCGGGACGCCCCTTATGCGCTCCCCAAAGGGGCGAGCGCATACTGCACCTTTAGGTGCTGCCCCATAGGGGCATCTCTTTC
>VFQN01005442.1_pt1 | contig 15596 bp, 20 predicted proteins | sample 3512371 | NCBI WGS metagenome assembly VFQN01 (sample SAMN10412370, study PRJNA504923) | tailings metagenome | isolation source: Replicate 2 from Balatoc abandoned mine | place: Philippines: Itogon, Benguet | collected 2017-08-28
AGGTTCTCATACAAACCGCCGCAAAGCACGCCACCACGCGCTTTGCACCTCCAACCATGCCCCACAGGCTCCCCCACGGTAAGCCCCACGTGCACCACACCCGCCCTCGCAAGCCAGCACGTACACTGCACTCCTAACATGCGTACTTACATACGGTTCAATACGTTGGTCAAGGGCAGGAGGAACAGCGACCGCTGGAGAAGGGCAGGCTGCCCTGCATGGTGCTCCGGAACCAGCCACGCCAGCCCAGGACGCACAGGCCGCAGCAGCACCTAGCAGTCGAAGGACGCAAATCAAGGAAGCAAGGAGGGCGTCAGCAGAAAGCCCAAGGAGCACATGTTTGCATTCAGCAAGGAGGTCACAAATCCGAGCTTTAGTTTCTCGTACAAACTGCCGCAAAGCACGCCACCGCTCCTCTCACCTCGCCCCACAGGCTCCCACAGGTGTTGCTGCCCTTGGGTGGCAGGCCGCCGGTGGCAGTTGGCCGGCCCTGCTGTCGGAAGAGGCGGTGGCGCCGGTGGTGGCAGTGTTTGTTAAGGAAGGGAGTGCCGCGGGATGGGGCACCGTTGGATGAGCTATGCGAGGGGTGGGAGGCACGGGGGTGGATGGAGGAGAATGGCGCGTAGTCCTCTCTTGGAGCCAAGGCTACTCTGCCGCCTGACAGCTTGTGGGCTAGGGCCAGGACGGGGGAGGGCGGGGCCGTACCGGCACTGAAGGCCGAATTAGGGTCGACGGCCTGGGGTTTGCAGCGCTGCAGGCTAGCCAGTAAAGGGTGCGGTGGGAGCGGCGCTGCTGCAGCTGTTCCCTGTGCCCGCTCCCCCTTCCCCCTGCTGTCCCGCTCACCACGCTGCAAAGAGGGCAGCGCCAGGACCCGTGTGGTGGAGGGCGTCAGGAGCTGCAGCACCTGGCGCTCCTCACCGTCCACCTCCGCCTCGCCGCTGTCCCCAGCCTCGCTGCCCCCTTGCCCAACACCGCCTTGCCCGTGCTGCCCCTGCCCCTGCCCTTCCTGCAGCTGCTGTTGGTGCCGGGCCCCGGGGGCTGCTGGCACGGCCGCCCTTACGGCCGTCATCGCCCCTGCCCGGCTTCAAGGCCCCCAGCCCGAGCAAAGGCGCGGCTGAACCACCAGCTGCGGATGGACCCTTCACGACACGGCTCGTTGCGTCTGTTACGCGGCCCCCAGCGGGTCGCCTGACTTCGCCTCTGCCCCCAGTGCCGCCGCCGCTGTTGGTCACCATAGTGCATCTGGTGCGCCGCCATTGCTGCCTGTGCCGCCGCTGCCGTTGTCCACCATAGTGTTGCTGTGTACACTGGCCCCCTGACCCCGCCACAGCCCCCAGTGCCCCTGGCCGCCCCCTCCTGCCGCATCTCGCCCCGCCGCCCCAAGGCCGCCGCTGTCCCCCACAAACGCAGCACTAGACATCCCAAACCATGCCCTTCGGAACTACACGAGCCAGGGCCGTCACCCAGCCCCCCACTCTCCTTGCCCCTATCCCTCCCAACGCCTTCCACTTACAGCAAACCCGCCAGGACGCGCACAGCTCCCCACCCACATTCATCGAGCCAACAGCTGCCGTTCGCCGCCGTGCAAGCCCGCGCTCCGCCCCGCACGCCGCGCCAGGTCCGCCAGCTTGGCCTCAAGCAGTACACGCCCCGGCCCTGATGCCGCATGCTGCACCACCATCCTGCCGCTAATGCAGGTAATGCTGCTGATGCTGATGCTAATGCTCATGCGGCCGGCCGCTGCTGGGGCCGCAGGGCCGCGACAGCCGGAGCGAGCGCGAAGTCGGAGCAGGCTCGCTGCCGCTGCTGCCACGGCAAAAATGTTGTATATGGTCTTTGGTTGTGGTCACAGTAATAATAGCAGTAGTTAACTACCAGTGCCTAGATTGCGGTTCAGGTACCGTATGTCTCGAGGAGCGGGACTCACGATATCGGCTTGTACCGGAGCTCGTTTGGCCCCTGCACATGCGTACGCTGTAAGTACGACGTAGTGTAAGCTGATGTAAACGGGCGGCGTGGTCGCGTCAGCTGTCCTGCGTTCACGCGGCGGTTGCAGCCAGGGGAGCTCCCATGGTGGCAGCCAACTAACAGGCAGCATCCCGTAGGCCATCGGCTGGCCCCTGCCCTGCCCTGCCGGGGCGCCGGAGTTCCACGTGCACAGCCAGCACCTTCGTCCGAAATGCGAAGGAGCATAGTCCGCTCCCCATGGCTACAGTACCACTGTACCGGTACCCGCGCGGCTTACGAATACGACTGTCGGCGGCCCAGGCCATTAGCCGCAACGCAGGCACGGCAGTACGATACACTCCACAGGTTGCTGGATAGTTGTGGCAGGGGGCACAACAAGCCAGATATACGCATTCCGGTTGCCCTTGCACATGCAGGTATAGTGTCACACGGAGTGCGGCACAGGCTTCCAGCGAGGACGCCAAAGAACAGAAGCCACTGCAAGTACCCTGGCAAGTACTGTACTGTCGGGAACACAGTGTATGAACGCCGCGCACGCGTGCGGCAAACTCCTGTGGCCAGCTGCTCCTGTCAAGCGAGCTTCAGTGTCAGTGAAGTTGCGCCACCAGCGTTGACCCCGTGTTTTGCATCGAGACTTGTGCAACACCATGGCGGCACCTGGACCACCGAACACTACCGTACAGAACCGTCGACCGCCTCCATGACCAGTGTACGGCGTCACAAGAGCTGCAACACCCAAGACAGCTGTGGCACACAGCTTGCAACACAAAGGCACCAGCAGGCAGGTGCAGGGACATGGCACCCGTTCCCCAGCTAGGGGACCGAGAGCGGACCGGTATCGGGTGTTAGCAGCTTGCAAGCCCGGCCCGCCAAACGGCAACTTGCATGCAATTGGCAATCGGCAGATTGACCGCAGGCACAGATATGCATAAGTGCTATCTAGAATGAATCATGCACCGCGTCTGTACTCATCACAGTCAGCCGCTGCACCCCACTCCCAAGCACCCCGCTTCGCGCGTGCCTCATGCACACACGTCGGACACCACACCTGCCTCCTACATGCCCCGGCTCATGGGCCCCTTCGACAGCTGCACGCAACGCTTGCACACCAGTCTGCGTCATGCAAGCCACTATGCTGCTGCCAATCGATACTCTGAACTTAACGCAAGCTGTACTCAGGTCAGGCATCGAGCACCCTACACCCTGCACTTCCATTGCCCCCGCGCCCTCCATAAGCATGCGCTGTTTGCCGGTGCCTCGGCACAGGCGTTGATGGTGCCTCGGGGGTTCATCATGCGATGGGAGAATGGGATGTACAGAATCCCTGACAAGCAGACACGTAGGTAAGTACCAGTCATTAGGGCCGTGTTGGGCACGAGTGTCACGAAATGCACCCGCTCCGCTGCTCCCTGCCTGGTGGAGTCCAGTCAACACAACATCCACATCCTGCACCACCGCCGGCGCCGCTGCCACACCTGGCCCCAGGGCACGGCCCCGGGCGGTGCCCCTCTGCCGCCCAACACACTTCTCGACGCACCCCGGTCGCGGCCTGTCCTCCTCCTTCGCACTGCACCAGCCCACTACACCTCGCCCTCGCCGCACTGCACCCCATCCCACCACACCCGGCCTGCCCCACAGCAGCGCTCTCCCCCAGCCTCCCCTGCCCGCCAGTCCACGTCGCCCAGCGCCCTGGAGCCCGCTGCCCAACTACGGTAGGTGTGTCTCCCAGCGCCCGCGGTGCAGTGGTGGTGCGGTGGCGACACTGGCGGGGCCGGCCGGGCGGAGAGTGGCCTGCGGCCCACCGCCCTGTGCCGTGCCCGGCCGCCTCCTAACCCACCCCGGACTGTGGCCTGTCGAGCCCCGCACCGCACCCCACCCCACCCGGACGGCCCCACAGCAGCACCCGGCCACGCAGCTGTGCCGCGGAGCATGCCACTTTAATGGCGCAATGCCGGTGCACCGTAGCCGTCACACAGTGGACTCAACAGGTAGGGGCCAGTCCTAGGATTTTCCCCTCACCCGTTGCCCCCAACCACACCCTACCCTGTCCTCCACCTGCTCAACCCTCACGCCTCCCTGGCTGCAGCACGCAGAGCCTCCACGCAGCGCCGCACGTCGGCCGCCTCCCTGGAGTGCCAGTAGGAAGGCCGCCGCTGCGCCACCGCCGCTTCCACCTCCTCACTGCCCACCGGTGCACCCTGCTCCGCCAGCCAGCGCAGCACAGCAGGGGCGTCGCACCCAGACGCCACCGCCTGGGGAATGTTCATCTGCGGTACCATGGGCACGGCCAGGCGCTGCAGGGCCGTCAGCGTGCCCAGGTCACCCCTTTCTGCCGGCCACTGGTACGGTGAGCTGTCCCACCCGCCCCCCAGGCAGGCCGGGTACTCCGCCGCCAGCCACTCCAGCAGCGCCACACACCCCACTGACGCCACAGACAGCAGCGTGTCCCCGTCCGGCTGCTGCTGTGCCCCGGGGTTCAGCTGCAGCAGGTACCGCACCAGGGCCACATCCCCCTGCCCCGCAGCGGCGTTGACCACCCTGTGCACCGTCCAGCCCTGGCGGCCCCCCACCTCGCCCACCAGCAGCTGCACCGCCTCCATCAGGCCCCTGCAGTCGGCGGCCGTGCGGATGGGCCACTCGTAGATGAAACAGTCGCAGACGTCCAGGTCGCCGATCGGCGCCCTGGCCACCTGCGCCAGCCACCGGACCATGGCCACACTGCCCGCCACGGCAGCTCCCTCGTAGGCGCTGGTGGCGAACCGCAGGCCGGCCTCCCGCAGGCACTCCACCATGGGGATGCTGCAGGAATGGGCGGCGGCGTGCGCCACGGCGTCAGGGCGTAGGAGCACGGCTGCTGGCCCATGCGCGGCCAGCAGGTAGCGCACCACCTCCACCTGCCCGCTGAACGCCGCGCTCCGTGCCAGGGTGTTGACGAGCTCCTGGTCGGTCTCGCTGTCCAGAGGCGGCGCACCCCGCCCCAGCAGCCACTGCAGCTTGGCTACCCCGTCCGGGCCTTGTGCCGCCCAATTCAGGAGCCGCTCCCACGCACCTCTTGCCCCTGGCCCTGGCAGGCTGCAGGCCCCCTCGTCCACCAGCCACTGTGCTATTGCCAAGCCAAAGTGTACCAGGGCTGAGCGGAGGACGCCCTCCGTGGCCATGGGGCAGCCCCGGCCCTTGAGCCACCGAAGGACGCCCAGGTTCCCCGCATGGGCAGCGGCCGCAGCGGTGCTCTCCCGCAGGCTGCAAGCGCTGCCCGGCGCGGCCAGCAGCCACTCCAGCTTGGCGAGCGCGTCCGGGGTTGCTGACCCGGCGGCTGCGTCCAGGGCCCGCTGACTTGGATCGACGCGCAGGATGCCGCACACCTCCTGCAGCCCAGCAAGGTCGCGATGCTCTGCCGCTGCCGCCAGTACCCCCGGTGCTGAAGCCAGGCTGGGGCAGTGGCGCTGCAGCCAGCCCAGCAGGTGGAGGTGGCCCGCCTTGACTGCCACTGCCCCAGGGTTGGGCGGCGCCGGGTTGTAGATGTCAGTTATGAAAGTGTGGCCAGTCAGCAGCATCTCTGGAAAGATGCTGGGCCGCAGCAGCGCCAGCGCCACCTGCAGGTTGACCTCGCTCCCGCTGGCCGCAGCGGTGCTCAGCAGCCCCAGCTTGCGCTGGAAGGTGAGCCTGTGCACGTGCTGCTGCCCTGCCTGCACGGCCCAGGCCACTGCATGGGCCGGTAGCGGCTGCGACAGGGAGGCGACGCAGCTGGGGTCCGTGCCGAGGGTGTCGTTCGCCTCGCGGAACGCCAGGCGACCGCTGAGGGCGCGGTCGTTGGGGGGCAGGAAGGACAGGACGTGCAGCTGAACAGCTGTGGGCAGGTGCTGCTGTTGCCCCCGTCTGCGGCTGCTCTCGGTGGCACGCGATGCCATCAGGAAGACTCAGGTCATAGGTATCCACAAGAGAACAGTAGGGGTTGTGCCTGGTCCGCAAAGGTGGGGTTGAGCAGGGCATGGTGGAGTAGCAGGGTCAGGCAATGGCACCGGCTCGCAACGTTGATTGCCGTTATGGGTTATACATGTTGTAACATTGGCACACAAGTTACAAGATCTTCAGACGCAAGCACAAGGTGGGCTCCCCGCGAAACAGCGCGACGACACGACCTCTGTCGTCCTCGGCCCAAGCAGTAACGAAGCATGCTCAGCTGGCAGTATCCCTTCCGGTTGACCTACCCTGCCGGCGTCTCCCGGAGCAATGCTCGTAGCGTGCAGGCGGCAAACCGGCTAGTCGCAAGCTGGCTTCCAAGTGCCGAAGCGAAGTTGGCGCGGTTTTGAAATGAACGCGGCCTTCTGCAGGTCACCACTCGCTTTTGTACAACTACTCTTAATACAGGCGATGGCGACAGTGCGCACGGACTCACGCCTCAACGCACAAGCACCAACCCTCATCAATGCCCGTCTCGGGTGCCCCCTCCCTCCGCTCCCCCCAGCCCCCAGCCCTTGATAGGACCTGTGCTGCATGGCGGCTGGGGGTGCGGCACAAATGCCCGCCATTGGGACTACCCAAGCGCTGGGCGACGCGGTGTGCCACCTCGCCAGCGCGGTCGGCCAGCTAAAGGGTAGGTATCGAGTGCTCAAAGGGTGGATGGATTTAGTACCGGTAGCAACCCTTGCCGGGTGGAGGACGGTGCGTCTCACTTGTACCCGCTGAAGGTGTTGGACCTGGCATAGCGCGTTAGATTGCAGACCTTGACCCTTTGACATGGTGTCAACTCGCCATGCACGGTGCCCCCTGCATATACCACCAAACCGTGAATTGTTACAATTTTAGCCCAAATAAAAATTAGCCTTTGCCGTTTGCCCCCATTCCAACGGCATTTTCCTCCTAATTTTTACTACTATGCAATGCGCTGGTCCGTTGGGCAAATGGTTGAGCGGGAATTTTTGACCCATCCGCGCGCCATGCCACCATCACCCGGCTAAGCCTTGCCCAAATCTGTCTCAACCATAGTGCATATGGTACAAGCATGCCAGGACCATGGAGCAAGCCTTGCTTGGCCTGCAAAACGCGGCATGTTGTGCGAGTGTGCATGCATGCATGTCGCCCACCGCCTAGACGTGTCCAACGCAAAAGGCGCAACGAGATGTACAGCTTGGATGAGACTTTGCTCGACGACCTTTAGCAAAGGAGGTTTGGACTTGGGGCTTCAGTACCCCAAGCAGTGCGTACCGTGCCGCTCGGCCGCTGGCGACTGTCCGCCTTCCCCGCTGAGAATTCCTACCGACAACTGGCGGACAGGACCTGCCACCCTAACAGCACGTGCAGGCCCGAGACCGCACATTTCAAAAGTTGTTTCAAGGTCAGCTATGGTGCGACAGAACGTGCGTGCCTCAACGGCGCCCAAGCGTGGTCCTGCTGGCGCCCTGAAGTCCTACAGTTTCTTGTCCCGCAAGTAAGAGCTGCTGATATTATGGCACAGCGCTACGGGTATAAAGGCTAACCAATTTTTCATATGAAAATTTTGGGTTCATGTGAATTGCACGGTGCGGAGGTGCATCTGCTGCCACGCCATGCATGGGGTCCAGCATGCCCCCTCAGCTTCTGCGGTCGTGTCGCGTGGAACTACATTTAAAAATTGGGTGTTGGAGTGTAAGGAGGAGTACGAATGAAGTGCAGCAATTTATGAGCTACATATCTTTGAAATGCATGCCCCGAAGAAGCACTTATCCAATCATAGCCCCAGGTCGGCCCCGGGGGATATCCCCTGCATTGGGGCCGTCGGGCACTCCTTGTGTACCTTCACCCTTGCGCATCCCTTGAGGACAATCAATCCATATAACAATTGGCTATTGCTTGTGGAGGAGAGCGGGAGTTGCCGCCAACCCCGCTGTCGCCGGCCCCTTACAGTGGTGCGTTAAAAATTTAGGAGTGCCCCCGCCCTCTCGGCGCCGCATAACTTGCAATCTAATTTTACTTTGGAGGCATTGCGGGGCTGGCGGGCGCATCAGGGGGGTCCTATTTTTTGACCCCCCGCGCCGTCCTTTTTCCAGACAGATACCCCTGGTAGGCACGGATGGCAGTGACATCCGCGCCATGCTGGAGGAGATCATGGCCGGCCAGGTGGAGATCAAGGCAGGCCAGGTGGAGATCAAGGCCATGATGGCCAACACCCTTCACCGCAACTACAATGCATTAAGCTCATTCCAAGATCACGAACTGGAGGTGGGCGTTGGGGTGTGCCTGGTTGGCAGGCGGTGCTGTGTTGCACGATTGGTGTCAGGTGTGTATCCTTGTCTGTTCGTCGTAGCCGGTTCAAGGTGTGCAAGCTCTGCTTGGGTGGCTCGCTCAGCTGCTGTGATGTTCTGTATCTGCCCACCTCACACTCCACGCGATCTACAACCGCAGAGCACGACATGTGTTGCATTTTCGCCTTGCGTTGCGTCCACTCCACAGTTTTCTCCCTTCACCTTCGTCAGCAGTCCAGTCAAGCTTGCCCTTACAGCTTGCAGAGGTCCTTGAGTCCTGCAAACACACTGCCAGCACTGCACGTGCCACCCAAACCTGACTGCCCCACATGTTGATTACGGTACCCCTGCTTCTATATGTGCCCCTGCCCTTGTGTCTCATCTTCTGAAGGCACTCCAGGCGGAAAGAGGCAGTAACGTCGGCACGTACCCTGAGGCCAACATGTTCCCCAAGACGTGCGCCGCCATCCCATCGCTGACCAACGCCGAGCTGGACGCGCTTCAGGAGTTCTAACATGCACGACTTCAAGGGAGCGAGCAAGTCTCACTGCGCGGCAGGAAGAGCTGATGGCCTTCATTGGCGTGCAGTAGCCTGTTGCTGAGGTAGGCTTAGAATGTGGGGAAGCATCCAGGGTCCTCTAAGCTGATGTGCTTTAGGTTCGTCCTAACACTCAGCTGTGGTCCCCATCTACCACGGACGTCAACTAATATACCAACCTTGCACGCGTGGGCCTGAGCCTCTGAATCCATCGTGCCAAACATTGTTGGGCCTACTCTCTGTTTACTCTGTTGACCACCATCGTCTCACTGTTACCTTTTTTCCGTCCTGTGCCCTGCCAGCAGTGCTTGCTCCTCTGTGCTGAGCTCCGGTCGCTCAGCCCGTGTCACACACCGGCCAGAGCGTGGACCACACACACACACACGCTCTGCAAGGTGCAACCCCGCTCCCCGCTCCCCTCAGGCCTGGGCCACGCGCGCATCACCGTGGTCGTCATCACCGCTGACGCCCTCGTCACCATTGGCGTTGGACCGGGCACCCTGTGCTTGGGGTGCAGGTGGATGGTTACCGCGGCCCAGCTCGGGGCGCCCTACGGGCTGGGCAGTGGCCGGTCGGCAGGTGGTGGGGTGCAGTGTGCAGTGTGCAGTGTGCAGTGTGCAGTGTGCAGTGTGCAGTGTGCAGGGGTGGCAGCAGCAGGAGCCTTTGCCGCCGCCGTGGGCGTCCATGCCTGGGAGCACGGCAGGAACCAGCCGGCCGCAGAGCATGGCTGGGCCGTGGGCAGAAGAAAGGGCGTGCATGGGGCGGGGGAGCAGCAGCAGCAGCAGCAGCAGCAGCAGCAGGGGGGGCAGGCTGGGCTGGGGAGGGACTGGGGAAAAGGCCGGCGGCAGGAGGCGGTAAGGCATCAGCCGTTTGCAGGACTCCGACACTTCCAGCCACACCTACATGAACAATCCGCATGCGGACACAGCCATTCCTGCTGGGAGCGTTCCTGTTTGGGTGTTGGCAGCAGCTGAGGCGGCAGCGGCGGCGGGTTTCTTGCATAGGGTGGCGGCGGCGGGGGTCCTGGCGCCTGTGGGGACGCCGCCAGCTGCTGCCAGACCTCCCGCGGTGGCAGCGGCAGCTGCGGCGGTGGTGTCTTGCACAGGGAGGCGGTGGCGGGGCTAACACGCGTGACAGGGGCGACGGGATCCCCGGCCAGGGCAGGCGCTGCGGTCAGGATTGCAGACAGGATTGCAGCACTGGCGGCGACAGCTGCCAGTGTGAGGACTGGTTGAGGCGGACGGGTCGAGCTATGCGGATGCAATGCCTGGGGAGGCAGTGGTACTTGGGAAGAGGGCAGCGTTGGAGGGGGGCGGGCAAGCAGAAGAGCCACAGCGCAAGGCGTCGCGGGTCGATGCATGGGGGCTCGTGGGTGTCGGGTTTGACTGGCTGCTGGCTGTGGCAGGGCCGGGCACAGGTGCAGGTTGCGTGGCAGGCAGGGGCCAGGGGAGCATACCGCAGCGAGTGCCATCTGCAGGCTGTGAGGGCACAGCGCCGAGCACAGGCATGGGGGCCAACTGGTACGAGGTTGTACGGGGTGGTCTCCCCTACCGTATGTGCCTGCTGCTGGCAACCGTGCACGCACTCGACAGGGTACCGTAGGCAGGGACAGGGCAGCCGTAGGCACTGCCCGGTCGGCCTGTTACCGGTACCGGTACTCCCGTCCGTGTCAGGTTGGATTGCCCATGCTGCATTGCCGTGGTAGTCGTGTGGTTTGGAGTAGCCTGGTACGCAGGCCGTCGGCCATAGTTTGAGTGCTTGCGGTCGTGCCTTAATTGCTTTGCTTTGGAGTACCGTAGGTGGTGTACCTGGCAGCGGTCGTGCGATTGTTGGGTACCAGTGGCTGTGCATCCTTGGTGGAGAAGCAGCAAGCGACTGTTCTGGACAGCCCACGGCGTGCTGTGTTGCGGATGGCTCAGCGTATGGAACTGCGGAACTGCTGGTGCCTTGCAACAGGAATAATGCAGCTTGACTGCTGGTACTGCGCATCATTACAAGCCTTAACCGTCACCTGAAATCCCCGTACAACGCGCAACCAGCGCTGCCACAGCGCCAGTTGGACGTTCGTGTAAGTATGATGATTTGCCTTCGTCGTCCCTGCTCATGTGCCTGGGAAGCGACACCTGGCAGCACCGGAGGGACAATGCAAAGGAAGGCTGAGCGGCGTGGCAATTGCACACGGTGACCCCCTTGCAATCCAGACAAGCGGCCGGCACTGCCCTACACACACAGCTGCACGGCGTCGCCCTGGTGAGCGCTCTCCTGCTTTCTCTGTAACAGCTGATCTTGTCACTATACGGGTTATGCATCCCAATTCCCGCAACAGCATCTACACACACAGCTGCACGGCGGGTAAACCCCATTGCAAGGCTCTGACTCCCTGGACGCCTGGGGTTGGCCCCCCAGGCCGCCAGGCACCCTAGGGGCCGCCCCCCTACCACAGCACACCAGAAGAGGAACTGTGGCCACGCACGTGAGCACGCAGCAGTGCACCGCGATGTGCCGTACACCTCGGCAAAGCGCACAGAGCGCACCATACTGTAACCGTTCATGTCACTTCACCCCGCCCAGCCACGTGCTCCTTGGCACACGTGCCTCTCACAGGTGGTAACCAGGGGCCATTCCTTTGAACACCAGGCCCGTCTAGCACGCACGCCATCCAGCCAATGCACATGACCACTGCGACAAGGCCGCGGCTCCTGCATGCGACCACCCTGCGTGTCAGTCCCCGCAAGCCCCAACCAACCTCCTGCCTCCCACACAAGATGGTGACCTACAACCATAACGAGCGTTGCTATGCACTCCAGCGTGCTTATTGTCCGTACCGGCCGCATGTGCGCCGGTACCGGTATGCAAGCAAGAATAGATCCCGCAGGGCCCCCAGCTGTCCCGAACGCCCGCCCAGCACCCCAAACCAGAAAATAATGCATGCACGTACACGTGGATCGTACACACAAAAGAGTACACGTACAACGCAATTACGTAGTGTATCCCTGTCCCTGTCCAGTCCCTGTCAAAGAAGGCAGTGCTCCATAAGCCGAATAATGCGATGCCGTCATCATGCATATGTACGTCGACACGGGGCCCAACACACCCCAACAGCCGAAAACCACCACGACCAGGTTGCTGGCCCTGCGGTGGACGACGCGCCTCGATACGTGCCCTGCAACCTCCCCGCCCCATGCACAGCCGGCCACAAATCTCACGCTTTCGGCCATTCCACACCCCAGCGTGTCTCCATGCATCCATGCCCCTTATCGCAGCCTCCCAAGTCCCAACGCACGTCACCTGCAGCCAAGACCCCTAGCCCTGCGCCCCAGGCATCGCATGCATGAACTGTACGGCTTCCCTTGAGTCCGGCTGACAGGGCCCCTGCCGTACAATTGCCGTTTGCAGTGGGCCAGCACCTCCGGCAGGGCCCACGCTAGAACCGCCCGTGTGCCGGGCGCGCTTGCAGCTGCCGTCCCGCAGCCAACGCCGGGTTGTCATTGCTGATGCGACACCGCCCGTTCGCCCCCGCCCCTGCTGCCGCCCCGCTTCCCCCTCGCCGCCTGTGAGCAGGAGGCGATCGCGGAGCGGCCAAGCATAGAAACGGCAACGGCAGTGGCGCCGGTGGCAGTGCTACCCCTGCCGCGCCCCCAGCCCCTGCCGCGCCCCTGCCTCCGCCAACCGCCAACCAGCACCGCATGTCTCATTGGCCCCTTCAACGCCGCCGCACAGCGCGCTTTCGCCATTGCAGGGCTGTGGAAGGCGTGAAACCGCCTGCCACCCTGCCGGCACCGCCCCCGTCCCCTCAGCACCACTCGCCTGCGCCTCCCCCCTTGCCCGGCTGCAGGAGGAGCCCTGCGCCCCATACGGTAGCCCCCGCCGCCGACCCTCTCTGCCTGCCTGCCCTGCGCGTCTCCCACCGTGCCGGGCTTCACAAGGAGCGGAGCATCCTGCCGCGCCCTCCCGCCGCAACGCTCCCAGCACCACCCTACTGCGCATTCCCCAGCACCCGGCTGTGCAAGCCCGGCGTGGGGTTTCCCCCAAAGGTCCCGTGGCGCCTTCGCTGCCCCTGCCCCTGCCCCTGCCCCTGCCCCTGCCCCTGCCTCCGCCTGCTCCCCCTCCCGGCCCCGCCCTCCCCCACGGCGGTCTCACTGCGCCACTGCCACGTCAGGGCATCTGCGGCCCTGCTGCCTCACCGCGCCTCCCCCAGCGCCCTGCTGTAGAAGCCCAGCGCCTCGCTGAAGACGCAGTAGCCGATGGTCTGGCCCACGCCCAGCAGCAGCGCCTTGGGCAGGAAGCCCTGAGGTGGGGAGGCAGGAGTGGGCAGGTGAGGTAAATACACGCTCGGTATCAAACAGTACACTGCGTGCGGCAAGGTGGTGTGGCCCACGCCCTGCAGCAGTTAGGGTGGGTGAGGCGGGTGGGGGGTGGCAGGCGGGGTGGGGTAAGGGATGAGGGGCAAATGGGGCGACGCAGGTGAGAACTCCAGTCGTCGTTGTGATCGGTCATGCATCGTATCTGCCTGGTGTATGCAGGCGGGCCCCACACCCTTCAGCACGCCTGGGGCGCCAGGGGGCACAGCGCGGCCGTTACTGTCTGGAGAGCCGTGTAGCACCTGCCTCCGGCCTCGAGACCAACCCTCCTCCCCAGCCCTGTCCCCATCCCCACCTTGTGCAGGGCGCGCACGCCCACCCTCGTGCACCCCACAACAAGCCTGTGTGTATTAACTGCATCCCTACACACTCACACACCCCTGCCCGACCCCCCACCTTGTACAGTGCGCGCACACCCTCCTCCCGGATGATGGTGACCAGCGAGGGAAGCGTGTAGCGGTACCTGGGGGGAAGGGGGATTAGGCGGTAGGACGACAGACGAAGTGGGGGGAAGCGGGGGTGATCGGATAGCGTTCGGCCCGCGCTCCTGGCCCCGGAACCTTGACGTCATGACACTGAACGACGCGTGGAACGCGTGTCGTTGCAGCTGTGCTCGTTGCCCCAGGCAAATGCTCCTGTCCGGTTGTGCACCCCGTTACACTCTACATTCTTATGATAGTAATAAGTACTGCTGCGACTCACTTCTGTGCCGGCCCCCGCTCCTGGCTCTGGAAGCGTGACTTGATGACGTCGAATGGCGCGTTGAAGGTGGTTGCCGCCATGCCCACCGCCACCCCAGTGGCCATCTTGCGGGCGGCCGACAGCACAGGGTTGGACAGCGGGGCCTTGTCGTACACCTGGGGGGAAGGCGGGAGGGGACGGCGGGTAGGGGCAGTAAGAGAGTGTTGACAATCGGCCGACGGACTATCAGCGCAACACGGGCGGCGGCCCACACGGGGTTGGCCAGCGGGTGCGTCTCGTGCACGCTCGTGTGCGTCACCCTCTTCCCCCACCCCATTCCTGCTCCCCGTGCTCCCCGTGCTCCCTCAGTCCCCCCTTTGCCCGCCTTGCCCCCACCTCCCCCGCTCCGCCTGGCCTGGATGCTGTGCGGACTCTGCACTTCCTTCCTCCTTCCTTGCCTTCGCGTCGTGCTGACATGTCCCATTTGTTCTGCTTTCTTTCCCACGTTTCTGGACTCCTCGCCGCGGCGCTCGCTTTGGACTGCTTCTCCTTATGGTATGGGGTTGCGGCTTGCCGGGCCGCTCCCTCCAGGTGGGTCTCGGGTTCGGCGTTTTCTTTACGGGTCGGGTGCACGCACGCCGGGACTAGCCTACACCTCCTCTTTACACCTCACGTACCCTCACCTACTCACTATTTTCGACCATATTATCAGCGTTTTCCAGCTTCACAGCTCTGCACGCCGGCGCAGCGCAACCTACAGCAGCGGAGCCGCATCGACTACTCTTCCGTGGCGGTCCGGTAACGGGATGGGCTGGGAATGTTTTTTACGCGTCATCATCGACCATGTCGACTGGAGTACTTCGTCTGGCACCCTACCGCCTAACCCCTTTCCCCCCCACCTCTGCCTGTATGTTGTGCATGGTGCCGTAGTACAGCGTGTTCCACGTCACCACGCGCCACAGCGTGGGGCCCAGGCCTGGGGCAGGGAGCAGGGGGGGGACGGGGCACGACGCGTAAAAATGGGTGACGCCCGCGGAAGCATAGATGGAAGAATGTGAACACGGAGCAGCAGGGGCAAGGTACTTGAGAGCAGCCCCCTCGGCCCTCCACCCCCTGAAGTTCCCTAAACCCCCCGTGGTCGCCCCGCCGCCGGCTGCTGCACCGCGCACACCCATCAGGGTTCTAGGCGTGCGTCTATGTTGCTGCAGAGCCCCAGCCCCATCCAGCTCCACCCAGCCCCAACCAGCCCCAACCAAGCCCGATCAACAGCCCGCTCTGCACCTCCCCCGCTCCGCCCCTCCGCCCACGGCAGCTCCCAGTGCACTGCTGCTGTGCGATGCTGTTGTGCCATTGTGCAGCTACAACAACAGCAACCCACCTATGAACAGCCCGCGCGGCCCCTCCGCCCGCAGCAGCTGCAGCGCGCAGTCCAGCGAGGAGCTGTAGCGGTTGAGGTGCTCGCGCGCCACCATGCGGACCTGGGGGTATGTGTATTAGAGGATCTGTATATTGTGGTGCAGTAAGGAATGAACGTGCAGCGGTCGACGTGCTCGCGGGCCACCATGCGCACCTCCCACGACCCGACGGCCCCCACTTGGCCCCCTTCGTCCCTTCCCCCTCCCCCCCCTGCCCGCCAGCCCCAAGGCACCCCGCCGCCAGCCCCAACCGTGTGTCGTGCACGGCCCCCGATGACCGGCCCCGCTCGCCCGCTGCCGCCGGACCTTCGCCCACAGCGCCCCACATCCGGCCCTCCCCGCCCCCCCCCCCCCCCGTCCCCCTCCCTCGCCCCCCCCTCCCCCCCCCCCCCCACTTCCCCCCCCCCCCCCC
>VFQN01005443.1_pt1 | contig 15595 bp, 21 predicted proteins | sample 3512371 | NCBI WGS metagenome assembly VFQN01 (sample SAMN10412370, study PRJNA504923) | tailings metagenome | isolation source: Replicate 2 from Balatoc abandoned mine | place: Philippines: Itogon, Benguet | collected 2017-08-28
GCCTCTTGAGCTTTCAGTTGTTCTGCCTCTTCCTCTGCCTTCTTCGCTGCTTTTTCTGCTGCCTTCTTAGCTGTCTCTTGCTCTTGCTTTTCCCTCTCTTGTGCAGCGGCGAGTTCTTTTTGCTTTTTCTCTTCTTGTTCTCGAGCTTGTCTCTCAGCCTCTTGTTTTTGCTTTTGTTTTTCTGCTTCTTTCGCAGCTTCAAGTTCTTCCTGCCTCTTAGCAGCTTCTTTCTCTTCTAACTTCTTCCTTTCCTTCGTTTTTTCTTCTTCTTGCTTTCTCTTTGCCTCTTCTTCTTGTTTCTTTAAAGTCAGCTCTTGCTGCTTTCTCTCTTCTTGAGCCTTTTTTTCGTCTTCTTTTTCTTTGTGTTTTTCCTCCTCTTTCTTTCGCTTTTCTTCCTTTTTCGCCTCCTCTTTCTGCTTTTTCAACTCTTGTTCATGTCGTTGCTCGGCTTTCTTTTCTTCTTCTCTCTCCTTTTTCTGTTCTGCCTTTCGTCGAGCTTCTTCTTTCTTCTCCTCTTTTCTCACTTGTTTCTCGTGTTCAACGATGACGTGATAGTCAAGATAACCTGCTGTACACAAGCAATCACCATCACGATCAACGGTTTGGGAGCATGTGCGGCTATTGAAGGGACCTTTGGACCATTCGCAACAGAGGGGTTTCCCATCCACCTAACACCAGATGGTAAAGCTACAAGAAGTAAAGGAAAATATGAGCTTACCTCGTAAGATCCACAAGGATCTTTGCAATCCTTTCGACATGGATAGACAGTCTTCGGAGGTAGAGACTTTGAGCCTTGCAAAAATAGAGGATCCGCGACTGAGTCAGTAGATGCAATATGATGCACAGAGAAAATGCCAACCAAAAGTAACACAACTACAGTAACGGCAGCAGTCAGTGTAAAAGCTTTCTTACGAAAGACAGGAACTTTCTCATGATCAATTCCATCAAAATTTTTCTCAGACTGGAGCAAAGGCACTTCATCCTCAAGATCGGGTTGACGAAAGTCTTTCGAATATTGCTGCTGATAACTATTTCCGTAATACTCTGGAAGTGACATACTCGTAGATTTCCTCAAAATAAATTGAACAAATTGTTTACGTGCAGTGTGGTTGGTGATTAGAGAAGGATTTGTAATGAGTTTTTCCTGCTCTAAAATGTAATTTCTTCAAGACCACCGATGAGCTACCGAATTCTTACCGAAATCTAGTCGGTGCAAAAGAGTCGACTCATTGTGCAAAGTCGTATTTCATTCAATTAAATTTAAAAACCACAAAAGAAAAGACGAAACTTTCAAGAATGAGTGTGAGAGAAGAGGAGAGGAAACAAAAACAAATATAAAGAATAATAATGAATGAGAAAGTAGAATGACGACGTAAATTAAAAATACTTTTAATCTGGGTAAATGAATTCTACTCATACTCTCAACGAACTTCAGATAAAGATTCTCAAATAACGTCTGCTTCATACCTCATTTCATTTTTTCCTTTTCTTTATTAAAAACTCGAAAAAGAACAACTGAAGAATAGATAAATACTTCTGAATTCTCTAAAAAGTACAAACTCTGTTGCTATTTACTTCTTTCCGGCACTCTTCTTCTTCAAACATTGCTCAGCAAATCCAGCAAATTCTTCTTGTGAACAAGCAGTTTGAATAAATGGATGCAATAACAACTGATCAGCACTTGCACGCTTCTCAGGGTTAAGTTGCAAACATTGGGCAAGGAAATGATGGAACTCCTGTGACCATCGGTACTTCTTATTCAAAGTTGGTGCTTTGTTTGTTGTAATCAATAACAAGGCACGAAGAGGAGGTTCATTTAATAAAGGAGGTTCACCTTCTGCCATTTCAATAGCAGTGATACCAAGACTCCAAATATCAACCTTGGAGTCATACTCTAAACCACGAATCAACTCTGGTGCCATCCTATAAGCAATGGTCAAGAGAGAAACAAACTAAGGATAAGACAAGATCTTACCAATAAGGTGTCCCAACAACTGAGGTACGTTTAACTTGTTCAGAAGTTAAATTAATAGCAAAACCAAAATCAGCAACTTTTACTTCACCTTCCAGATTAATTAATACATTATCTGATTTAATATCACGATGTAAACGATACTCTCGATGCATAAATGATAATGCCATTAACATACATTTACATACATACGCAATCATTGATTCTTGCATTGGACGTTTTACATCACAACAATCAGTTAAACTACCACCAACCATTAATTCCATGACAATACAAATTTCATCCGTTCCTTGAAATGCTTCAATAAATTCAACAATATTAGGATGGCATGATAATGATTGTAAACCAATTTCATTCACTAATTCATTCATTTCGTTAATTGGTGAAATTTTTAATGCAACTTTACGTCCTGTTTTACGATCAGTCGCAGAATAAACTATACCTGATGCTCCTTGTCCTAATTTTTTTAATCCACCATAATGATTTTTATAACTATCTTGTTTTAATAATTTTTCACGATTCATAATACGTGCAATAGAACTACGTGTTGGTAATCTTGATGGTGGTGGTTTAATACCTTCCATATGAAAAGTAAGAACATCTAGGACAGCTTGAGGATTTCGATCAGTTTCTTCCTTTGTAATACCAGATGCTTTTAAGACTTGTCTCATAGGTAATGGGAGTCCCTAAAAGAGTATTTAAAAGGGTTTAAAGGATTCAAGTTAGAGTTCACTTACTGTGAAACCTGTGGAGGAATGAGGATCTGCTTGGACATGGGTTGTGTGTTTGAAGTTATATGGAGCAGAAATCTCAAAGTTTTGAGGTTGAGGTTCTTCCATACTAAAAACATTCAATATAGCAGAAGTGACCTTTTGGAATACGGATCTTCTTGATGCCTTCTCTTCCGGAGCAGGCGTGGTTGCTGGTGCCGTTGGCTATACAAGTGTTAACCTAATATTTTACGAAATTAGGATATTTTATACTTACCTCAGACATATTTCTGATCAAAATTCACGAACTAATAACAAAAAAATCTACCTATTTAGAAACGAACAACAAATACAAATTATGGGAAGAGCTTCTAATCGAATTTTCTCTCCGTAGTCACTGGTTCCCCCAAATCAAAAACAGGTTAATGAAAAGTTTTTATCACAAGAGTGTGAATTCGGTGACAGGGAATTTCTCTTCTGCGAAGGAGAGTGAAGGGAATCGATTAATTGCTTTGGCCTCGTGCGAGGATTTGTCCGCTGCGGATTTTTTCACCATCTCGGTATTCGGTAACCTACCGGTAAAAAGTGCAATCAAAGTTAGGCAAGGGTTAGCAATCAAAGGAAAGAATGACAGAGGAAGGAATTTTATCTTAAGTTTACAAGTTAATTCACAACGTGTGAAATTTCTTTTTCATTTCATATATGAAGACATCCGCTCAACAGACATCTCGCTACATAACAACAGAAATCCTAGTCAATAATAATAAGCTCAAAAGACATACAAATATCAACAATAATTTTGCAACATCATTCTCATTAGATAGAGTGATGCTCACAGCCTCTTCAAGGTAATAAAACAGTTTCGACTGGAGGTGACAGCAATGTTGAACAGATTCTGGTTTGATACGGTTTCATCCCACAAAACGAAAACTGAAAAAGGAATTCTCAGCTAAGTTACCAATATAATACTTGAAGCTTACCACATAGTCGCCGGTGTTGGAGTCAACAGTCACATGTTGTACATGTTGAAAATTGAAAGGAGTCGATATGTCGAATTGCAGAGCTTGATTAGGATTCCACTCCCCGACAAATTGCCTAAACACTCTGGTAAGATAATTGAACAACATCGAGAAACAATAAATTCCTGAGTTCGCTTATAAATGTTAAAGAGTCGTGCCTTGCTTTGTGATTTGTTTTGAGAGCAAAAAAATAGGAGAATGGCGAAAATATCTCGCCTATAATTCCGCACCCGCCAAATGGCAGTTTCATTTGAGAAAATTTGAAACGACTGAAACAACACATAACAATAAACAAACATTAGAAATATTCAGAATAAACTCTTGAATTATTTTTAATATAGGAAGTTATCTGTAATGTTTAGAAATACCTATCAATCAGGATTTTTATCCATTCTATATTCCATTGGGTAAGTGGATTTTTCGATGAATAAAGAAGTTAAAATTTAAATTTCTTCTTGACTTATAGGAGTAAACCACTTCAAATATGGGATAAGAAAGGTAAAATCCTTTCCAAATGACACTTACATGCTTAGTAAACTTTCTTTTTAACAGTGAGAAATGGACATATCAAGAGAATAACAGATCCAGATATTCAATCGTCGGTACTTGAAATCATGGGTACCAATGTGAGCACAACTTTCATCCAATGTCCTGCAGATCCTAAGAAAACCTTGGGTATTAAGCTTCCTTTTCTTGTGATGATTATTAAGAATGTAAGCACAGCAATCCCTTGTCATCTCTCGATCTCACTCCAGTTGGTGTGATATTTTAGTTAAGAAAATACTTCACGTTCGAAGTCATGGTTTTAGATGATAAGAATGTGCGAAGACGATTTAGAGCTTCAAATTATCAGGTAAGCGCGGCGCACTATAGCTTTGCAATCTGCTGTTATTGTTGCCACTTTCTTCTAGTCGACAACGAGAGTAAAGCCATTCATCTGTACCATGCCTATGAGATTAGATGAAGGATGGAATCAAATTCAGTTTAACTTGTCAGATTTTACACGTCGTGCATATGGTACCAATTATATCGAAACGCTTCGTGTTCAAATACATGCGAATTGTCGTATCCGTCGCATTTACTTCTCTGATCGTTTATACTCTGAGGAAGAGCTACCACCAGAATTTAAATTATTTTTACCAATTACTCAACAACAGCAAGGTACTGGAATTCCTGGAGGAGGTATTCCAGATGGAACGGGGCATTAAATATCCTCCTCTTTTGTTTGTCTATAGTTGTGGGATTCTTTCTTTTTTTGTAGATTACTACGTGCGAAAAGTTAAGCTAATGTCTCTTCTTCTTGAATATCTCCTTTTTTTGTTTGTAAGAACTGGTTGGAGCAAAATTAATCGAATATTTCCTGCAATAATCAATTTTCGAAAAGAAAAAGATTCTTTAAGTTAAAATGACAAAATAAACATCAAAGATTCTTTTCTATTCCTCGGATTTTTCGTCATTTGTCTTCTTTGGTCTCTTTTCATAAGCAGTTTTGGAGGATCGAAAGCGCAATCTCGTTTTTGCTTCGCTTTGAACTGTTCCACCAGAGACAGGGTCTCGATAAGATCGAGCTGCAACATGCTGAGAATAAAATCTCCCAAAACCAACGAGGCTGATTCTTTTTCCCTCTTTGGTTTCACTTTTGATCACCTCAAGAAGGGAATTGAACAATTTCGGCCATGCTGTAGCAGGTAACGCATTTAAGTTTTTAGTCTGATTTGTTGCTGTGGCTTTCCAAATTTCAATTAATTCGGATTTGCTTACAAACGGGTGTTTGGGAACAACCTTATCACCTTTCTTCCGACCAAGGAACCGTCCAACTTTTTGAACTTCTTCATTGACCTCAGTACTTAGAGGACGGAATATCACTAGACGAGAGGAGAAACCTTTTAAGGATCTTTTCTGGATACTCAACAGCATTATCTTCTCAAACTTCAAACTTAAATTAAATTGTTGTGGAAAATTTTAAAATCAGGGAGATGTGACTTTCGCAAAAATATAATTCTTTCTAAAAATCACATTTTAAGATATTTGAAAAAATCGTATTTTTTGGTACGAAGAAGCACAAAGATCACACTATCACTAGATTCACTCACCTTATTTACCATTACTTTAACTACTTTTTTGTTTGTTTTTGAAAGATTTAGTGATTTAAAACTGTTTCTATTGTTTATTTTGAAAAGATTTTGAGTTGACCTTCTTTGAGTACAACCATTGGATCTCTCACACTGCAATCACCACTAATTTTGTCAATGCTCTTTGACATTGACTTGATGCATTGTTTGAAGATAGAATAAGGAAATAAACATGGCCTCCCTAGTTAAATTAGTCAAAAGATTTTATGAGTGAGTTTATGTTGTTTTGAATTGATTCCTAGCTGACATTGCCCAATAGAGAAAATAGTCGATATGAAGCTGGACCACCTGTACAGTTAATAAAGCAATTGCATACCGGAAAGCTGACTTTATCAGATTTAGAAATAGGAGATGAAGATATAGCTGTTTTGATACGGTTATTCAATACCAAAAAGGTGAGTGTAAGGTCGGAGGAGTCTTGCGGTCTCATTTTCTCGAAATAGGCAGCAAAAGAGATTCGAAGAATCGAAATAAATCGAAGCTCTGGCGCTAAAGTTAGTCACAGAAGTACAGTTTCAGCATTCAGCTCCAATGGTTTTAAGCTATTGCGAGAGTTGTTACTATTTGTGTCAAAATGTGAAAGATTGGAGATGCTTTCCTTTGAATCCATTGATTTAACTGCTAGTTTGATGGCTTTACTTGGCAAAGCTCTCGCAGCGTCAACATCAGGTAAATTCTTCTTCTTATATACTAAGGATTTAATCCAATTATTCGTAGAACTGAAATGGTTGGCCTTCAAGTCGTGCAATATTGGTGGCGACGAAGGAATAAGAGCTATTGCGCCGTTCGTCGGAAAGTTACGGCTTCAAGTACTAGCATTTGAAGAATGCAGCCTTTGCGATCCATCGCTCCTGTATCTTGCGAGTATTATCAAGGTACAACACATAAATAATCCTTCGCGGTTCTGACTTCACTTTTTTTTCTCACAGGCCCAGGAAAATAATTTGGATGCTTTATACTGGAATGCAACGCTACGATTAGATATTGCAGATCATAATAAACAGCAAGTATTAGATGAAACAGATTTTGTTTATGCGAAAGGATTAGTAGCATTATCGTTATGGGGAAATAATATAGAAGGAAAGAATATTTCAGATTTTACAAGAGTTTTGAAGAAAAATAATTGGTTGTTAGGTAAGGAAAGATTGCGAAAATTCTTTTAAAATTCTTAATGTTTCTCTTGAGTTAGGTTTGAGTCTTGGGAACAATAAGTTAACAAATGAAGCAGTTGAATCACTGGTCGAAGAGTTAGATTGCAATAATGTTCTTCAATCAGTTCTCTTAAGAGAAAATGATGGCTTTACCGCTGATATAGCGAAACGTTTATACCAGTCAATATTGGCCAAATCCAATGAGCCTAGTGAAGGAATGCTTTCAGCTAATGCAAGATTAAACAAGTTAACAGCTCGGGTTTCCTGGCTGTTAAAGAGTTGGATGAGATTGCAATGTGAAGAAACAAGAGACGTCATTGAACAAACGTTAAGTCAAAGCTTTTCGCGCGCATCGTTAAATACGACTCAAAGATTGGCTGTTCGAGAGCATAATCTAAGAGAGATTCATCGACCTTATTCGATCTTCTCTTATCTTCTTGAAGACGAATATGATAATGAAGAAGTCCGAAATAGATTGATGAATAGTTTACAAGATAATCCACTGATATTATATGATTTAGAAGAGGGAGATGCGACACCGAATGGAAGTCAGTTGAGATCGTCCCAGGCTTTGACAAGCAGATTTATTGTGGAGCCATACCAATCAAAAAATTTTGAACATTTAGAATATTCGAAACGTTATAGTGATGAGATTCATCCTGATAGCAGAGGTTATGGAGCAGATGAATTAGATGGAGGAATACCAACAAGTTCTCCTCATGGAAATGGGAAGAAACATGATTGGGATTATTGGCCGGACGAGAAAGGCAGATCGAACGGAAAGGAAGAAAGGTATAGTTATTCTCATTTTGTTTGTTTCTATTATGAATATTTTTCGGTTTTATAGACCTCCTTCAAGGATTTCAATCCGTCCGAACCGTATTAATGGAGAATTTGTGCCAGTTTCATCGGGCGACAAAAATAAAAAGAAAGGAAAGAAAGTCCCTCATTATATGTTACCAAAAGACGCTGGGACCTTTGGCTTCCATTCGAGTGATCAACTCAGATTAATTGAAGAACGAATCAAGGCTCTCTCAAGATCTTCTAGTCCTCAACAACTTCACCGAAGATCTAGATCTGAAGAACCTTTTGGTAAAATGCCTTGGGTTCCATCCTCTTCGAATCCTTCTTCTCCATTAGCCTCCCGACGTCGTCCTAGCGCAATATCGACCACAGATCAAAAGAAAAGAGTGCCGATGAATTCTAATCATCGTTATACTTCTGCTACAACCGATGAATTGCAATTTAAACCTGAAAGAAAAGAAACATTGATGAGAAAAAGGAAGAAAAGAGCATCGTCAGCTTCCAATACGAGCAAAAATAACCCTGCAACAGAAATGTATTCCGAGTTATCATCATCGGTTTTAAAGGCAACAAAGAATTTAGAACAAATCTCAAAGCATTTAAAAACAGTTGCAGAATCATTGTCTGAATCAGCGTTACTGAATTTAACAAATGATCATATTCAACAACAACATCAATTAAATCATTCTCAAATGAATGTAATGGATGAATCCATGGAAATGAATCATATTGAAGAAGGAGAGAATCAACGTTATCAACCATTATCAGAAAAGGAGGAAACTAATCTTCGTAATTTTACCGAGGAATTAGATTTAGCGACGCTTGTAAGAGAAAGAATGCAATTAAAGTTAAAAGATATTTTTAAAACACAATTTAATGGGAATCATAACGTTTGATTTGAAGTAAAACATTACAGGACAGAAATCAAAAAATTTTGAATCATAGTTAGTTTAGTTTGGCAAGACCACTATAGTTAGTTTGTTAGGGCTTTGTTTTGTTTCTATATCTTGAGGAAAACAACTACTACTTTATACTTGAATGGAAATCAAGGAGAAAAAAAAGAAAATGATAAGATAGAAATTCAGTGCTTTCTTCTTCTTCATGTTTATTATCCCCATCATAGTTTGAAAATATAAACTTCGCAGAGTCATTTTCATTTTTTCGATGGAGGGATTAGTTTCATGTGTATGTGTTTTGATTATTATTATGGTTGATTTTTATTGATTGATTAAAATTATGTTTTTCCCATTTTCTTTCTTTCTTTCTATTTTTTTTTGTTTCGGTGGTATCGTGAAAGCATTTGTTTCGTTTATTCTCATTATTGGTTATTTATTGGTTTATTTTTTTTCTTCTCTTACTTCACCTATTTTCACTTCACTTTATAATTAATTGTGGGCAGAGAGGATGTATGAATTATTTTTTTTCAATTCTTTTTTTTGATTTCGAGTCATTACACGAAAGTCCTCACATATTTCTGAATTTCTGAATTAACTTAATTAACAAAAGAAATGGCTTTCACGGAAATATTGAACCGTATTCCGAATCGTTTTCTGTCGTATAGTGAGTTACGGTTGAAAAACGGAAAAGTGGAAAAGGAATTTTGATTTGATATCTAAACCTTCTTCATCACCTTTCAAACAAAGAATGGGATTTCAAAAAAGAACAATATCTGTACATTTTAGGGATATTCATGATCTACCTGTATTATCGCGCCTTTATCGTGTTTTAAAAGAGAATCCCAAGACGGATTGGCTTGCAACTGCTTTAGCTTCTCGAATCTTTTTGAATTCATTGAAGGTTCTTGTATTAATCGCGTATTTTGTGGTTGGAGCCTGTTACTATTGTCCAAAAGAAGGATGGGGAGTAGGATCTACGATTTTTTTCACGATCTCTACCTTAACTACTATCGGTGAGGAAGTCTAAATTTTTAATCTTCTTTAATTGATCCATCTCTTTTCTTTGATAGGTTATGGATATCATCATCCTCGAGATGATTCATCGCGAATTTTTACCATTTTCTTTATTGTCGCTGGTGCTTATTTTGTATTTCTCTTTGTGACGAATACTGTTATCCGTGGTACGGCTATAATCGTCAAATACTTTGAGAACAAATTTGAACAGAAGAAAGATCTTGCAACAGAATACAAGAACTTGAATCGATTGATTTACATCAATTTTGGAGCGATTTTCGTGCTTCTGTTTATTGGGACTGGTGCCTTAATGGTGACTGAGGGCTGGACTTTCGCTACAGCACTTTACTTTGCTGTCCAAACTTCGACGGTAAGACCGAATCTGTCTCTCGAGTTGTCAAAATAAACTCCGACCCATAGACTGTAGCATATGGTGATGTTCCGATTTACAATAAGGATGAAACGTATCCTTTCCTTTGCGTGTATATGATTTTATCGACTGTTCTACTTGCGCTCTTCATTAATAACCTCAGTAACGCCGAATCAAAAAAGCGACAGATCAGGAAAATGAGTGAATTGCTCTTGCAGAACAAGGATGCAAGCTTTTTAGCTGAATTGGATCCTGAAAAGAAGGGAATCTCTGAGCCTTTGTTTTTGTTGTCAGTCTTATTGAAGCTACGAGTAATCAATGAAGAACATGATTTGGCGCATTGGAGAGAGGTAAGTAGTTTAATCTTTTTTCTCTAATACGCTTAACAAAGATCATATTAAAGAAATTCCGTGCTCTGGCTGGTGATAAAGATGTTATCTCGAATGAGGTAAGCAGTTTATTGATTATCCTATGCTCATTTAAACATGACTTTAGGACGTTGAAGCCTTTAGGGGAACTGATGTGCTTGGTTCAGAGGTTCAAGTTAAAGAGTATATGAGAGTATCTGGTCTTGCCCTTGATTACATGGAGGCACAATCGTTTCGTCAGTCCCTTCGCCCTTTCGCTTCCCCAAGTACTCCTAATGATCTGAGCACCCCTAATCCTATTCGAAAGAAGTCTTTGAGTTTTGATCTCGGAGTTCAGATTCAGCATACACCAGAGAAATCTACAGAAGAGAGAAAAACTGCCTCGATGCGCCACTCAGATCTCGGAAGATATTAAAGGGAGATTTCCTCTTTTATCCTTGAATTTTGTCTTTTCTTTATCTTATCTTATGCTATAGCATACACACAGCCCCACATTTAGTTCATATTTATTTTGGATGATGAATCAATAATCTTCCATTTTAGAATAGGGTTCATTCGGAAGGTTAGGTTAGATAGAGAAGTATATCATAGTGTATCGTAAGCGCATGTAACAACTCAAAGTCCGCCTAGAAAAGATCGGATTTCATCACACACAAACAAAAAATCTTGGCAAATAAGATAATAGAGGGAGAACTATGACTAAACTACAAGTGATTAGTGATGAAGATAGATCTGTATCTGAAATTAGGTTTACAGACGTTCAAGATTTACCTCTTTTCTCTAGAATCTATCAGAATTTAAAATCGAATCAAAATACTTCATGGATAGCAAGTTTATTGAGAAGTGATTTATTTTGGGGTTTATTGAAAGTTGCTGCAATAATTCTTTATTTTGGAGTGGGAATAGCATTTTATACTCGTAAACAAGGATGGGGTGTCGGCTCAACTATGTTTTTCACTATTGCTACAGTGACAACAGTTGGTAAGTGTCAGACAGTTGGTACTTGTCAAATGCCCAAATCTGATCTTTTGGTTAGGCTATGGGTATCACCATCCTACAGATGATGAAGGAAGACTGTTTACCATCTTCTACATCTTTGTTGGAGTGTACTTTATCTTCCTCTTCGTGGCTGACTCAGTCATTCATATGATGACCTTAGTCACGAATTACGTCAAAACCAAGTTCGGAAAAGCTGATATTGCGACAGAATACAAATATCTAAACCGTTTAATCTATTTGAATGTTGCTGCTATCGTTGCAACCTTGTTGATCGGTGCAGGTTGTCTCACCGGATTAGAAGGTTGGTCTTTCATCGAGGCTTTGTACTTCGTAGTCGAGACTTCAACAGTAAGATTTATTGATTAGTTGAATGCTTTTCTAACTTTTTTCTATTTAAACATGTAGACTGTTGGTTATGGTGACATCACAATCGATCACAAGGATAGGACTTATCCCTTCGTCGCTTGTTATATGATCTTCTCCACGGTATTAGTGGCCTTTGCTATTCATAATATGAATGAAGCAAGAGCAAAGAAACAACAAATTTTAAAAGTTAGTGAAATGTTGTTGAGGAATAAAGATATTAGCTTCTTAAATGAGTTAGATGTGGAGGGCGATGGTATAAGTGAATCAGAATTTGTTTTGTCTATCCTAGTAAAGTTAGGTGCAGTAGAAGAAGACCAAGATCTTGCACAATGGAGAGCTGTACGTTATTGATTTTTCGTTTTGTTCTGTTATTCGGATGATCTATCCTTTTGTAGAAATTTCGTGCTCTTTCAGGGAATAAAGCTCGCCTCACGGCCAAGGTAAGCACAGTAGAAGTGAAATGTTGCGTAGTGTAATCTGTTTGCCAATAGGATCTGGCATCTTTTAGAGGCACCGATGCATTAGATAGTTCAGCTCAGATCAAAGAACTGATGATTCGCTCAGGGCTTTCCATTGATATGATGGAAACAGCGAGCGCCAATACAAATCGATCAAGTTATGGAAACCTTACCCCTGAGCATGTACCTCGTTCTACTAGCTTAGATGAAGGGATTCAATTGAAAAAAGCAGATGGTACAGGACGAGAGGATGATCGAGCTGGCCTAATGCGCCATTCAAATTTATAAACCTGGATAGTAGTTTCCTTTTTTCTTTTCTGATTTCTTTTATCATCTTTTGAAATCCAATATTCCTATTTCGTGTTTATTATTCCCACCTCACTTCATTCGATGTATTCTTTCTTTGGTTTGTTTGTTTGTTTTTTGCTATGTTGAAATTGCAAAATTTTGGTTTTTTGAAATCCGAAGTTTTCATGTCGGTTTTTGAACTTGGATAGGGTGTGTGTGCATGAAGATTTTAGATTGTGACGAAATATCAACAGCACCAATAAATTGAAGGTAAATTAAAGGTAAGTTCATTTATTTGGGTGTCAGATTATTGTAATTATAGAAGAAGCGCTTGCTCAAAAGCTTTCTTTTCAAATGGCTTCACCGCCATTACTTGACAAAACAAATGGATTAAAGCGATGGCGTTCCTACTTTCTCAAGTATTATAACTATTATCAATATAACAATGATGGTTTTAGACCTATTAGAAGAATATTGTTCTTTCTTACTTTGTTTTTGGTTTGTTTCTTCGTCTATTGCGTTACTCTAAAGCTCTTTCCTGAAGTAGATATGGTCATTCATTCGAAGTGCTCCAATCCTCTGTCAAGTTGGGATGGAAAGCTTTTTTCTTGGCAGATTATGACTACTAGCTTACATTCGAGACATGAGATTTATAATCTTCATTTTGCGAAGAGTTATGATGATCTGATAGTATTACCTCATAGTGAAGAACCTTCCAAACTCTCTCGACCTCATAGAGCACATCGTAATAAGACCTTGATTGCCAATTCAACCAATGAAACACAAAATAAAACCGATTTACGATTTTTAAGAGCGTCATCACGTGTTGCACGGATTCACAAACCTTCTAGTCTTAATACGAGAAAGATCGTGATCTTTGGTACTCACCATAAAACTGGGACTTACCTCGCAAAGAAACTCTTTTCAAAGCTCTGTACGAAGTATCAATTGTGTTGCCAATTCCATATTACTCGAGATTCTTTATATTCTGTTTATCGCTCAATTGAAGAAGAACCAGTAGACATCCTCGGACACAATCAATGGGTCTGGTATCCTTACGAGCTAAACTTAAACCTCCATTATCAGTCAAGTATTATTAATTCACCTGACCAACGGAGTTTGAAGAGTATTACGCTCTCGTCATCATCATTACCAGCAATAGATTATAAATTTATTCATTTTTATCGTCATCCATATTATAAGATTATCTCCTCTTATCATTATCATTTAGCTGGTAGTGAGAAATGGAATGAAAAGACTTTACCTTTCTATGAGATTTGTCCAAGAATTGAACAAATGTTACAACAGAATAATGTTGTTCAATCTCAATTCCCTCATCGAAAGACTAAGGAAGAGTGTATATCAGAGTTGCTATACAGTAAAATCGAAAATGAGGAGAGTAAGACGGTATCCAATCCTGAGAAAAAAGAAGATTGTTTATATTCTTCAGACCAAACTATTGATCGTTCTTTAGTTTTTGATTATTGTGAAAGTGCTTATCTTTGTGAAACTTGTTGTCGTAAAGAGCATGAGTATGCTTATAGTAAAGAGGAATATTCCTCGACTCCTCACCTTGATACGTCACTATTATCCTTGCAATCAAAGGATAAATATAAGAAATCGTTACCAATTGGTAATCATACGAATTTAGGAGAGATGCACGTGCACCAACAAGGAAGATATTATAACTATCAATCGCGACAATTAATCGAATATCAATTTCTCTGCCAGTATTTAGGTCAGAAGATCCCCCAATCATACACCTTACAACAAGTACTTCAACAATCGTCATTATTAGATGGTTTATTAATCGAGGCTGCTCTCAATTACTATGAGATTCTTCGCATGGCTAAGATTGTCAATCATACCTGGTCTGATCCTAATAGCTTGAACATTGACCTTGAAACCCTAACACATGAGTACGATCGCACTGTGGGACAGTTTTTACATCATTTACAGCCAATGATTCAATCAGGTTGGGCTGGTTCAACTAGGTCTGGGTCATCCTCAACGGAGATAAATGATTTGGCTAAAGATCTCTCTTTCTATAATTTAGATAATTCTTTCTTATATCGTTGGAGTATGTCTAATTCTTTTCATAACCATGTTACTAATGGTCAAACACAAGCAAAAAGTACCGTGAATGGAATTCGCGAAAATTCTACAGAGACCAAGACAGAGGAGAAGAAAGGTCATTCACGTAAAGTTTTATTCGAACTCTTAGCGACTCATCCAATCGTAGCAAAAGTTTATAACCCAATCTTAGATCTCTTAACATCTGCTTTAGTGCAGTAAAAGAAGAAAGAGGAAAGAAAATAACATAATGGAAGATTAGAATAGATTCTTCAATACATACATCCTCTGTAAGAAATATTTTTATTCGTTTACAGATGAAATATAATAGTCTCTTATATTTCATCATTTCCTGTGTTCTCTATCTATAAGTCTTTGACTAATAGAAAGAAATGAAAAAAAATCTAAACTTCTAATAAATAGAAAAGATTAGAAGGAAAAGAATGAAATAAATAATACTCGTACTAGTCAATATTAATTTACTTTTCTTTTATCTCTCTTTTCCTCTTGTCATTTGAACTATGATACTACCACTACTTCTCTTCTACACTTGATTTCATAAGATTTTGTGCTTATAATTGTTTTTGTCATGATCATCATTTTGTTGGTTGAATTGGTTTACTTTATGTGTTTTTTTTAAAGTTTGAAATAAGAAGAATAGATTTTGTTTTCTTTAGGTTGATGTGTGCAATCTAATGAAACCTTTCTGATACTTTCTATGATACTTTCACCTTGATACTTAAAACATTACCTTCAAGGGATGCACCTACACCCCAGAAGAGCAGCCCCGTAACTAGCTTCGGTGTTACGAGCTTTGAGGACTTCGCGATCTAGTACTTTAGATCGAAGCCCTAGCCAGAAGTCATTCTTCGACCCTCCTCCTGCTGTGTAGATCGGACGTACTGGTGTTGCTCCCAGTGACTCTAATTTCTTATATGCATCGGATTCAATTTTCGCTATACTATGAAACAAGGA
>VFQN01005444.1_pt1 | contig 15594 bp, 10 predicted proteins | sample 3512371 | NCBI WGS metagenome assembly VFQN01 (sample SAMN10412370, study PRJNA504923) | tailings metagenome | isolation source: Replicate 2 from Balatoc abandoned mine | place: Philippines: Itogon, Benguet | collected 2017-08-28
GACTGCTCCAACACAAGCAATAGGGTTTAAAGATGCCACACATGTTGCAGTGGCAGCTGCGATAGAACCAGCACATTTAAACCAATCTCCAGTGTCACAGCAATTAGTTTCACATGCTTTATTGCAACCTCCGTCACAATTGCAGCAAAAGATGTTACAAGAACCCACTCCACAGCATCCAAAGTTTGGCTTTCTTTTGCAACACTCCCCAACTACATATTGCGCAATAAATGCGAGGAATAAACCCAAAACAATCACTATCTTCATTTGTCAACGAAACTAAAAGATGAGAGAAATAGTCAATGAGAGGATGAAGGTGATAAGAGGAAGATACCGAATCAACTTGAACAGTCCAAATCAGCAAGAAGAAGCAAATCAATTTTGTTCAATAAAATTGTAAATGAAATCATTTTGAGCAAAGAAGAAGCCTTGAAGGGGAAAGAAGTGAATGCGACAGAGAGAGAAATCTAAAAGCAGCCCAGACAGAGCAGAGAGAGAGGACAGACAGACACACTATCAGTGCGTCAGAAGTCCATTGGTACAGCAAATTGAATTTGAAGGTGAAGATTCTATCTATCGTTAGTAGTACATTAAGACAGAAGTTTCCACCCTAACTCAAAACGATTCATGTCGATTATCTTTTGATTTAAAAATATCAGAGGAAAAGTAATATTCTATTGAACTGAAACTTTTATCAACACGAAGGTATTCTATTAGAATATGATAGTAAGTATTGACATCATTTCAACTATTCTTTCACACGACCATCTAGCCAGTATGTTTCACCTGTTGAATGATTTAACCAATACTGCTGTCCTGTACTCTCATCTAAGTACATCACTTGAATCTGTACACTCTCCCCCTCAGGACGATCCCAGCTAGATCTCTCTGTCTGTGGATGGTAATAGTACGTCAGACCATCTTCCGTGTAATGCTCTTGCCACACCTCTACTACCCCACCTAATCCTCCCCCGACTCTTCCTTTCACACCTCTCCCTACATACTCACTAGTTGTCGTTGACATCGCTGATCGTGTGGTATTAGGAACAGAAGAATAAGCGAAGGAGCTATTATCATCTCCTTCACCACTATAGATCGTCAATGACTCGTTATCACCTGCTGCTTTCTTGTTTTCAGCTGCTTTCTTTGTTCTTGAAAGGTTCTTTGGTTGCACTGATGCTTTTCTTGGCTTCTGAACCATTGAAGGACGTTGAGAGGTTCCTGGTCGACTCAATGAAGGTTGAGTCGAAGAACCACTTGACATCATCTTCTTCTCTTCTTCAACTCCTTCCTTTTCTTTCTCTTTCTCTTTCTCTGCTGCTTCTCTTGCTTTCTCTTCCTCTTCTTCTTTCTCTTTCTCTGGATCATAGAGATAACCTGACTTTAGAATCCTTCGATCCATCTCTACTGATTGTCTTTGAAGTCGATGCATCAGAATAATCTCTGTATCATCTTCAAAGGAAAGATCTAATTGAGGTAATATACCCATCTCAATATCTCTTTCTTCTGTATAATCAAAAGAACGTCGTCGTCGTTTAATATTAAAATCTTTATCAATATTCATAATATTCACATGATAAAACTCTCTTATATCCATAATACTATTTAATTGTGTTAATAATCGTTCTGGTTCACCAATTGTACGACGTCTAGAATGATTTCTTAAGAGTTCATTCATCTCTTTTGGTAGAGCAGGTGTTAGAACAGAAGATTGAAATAATGATGTCACACTTTTATACATGGTTGAATAAGATTGTGTGACTTCATCTGGTAGTTTCTTCTTCTTAGATTGTTGTTGCTGTTGTTCTCCTTCTAATGATGATGGTTTCTTTGATCCTGCACTAACAAATGATTCGTCATCCTTGGTAATACTATCACTATCGTTAGTAGTGATCGTCTTCCCACTATCTTTATTCAATCTCTTTGGTGATTTAACATTCTTCTTGATAGATGTCTTTAATGTCTTGGTTGTCTTGGTTTCAATAAAATCTTTATTTCTTTCATATTCTTCACGTTTCTTCTTATAATCAAACATATTCGTTTGACATTGGAATAATAATTGTTTCTTCCATTCATAGAATTCTATCGATCTTTTAATATCTTCTCTTTGCTGACTATAATACTTCTTCTGACGTAATATAGGTAATTGCTTGGTATAGAGAGAAGTAAAGGAGTCAGGTAAGGAATAACGTCGTCCAAGAGTGTTTTTGTTATATAATACCTCAGGCATTGCACAGAGACGAGAGAAGAGTCGTTCAGGGTTAAGTAAGGTCTTTCGTCTCTTCCTTCTTGACATCGAGTATTGTTGTGCAGTTGTTTGAAGGAATTGACGATCTTTCTCGATTGTCTCTTGTTGTTGTTTGTAAAACGAGGCGAATGACGCAGCTGATGCCATACTATCTTCTCCCTCGATGGAAGAGGTTGGCGATGCATTGACTGGGATTACATGACGTCTCTTGGATTGCTTTGGAGGTAAAGAGAAGTTTGAGAATGTTGCTTCGTTTATCACATGTTTTAATGTTTTCTTTGGATAAAGAAGTCGTGAAAAGATCATTTCTTCTTTCCATTCATTCTTAAACAGAGGATTACTATTCTCCTCTCCTGTATTATTATTCCCTCCTCCTGCTCTTTGTTGTCTTAAGATCGCTAATAAAGGATTCTCTAATGGTTTATTAGCTTCTTGTAAATTGTTTTGCATTAATTCATTCTTTTGTCGGATTGTTAATCGATTATTTGCAAGATTAATTGATAATTGTCGTTTTTTCAATCGTTGAATAGCCTTTTGTGCAATTTCCTCTTGTTCTTTTCGTTTTTTTAATCTTTGTTGAAGGAATATTGCTAATGCTTCTTGTTCACGTGGTTGGTAGATATATCGAGAGATCAACACATAGACATCTCGATCATAGAACATCCCTTCAGGTAATGTCGCTGGTCGCGTGGGAATCACAGGATAGAAACGACAAAGACGAGCAATGATCTCAGTAGAGTATCGATGTTTAGGATGAATAAGAGCTTGTTGATGACGTAATGAAGAATAAGAGAAACAGTAAGATGGATACCAATGAATCAATTCATTGGAGTTATTATCATCATCATTATCATCCTCGTCGTCATCGTCTGATAATGATAACCCATTATTGTGATGATAATGTTTAGAAGGGTTAAGGAAAGAATCGTCATCTTCATTTAATGAAGATTCTTCATCTCCTCCATCTATTGATAGGGAGATATCTTCTTCATCTTCCTCCTTGAGACTTGGTTCGATGGACTCGTCATCGAAAGTCACTGATTTCCTCCTCTTCGCCTTTGCTGTAGAAGGAGCAGAGGGAGTAGCCGAAGGAACACTCCCTTTTCTCTTCATAGCAGAAGAAGCATTCCCTTTATGACTGTGCGGGAGAGTTGATGCAGTTGTCAACGAATTACGATGACGAGAAGGATCAAATGACGGCAGAGACGATACAGAATTCGTTAAAGAATCTCTTCTATCATCATTAATACTCCCTTCAATGAAGTCAATAGCATTCCTCTTCTTCTTTCTCTTCTTCTTCCTCAACACTTCAATCATAGGAAGTTGAATAGAGACCTTACCAATCATTTGTTTCACAGCAAATGCCATTGCATTCATTGATAATAAAGATAATTGTAATTTTGTATAATAATTAAAACGATGCATTAATTCATCTTCATATTCCATATAACGTTGTTCACGTTGTTCAGAATAAAAAGCATATTCTCGACTTACTTTTTGAAAAATTGGTGCAATTAACTTTTGTTTAACATAACGACGACAGATCTCACGTCGGAGTAAGATATGTTCTTGTTTTAATAGAATAAACTCTTTTCTTGTAATATAGCGTCGTCCAATGGATTGGATGATAGTTGCATATTTATTATAATAAGATAAATCTTTCTGTAATTCTAAAACTTTTAATATATCTTCAGTTAGGAATGCTGCTTTAGGTTTCTTCTTAACGATTGTCATCGTAGTTGTCAGTTCTTCGGATGATGGCTCTTCTACTTCTCGTGGACTCGTCGCTGCTGTTGGTGTCGGCGATGCTGTGAGAGAAGTCCTCCGAAGTGTAAGATTCGAGAATAAAGATGCTCTTCTCGGTCTTGTCGTGGTAGAGGTCTCTGAGGTGGGACTATCAGTATTCTTCGCTAACTGTGATGACCTTCTTTGAGCAGATGTTCGAGTAACAACGATCTCACTAGGTTTTGCTTCTTCTACTTGTAAATATTCTTCCAGTGTCTCACCAACATTTGGTAACATCCGACAATGTTGTGAGTAGAGACTACAATGACAGGTAGGAATAGGAGGCTTCGTGAGAGGTCGATAATCAGTATCAAGAATATCTTGTAGCGTTGTCATTAGATGCCCAACACTAGAGAATGATCCTAATGTTGTTGGGACATTCGGGACTTTTTCCCTCTCGGCAAGAAGAAGCATCTTTCGATAAGATGGTTCTTGATCTAAGTTTGATGAAGTTCTCTTCATTCCTTTCCCTCGATTCTTGAAAGATGATGAAGATCTTGACAACGTCTTTGAAGGAGATCTTGCAATCACTCCTCTATGAGGTGATTTCTTCCCTGATGGAGTCGCAGGACTTTGCAATGTAGTTGGAACAAACTTTGGTTTTGGAAGAAGATTTGATATCTTTGGCAGTTGCCATATATGATTTAAAGGATAATATTCTAATTCATTATGTTTTGCTTTCAATTTTCTTGGAAAGACCGTATTTCCATGAAAGTATTGATAAGAGGTATCAAAAGGAACAGTCTTTAAGATTAATTCTCTTTTATTCATCTCTTCTGGTGTATCTTTCGGGGATTGAAGGGTAATCACACGCTTCTTTCGTTTATCTCGATATACTGTCAAGATCCCTGTAGGCTGTGATGCATAAGCATTCGCTAAGTTAGGCATTGACCCACTTCGACTCATTAATAAAGAATTTGAAGTTTTTGGACGATTGTTATTCTCGGTCATCGACGGTAGATGTTGTAAACTTTCATTCTCTTCATTTCTCTTTTGATAGAAGTAATTAATTGAATTCTTTTGTATTAATTCAGTGTAATGTGTTTTATGACATAATTGAACACAGAAATAACAGATATTTGATAAAGAACAATTCCAACAATGGAAACGATATTCTTCGAATTCTTCTAACATCTTTTCATGTGTTGGAAATTCAGCTTTATTACGATGTTTATTACTTGCTGGACTCTTCCCTGTACTCGACGTCATATTCGTTGTTGTGGTATTAATCCTTAATTGTTGCTTTAATATCCCTTGTTGTTGTTTACCTTTCCCAACATTCTTTTTAGACTTATCTTGATTCACATCAGTCATCATCAATGCTTTCTTCTGTTTCTCTAATAAAGATCTTGCAATATTCTTTAATACAAATGGTTTATTCGCTGAAGATCTTTTACAACAATAGAATTTATTATATAATGCAGTAGATTGACGATGTTGGAAGGAAAGGAGTTCTTTAGAGACAGTAAATGGATTAAATAAATCACCCATCTTACTTGCTAGATATTCTACACGATGAAGATTATAAAGCTTTCGAGGAGTTGTTATCCCAACATTATGAGCATAATTCGAATGAATAGAAAGGAATGATGCATACGGATTTAATTCTCTTGGTGCGAGACTAAATCTATGTCCTTCCTCTTGTCCTAACTGCCCTCGAAGGCCTTTACCCCAACTATAAACATTACCACCTATCCCTCGAGCCATAGACCATGATCTACCTGCAGAGACCTCAACAATGATCTCAGATTTAGGTAAATGACACTTAATAGGAACAAAGGAATCAACCATTAGACCAGTACCTAACTGTCCGTTCCGACCAAATCCCCACGAGTAAACAGCAGTAATCACTCCAAAGGGATACGCTAAACATTTTTTAACTTGTTTGTAAGCTAATACAACAGTATGTGCACCACCACATACAATCTGTTGGAATTGCATCCCTTCTGCAGACAGAGGCCATTTCTTTACTTGAACTGGTAAATTCTTATTAACGTTGGTTGCATTACCAAGTCTACCATGTGCACCACGACCAAAGCAAAGAACCTTCCTTAAAGGATCACCAGAATATTCTCGAGCTGTAGTTAGAACAGCTGAATGAGCATCACCAGCAGCACAGGTGACAACAAACATATTCGCAAAATATTTCACCATATCTGGTCGATGACGATCTTCAAAATCACCATGACCTAACCTCCCTGATCGACCATATCCCCAAGAATACAGAAAACCATTCGTATCCGTTGCTAATACATGCCTTTCTCCTGCTGCAATATGAGAGATGGACATTTTCCGTAGCCAGAAATTCACTTGTGGGTAAGGTGTGTAGTTCGTATCCTCACCCAAACCTAGTTCACCATGCTTCCCTGTACCCCAACTGATGACTAATCCTTCTGCTTTACGATTGATAATAAATCTTTCATGTCGAACATAACACCATGCTCGTTTAATTGCTTCTGAATCAGGGAACATTAATAAATATCGTTTAATCGAGTTTTCTAAAGCAACAAAACCATCAACCACAGCACTTCCTTCCTCTGGTGTTGCCTCTCGTGCGATGGAAAAGGTTCCACCACCTGCTGCTTGAATACATTGTAAATCACGGCCAAATTTCAATTCACCCGTTGGTGTAACTGGATGAGGTATTCCTTGTAAGATGCCTCCTTTCAGCGGTACACCAGTAAACATATTACCATAACCTAACTGTCCTTTCCTTCCATCACCTACTGTATAAATATTGCCTTCTTCCGTAATAAAAAGTGAATGATTCTTTGCTGCTGCTGCATGAATATAGTTAACAGTATTGGACTTATAGACAGGCCTCGGGAAGTTAATATTCTCGTCAGTTAAATTACCACTACGATTAGAACTATTCCAACCCCAACCGCAGATATTATAACGATGTAATGCTTTTAATTTGGTTAATTTAATGGTTTCACTCCCTCGTATTACCTTCTTTTTCTTAATAACTGGAAAATCATTTTCTTCAATAATCTTCCCTTTACCTTTCTTATTGGATTTATTGTTCTGATTATTGCTATTATCAACTGCTATATTCAATTTCCGTAATGCTCTCTTTCTCACGAGTATCTGATAGGTAGCATTATTCACAAGATGAGGAGGGAGATTGCCTGATGTTGTTAAACGAGTGAAGAAACTCTTCTTAATACTTGGTTGCCTTCGTAGCAATATCCTCTTTTGATTGCCTGACGACATAACTTCAGAATTCTTCTGATCGTTCTTCACACTTGTCTCTTATGATTCACTATATCTTATCTTACTTACTATACTATCAAATTGAAAATCGTTTCACTCAAAACAAAAACACTTGAATCAAGTCGGTATACCGGTATACCGAAATGCTATTGTCACTATTTATCATCGAGTATTCATCTCTCTCAATCTCTGTCGTAACTTAAAAACGAAACTGATATTAATAGGAAGTCAACGCGCACAAAAAAATTCTGAACAGGAATTCAATAGAGGTCCGCCTACAGTCGAGAGAAATACATCCTGTGCTTAGCAGGATATTAGTTGGCGATTTAATGAACTCACATCTGCACTATCAAATTTTTGATTCCTCTTTAATAAACCCACATTGATTGATTGATTTATGTTTTGAAGACGACTCAAGAGATGTCTTCGTAATTTTGAAATGTTGGTGTAACCGTCAAGATTAATTTTTGTTAAAACTTCTCAAACTATGTTTGAGCAATTTCGCAAATACCAAATAATAAAAAAGGAAGAAGGGTTGAATGAATAGTCGAGGTGGTTTACTTTCTTTTAGCATTTACAGAAATAACACGATGGTTAATTTAACTGCTCTCGGCAGTTCCGTGAGTGACGTGATTCTTCTCTGATAATGGACCGTGCTCGGCAACATACTTGACAGAGGCACCGTCAGCTAACAACCATCCTTCTTGTCTTCCACGAGCATATTCAACACGATCGAACTTGGTGAAACCCCACTTGTTGGATCTCATGATCTTTTGTCTTCCAGGGAACTTGAACTTAGCACGACGTAAAGCCTCGATGACGTGGTGAGCGTTGGAATCCTTAGCTCTGACGGAGAAGATAATTTGGCCAATTGCGATACGGGCAGCCATTTCCATTGGTTTACCGAAAGATCCACGCATACCGGATGACAGACGATCTGCTCCGGCACATGAAAGCATCTTATTTTGACGGATAACATGGAAAGGATGGGCACGGCATCTGATGTGGTAACCTTCTTTACCAGTGGTCTTGACAAGGTACTTGTTGCAAGCGACACGGGCAGCTTCTAAGGCGCAGGCAGTTAACTGTTCCTTCTCATCAGAGACTAAGTGAGCAACGAATGGGAATTGATCGACAGGGGTCTTCTTGGCTCCGCAATCGTAAATTCTGATCTTAGCATCAGGGACACCACGACAGAATCGTGACTTGATGTAAGGCTTATTCTTTTGAAAGCGTACGCAACGAGCAGGTCCTAAGTGAAGAGAACAAACGAAAGAAACAACCAAGTCCCCAAGTCAAAACCAAATTCATACATCCAGCATGCACAAATCACTTACTTCGTCCCATTTTTGTGATAAGATGTTTTCTGTTCTAAATAAATTATGAACTATCAGAGAAGTAAACCTATCCCTTATTAATGAAATAAGATGGCTTGTGGTGGAGAAAAACATGAAAGATTTCGGAATTTTGAGATTTCGTAATTTCGGAGAGATTGGATGTACTGCCTTTTTGTAAAAACTCTCGTTAGGATAGGTTGTCTAGATCCGTTTGAAGAAAGTAAAAGAATTCCAAGCCATTTTATCTTCGAGATTAGATCATGAGAAGAATGAATCTTGATATCTTTTTTGTGTTATTTCTCTTTGGAATACTTATTTTATTAGTGGATGGAGCTGAAGTGAAGATTGGCTTCGTTTTTATGTTCTTTAAACAGAAAGGTTTCTCTGTCATTCAACAGCCTGAGGTTTGGGAGAAATTCTTTGCTTCAGCTAAAAATCGAGCAGTTGTAGCATTTGTTAATTATCAAAGTAGTAATATTCCTAAGTTTGTTGATGCTTATTTCACGAAAACGAAGGCATTAAACCCGAACGGTATTGGTTATATCCATACATACTTGAAAGTCTCAAAATACCTAATCGATGAATATGAAGCAACTGGTGTCATCTTACTCTCTGGAGGTGTTGTTCCTACTCGTTGTTTTGATAATATTTACACTCGAATCTCACCATATCTCTCAAAAGGAGCCTCAGTCCTCCCTGAATATATCTCCACTGATCCTGTTCATGTCAGCAGATACTACCAAGTCGCTAAAGCTGCAGTTACTGTTGATGCCTGGGGTGTTCACCCTAGTGCAGGTTACTGTCTTCATCAAAATCTCATTACTTTAGCTCTCAATACATGGGAACAGAACTCCAAAGAATTAAGAAATGTTGAAAGATTTGATGAGCATTATCTTTCCTATATTATACGAGGAGCATTAAATCCTGATAGTGGACATTCACGTTTAAGTTTAAGAATTTATCAAGAATTAGATAAAAGGTCATTAATGTATGTTGAATGGGGGAAGAATAACTCTGATGGATCATTACCATATATCTGGAAAACACAATTAACCGAGAAAGAAATAGAAGTATTACGACAAAATGATTATTATTTTTTAAAAGAAGTATCAAAAACATGTGATGCAAATATTGAAGTTTTATTGAAATGTGGTTAAAGCAAATAGGTTTTAGCAATGGTGTTCAAATATAATCTTGTGTTCTGTTCGTGACATGTCTCTATCTTCCTCTTCATCTTCCTTTTTCACGTTCCTCTTTGTCTTTTGCTGCCTCTTGTATCTTTGTCTTTCTTTCTTTGTTTTATTCATTCTTTATTTGTAATCGATGTAACCTTCTGTCTTTTCACTATTCTTTTCCTTCATTCCTTGTATTTTATTTTCATATGATGCTTGGGAGGAGGATAAATGTTGTAGTAATTGTTTGTTTTTGATTGTTTGTTTTGGTTTATTTCCCTTCTCAAATGTCAATGATTCTGATATGATAGCTTGAAGTTTTTTCTTTTAAAGTAATATCATTTTAAAAATACTTTACTATTCTATTGTCACACATACATACCTACATATAGTTTATCTAAACAATCATTGAACAACCTATGACTTAATTTTAATCACAGTGGTTTCCCTGATATCATATTCCTTCGAGGAAAGGATTGGACAGGTCTTCCTTCATTCTTTCCTATTATTAGAGGTGATGTCTTCCTTGGTTTCAGAGTGCTCACAGAGGATGTGAGTGAAGGACCTCCAACTCGATAGTAGCTGAAGTCATCGTAATCACCGGGTCCAGCGGTCGGGAACTCTCTCTGGCCAAGGAGAGGCCGCCTTGCACCAAGAGAGAACTTTAAGGATGATTTTAACGTTGGGTCTTTTTCACTGTAATAAGAACCTAATAATGGTCGAACGGTTGAATGTTAAGTGATGATAAGGAGGAACGAGATGAGTGGGGAAGTTCATTACCTTTAAACATGACATTCTCAGGTGTCACTAACTCTAAAGATTCAAAATTAAGTCGAGGACGAGCATGTCCTACCGGATTTCGCCTAGGTAAAACAGCTCTAGGACTTTTCGAAAATTTTAGTTCATTATCCATATCTAACTCATAGGATCCAGGTCCTGGCAGTAGAGCTATCCAAGATCAGAGATAAGATCATCATTGGAAGGAGTAAATCAGTCAAATATACTTACATTTTCTCATATCATCAACATTAATATTCTTAAATTCACCACCAGTTTTCAATTTCGATGATTTTGGTCGTGTTTGTTGTTTTTTCAGCTTCGTGGTAGTATCTTTATTATTACTATTAGATGGTGACATTGCACGTAATGTCTTTATATATTCCATTGTTTCATAATATTCGGTATCTTGGGGCTTTGTAGCAATGGTGATGGATGGGAAAGACTCTCTTTTACTTAGTTTCTCATGGTCTGGGTCATATTTCGCGGATGAAGGAGCACTGACTTTCAGATGACCCCATGTGGTAGTAATCTGTAAACGTGCATGATTTGATCGATGTTCATCAACCTGTTTCCATGTATGTAATTCTTTTTCAATTTTATATGGATCATCTTCAATTACTTCACGAAAGGTTCTTGCTTCTGATCCAAAGGTTGTTGGTCGTTTTATATGTGATTCACGCCAAAATGAATTTGATTTTAATTCATCTGGTAGTTTTTCTATAATTTTTTTATCTCGATTCATTTGAATTACTTCTTTTTCTCTCAATCTCGACCTTTAAACTACATCACCATCATCTCTCTCTTCACTCAATTAAAATGGGAAACCGTTCAGAACCCGATTTGCCGATAGTCAAAGTCCGATTAACCGGATGCTAATAAGTTTTGAAACTGTTTTTTCCCTCACAATCAATTGCCTCATCATCGGTGAAGATCAGGAGATAGACTTTCGTTTCTACTTGTTAAAGGATATTTGAGTCGAGAGAAGGTGTGTTTTGGACGACTGAAGATGGGAATCACCACAAGTCGTTGTGGACTTTTGGTGCTTTTCTACTTTCTTCTATTTCTTGTTGATATTGAAGGCAATCCGAGAAATCAAGATATTGGGAATAAACGATACCCGACAAAAACTCTACAATGCAATTCTTTCCTGACCAAACCTGATGGGAAATTAATATGTCCAGAAGCAAGGTAATATACGTAAACACTTCTGTATGTAAAGTAAACTCCGCTATAATAGAATGAGTTGGTGTGTAAAAGAAGTATCCCCTGATCTCAATCAGAATCTATGTGGTGGTACACAATACTACGGTGATAAATATGTTGGTGGTCAATGTGTGTTTAAGAAATGTGCAGCAGAGTGCGTGGAAGGAACTTATAGCTTTGAATTTGATGGTCAGACATATGCTCGAGAGCGATACTGCTGTCGCGATAAGAATTTTTGCAATAGTGCTTGGAGGAGGTCGCATGGAATCATCCAGCCGCTATTGCTTCTAGTGTTATTTGTTGTCGGTTATCTTTGGTATGCCTGATGTGATAGGAAAAATTGTTTGAATTCTTTTGTTAAATATTGTTAATAGTAAGTGTTTATTTCATTTCGATTTTTTTCTGCAGAGACACCATGTTAAATCTTATTGATTATTGAGAGGTGTCAAAGTTGATCGTTTATGGTCAAAATACTTCTTCTCATCAATCGTCGGATTTTGAAGATTACATACAAAGACTAATATGTTCGAGGAAGAAGATGAAAGATTGAAAAGATCTTTCCGTATCGATGTAATTAGAAACTGCTGAAAGGTAAATCTCTTATATCAAGATTAATTATCTGTTATGTCGAGAGCACACTCCCCTTATAACAGCACTTCCTCTGTTTTTGCATGAAGAAGCAATTGAAGTGAATAATCTTCCAAGAACCATAACAAAGGAAAGAACAATCATTGACAACAATCCTATCAAAAGAAATCAATACCTATGTCTGTCGAAGCGAAAAGAAGATATTGTTTAAATGTCACGTTCTATGTGAAAGCAGAGAGAAGGGAAGAGTTTTTAACTGTAATGAAGCAAAACCAGGAAGGTGCTTTAAAGAATGAGCCTTTAGCGATCTTATTTGATTGGGGTGAAGATTTAAATGAACCTAATACTTTCCATATTCAAGAGCAATATCGTGGTCAAGAAGGGTTCATCGCTCACACTCAGTCAGCACATTTCAACATTTTTAAGAAATTTGCTGATGATACAAATTCACCTTGGACCAAACCTGCAGGTGTTTTCTTTTTTGAGACAGATTAAAAATTGAGAATTTTTCATTATATTTTTGAATTCAATATTTGTTTTTTCTGTAAAGAAATAGATGTATGCCTTAACGCTGAATGTTTTAAAATTAAATAGACAGATGATGTAATCTCAGTCACATAGAAGTTTTTTGAAATTACAAAGAATAAAAATGCAAAATGATATTTCAAGAGTCCCCGTCTTTGCTTTCGTCATGCACTTACAAAGATACAGAACCGGAAGAGAAGGTACTTCAGAAGTGTCATCTTTTTCCGATTTGGGGTGCAAATCTCCTTTTAAATTTCTGCGTAAAAGCTTGAGTAGTCGTTTGACTTCTGCTGCGAGTTCCTTTATTCGTAGTTTAAATCCTCGTTTTCTCATTCATTGCAGTAAGGGATAAAAAAGTCATTTTAAAAGTAAAAAAATTAGCTCCATTATTCGATCAAATCGAAGTGCTGTACATTACTTTTCCTCTATTTTACGACATTTTTCTTTCGCAAAAGTGAGAGGTGTTATATTTAAAAGTGGGGCGGGTTTCTAATTATTCCCCCGATTTCGTGCCCCAGTCCTCTCTTCTCAATAATGGATTGTCCTTACTTTTATGATTGAATTATTTGAATGATTCTCTTTCTGTATTGGTTCCTTGGGTGTCTCTTGACAACTGCTTCTTCGAAGAGTCTTGAGGCTCTTAATTCAACTATTTGGAGATCTCGAGCTGTTATTCATCTCGATGATCGAAACAACCTTTTCCTTTGTGAGTTTTTCGACGTCGAGATCGATACTGTGACAATCTTCTTCAAGGCTAGAAACCACACGAGAGCAGTCCTTGATTTGTATCAATGTTGCTCAAAAGCTGAGAACGCGTACAATGGAAACTGTACTGACACGTCGATTCATCAAACTTTCTGTCGTTGTTTCTATTATGAGAGATACTTCCCAGCCGTCTATTACTACTACAAAGAAGAAGTCAAGCAAAGACATGGTCTTCCAGGGACAACATGGTTGATGAATCATTATGCTTGGGTAAAGAATCCTGATCATTTTATGATGAAGATTCTTGAGTTTCGAGCTCTCATGGCGAATCAACCGTACGTGAGCCAGGGCATATATGAAGGATTACCACAACCAGATGCGATCAATCACTTAGTGAGTCAAGACTATCCTGTCTTTCATTTGACTGATTATGAGAAGTTTGTCATGAAGATTGTTGAGGCTTCGACGAATCGTAGTATCCCTTATACGACAATGAACGAGAAGAATCATAGTAACGTTCATTACCTAGATTACCTAACACCCTCCCAGAAAATTCACGCACCTTGCATGATCTTACGATCTCAGAAGTTTGAGAATAGAACAGTCGAAGGGAGAGAGGGAATCTTCTCTGAAATGAAGGAAGGTTGTCGGCAAAAGAAAAAGATATTACTCATCTATGGCATAGTGAACATGTCTATCTTTCTCCGAGATATAAGAATAATGTTCCCCATCCGACGCATATTTCAACAAGAACATTTCAAGAAAGTGTTGGTAGAGTGATGCGATCACTCAACCAGACATGGAATGAAGATGAAGGAACAATAACAAAGAAGCCTGTCGTCGCTATATTACAAAGAATTGAAGGTGCAGGGATGCGAAGTATTCTAAACCTTCAAGAGGTTGGACGAGCAGTAAGAAAGGTCTTTGGTATCGTCGAACTGAAGATTTGGTATATCGCTGAAGATACACCAGCTTTAGACCAAGTGACTCTTTTCCATTCTGCTGATATCATCATCGCTACTCATTCTTCACAACTCACGAATCTTGTTTTCTCTAGACCAGGTACCTTTGTGATCGAGATTCAACCAGAAATTGGCGAAGAATATTCATTCCGTGATATTGGTGTCGCAGCAGGTATGAATTATTATCTCTTGAATAAAGGACATCAATATGATAAGAGCAGAGATCAGAGTAAAACACCTAATTCTTTTTCATGGAGGTTTTGGGATTATTATGTGAATATAACATTACTATCGGAAGTTTTACAAACTATTAAAACAGCAAATCATAGACATCATAGTTGGTCAGTTTGATCTCATTGTTTCATTTCTTCTTCTTAACTCTTTTATCTTCTTCTATTATGAGATTATTTCATTTTTGTTTTGTTTTTCAATTTTTCGAAGTTATTTTACCCTTGAGCATGGCATTTCATTCACTTAGCTTCAGACTACAACAAGCTTTCAGACTACTACAACAACACTTTATGATATTATGAATTAACTTCAAACTTAAATACTAACGTCTATGACGGAGAAAGAGAAAGAGAGACAGTTTGATCATTGCTTTTAAATAAATTAGTAGATATAGAAATAGATAGATAAAATAATTAACTAATTGCTCTTTTACTTTTCGGAGCGATTGTGTTTCGTTGGAATTCAACACTCACAGTGAACGTGATTGGCGCGACAGTGAAGTAAATAAATCTATCATGTGAATAAAAGGACACCACATGATTTAACAATTCCTGCATTTAGTCAAAGATCATCAGAAAGAAAGCTATAATTATTGAATTCCAAATATGTGAGCGAATGATCGAAATCTTTGAAGAGATTAATAGCGATGATGATCTGTTCACACTGGTTATCAGCTATTGATGATTTCCGTATGATAGCAGATAGGCTAATTTCATTCAATTTGTCCAGAATCGACTTCGAACGAAGTTACGATTCCTAGGAACAAGCACGAAAATTAGGGCTTCATAAGTTCAACATCAAATATATTATATTATTTAAATGATAACAGTTCTGGTGAGACA
>VFQN01005445.1_pt1 | contig 15593 bp, 10 predicted proteins | sample 3512371 | NCBI WGS metagenome assembly VFQN01 (sample SAMN10412370, study PRJNA504923) | tailings metagenome | isolation source: Replicate 2 from Balatoc abandoned mine | place: Philippines: Itogon, Benguet | collected 2017-08-28
GTAATAGGCCCTGCCCGCCTGAAAAAACGTATGCTCCGGATCCGGGCCCGACGCAACGTAACCGATCCGGGCGCCGCCGCGCCGCTCACGAAGGAGGCCCAGGAGACAGGCATCGATCTCCGCGCCCTCTCCCGCGGTCTGGTCGCTGTAGAGGACGAGGTTGACCAAGGCACTCCGCCTCCCGTGCCTCAGACCAGTTCCACGTCCAGCACACCCGGCGTCGAGCGCATGGCGGCGGCGATTTCCGAGGAAATGCGGAAGCGTTCATTGAGCTCCACCTCGATTTCCCGCTGGCCGTTGTCCTTGATCACGATGAAGGAGACGAGGCCGTCGCCCTTCGTGTTGAGATGGGCGGCGATGGAGCGAAGCGGGCCGCTGTCGCGCACGTAGACGCGCAGCGCCTTCTGCGTCTGCAGCGATTCTTCCTCCAGCGAGCGCAGCGTCTGGATGCGCAGGCCGATGCCTTCCGGCCGCTCTTCAGCCTGCACGGTCAGGACCAGCGACTTGCCGGGCTCCAGCAAGTCGCGGTACTGGTTCAGCATTTCGGAGAACAGCACTGCCTCGAACTGGCCGGACGAATCGGAAAAGGCGACGATGCCCATCTTGTTGCCGGTGCGCGTCTTGCGCTCCTGCTTGGAGGTCACCGTGCCGGCGAGGCGACCGGCGGTCGCGCCACGCTTCACCGCCGCGGCGAAGTCACCGAAGGTCTGCACGCGCATCTTGGAGAGGATCGGCGCATAGGTGTCGAGCGGGTGGGCCGACAGGTAGAAGCCGAGCACCTGGAATTCGCGGTGCAGTTTTTCCGAGGCGAGCCAGGGCGTGTAGGACGGAAGCGTGATGACCTCCGGCCCCGTTGCCGCGCCCATGCCGAAGATATCGCCCTGCCCGCTCGTCTTGTTTTCCTGCGCGCGCTGGGCGGCGCCGAGAAGCCTGTCGAGGCCGGCGATCATCGCCGCGCGATCATGGCCGAAACAATCGAAGGCGCCGGCGACGATCAGGCTTTCGAAGACCCGGCGGTTGACGAACTTGGGGTCGATGCGCACGCAAAAATCTTCCAGACTCTTGAACGGCGCCGTACCGCGCACATCGACGATATGCTGCACCGCGGCCCCGCCGACGCCCTTGATGGCGGCAAGCGCATAGTAGATGCGGTTTTCCCCGGTCTCGAAATGAGGGAACGAGGTCTGCACCGAGGGCGGGATGACTTCGATACCGAGCCGGCCGGCATCCTGCCGGAAATCGTTCAGCTTGTCCGTGTTGGACATATCGTAGGTCATCGACGCGGCGAGGAACTCGACCGGGTAATGCGCCTTGAGATAGGCCGTCTGGTAGGAGACGATGGCATAGGCGGCGGCGTGCGACTTGTTGAAGCCATAGTTCGCGAACTTGGCGAGCAGGTCGAAGATGAGATCCGACTGCGGCTTCGACACGCCGTTCTTGACGGCGCCATCGACGAAGCGGGCGCGCTGCTTGTCCATTTCCTCCTTGATCTTCTTGCCCATGGCGCGGCGCAGAAGATCGGCTTCGCCGAGCGAATAGCCGGACAGGACCTGGGCGATCTGCATCACCTGTTCCTGGTAGACGATAACGCCCTGCGTCTCCTTGAGGAGATGGTCGATCATCGGGTGGATCGATTCGATCTCCTCCTCGCCGTGCTTGCGGGCGTTGTAGACAGGGATGTTCTCCATCGGGCCCGGGCGATAGAGCGCCACCAGCGCGATGATGTCTTCGATGCAGTCGGGCCGCATGCCGATCAGCGCCTTGCGCATGCCCGCGCTTTCCACCTGGAACACGCCGACCGTCTCACCGCGCGACAGCATCTCGTAGGTCAGCTGGTCGTCGAGCGGCAGGCTTTCGAGCTTTACCTCGATTGCGCGCTTGCGGATGAAATCGACCGCCGTCTTCAGCACCGTCAGCGTCTTCAGGCCGAGGAAGTCGAACTTGACGAGGCCGGCCTGCTCGACCCATTTCATGTTGAACTGGGTGACCGGCATGTCGGAGCGCGGATCGCGGTACATCGGCACGAGCTGCGAGAGCGGACGGTCGCCGATCACGATACCGGCGGCGTGCGTCGACGCGTGGCGGTAGAGGCCCTCGATCTTCTGGGCGATGTCGAGCAGGCGCGCGACCACCGGCTCCTTCTCCGCCTCTTCCTGCAGTTTCGGCTCCTCCTCGATCGCCTTGTAGAGCGGCGTCGGGTTGGCCGGATTGTTCGGCACGAGCTTGCAGATCTTGTCGACCTGGCCATAGGGCATTTCGAGCACGCGGCCGACGTCGCGCAGCGCCGCGCGCGCCTGCAGCGACCCGAACGTGATGATCTGCGCCACCTGCTCGCGGCCGTATTTCTGCTGTACGTAGCGGATCACCTCTTCGCGGCGGTCCTGGCAGAAGTCGATGTCGAAGTCCGGCATCGAGACGCGTTCCGGATTGAGGAAGCGTTCGAAGAGCAGCGAGAAGCGCAGCGGATCGACGTCGGTGATCGTCAACGCATAGGCGACGAGCGAGCCCGCGCCCGATCCACGCCCCGGGCCGACGGGGATGTTGTGCTGCTTGGCCCATTTGATGAAGTCGGCAACGATCAGGAAGTAACCGGGGAACTTCATGCGCTCGATGACGCTGAGCTCGAAGTCCAGCCGCTCGCGATAGTCCTGTTCCGTATAGCCCGGCGTCAGGCCGAGCAGTTCCATGCGGCTTTCCAGCCCCTCCACGGACTGGCGCCGCAGTTCCGCGGACTCCGCTCGCTCCGCCTCCTCCGGATCGTCCGTCGCACCGGTGAAACGCGGCAGGATCGGCCCGCGTGTCTGCAGCACGAAGGAGCAGCGCCGGGCGATCTCGATCGTGTTCTCCAGCGCCTCCGGCAGGTCGGCGAAGAGCTTCGCCATGTCCTTGCGGCTCTTGAGATAATGGTCCGGTGACAGGCGGAAACGGTTGTCGTCCGACACCATCGCATTGTGCGCCACCGCCATCAGGGCGTCATGCGCATCGTAGTCGTCGGGGGCCGGGAAGAACGGCTCGTTGGTCGCGACCAGCGGCACGTCCTCCGCATAGGCGAGCTCGACCATGCGCCGTTCATGCTGCCTGTCAAAGCGGCCGTGCCGCTGCAATTCGATATAAAGCCGGTCGCCGAACACCTGCTTCAGCGCGTGAAGCCGCGCCCGTGCGACGGCAGGCTGGCCGGCGAGGAAGGCCATGTCGACGGGGCCGCCGAGCGCGCCGGAAAGCGCGATCAGTCCTTCCGCTCCCTCTTCCTGCAGCCAGCTATAGGCAATGCGGATCGCCTGGCTGCCTTCGCCGCCGAGATAGGCACGGCTGACAAGCGCGACGAGCCGCGCGTAGCCCGCATCCGTCGCCGCGAGAAGGACGATCGAAGGCAGCTTTGCAAGCTGGGCCTGCCCGCCGCGCCGCTCGCCTTCCCCCTCGTCTTCCATGTCGATGGACAGCTGGCAGCCGATCAACGGCTGGATGCCGTCGCCGACTGCCTTCTGCGAGAATTCGAGCGCCGCGAACAGATTGTTCGTATCGGTGATCGCGATCGCCGGCTGCTGGTCGGACGTCGCCTTGCCGATGATCTTCTTGATCGGCAGGGCGCCCTCGAGCAGCGAGAAGGCCGAATGGACGCGCAGATGCACGAATTCCGGCGTCTCTCCGATTGTCACGCCATCCGTCTTCTGCGCCGCGTCCGCCATGCCATCATCCTTCCGATCAGGAAGGGAAGCTTAAGCGGATTCGCACCCCTCCCGTCCAGACCGTTCTTGGCGTTGCACCCGCTTTCCACGCATGCAACACCGACCGGACGGGGACATACAGTCAGATGCCGAAGAGGATGACGGAGAAGCTGGCGACGAACATGGCCATGGAGGTGAATGCTGCAAGATCACGAAGAAAATCGGTCATTGTGGCTCCCTTTCCTTTTATGTTTTTATTTTGTTCTATTATTGTTCTCATGTCAACCCTTATCCACAGGCCCTCTGGACCGGCATTGCGCGGCACAATAAGGTCGCGTCGATCAAATGGAGGAAATGAGATGAAGTCGTTGAGTGCCGCCCTTCTGCTGTCGCTTGCCCTGCCCCTTGCGGCCGAGGCCGCGGACTTTCCGGCCGAGCGCGTCGCAGCCATGGCGAGCGGCGACTGGAACAAGGACGGCGTGGCCGATCTCGTCCTCGTCGCAACGCCGGGCGACAACAGCGGCGAGGACAACGGGCTTTACGTCTATATCGCCAAGCCGGAAGAGAACCGCCTGACGCTCGCCCTCACGCTGCCCAACACCATCTGGGGAAACCTCGCCATGTATGGGCAGGAGCCGGAGCTCGCCGCGCTCGCCAACGGCTCGTTCACGCTGACGACGAAGAACGATTCGGTCGGCCGTGACCGCTGGCGGCAATCACTGACCATCGCCTACCGCAATTTCGATTTCATCGTCGCGGGCTATACGTTCTCGTCCTACGACACGCTCAATCCGGACGCCGGCAGCGAATGCGATCTCAACGTGCTGACCGGCAAGGGCAAGGCCCGCGGCCAGCCGATTGCCGGCAGGGCGCAGTTCGTGCTGCTCAAGGATTGGCAGGACGATGTCGGCCGCTCGATCTGCGGCCTCGACAACTGACAGGAAAAACCGGGACCGGCCTCAGGCGAGTTCGCGCACGAGGCCGTCCTCGATCGTCACGCGACGATCCATCAGGCCGGCAAGCTCGTGGTTGTGGGTCGCGATAAGCGCGGCAAGGCCGGACTGGCGGGCGAGCGCCTCCAGCGCCTCGAAGACATAACCCGCAGTCTCGGGGTCAAGATTGCCGGTCGGCTCGTCAGCCAGCAGAAGAAGCGGCGCATTGGCGACGGCGCGCGCGATGGCGACGCGCTGCTGCTCCCCGCCGGAAAGTTCCGAGGGGCGATGGTCTGCGCGATGGCCGATGCGCATGTAGTCGAGCAGCTGGGCGGCGCGCTCGCGCGCCTCCGCCTTGGTGAGGCCGGAGATGAGCTGCGGCATCATGATGTTTTCCAGCGCGCTGAATTCCGGCAGCAGGTGATGGAACTGGTAGACGAAGCCGATCTCGCTGCGGCGAATTGCCGTGCGCTGGTCATCGGCGAGCGTCGCGCAGGAATGGCCGTTGACGAAGACATCGCCGGCATCCGGCTTCTCGAGAAGGCCGGCGACATGCAGCAGGGTCGACTTGCCGGTGCCGGACGGGGCGACGAGCGCAACGGTCTCGCCGCTCTTCAGCGTGAAATCGGCTCCCTTCAGGATCGACAGCAGGGTCTCGCCCTGGCCGTAGTGCCGTTCGATGCCCTTCAGTTCCAGAGCGACGCGCGCATTCATGCGTTTATCCTATTCGTACCGCAGGGCCTGGACGGGATCGAGCTTGGAGGCACGCCAGGCAGGGAAGATCGTCGCGAGGAAGGAGAGCGCCAGCGCCATGACGATGACCGAGACCGTCTCGCCGGCATTCATGTCCGCCGGAAGCTGGCTGAGGAAATAGAGCTCCGGATTGAACAGCGTCGTGCCCGAGAGCCACGAGAAGAACTGCCGGATCGATTCGACATTGAGGCAGACGACAACCCCGAGCAGCACGCCCGCAAAAGTGCCGACCGTGCCGATCGCCGCGCCCGTCATGAAGAAGATGCGCATGATCGAGCCTGACGTCGCCCCCATGGTGCGCAGGATCGCGATGTCGCTGCCCTTGTCCTTCACCAGCATGATGAGGCCGGAGATGATGTTGAGCGCGGCCACGAGCACGATCAGCGTGAGGATCATGAACATGACGTTGCGCTCAACCTGCAGGGCCGAGAAGAAGGTGCGGTTGCGCTGGCGCCAGTCGGTGATGAATATCTGGCGTTCGGCGGCGGCCTCGATCGGCTGGCGCAAGTCGTCGATATCGTCGGGGTTGGCGACGAACAGTTCGATCGACTGCACGATGCCTTCGGCATTGAAATAGAGCTGTGCTTCTTCGAGCGGCATATAGATGATCGACGCGTCGTATTCCGACATGCCGATCTCGAAGATGGCGGAAACCGTGTAAGTCTTCACGCGTGGATTGACGCCGAGCGGCGTGACGTCGCCCTCGGGTGCGACGAGCGTGATCTGGCCACCGGCGCTGAGGCCGAGCTGTTCGGCCATACGCGAGCCGATCGCGACGCCGCTGCCGGCGGCAAAGCCCACGAGGTCGCCTTCCTTGATGTTGTCGGAGACGGCCTTCATCTTGGCAAGGTCGTCGGCGCGCACGCCGCGCACCAGCGCGCCGGTCCCCGCGCCCGCAGTGCCGGAGGCCAGCGTCTGGCCCTCGACGAGCGGGATCGCCATGGTGATGCCCGGGACAGCGGAAAGCCGCTCGGCGAGCGCGGCATAATTGTTCAGCGGCGTATCGATCGGCTGGACAATCATATGGCCGTTGATGCCGAGGATGCGCGAGATCAGCTCGGTGCGGAACCCGTTCATGACGGCCATGACGATGATGAGCGTCGCGACGCCCAGCATGATGCCGATGAAGGAGAACCCGGCAATCACCGAGATGAAGGCTTCCTTGCGCCGGGAGCGCAGGTAGCGCCAGGCGACCATCCGCTCGAAGGCGGAGAACGGGCGGCTCTTGTTGAAGGCCTGCGCCCCGGTTGCAGATGCACCGCTCGCTGCGTCAGCCATGATTCCTCCCGTTGCCGCCTGCGCCTGCGGGCATCAGTTGCCGGATGTCAGGCGGTTGATCGCCGCCTCGATGGTCAGCGTCTCGCGCTCGCCGGTCTTGCGGTCCTTGATCTCGACCTCACCGTTCGCAATGCCCCGCGGACCGGCGATGACCTGCAGCGGCGCGCCAATGAGGTCGGCGGTCGCGAACTTCGCGCCGGCACGTTCATCCTTGTCGTCGTAGAGCACGTCGATGCCGGCGTTCAGCAGTGCGCCGTAGACTTGCTCGCAGGCCGCGTCGCAGGCGGCATCGCCCGACTTCATGTTGATGACGACGACTTCGAACGGCGCGACGGCCTTCGGCCAGATGATGCCGTTCTCGTCATGCGAGGCTTCAATGATGGCGGGCACGAGGCGCGTCGGGCCGATGCCGTAGGAGCCCATGTGCACGGTGTGTTCCTTGCCGTCAGGGCCCTGAACCTTGGCACCCATGGCTTCGGAATATTTCGTACCGAAATAGAAGATGTGGCCAACCTCGATGCCGCGGGCCGACAGGCGTTCGCCTTCCGGAATCGCCTCGAAGGCGGGCGCGTCGTGCATCTCGGAAGTGGCGGCATAGCGCGAGGTCCACTTGTCGAAAATGCCCTTGAGGCCTGCGGCGTCTTCAAAGTTGGTGTCTTCGCCGGGAACGTCGAAGTTCAGGAAGTCCTTGTGGCAGAAGACTTCGGATTCGCCGGTATCCGCGAGGATGATGAATTCGTGGCTGAGGTCGCCGCCGATCGGGCCGGTATCGGCGCGCATCGGGATGGCGCGCAGGCCCATGCGCGAGAAGGTGCGCAGATAGGCCGCGAACATGCGGTTATAGGCGTGCACGGCGCCCTCGCGGTTGAGATCGAAGGAATAGGCGTCCTTCATCAGGAACTCGCGCGAGCGCATGGTGCCGAAGCGCGGACGGATCTCGTCGCGGAACTTCAGCTGGATATGATAGAGGTTGAGCGGCAGGTCCTTGTAGGACTTCACGAACGAACGGAAGACGTCCGTGATCATTTCCTCATTGGTCGGGCCGTAGAGCATCGGGCGCTCCTGGCGGTCCTTGATGCGCAGCATCTCCTTGCCGTAGGCGTCGTAGCGGCCGCTTTCCTGCCAGAGCTCCGCGGACTGCAGCGTCGGCATCAGCAGCTCGACGGCGCCGGAACGGTTCTGTTCCTCACGGATGATGGCGTTCACCTTGTCGAGGACGCGCTTGCCCAGCGGCAGCCAGGTATAGATACCCTGGGACTGTTGCTTGACCATGCCCGCACGCAGCATGAGCCGGTGGGAGACGATCTCGGCCTCCTTGGGGTTTTCCTTGAGGATGGGCAGGAAGAAGCGGGAAAGGCGCATATCGGGTTCCGGAGTGACTGATCCGCCCTATTTCGGGAATCGGGCAAAATGACGTTGATTTTGATGCGTTCATAAACGCTTCGCCACAGGAAGGAAACCCGGCAGCCCGAGGCGGAACACCGACTCACGCGAGCCGTCCACCGCCCGAGCGATCCAAAGAAATGTGGCAGAAAAATGGGGCCGCCAATAACAGAAATTGCGCGCGCCTTGTCAATGGAAAAATTTTATTCCACTGTAGCAAAAATGCAAAAAAAGCGGATGACAACGCCTAACGTTTGGGCTAGTTTCAGGCCACAAAACAGGCAAGAAGTGCAAATTCTTGCCATTTTCGCGGTCAAGTCTTGGGAGGATCAGATCTTTGGCGCGCGCAGACGCTGCCACCGCACAACGGATAAAGATCACGCGATACCTGTAAAACAAGGCTTTCAGCCTTGTTTTTTTTTGCCTTTTACCGACGATGCCTCCGCCTCTAGCAAATTCGCCGGGAAGGTCCATGCGTCAAAGACGCACACCGCGCGCGCTCCGCGACACTCCGCCTCACCCAAAGTGATGCAAATCGCTCGGCATGCACATGACTCGGCGTCAGAGGTCCGCTCCGCCGGCATTTTCCTGAAAAATGGGAGAGACGCCCAGCGGAAGACTTTTCCCGAACAGCCCGGGACACCTGGAATGGCTTGCCCCTGGCCCCGACGGGCGCGTTAACCTTTGTGGCAGCCGCCTATCTGAAACTCGGCATGAACTGCGGAATGGAATCGATGCCGTAGCCGAGGCGCACCGACAGGACATACCAGGTGCCGTAAATGATGGCGGAAACGATCGTCGTCGTCAGAACGATGCGGCCACCGCGGAACCGTGCCGGCGCGCTTTCCACCGTACCGGGCACCACCTCCTCCGCCTCCGCCTGCGTCCTCAGCCCGAAGGGCAGCACGGCAAAGAGCGTCATCCACCAGACGATGAAATAGACGGCGAAGTAGGAAAAGATCTGCATGGGCGGCCTCTCGTGCGACAGCGGTCTTTTACGCTTGTCGCGAACGAAGTTCAAACGGCGCAAGGGCGGCGTGCTGTCACACCCGTTTCGGCGGTGCCGCGCGTCCCCGCCGCGCCTGTGGCGACGGGGATGAATGCGCCTGTACCTGTCTCGTCAGACCTTTGTCAGGAAAACGGTGACGACGGGCTTCTTGCCCCAGATCTCGTTCGCCGTGGAGCGCACCGCGCGGCGCACGGCCTCGCGCACCATCTCAAGGTCCTTGCGGCGCGCGCGCGGGATGCTTTCGACGGCGCCGAGCACGGCGTCATAGAGCGTATCGCCCATGTCCTCGCCCTCGTCGTCGAACTGCGGCAGGCCGAAGGGCTCCACCTCGGGATCGCCCTGGAAGTCATAGCGACTGTCGAGCAGGATGCTGACGGCGACATGGCCGACGAAGGCGAGCTTGCGGCGGTCTCCGATGCCCATCTCGTCATAGTCGCCGATGAGATTGCCATCCTTGAAGATACGGCCGAAGGGCGCGTGATCGACGACCTCGGGCTCACCCGGCGCCAGCCTCAGGATATCGCCGTTGCGTACGCGCGGCACGTCGGCGATGCCCGACTGCTCGGCAAGCTCGGCATGGGCGGTGAGATGTGCAGCCTCGCCGTGCACGGGCACGACCATCTTCGGCCGCGTCCAGCCGTACATCTGCTGCAATTCGTGGCGGCGCGGGTGGCCGGAAACGTGCACCAGCGCCTCGCTGTCGGTGATGACGTTGATGCCCTGCTCCACCAGCCCGTTCTTGATGTCGTTGATCGCCTTCTCGTTGCCCGGAATGGCGCGCGAGGAGAAGATGATCGTGTCGCCATCGGTGAAGGCGACGTTGCGCATCTCGTCGCGGGCGATCTTGGCGAGGGCCGCGCGCGGCTCGCCCTGGCTGCCGGTCAGGATGACGACGACCTTGTCGCGCGGGATATAGCCGAACTCGTCTTCCGCGATGAAGGGCTTCAGGCCTTCCATGAGGCCGATGTCGCGGGCGACTTCCGTCACGCGCTTCATGGAACTGCCGAGCAGAAGCACCTCGCGGCCGGCAGCTTCGGCAGCCTGGGCGATGGAGCGGATGCGGCCGACATTCGATGAGAAGGTGGTGATGCCCACCCTGCCCTCGGCGGCCTCGATGATCTTGGTGAGGCTTTCCGACACTTCACGCTCGGAGGGCGAAACGCCATCGCGCAGCGCATTGGTACTGTCGCAGATCAACGCCAGCACGCCCTCGTCGCCGAGTTTGCGGAAACGCGCCTCGTCCGTCAGGGGGCCGAGCGAGGGATCGAGGTCGATCTTCCAGTCACCGGTGTGGATAACGGTGCCGAGCGGCGTCTTGATCGCCAGCGACATCGGCTCGGGAATGGAGTGGTTGACGCCGATCGCCTCGATCTCGAAGGGGCCGACATTGATACGGTCGCCCTGCTTGAAGATCGTCACCGGGATTTCGGTGCGGCTCCTCTCGTAGTCGCGCTTGGCCTCCAGCATGCCTGCGGTGAAGGGCGAGGCATAGACCGGCACGTTGAGACCCGGCCACAGCTCGTTCAGCGCGCCGTAATGGTCCTCGTGCGCATGGGTGATGATGATGCCCTTGAGATTCTTGCGCTCCTCGGCGAGGAAGCGGATATCGGGCAGCACGAGATCGACCCCCGGCAGGTCCGGCCCCGGAAAGGTGACGCCGCAATCGACCATGATCCACTGGCGGTTCTTCTTCGGGCCGTAGCCGTAGAGCGCCAGGTTCATGCCGATTTCGCCGACGCCGCCAAGCGGCAGGAATACCAGTTCGTCTTCTTTTGCCATCGGCTTCTAAAATTCCTATCCAAAAAACACGTCGCCGGCCGCGATCAATCGCGTGCCGCCGTCATCCGTCTCCAGTTTCAGGAGACCTGTATCATCAATTCCGGAAAAGCGCCCGGAAATAGAACGGTCGGGCAGATTGACCGTGATGTTTTCCCCGATGCCGCCCGCCACCCGTTTCCAGCGCTCCATGATGGCGACAATGCCCTGTCCGCCGTCCCACAGCGACAGGGTCGTCGCCATCGACTGGAAGAGATGGGCGAACAGCTCCTCCGGCGAAGCAGTGGCGCCGAACTCGCGCAGCGTCGCCACGGGGTAGAGCCCGGCATCCGGCGCGACGGCGACATTGATCCCGATGCCGATGACCAGCCCGTGGCGCCCGTCGGGAAGCGTCTCCCCCTCGATCAGAATGCCGCAGACCTTGCGGCGATCGACGAGGATGTCGTTCGGCCACTTGATCAGCACATCGGGCGCATCGAGCGGCATGATGCGGCTCACCCCGTCCTGCACGGCGACGGCGACGGCGAGCGGCAGGGAGCCGAGCCGGTCCATCGGCGCAGGGTCGATCAGGAGCAGCGAAGCGTAGAGATTGCCGGGCTCGGAAAACCAGGCGCGTCCACGCCGGCCGCGACCGCCCGTCTGCCGCTCCGCCGTGATCCAGAGACCGGAAAGCGCGCCCTTTCGGGCGCGCTCCAGGCATTCCGTATTGGTCGAACCCACTTGCGCGAGCGCCTCATGCCGGAAGTCGTCCAGCGACATCCGGCGGTGCGTGCCGGACCCGCTCAAAAGAACGTCCGGGCCGCAGCTTCAGCGGCAGCGCCGATCGGCCCGCCGATCAGCACGTAGCCGACGACGAACAGGCCGGAAAGGCCGAAGACCAGCTTCAGTTCGCCGGCCGTGCGGGCGAACTCACCCGTCGGCTCGTCGAACCACATCACCTTGATGATGCGCAGGTAGTAGTAGGCGCCGACGACCGAGGCGAGCACGCCGATGATGGCGAGCGCATAGAGATGCGCCTCGATGGCCGCCATGAAGACGAAGTACTTGGCGAAGAAGCCTGCCATCGGCGGGATGCCGGCGAGCGAGAACATCAGGATCGTCAGAACGGTCGCCATGAACGGGTTGGTCGAGGCAAGGCCCGCCAGGTCGTTGATGTCCTCGACATTGCCGCCTTCCTTGCGGCGCATGGCGAGGATGATCGCGAAGGTGCCGAGCGTCATGACCATGTAGATCAGCATATAGAGCGCAACGCCGCGCACGCCCGCCATGGAGCCGGCGGCAAGGCCAACCAGCGCATAGCCCATGTGGCCGATCGAGGAATAGGCCATCAGGCGCTTGATGTTGCGCTGGCCGATGGCCGCGAAGGCACCGAGCAGCATGGAGGCGATCGAAATGAAGACGATGACCTGCTGCCAGTCGGCAACGACGGGCTCGAAGGCTTCGATGACGATGCGCACGAGCATGGCCATAGCGGCGACTTTCGGCGCAGCGGCGAAGAAGGCCGTGACTGGGGTCGGTGCACCTTCATAGACGTCCGGCGTCCACATATGGAACGGCACGGCCGAAATCTTGAATGCGAGGCCGGCAAGGATGAACACCAGGCCGAAGACGAGGCCCAGCGAGCGGCCCTCGGCGGTCAGCGCGGCGGCGATCTCCTGGAAGCCGATATGGCCGGTGAAGCCGTAGACCAGCGACATGCCGTAGAGCAGCATTCCGGAGGAGAGAGCGCCGAGCACGAAGTACTTCAGGCCCGCTTCCGTCGAGCGCAGGCTGTCACGGTTGATCGCGGCGACGACGTAGAGCGCCAGCGACTGGAGCTCCAGCGCGAGATAGAGCGACAGAAGGCTGTTGGCCGAGATCATCAGCAGCATGCCGAGCGTCGACAGCACGATGAGCACCGGGAACTCGAAACGGTCGAGCTGCTCCGAGCGGGCGTGGCCGACCGTCATCACCATGGCGGTGATCGAGCCGATCAGCGCCAGCACCTTCATGAACTTGGCGAAGGGATCGGAGACGAAGGCGCCGCCATAGGCCTGGCCCTCGCCCGTGGCGAGCCCCAGCCAGAGGCCGGAGATGATGAGCAGCGCGACGGCAAGCCCCGTGACGGTCGTGCCCGAGCGTTCGCCCGAGAACACGCCGATCATCAGAAGGGCCAGAGCGCCGACGGCAAGAATGATCTCGGGGGTCGAGAGTTGAAGGCTGGCAAGGATCGTATCAGCGGTCATGTCTTCGAGTCCCGTCGTCAGTTCGCCGAAAGCGCAACGGATTGCGCCGCCTGCAGAGCCGCGGAGTAGTTATTGAGCAGCGCGTCGACCGAAGCCGCCGTCGCATCGAATACCGGCGCCGGATAGACACCGTAGAAGATCGTCAGGATCAGGAGCGGATAGAGCAGCAGCTTCTCGCGCAGATCAAGATCGAGCAGCGACTTCAGGCTTTCCTTCTCGAGCGCACCGAAGATCACCCGGCGATAGAGCCAGAGGGCGTAGGAGGCCGAGAGGATGACGCCGGTCGTTGCGAAGAGCGCGACCCAGGTGTTGGCGCGGAAGATGCCGATCAGGGTCATGAACTCGCCGACGAAACCCGAGGTGCCCGGAAGGCCCACATTTGCCATGGTGAAGATCATGAAGGCGACCGCGTATTTCGGCATGTTGTTGACGAGGCCGCCATAGGCCGCGATCTCGCGGGTATGCAGCCGGTCATAGACGACGCCGACGCAGAGGAAGAGCGCGCCGGAGACGATGCCGTGCGACAGCATCTGGAAGATAGCGCCCTGAAGGCCCTGCGCATTGGCCGCGAAGATGCCCATCGTGACGTAACCCATATGGGCGACCGACGAATAGGCGATCAGCTTCTTGATGTCGTCCTGCATCATCGCGACCAGCGAGGTGTAGATGATGGCAATGACCGACAGCGCGAAGACGAACGGAGCAAAATAGTCCGAGGCCAGCGGGAACATGGCGAGCGAGAAACGGATGAAACCGTAGCCGCCAAGCTTCAGGAGAACGCCGGCCAGGATGACCGAGCCTGCCGTCGGCGCCTGAACGTGTGCGTCGGGAAGCCAGGTGTGGACCGGCCACATCGGCATCTTCACCGCGAAGGAGGCGAAGAAGGCGAGCCACAGCCAGGTCTGCATATGGGCCGGGAAGTTGTAGGCGAGCAGTTCCGTGATGTCCGTCGTGCCGGCCTGCCAGTACATCGCCATGATGGCGAGCAGCATCAGCACCGAGCCGAGCAGCGTGTAGAGGAAGAACTTGTAGGACGCGTAGACGCGATCCTTGCCGCCCCACACGCCGATGATGATGAACATCGGAATGAGGCCCGCTTCGAAGAACACGTAGAACAGCACGATGTCCAGCGAGACGAAGACGCCGACCATGAACACTTCCAGAAGCAGGAAGGCGATCATGTATTCGCGCAGGCGCTTCTCGATCGAATGCCAGCTCGCGAGCACGCAGAACGGCATCAGGAAGGTCGACAGGATGACGAACAGCATGGAGATGCCGTCGACGCCGAGATGATAGGAGATGCCGGTGCCGAGCCATTCGGTCTTCTCGACCATCTGGAAACCGGGGTTCGAATTGTCGAAGACGATCCAGATGAAGAGCGAGAGCACGAAGGTGAAGACCGTCGTCAGCAGCGAGACGTTCAGGATATTGCGGCGGCCATACGGGCTGTCCTCACGGGTCAGCAGCAGAAGCGCCACGCCGACGAGCGGGAGGAAGGTGACCGCTGAAAGAATGGGCCAATCGGTCATCAGAGGGAGCTCCCGAGCATCATCCAGGTAACGAGTGCTGCAATACCCAGCAGCATCGAGAATGCGTAGTGATAGAGGTAACCGGTCTGGAGGCGAACGACGCGTTCGGTGACATCGGCCACGCGGGCGGCGATACCGTTCGGGCCGAGGCCGTCGATGACGGCGCCATCACCCTTCTTCCAGAGGAACTTGCCGACCCACATGGCAGGACGGACGAAGATGAAGTCGTACAGTTCGTCGAAGTACCACTTGTTGAGCAGGAACTGGTAGAGACCGCGGTGCTGCTCGGCGAGGTACTTCGGCGTTTCCGGCGAGCGGATGTACATGTACCAGGCGGTGACGAAACCGAGGGCCATGGCCGCGAACGGGCTCCACTTCACCCATTTCGGAACGTGATGATACTCGTTGACGAGGTCGTTGCCCGGCAGCGTGAACAGGGCGCCCTGCCAGAATTCGGCATAGTGGTGGCCGAAGAAATACTCGACGAAGATCACGCCCGCGACGACCGCACCGGTGGCCAGCAGATAGAGCGGGATCAGCATCACGGCCGGCGACTCGTGCACGTGGTGCATGACGTCGGCAGAGGCGCGCGGCTTGCCGAAGAAGGTCATGAAGGCCAGGCGCCAGGAGTAGAAGCTCGTGAAGAGCGCGGCGATGACCAGGAGCACGAAGGCGAAACCGGCGACCGGGCTGTGCGAAGCGAAGGTCGATTCGATGATCGCGTCCTTCGAGAAGAAGCCGGCAAAACCGATGACCGTACCGGGAATGCCGACGCCGGTCAGGGCGAGCGTGCCGATCGTCATCATCCAGAAGGTGATCGGGATGTGCTTGCGAAGACCGCCCATGTAACGCATGTCCTGCTCGCCATCGACGGCGTGGATCACCGAGCCGGCGCCAAGGAACAGAAGCGCCTTGAAGAAGGCGTGCGTGAAGAGGTGGAAGACCGCCGCACCATAGGCGCCGATGCCGAGCGCGACGAACATGTAGCCGAGCTGCGAGCAGGTCGAATAGGCGATGACGCGCTTGATGTCGTTCTGCACGAG
>VFQN01005446.1_pt1 | contig 15589 bp, 12 predicted proteins | sample 3512371 | NCBI WGS metagenome assembly VFQN01 (sample SAMN10412370, study PRJNA504923) | tailings metagenome | isolation source: Replicate 2 from Balatoc abandoned mine | place: Philippines: Itogon, Benguet | collected 2017-08-28
TACCTGGATTAATAGCAGCATCTATAAGAAGATTTGAAAGATAAACATAACCAATGAGAAATGATGCTTAAAAATCAATACCTGTTTGAATAATATTAGTAATAGGTTTATTATTTGGTGATTTCACTTCTCTTCCAAGTCCTGATACTACTCCAGTGGTGAGAGTATGATCTAAGCCGAAGGGATTTCCTATAGCGATGGCAAACTGTCCAACCTTTAGATTCTCAGATGATCCAACTGTGATAGGCTTCCAATTGATCTTCTTTTTTGTAATAACAGAGAGAACTGCAATATCCTTGTCGGGATCAACGCCAACGACTTTCGCCTTAAAAGTGAGTGACTTGCCCTCAGAGCCAGTGACAGTCACACGAGCACTTTTCGCATTACGAATGACATGATAGTTTGTCACTATATGACCTTGATTATCCCAAACAAAACCTGAACCAGTCCCGGCAGGGACTTCTAATACATTCAATGAGAAGAAATCAATCTCTTCAACGAATGTGTTAATGTAGACAACAGAGGGAACATTCTGTTGAAACAGATTAATAATCTGATTCTCTGCTGTTAGTATAGCTGGAACCTCTGCTACAGCTTGTATGGGGAAGGTTGTTTGTATCGGAATAAGCGGTGCAGTGAGAAGCGCTGCTGACGTTAATATCTTCTGTAAGTTCTTAGGAGGAGAGAACTTCCATTCCTTCCAAAATTTTGGCAATTGAAATTGTGGTAATCGGTATGCATTATTTATATGAACAATTAAGACAATAAATACTAAGGCAGTCGTTCTAAAGGAAGAAGAGGAAGAAGAAATCAAGAACATCTTTTCTTCGTTCAATCTCTTATAACCATAGCCTAGTCACTCTCGATACTATAGTTAGTCAAACCATTCTGTACAGCAATGTGGCGCTTCGAGAAGAGAGATGTGTTAGACTATCTGCAAAAGGGAAAACCTTTCACTATTTTCTTTCAATTTTTCGTGTTAGGAAGGACTCTCGTAACTTGCCGATCTCTTTATCAGTAAGAGCTTCCAAGTACCAGGAGCAGGTAAGCCACTTAAACCAACGCCACAAAAACCTGAACGATGAATTGATAATATACGATACCCAAAATTTTCTGCCATACGGCGAATTTGACGATTCTTTCCTTCTTTTAATATAATCTCATAGGTCGCACCTTTCTTCCTCCCAAATTGTTTCTTTTCCCTCTCTTCTTTTTCTTCGCTCTCTACTTGTCTTAATCGTGTAACTTTACAAGGTTTAGTGTTCACTGTCACAATCTTGGTTTCGTTGTCTCGAGTTATTGGTATTTCTAATGGAAACCCTTTCCTCCACGTCTTTAAGACAGATCCTTCCACTTCTCGATCAAAAGTCACCTCATATATCTTCTCAGTAATAGTGTGGGTCTGGTCATCTTTTTTCTTTTGTTTATCTTTACTAGTGTCTTGTTGCAAGAGGGTGGTTTGGAAGCTAGGATCAGAAGTAATGAGGAGAAGACCTGTGGTTTCTTTATCCAGGCGACCAACAGGAAATAATCGAATTTTCGGGAAATGTTTTGAAAAATTATAAGTCTGCATTAAGTTATTCATTCCATCATTTACATTAGTTGTGCAGATCACATTTTTCTCTTTCCATAACTTCAAATAAACATGAGATGAATTACCCTTTTCCAAGGGTTCATTAATTCCTTCCTTATCATTTGTCTTGGGTGCCAAATCAGTAAATTGATGTCGAAAGTATGTCTCCCAATCGATTGGCTTTCGATCAAGAGTGATCTTATCACCAGGACGAACAAAGTCGCCAAGTCGAGCTCGCTGACCATTAATAAAGATTCTTCCACTATCTATCAATTTATCAGCCTCTCTACGAGAGAATCCTATCACACATCGATTCAATCGAAGAGTGTTAATTACAGGAGACTGTTCAAGCTCGTTTTGGAGGTTGGAACTCGAATTTGTCAAGAATCTTCTAAAATTAGCAGCATTATAAGGTAACTTATTGATCTTTGCAAGTGATGCGAGCGATACTGAGCTGAAGTATTGGAAATGCATCAAATCTTCTTCACCCTTCAAACAAATTTCTCGGAAAACACAGTGCACAATTTCAATCCATTGCACCCAAAATACCGGTACTTGGGGTTTCCGCTGTTAAGGAATAGTTTAATTTCTTGTTGAGTTTTTTATCTCGTGTAAGAGCTTCTTTGATTTCAACTAGAGGCAAAATGGATTCGATAGAAAATCTTTTTCGTACTGTAGATATCAAAGATCAACTTCCTATCGTAAAATCTTTGATTGATGAAGCAGCAACAGCGAATAATATCGCAAAATTGACCACAATCCTCAATAGGTTATTGCGTGACGATGTTCCACCACAGGTAAAATCGACTTCGCACCTCTCTTTATTTAACATTTAATCCTCTTTTCTTTCTTACGAAGAATGCCAAAGCTTCAGTCTTACACTTCGCTCAATCCGTTACAAAACATGTAACTGAAGATAATTTAGAAGAATTAGGAAATCTTACTTTAGATGCATTAAAACCCTTCTCCAACCAATATGATGAAGCAGATTATATTTTACGTGATCGTCTTTTCAATCTTTACGTCAGTTGGGGACAATGTGTCAATGCTGCTCAAGTTCTCTCGAACGTGAATCTTGCCTCGACTGCTCGTGTTTTCTCTGATACAGAGAAAGTTGATATTTATATTAAATGTGCTGAAGCTTTCTTAGAAGAAGAAGCTGCTGTAGATGCTGAAGTCTTTGTAAATAAAGCATCAGCTTTTATTAATAATATTAATGAATGGGCTTTACTTCTAAGATATCGTGTCACCTTTGCACGTGTTTTAGATGCTAATCGTAAATTTGTTGAAGCTGCTTTAAGATATTATGAATTATCAACAACAGATACTACTAAGATTGTAGCAGAAGAGACTTTAGAACTTTTAGCGAAAGCTGTTACTTGTACTATCTTAGGGAAGACGGGGCCACAAAGAAATCGTGTGATGGGATTAATCTATAATGATCCTCGTTTACTTCAACTTGATCAATTGGGTAATTATACTGCACATTCCATCTTATTAACGAAGATGTATAAAGGTTTTATTATTCGTAAAGCCGAATTAGGAGGCTTTGAAGCTTGCTTACAAGAACATCAAAAAGCGGTAAGAGTTATCCGGTAACATCTCCCTTGACATTTAAATGATAAATACTTTTCCCATTATTTCATAGTCAACAGCTGAAGGCTTTACACTCTTAGAGAAGGCGATCATCGAGCATAATATGATCGCAACCAGTAACATTTATCTCAATATTAAAATCTCTGACTTGAGCGAGATTCTTTTGATCGATGTTGCTCGCACAGAGAAGGTAGGATACGACCATAAAAATCAATTGTTGAAGTAATCTTCATGATTCTGTAGGTTGCTGCACAAATGATTGCAGAAAATCGTTTAAAGGCGACCATTGATCAAGTTTGTAAGTATTTCTCAATAGTTTATCTCTTTCCCTTTAACGTATATGGTGGATAGCTGGTTATTTGATCTTTGAAAGTACGACAAACTACCTTAGTAAGCTTGATGAAGAAATTAATAATATTTGTCAAGAAGTGAATAACTTCATTGATATTTGGGAGAATGAGGTTCGCTAAGTTGATGATAATAGTTCGATGTTTTCTTTAGGGAGTTTAATATTCATAAACTGCTGTTTCAGCTTTATAACTTATACAGAAATAATCTAGATCATAGACAATAGTCGTGTGTAGCGACTTCTATGGTTAAGGAGGTACGTGCTTTCTTATAGTCAACTCAAAGTGATTATGACAGCGCAATAAACTCTCTTCGACTTGAGTGATATTCATGGTATTGTTATCCATCATAAACATCTCATAGTTCAATCTCTTCATAAAAGATATCCTCGAATAACATTCAGGGTTGTTGGGTGGCATATATTCCAGAATACAGGCATTACTTGGTGAGAAAGCGGTGAACAGTAAACCAGCTCCATGAGGGCCTATAACGATGGGAGCTCGAGAAAATATACGAATTTGGTCAGATAAAGATGGTAAATCGCGATCAATATGCGCAGTATAAGTGTAATTATGCTTTCTCGCAAAGTCCTTTATCAAAGTTGTTACATGTTGATCATTACGAACCACTCTTGATGAAGTACGAATTAGATGAAGAATTTCTCTTGTTTGAGAAATCTTTTGCTCTTCCTCTGAAAAAGGATTAAACCTTTGATTTAACCAAGCTAATTGACTGGCGTATATTTCACCACACCTTCCAGGTTCAGGGGCATAAAGAACCTTCGCTTGAATAATAGGATCAAATATTAGTCTGTCCTTGCTTATCTTCAATAATTTCATCCAATCTCGAATAAAGAAAGCATTGCGAGGCAAATGAAAGAATACAGTATCATCGGTAATGAGATCGGGGGATACTCCAGTCAAGGAAACGAATAATTCCATCGGGAAATGCCATGTGCCTGAGGCTGAGGCAGTAAGAGTAATCACTCGATCATACACTTTAACAGAAGAATCAGAAGGCATACGAAAGGATGTTTCACTGATCATATAAACGCAACCACCAGTATAAACGAATTCGCATGTCTTAGGGTTAACTATTAAACCTCTATTAGTTGTAATAACATCTTCAAATATCGCCAGCTGACGGTGACGATCATTGAATTGCATGTTCAACAGTGTGCTAAAGAAAGTATATCGCAAAGTGGTCGAGCTTTCCAGACTCTGTGGGTGCAAATGCGTATAGTAACAGTTGAGGAGTTCAGGGTGAGTTTGGAATATCTGGTGCTGCTGTGGAAGGGAGTATCGGCCCGTAATATATTCTCTTGGAATAAAAAAGAAGAAATCTTTTTTGCTCTCAAATTGAGAAAAAGGTTGAAAAAGGGATTCATTAAGTAGATATAGAGTATAGAATGAATTATTCTCTCTCGGCTTATTCCAAATCCAACTAACATTTTCAGAATGAAAATGCTCTATCAAACAATTTCCATTGTCACCATCTTTTCTACCACAAGGAAAGAGAGTGGAAAATCCACCTCTACCAGAAAGAAGTGCAATCAATAGAAGACACCGATGAAGTAGTTCCATCATATTGCATCATTTCTCTTCTCACAACGTTGCAAAAAGAAGACACAACTGTCTTTTTTTCTGGCAATTTCAAAGGAAAAATAAAAATTCCTTCTCTTTTCTCGACTTTTCCTTGAAACCGTCAAGTAAAGCAGAATTTTGGATAAGTCTTCAGGTTATTTATAACCTATTCTATGCTTCATTCTAAGACTAACGACTGTCATCTTCGTCTTATTTTGAAGCTTTCCTTGCTGTAGTTTATTGATTTTAATTGTTGGAAATCTCTTTCTCCCCTTTTCCTCCCTTGATATTGATTAACCCGCAAAAGTGGAAAAGCAGTGAAAAGGATGGCAAGTCAATTCTTACCTGAAATTACTTCAAGCATACCTGCACATAATGTTTTTACCTTTGATAATGGTGTAATTTTTTCTTCTAATTTTGATAATGGTAATATCGCTCGTGTTGAAAGAATTCCTAATCGTCCATATGAGTTTAAAGTATGGTCAGCATATGATAACATGGGAACACCACATCAATCAAAACATTGTGCATGGTTTCATTTTATGGTAACTGGTTTACCTATGGGTTGTGTATTACGGATACAAATTGTAAATGCTTCAAATCATTCTGGTTTGTACAAACATGACATGGTAAGTTCCCTCATCCCCACCCAGTACCTCATTAACTTGACTTCCTCTCCTCTCTTTTTTTCTCTTTTCACAGCGACCAGTGTATAGAAGTAATAGTACAAATCAAAAATGGACACGTATTAAAACATCAGTTCGTTTTATGAAAGAAAGTAATGATAATAATGCACAATTATTCTTTGAACATTCTATTGACTCTGACAATGATAAATTATATTTTGCATTCACTTATCCTTATACCTATACACAATTACAACAAGAATTAGAACAATATGATAGTTTATTTGATAGTAAACTTCATTTAAATGAAGATAAAAGTATTTATTATCGACGTGAATTATTAACACAATCATGTGATGGGCGACGGATTGATTTAATTACTATTACTTCACCCGATGGGATGATGAAAGATCAATATGAACCATTACTATCTGGTCTTTTCCCTGATAATATGAATAGCCCTGAGCTTCGACCACCTTTATTTCAAGGGAAGGAAGTTGTCTTCGTCTCTGCAAGAGTTCATTCTGGAGAAGTCCCAGCCCAACATACATTTAAAGGTATTATCCAATTATTAATAGATAAAGATGATCTTTGTGGTAAAGCATTAAGATCTAAATATGTTTTTAAATTAATTCCGATGTTAAATCCTGACGGTAAGTGCAATAAAACCACTCAGTAGTCATCTCTTATCTTCTTTTCATCGTTTAGGTGTTTATCGTGGTCATTTCCGTATGGATCAACATGGACAAAATTTAAATCGTTATTATACTTCACCTGATTTATTATTACAACCAGCAATCTATGCAGCAAAAACATTGTTAGATTATTATTCGAATCAACATTTATTATCATTATATCTTGATTTCCATGCACATGCATCAAAACGTGGTTGTTTTATCTATGGTAATGTATTAGATAATCTTGAAGATCAAATACAAAATCAATTATATTGTAAATTAATCTCATTAAATACACCACATTTTGATTATGAAGGTTGTTTATTCTCAAAAGAACATATGTTTCGTACTGATCCAGGTGATCAAGCAAAAGGATTAACAGCAGAAGGTTCAGGACGTGTAAATACTTATTTATCCTATGGTTTAATCCATTCTTATACAATAGAATGTAATTATAATACATCACGTGTTGGCAATGAAGTACCACCACCAGAACAAGAGATTGGTGGACAATTTGTTACACCTGCATCACCTTTTACTACTAATCCTGATAAATATACACCTAATATCTATGCTGGTGTTGGTAGAGCATGTATTATTGCTATGCTTGATTTACGTGGACAAAATCCATGTTCAAGGATATCAAAATCAAAGTATAAAACATTAGATAGAATACGTAATGCGGTAATGATGGAAGTACGTTCAAGAAAGGAATATTTTGGGAAGAAATTAGATCGTGAAAGAGGTAGAAGAGGTTCTGGTGTTGGTTTAGTTCCATCAGCATCATCGGGTTCAGAGAAACGTCAGGGAAATTTAAGTAGTAATAGTTCTCCTTTCCTTCATCATTTAAATGATGATTCTAATTGGAGGAGAGTCGTTGAACATCATCCGAATAATGAGGGCAATAATAATTGTAATCCTCCTCTATCAGCACGATCAGCGACGTCATCATCAGCCGAGAGACCTCATCTCTCACAACAATCGAACAATCAAGGACATTATGTGCAACCTAGCGAGATTCTCTTTATATCTGCACGTAATGAATCAAAGAGCTCAAAGAGGCGATCAACATCAGTGAATACAGGGATTCCTTTACCAACAGCTCTTGATGGTCGTCCAGTAAAGTCAACGATACAAGAGTCATCCAATAATGGTAAATATGTTCTCAGTGCTCCCACATCACCTGCAAAAGTCTCCAATCATAAGAAGAGCTTTAGTATGGGTTCATCTGACGGTAATGGAGGAAGTACTGGGAATACCCCTCGAATACAGAAAGGTGAAAGCTTTGATAGTAATGATAGTGAATATTATTACTACAATAAGAAGCGAGATGGAGGGACTAGTGAGAAGAGTGAGAATCAAAGCACCAAATCAGAGGGGAACAATTCTCAGTTTCAAATACTAACTCCCCGTTCACCTAGAAGTAATATTAATAATAATCCTTCTGCTGGTGGAAGAAATCAGATGAAACGATCATCGAATGCATCATTGGGAAGTCCAAGAAATAGAACAGCGGAGGCTTCCGCACCTTCCTCTGCACCTCATGTGACAAGTCATGAGCCTCCAGTGTTACAATCGGGCTCACAAAAGATTACCCGGACTAGTGCTTTGCAACCTAATGTGAACGGTTCTGGAGGAAAGTTAGGTGGAATCGCCTTCATCGAGAGTGGAGATCCTTCGCTCACAGCAGAGGAGAAAGCTACTTCATCGCCTTTAAGACTGAAGGGCAATTATCATACTGACAATCATGAGGGAGAAACCTCACCGAAGTCCTTACCAGATACGAATGGTGTTCTATCTCCTTCTTCTCTGGGAGGTATGACGAACAACTCTTCTCAATCACATCCAACAATGACGAACAATACCGACAGTAATGTTAGTATTCATCAAAATGGTACTTCAATGAGAGATTTAATAAGAGAACATCATCTCAATAAGATGATTAAACTATCAAACCCGATGGTGCCTCTCGGGACATACACGAAAGAAGGAGGTGGAACAAATAATAGCAGTGCGAATACAAGCAGTAATAACAGTGTGAATCCTTCAGTGAGTTCAAATGGTCGGAAATATTATAAAGACAATCGAAAGATTCTTGGGAAGACATTACATGCTGCAGGTGTGGCATTATTAATCAATGGCTCTTCCTCCAGCAACCTGCTACCTGGTAATAATCACACTAATGTGGGTAGCACTCATAGCATTACTTCCAATGATGCTTTAGCATTATCTTTGAAAGAAGTTCACTCCAAGGCAGCAACCGCTACGAGCAATAGCACAGTTATAGTGCATCGAACACCTCGAAAGGATCCTAATAATGTCATCGTTCTTCCTGGGGAAGTTTTGAATATTCCTCGTCCACCATCAGCTCAACATCGTGTTAGTGGAGTGGGTGGAGTGGACTCTCCCAATCGTTTGATGAATGATTTGATTGTCACGGGTAATGGAAGATCAGGGAATAGTCGTAGTCCAACACCTAACACTGTCAATGTTTATAATCAAAACAATGAAATATTAGAAATTATTCATTAAAATCAAACAATACAACGATGAAATACATTTAGTTGATCAAAGATAATTGAGATGATTGTAATGCTTCTCAATGAATTGATTGACTAATATTAATACTAATATATATATATATGTTTCACTATAGAATTTATGATTATTAATAATTATTTATAACACACATCTCATTTTCTACAAACAAATGCTTGCTTGCTTTCTTTCTTTTTAGTCGGTTTCGTTCTTCTTTCATTATTCACACAGCATATGATTGATTTGTATTGGATTAATTAATTTGGGAATGTATATATTTTTTGGTGGGTTGGATTGGGTTTTCGTTTGTCTACTTTTGAATAATAATAACGATAGAACTACTACTGGCAATCAATGTATTCATTTGTTTTGTGCTTTGTTTGGTTGTTGAAAGACCTTTCCTCGTCTTATGCTGATGAATAAAGAGGAAGTTTTGATGGGTTGATTGATTGGGTTTAATAATGTTTCTGTAGATCGTATAAGAGGTGGTTAAGAGATGAGATGCCTCGCACTGCGCTGAGAGTTGATTTGCTTACCTTACTTACTTCATGTATCATAACATATTATCTCATAGGATAGGAACAATCATCATTGATACCTTTCAAACCACCTTACTACATAGATGTATTTTGAAACAATAACTTTAAATTTCAAAGAATCCTCAAAATTGTTCGAATTGTTTATCATTTACTATCAAAAAGAAAAAGAAGAGAAAGAAAATTATTATTATGATTATCCAACTCTCTATCTATACACGACAAAAGAAAAAAGAAAGAAAGAAACTCTGGCAATATTAACTAACTATTTACACATTAGAAGAGATGTTTCCTTGATTCGCACCATTGTTATTCCCACTGCTACTAGCTGCTGTAGTGACAGCTAATAACGAATTAAACACCCATGATCTCAATGTACTATTCTCTAAAGCAGATAATGAAGCTTGTTTCATGCCACCTTCCATAAAACTAGACATTTTACTACCACCTTTAGAACTATTTGAACATTTCCAATAACCAAGAATATTCGCAGCACTTAACAAGATTGCAGTAATATCAATAGGTAAATATTCAAATTTCAGTCTTAATAAACCAATAATAAATAAAAAACACCATAATAATGGTGTAATATATAATGCACCCCAAAACATTCTTGAATCAAAGTAAGTAATCTCTGTCATATCTTCTAATGATTCGAAGGTCCATTCATTAGAACCATCCTCCTTGACATAGGACCACCATCTTAAACCAACTAATAATCTACCAGAGACATTTTTCACTGTCCAGAAGTCAAAGGCAATTAATATAATACAGATAACAAAGATAAAGATGAAATTAGAGGTAAACCATGAACCAAAGATGTACAGGAATAATGCTAAACATTTAAATAATAAATGAAAAAATACAGTAATTGGATGTTTACTTTGATTAAATAACCATGATCCTATTGTATTATTTACTGCACGATCTTGTTGATCAATCTGTGATGGATCGATATAGGTATTCGTCATCAGATTTTCATCATCTGTATTGACTGAAATAAATTCTAATTCTTCTTCTTTTAAATTTTTCATCATTTCTTATTTTTCTCTATTTATTTTAATATTATATTGTATTGTTTCCTTGTGGTTTGTTTTGTGATTTGATTCGTTGTGAGATGATAACTTAAGAAAATCGAGTTTTCGTTAATTGAAAACTCTTCTAAATCACTTCGAAAACTCTCTTATTAGGAGTATTCGGAAATGTGAGTTTGAATAGTAAGTTTTGTTTGTGAAGGGAAAGATGTTTAGTTAATGGAAAAACAAAATCAAACAAAAAACATAAGAATGTAAGGAGTCATACGAATCAATCTCTCATTGTCCTACACAATCGATGTAGTTCAAGACAGGCTACGTTATCTTTCCAAACCTTCTATTTATAAATCTCAACAACATCTTTTATTTCGAAACACCTTCACCCATTTCATAACCATGATTGTCTTTATTGACATCCAAAGGAACCAATAATATACGAGAATTTCGTTTATTGGCCGGGTTCGCTGATTGGATGCGGACTGTTGGTACTCCTTCCGTTAATAGGGAAGGAGGTCCTTCCACTTCCATATTAGGATCTGTAGGAACGGAAACATTAACGATTTGGATTTCAAATACAATATAAGAGTTTGAAGGAACATAAGGAGGATTTCCTGCAGTTCCGTAAGCCATAGGAGGAGAGCAAGTAACGGTAGCTGACTGGCCAACTCCAACACTCTGGGCAGCAGCTTGTAATCCAGGGACGATAGGATGCTTTCCAACGATAAACTTTATTGTTCCATTAGCGAATGTTTTAGTAAAGGTAGAAGCCCCATCCCAAATCATTGCATGTACAGTCATCTCCACTAACGATCCCGCCGCGGCAGCTGCTCCTCTTGCTGGCTTATCCTTGTCCTTAATTTCAATTGCGTATCCTTTACCAATTAAATCATCAAATGCTGTGATCGATCGAAGAGAAAATGATGGTCCTCGATTTACTCGTATCGAATTCGTTTGAGGATGTTCTAATACTCGTAAATCTCCTACATCTGTGGTAACTTTAGCAACAGCTTGATCTATATTATCTACTGGCTTTGGTAAAGAGATAGGTCTTGGAGGGGGTTTGGGTGCGTTCTTTGGTCGAGGCTTTTCTTTAATATAATTCTTTGGAAAGTACCCTTTAAACACTGTGCCATCTCTTTCAATTGTTCCTAACCACCATCCGTGGTCATATTTCTCTATTACTTCCACAAACTCACCAGCAAACAAAGCTAAATCTTCTTCTTTCTAAAAAGGGGAAAAAGAGATTATGATAGAACATAAAACAGAACACCAATCAATCCTACCTCTGGATCCCAGTCATAGAGGACTTCATACTCATCAAACACCGGTGTCGCCATGTTCTTAAGCGAGGTTGATTAATCAGACTAAAAAAAGATCTATCAAATAAGTCAACAGAATTGCTCTTTTGATCGAGATGGGCACGAAAACTCCAAAACCCCAAAAGATCTCCTTTGTCTTTTCCTTATTTTACTTTGCCTGCAAAGTCTTATTTTGAAAAGTCAAAATTTAATGATTTTAATAAAATCGAGAATTTTATTGAAAACAGAAAAACTCTCTAGAGAAGATGATGATGAATCTTTCCTTTGTTCATTTTGCTCTATTCATTACGACGGTATCATCATGTACCGATTTTATGATGAATTTTACCAATTTTAAATTCTCTGGTCGAACTTTAGATCTGGGAACCACCGCAAATTGGACAGTTACGAAATGGCCAAGACACTTGAACGTTCAAGAAAACGCTGATTTCTCGACAAATGTCCTTCCTACTGACAAGAAAGAAGATCTTGAGAAAGTAAGAAGTGTAATAACATGGCCATCAAAGTATGGTGTGATTGGAGTTAGCGCTAATTGGTTCGGTGATTCTCATTATTGGTTTCCAATCTTCTTCGGTGATTCACTCAATGAAAAAGGTCTTTCTTGTTCACTTCTTGCTTTAGTGGATACCCAATATGAAGAAAAATCTTCAGATCGTGACAATATCTTTGCTGGAACTTTCTGTCATTACATCACTCAGAATTATGCAAATGTTCAAGAAGTTTATGATAATTTAAATAACTTTAATATCTATGGTCCTGATGCGCTTGCACAACATTATATATTACGTGATAGTAATGGATTATCATTAGTGATTGAATGTGTGAAAGGAAAGAAGGTTGCGTATTTAGATAATAATGATGGTAAAAGCTTCTTTGGTATTACTACCAATGAACCAACATTAGATTGGCATTTACAAAATATTCAACATTATCAATGGAAACGAACTTTAGCACGTCAATCTATTGCTATTCCGGGTAATTTTTATCCAGAAGAAAGATTTTTACGAGCTTATATGATTAAAGATGGTATGCAAAATGCTAATTTAATGACTGAAACAAATACCTATCAACGTGCTTTTGGGTTAACTGCCCAAGTATTAAATTCTGTTAATGTGCCTGAAGGTGAACAATACGGTACTGACAGTGGTGATAGTAGTGGTGAGGGTCAAGGAGATCATACTAGCTGGGCTGTTATTCGTGATCATAGTACTCCTGCTCTCTATTGGCGTGATGCGAGTAATCCAACTTTCCGAAAGATTGATCTGCGCAATGTTAACTTTGAAAGACGAGATAATACACGCAGTAAGATCTTACTTGAGGATGGCCCTTACTTCGTCGATGTTACAAGCAATCTGTAAGAAGAGAGGCGAGGAACAATACGATATGATGATGGTATTGAGTGTTATTTAGTGGTAGTTTCCTTGTCACTTATTCGCATAAGTTACAAGAGTTTCATAGTTGATGTTATAGTCTAGTTGATAGAAGAAGATTAACTGTCAGATTTGTGCAAACAAAAAATGTAACGTTTAAAGTTGATCATTGCTCGATAGTTCTACAGCGAACAATGCTGAAAATAATTTTCGAGTAATATAATTCAGTTGGTCTCCGGACTAGTTTGATTGAATTTAAGTAGGAGATTAAAAGTTTAAACTCAAATAAATAGTTCTACTGATTATGATAATGTATTTTCTTTATCTACCCCACAAATCGAAGAAAGGTTGAGCCGTTTGTTTCGAAGCTGCAGAATTTCCTCCTGTGATCCAGGTATCTTGGATGTTGTAGCTAATCGTCATGGAAGGATTCATGGTTAAATCAAGCAAAATTCCATCGGACGTTGCTTGAGAGAAAGCTTGGCCCAGATTCAATTCACCAGTGGAGAAGAAGAAAAATACCTTCTGAATTGGTACGATCGGAACAACATTGCGAGGATTCAGTGGGGTCGCACAAATCGGTCTAACTCTTCCGTCCGGATTGTTATGACACAATCCACAGGTGAAGATGGTCTTCGAAGGATTGTAAAAGTTGTAAGCCGTTTGAGAAATAGGTTCAGAGGTTACAGCATTAGGGTCGGTAGAAATCGTGAGAGCACCAACACCCGTAGAATAAACTGTAGCTATGTTTCCTTCTGACATATTTTTCTTTGTCCAGGAATTTATCCTTGTCCCGTTATAAAGACGCGAGATAGTAATATAACCTTGATAATTCTCAGTCCAACTAATTGTGTTCTCTTCCATGTAATCTTTCAACGAAAACCACACTGTAGATAAGGTAGCCCGTGAACTTGGTTTGATTCCTTTAAAAGCGTAAAGTGTATAACCTTGATCTCGGAGCTGTTTCACGGTGGCGGTGTCTATATTGAGACTCACATTATAAGAGGAACCAGCTACAGTACCGATTATAATGGTGGATAAATAGAATAACAAGAACTTACATGCCATGCGCTTAGAAGTTGTGAAACAGTAGTGGCGAACCGCAGTGCGAAATGCGAAGCGAAACAACATTTCGAGTGTATATAACTTTGACTATTTCCACAGTTAATCTCTTGAATATCAGAAGTAGTCAGGAATAACTAGTCACTCATTTAATTACAAACAAATAAATCAGGTGAAGAGCCTCCAGTGTCAATTTCACATCCACATGACCGAAAGATCTTCAACAAGAGACCACAAACTGAAGAAAAAAGGCAGAGAGAGAAAAATCAGGAAGAACTGTGTTGTCATTTTGAAAGATCTTTCATTCTCCTATCAAATCTAAAATCTCTCTCTGCTGCAACTCATGCAATCTCATCTCTCTCTCTGCTGCAACAATCTGTTGAATCTCTCTCTGCTGCTGCAACTTGCAACATCCATGCAACTTGATCTTATCAAATGAACACATAATTTTATTCCGAATTTGAGGCTTGACCTTTGTTTGCGCACTTCTTTTGAATTCTTCATTCACAATGCTTGCATCTCGTATTGCGTTACGAACTTCTGTTCGTCATTCTTCTATCAATGTTTCCAAGCGAATGGCATGTAAGTTGAAGTATTCTTTCATAAACTTATCATCTCTTGACTCTTGACTCATTTTTCTCACAGCTGGATCGAGTTACAAGATCCAGCTCAACATCGATACCACCACTTTGAAGGCTCTTCGCGACCAAGGCTACACTTTATACGCTTTCAAAGGAGTAAAGCCAAGCTCGAAGGCGACTTTGTCGACTGTGTGGTTCGCTTTAGAAGACTACATGGAGGAGAACGTGATTAGTTGGTACGAAGAGTTCCAGGGTTATATTTCCAAGTCCAAAGCTGACAATGGGGCCCAGATTAACATGTCTACTCGCCGCAACATGTCAGCAGGTAACTTAGCAACTGTGGACTCAGGGGGAGAGGGTATCTTAACGACAACTACAACTTCCGGCTCCACTGATCCGATCGCAGCTTCTGCCTACAACTTCTACAATCCTTCCAAGACTATTTACTCTTGCGGCTTGACCCACAAGAACCCTGATGGCTCCATGGTTCCAATCTGCGCTACTCCTTTGAATCCTGGTAATGCTGTTCCCATTGTACCAATCGAGAAGGTGTTTTTCTTCTTCTCCACTGGAGAACTAGACCTCGGTCAGGCCTACACCCAAGCGACATCTGATGGGTTGCTATTGGATTTGACATTCAAGTCAAACCTAACCTTGGGCTACAATATCAACGATACTTGGCAGACATTTGGCTCTCCTCAAGCATCGAAGCAAAAGGCTCAACCATTTTTCGACTTATGGGGACG
>VFQN01005447.1_pt1 | contig 15582 bp, 13 predicted proteins | sample 3512371 | NCBI WGS metagenome assembly VFQN01 (sample SAMN10412370, study PRJNA504923) | tailings metagenome | isolation source: Replicate 2 from Balatoc abandoned mine | place: Philippines: Itogon, Benguet | collected 2017-08-28
TCCTGCCGAAACGCGTTTGCTGTCTTCTGTCATCAACACTTGTCCCCAAAAGTTTCGTTTGTTTGTTGGTACTTGACAATCAATATCTAACGAAAGTGGTTCGATTTCCAGCTTTCCGGATTTTTGCGGATACAAAACTGTTTTTCTTAAAACAACATAACGATAGCGTTCGCCTTTGAACATGCCTTCTTCGGCAACAAGTTGTTTGATGTCAATGTTTTGGCTCCAAAAATCGTTATATTTTGGTTTGCTTAATTCGCGCCAATTTGAAATCCCGATGTTATAGCTGAAATACAATTTATAAACAACAGTAATCGGTTCGTTTACATAGGGATTTGAATTGGAAATATCGGCTACCAAATACAGATTGTCATCGGCAGAAATGGCTGGCATTTCGTTAGGATTTTTAGGCAATTCCACCGCATTGGTAACGTTGATTTTTATTGGTGTTGTTTTGTAAATTTGATTGTTGATTTCTATCGATGCTTGGCGAATGGTTAATGAGCCTTTTTGCATCGGCATCAAAATATAAGTATAGGATTTGTTAAACGAACTTTTTCCGTTTATCCACGATTGGCTGATGGATTGGCTTGGTCCGCCAACAACTTTAAAACCCGAAGCTTCAAAATTTGGTGGACTGAAATTATCACCATCGGCATTCATGGTGAAATCAATGCGTAATTTTTCGTTTAATCCCAAAGAATTTTTGCTCACTTTGGCTTCAAATTCTACTTGAGCCAAAAGCGATTGGGTAAGAAATACCAGAATTAAAACTATTACTTTTTTCATTTTAAAAACACAGATTGCACAAATTTACATAGATTTGTTTTTCCTCAATTCTTAATTATATTTTCTCTAACATCTAAAATTTACCAATCTTTTTCAGGTTTGTTTGGATTGGCTCTAACTTTTTCTTTATTGACTTTGTCCTGAACTTTTTTCTCTTCATTATTTACAGCATCCAACAAGTTTTGTAATCGTTCTTTCGAAATTCCTCCCGGTTGAGGTTGAGGTTTTCCTTGATTATTTTCTTTGTTATCCTTGTTATCTTTGTCGTTTTTGCCGTCTTTTTTCTCTTCGTTTTTGTCCTTGTCTTTATCTTTATTGTCTTTGTTATCCTTGTTTTGGTCTTTCTTTTCTTTCTCTTTTTCGTCTTTGTTTTTGTCCTTATTTTTATTCTTGTCGTCGTCTGTTTTTGGTGGATTGTTTTTCAGATATTCTTTAGCTAAAGCAAAGTTATAGCGTGTTTCTTCATCGTTTGGATTACTACGCAACGCATTTTTATAAGCTTCAACGGCACCGCCATATTCTTTTTCGGTAAACAGACAATTTCCAAGGTTATGAAACGCACGATGTTTTTCGGTTTTGGTTTTAGCTTCTTTTATCGCTTTTGCAAATTGATTTTTGGCTTCAGCAACTTGTTTTTGACGATAAATGGAATTCCCCAAATTATAGGAAGCAATTGCTTTTTTAGGAAATTTTGATTGTGAAATGCGATAATCAACTTCGGCATCAGCATATTTTTTTTCTGCAAAAGCATCGTTACCTTTTGGCAATGTTTTGTCTTTCTCTTTTTCTTGAGCTGTTGCTACAAAAGAGATTAGTAAAAAGTAATATATAATCCAGTTCTTCATTTATTCTTTTTCATTAAATAAGTTCATTTTTTTTACCCATTTGGTTTTCTTTTCCAATAAGAATAAATCGATGAAAAGCACTAAAAAGCCAAAGGCTAAAAACCATTGAAACTGTGATTTAAAATTTGCCATTTGCGTACTTTCAAATTCGGTTTTTTCGATGTTTTCTAAGGCATTTTTGATATAATCGATAACCGTTTTGGTTGAATTTCCATCTACATAACCACCTTTGGTACTTTTGGCAATTTTGGTTAAAACTTCGGCGTTTCGTTTCGTAATAACAACTTCATTATTTTGGTCGCGTTGAAAACTTTCAACAACACCGTTTTTTTTCAAAGGGATTGGTCCGCCTTTTTCAGTTCCAACACCAATCGTAATGATTTTTATTCCTAATTTTTTGGCTTCTTCGGCAGCATTTTCAGCATTATCTGAATGATCTTCACCATCAGAAATAATTATTAGTAATTTATTGGTTTTGTCTTTTTTATCAACAAAAGTTGATGCTAAGTTTATTGCTTCATCAATTGATGTTCCTTGTGAAGAAACCATTCCTGGGTTCATACTTTGAAGAAACATTTTGGCAACACCATAATCGGTCGTGATAGGCAAAACCGGAAATGCGCTTCCGGAGTAAGCAATAATGCCAATTCGGTCGTTTCCTAAGTGATTGATAATTTGGGAAACCAATTGCTTGCTTTTCTCCAAACGACTTGGCGCAACATCTTCTGCCAACATACTTTTGGAAACGTCAACGGCAAAAATGATATCAATTCCTTCACGTTTCACGGTTTCGAGTTTTGTTCCGATTTTTGGATTTATCAACCCAATGATTAAAAATATTAGTCCTAATAAAACTAAAACTAATTTTAAAACCGATTTGATTATCGATTTTTCGGGACTTAATTTTTTGATTAAATCCAAATCACCAAATTCACGTTGTTTTTTCTTTTTCCAATATTGAATGTACAAGAAAAGCACTGTCAATGCCGGAATGACTAGCAATAAATAAAAATATCCTTTTTCTTCTAACTCGTACATATTATTTAAAATCTCAATTTAAAAATTCCAAATCCCAAGTCTTGTTCTCAAATGCCATTATTGGAATTTGGGTTTTGATTCTTGGAATTTTATATCATACTTCTAAAAACTGTATTTCGCAATCCGAATTCAACTAAAACTAATATTCCGGCAATCCAAACGAATGGTCGGTATTTTTCGTCATAATCATAGAATTTCAATTCTTCGATTTCGGTAGTTTCCAGTTTATTGATTTCGTTATAAATTTCTTCTAATTTGCTGTTGCTTGAGGCACGGAAATATTTTCCTCCCGTATTTTTAGCAATGGTTTTCATTAATTGTTCATCGATTTCTACCGGCATCATTTTGAATAAAAATCCGTTTCCGTTTGGTGCATAAGCATAAGGAAATTCAGCCATTCCATTGGTTCCAATTCCGATAGTATAAACCTTAATACCATATTCTTTAGCAATTTGCGACGCTGTTTCCGGTTCAATAAATCCGGCATTGTTTACACCGTCGGTTAAAAGGATGATGACTTTGCTTTTAGCTTTACTGTCTTTTAATCGATTAATTGCAGTGGTTAAACCCATTCCAATTCCGGTTCCGTCTTGTAAAACATTATCATATTTGATACTTAAAATGGCATCTTGAACAATTCCTTTATCACTTGTAACGGGAGTTTTGGTGTAACTTTCGGCAGCATAAACCACAATTCCAATTCTATCGTTTGGTCTTCCTTGAACGAAGTTGGAAGCTACTTTTTTCAAAGCTTCCATTCGGTTTGGCTTTAAATCTTTTGCCAACATACTTCCCGAAACGTCGATTGCCATTACAATGTCAATTCCTTTTGTGGTTTTGGTTTGATTACTAATGTCAACTTTTCTTGGTCTTGCCATTGCAATGATTAAAAAACTCAAAGCCAAAATTCTCAATACAAACAAGAACGGTTTTATTTTGGTTTTCCAAGTTGATGAAAAACCTTTGGTTCCGCTTAATTTCAATGAAGCCGATACTTCTTTTCGTTTCCAAAATTGCCAAAAAATGGCGATTGGAAGCAATAAGAACAACCAGAAAAATTCGGGATTTAAAAAAGAAACGTCTTTCATCATGACTGACTAATGTTTTGAAGTTCGACCGAATTTAGAATACGTTCTAAAATTTGTTTCCCATATTTATCATCGTCTCGATGCATAATTGTGATTTGTTGTAAACCATTATTTTGTCCGAAAACCAGAATTTCATAGTACATTTTCACCGATTTTCCGCTAATCATGTCTGTCATTGTCATCGTTCCATAAGCTTTTCTACCTTTAATACCTTGTTGTGTATCAAATTCTTCTGTTTTTACAAAAATATTGGTTGCGCCTTGGGTTTCAAAAACTTTCAAACTTCCTTCTGCGGCTTGTTCTAAATTGATTTGTGCTTCCTGTTTAAATGTTGTAGTAGAAACGCCAATGTAGAAATCATCGGTCAAACTTCCATACATAAAAATCTGCATTTCTTTGATTAATGCCATAGCATTTTTAGGCAAAACCTTTTCGGCATCCATTCTTTTCAAGACTTTTGGTGTCTCAATTTTTACAGTTGGATTTCCGTATTCGCTATAAATCCATTCGCCTTCGACTAGTTCTTTAGTTGGATGACCAAGGAAATTGTCTTTCAAATAGTCAAAACCTTTAAAGTAAATAAGTGTACCTAAGCTTAAGATTAAAATACCGGCAACGGCACCAACTATTTTTATAATGCGTAGTTGTCTTTGCTTTTTAAGTTTTTCAAGTCGTGCCTTTTCTTTTTGTTGTTCGTTCCAAAGTGCTAATTCATCATCTTCTTCCACAATTTCAGGGATAGAGTTATGAATTGTTACAATACTATTTGAAATACGTTTTTTATCTTCTTCAATCTCAAAATCAAGTGGTTTTACTTTAGCAAATTTTACCAAGTCAGCTTGTTTTAAAACTTTTTCCAGATTTTCAACAGTTTCGCTTGAAAGTTTTAATTTCTTTTGTTTGGCGGCATTTCGTAAGCCTTCGATTAGCTCGGAAGTTGTGCTTTCCATTGCCGGAATTTGAATTTCTTCTTCGATATAGTTTCGGGCAATATCTGTTAGCTCTGAATAATAGCTTTTAATCTCACCTTTTTGCCAAAGTTCTTTTTTTTCCAATTGTTGAAGCAAAGATGTTGCTTTTTCGATAGGCGATTTATGCTGAATGATGGTTGGCTTTTGTTCTTTTGGTTTCTTTTTAATCAGATAATAAACAGTAAAACCAATAGCTGCTAGAATTACAGGAATTAAAAGAAGCCACCACCAATTATTGGAACTTTCTGCCGGAATGATATTTTTTATGTCATACATTTTTTGTTTTAATGTATCGACTTTTACATCACTGATTTCAATTTTTATACTGTCGCTGAATACTTTTTTACCGTTAATGATTACCGGTAATTTTGGTACCAGATATTTTCCACTGTCAAATTGAGTTAATCCATATTTTTTGATTAATTCGTATCGGTTTCCGTTGCGAATCGTATCGATTTTGTAACTTTCCAGTACTTCAAGATTGCCAAAAAACTTTCCATTGGGAAATTTTACTTTGGAAAAAGTATCAACATCAGTTTTTAACGTCAGTTTAAACTCGGCACCGATTTTCTTTTTAGTAGAATCGATAGAAGTTGTGACTTTTTGGGCAAAAAGTGATGTTGTGAATAGTAATAATATGTATAATATTTTTTTCATTGTTGATTGTAAATCTCAAATCATGTTCTGGATTTAAAATAACCTAATAATTTCGTTACATAACTTTCGTCAACTCTTGTACTAACGGTTCCTGAACCACATTTTGAAAAAATATCCTTGAAATAATTTACTTTTTCATGATAGTTTTTTTCATATTCTATTCGTGCTTTTTTGGAGGTTGTGTCAATCGTCATGATTTTTCCCGATTCGGCATCTTCAACTTCAATTACACCAACGTTTGGCATTTTTTCTTCTCTTTGGTCATATACTCGAATTCCGGTAACGTCGTGTTTTTTTCCAGCAATTTTAAGTGTTTTTTCATAATCATCATCGACTATAAAATCGGAAATCAGGAAAACAATCGCTTTTTTCTTTTGTGTAGCCGATAAAAATTTCAAAGCTTGTGATAAATCAGTTTTTTTGCTTTTAGGTTGAAATTCAATTAGTTCACGAATAATTCTCAAAACGTGAGACTTTCCTTTTTTGGGCGGAATGTATAATTCGATTTCATCAGAAAACAGAATTAATCCAATTTTATCGTTATTCTGCGTTGCCGAAAAAGCCATTGTCGCTGCAATTTCGGTTACGATTTCGCTTTTTAATTGATTTTTTGTTCCAAAATTTTCTGAACCCGAAACATCAACCATCAACATCATGGTTAATTCGCGCTCTTCTTCAAAAACTTTGATATAAGGTTCGTTATATCGTGCTGTAACATTCCAGTCAATCGCACGAACATCGTCGCCAAACTGATACTGACGCACTTCAGAAAAGGTCATTCCGCGTCCTTTAAATGACGTGTGATATTCACCCGAAAAGATATGATCGCTCAATCTTCGGGTTTTGATTTCTATTTTACGAACTTTTTTGAGTAAGTCTTTTGTTTCCATTTTTTCTTTGTTTCAGGTTTCAGGTTCTCTTTGTTTCAGGTTGCATAACTTGAAACTTTAAACTTGAAACAAAAAATTAAGGTACTTCAATCTCATTCACGATTTTATTGATGATGTCAACCGAAGTGATATTTTCAGCTTCAGCTTCATAAGTAATGCCAATTCTGTGACGTAGTACATCGTGAACTACAGCGCGAACATCTTCAGGAATTACATAACCACGACGTTTGATGAAAGCATAACATTTGGCAGCAGTTGCTAAGTTGATACTTCCACGAGGTGAAGCTCCAAAACCGATTAATGGTTTTAAGGATTCTAATTTATATTTTTCAGGGAAACGTGTTGCAAAAATGATGTCCAAGATATATTTTTCGATTTTTTCGTCCATATAAACTTCACGAACGGCTTCTTGAGCACGAAGAATTTGTTCTACTGAAACAACTGCGTTTACTTTTTCAAACGAACCTTTTAGATTTTGACGAATAACGAATCGTTCTTCGTCAATTTTTGGGTATTCGATAACCGTTTTCAGCATAAAACGATCGACTTGTGCTTCAGGTAACGGATATGTTCCTTCTTGTTCAATCGGATTTTGTGTAGCCAATACTAAAAATGGTTTTTCCAATTTAAAAGTAGTATCACCAATAGTAACTTGTTTTTCCTGCATTGCTTCAAGCAAAGCCGACTGTACTTTTGCCGGCGCACGGTTTATCTCATCGGCAAGTACAAAATTGGCAAAAATTGGACCTTTTTTGATTGAAAAATCATTGGCTTTGATATTGTAAATCATGGTTCCAACAACATCGGCAGGCAATAAATCGGGTGTAAACTGAATACGACTAAAACTTCCTTGAACAGCTTGCGATAAAGTGTTTATGGCTAATGTTTTTGCTAAGCCTGGAACACCTTCCAATAAAATATGTCCTTGGCCTAAAAGTCCGATTAACAATCTTTCCACCATGTGCTTTTGACCTACGATGACTTTGTTCATTTCCATAGTCAGTAAATCGATAAATGCACTTTCTCTTTCAATTTTTTCATTGATTGCTCTAATGTCTAAAGCAGCAACATTTTCTTCCATAATTATATTTTTAAAATAGTCAATATAGCCAGTAAATTTTAACATTTCAAAAGTGACAATTAAATCACAAGTTGGATGTTAATAATGCGTTAAAACTTTATAAAACATAGTCATTTTAAGGATGATTTATGATTTTCTTTTCATAATTTTAAGACCGAAAAGATTTTTCAAAGTTTTGTTGCCAAAATAATAAAATTTTCAAAAATCAAACAATATCACAATTAATTTAAAATGACTAAATGAAAACACAACTTTCACCTATAGTTGCCGGAACAATGAACTGGGGAATTTGGGATAAAAAACTTTCTATTTCAGAGATGATACATTTAATCAATATTTGTATCGAAAATAAAATTTCAACTTTTGACCACGCTGATATTTATGGTGCTTATTCTACTGAAGATCAGTTTGGAAAAGCATTTTCGGAGAGTAAAATTGCTAGAGAAAAAATTCAGTTGATTTCAAAATGTGGAATTCAGCTTGAAGGAAGTCGAAATAATACAATTAAACATTACGATTATTCTAAGGAATATATCATTTGGAGTGCTGAAAATTCATTAAAAAATCTTCAAACAGATTATTTGGATGTTTTTCTTTTGCATCGTCCAAGTCCTTTAATGGTTGCCGATGAAATAGCCGAAGCTGTTGAAAAACTGAAAAAAGATGGAAAAATCATTGATTTCGGATTGTCAAATTTTACTTCTTCGCAAGCAGAGTTGATTCGCCAAAAAACAGAAGTTAGCTATAACCAAATTCAATTTTCGGCAACACATCATGAAGCAATGCTTGACGGAAGTTTTGATTATATGCAGGTTCATGGCATTCGACCAATGAGTTGGAATCCGCTTGGAACTGTTTTTAGGGAAGACATTGAACAAACCCGCAGATTGAAAGGGCTTTTGGTTCAGTTGGTTGAAAAATACGGCGTTGGTTCGGATACGATTTTATTAGCATGGATTTTACAACATCCGGCAAAAGTTATTCCGGTTGCAGGAACGGTAAATATTGCTCGAATTCAACAATTGATGAAAGCTGTAGAATTGAAAATGGATAAATTGGATTGGTTTGCCATTTGGACAGAAAGTATGGGGAATGAAGTGCCTTAAAAAGAGTAATTAGTGAAAAGTGATTAGTGAAAAGTAGTTTGCTAATCACTTTTCACTAATCATTAAAAAAATGATCAACAAACGTCTTCTTATCAAAAACCTGCTTGCTCATAATGATGAGAGTACTTTTTATGATAAAAAACGTCAGTTGAATTTGCATACCAAGGAAGGAAAAGCCAAGTTTTTGAAACATATTTGTGCATTGTCTAATTCCAATCCTTCCAATAATTCGTATATCGTTGTTGGTGTGGAAGATGAAAGTAACGAAATTGTAGGCGATGATTTTTTTGATGACAGCCGAATTCAAAATCTAGTGAACGCTTTTCTCGAAAATCCGCCTAAAATTCAATACGAAAATGTTCCGTTTCCAAACTTGCCCAAAGACAGAGTTGTTGGATTGGTAACCATAAAACCGAAGCACAAAACGTCTTTTTTCAAAAAAAATATTCATACCATTTCGGCGAATACCGTTTTTGTTCGTCGCGGAAGCAATTCCATTCCAACCGAAGAAAAAATTCCTTATTCCAAGCAAAATATCGAAACAATTATCAGTATTGAGAATAATTCCCGAAACAGTATTGCACATACATTGGACGGTGTAATGAGTTTTATGGTTGAAAGACATGGTGATATGCATTCGCAATACAAGGTTTTCAAAGAATTATTTGTGATTTGTTGGGCAGGAAATCCGAAAAAAATTAGAGATAAAACTTATTTCTCCAGAGTAGATATTGAATTGGTAAATGAACAAATCAAATTGTTTTATTCTGCACTTGATGTAGTCACGATTTCATTTGATGACGAAAGTTTTACCATAATTGAACATGTTCCGCTGGGGTTGAATGATAAAACGAGTTATTATCCGTTGGAACAATTGACGATTCGTTTTTTTGATAACGGTTATTATAAAATGGAAACCGAAATGCTTTTTGAACCGCCAAAATATAATACCAAAATGCTCCACCATATTTACAATGCTAATCTGGCTGTTTTGACTAAACTTCAAAAATCGGTTCCAATTTCGGAACGGGAAGAAAAAGATTTGGAGAATTTTCCTTATACGTTGATGATTTGTTATTTGAATGGTTTTCAAGATGCCAAGCAAAAACTGATTGATGCCAAACCTTTTTTGAAAATCAATTCAAATCCGTTGGTATATTTGAATTTTAAAGAAGCGATGCGAATTTTAAGAAAAATGAAATATAACGAATAAAATCGTTTTAAATGTATCTTTCTTTTTTACAGATAGTTATATTGTTTTTCGAAATATAATTAAATGATATTTTAGCAGAATTCTTAGCTCGTTTTTTGGTAAAAACTACATCCGATTTTGATGAACTATTTACCGTCATAATCCACAAATCTCCAAAATATTTACCATCTAAATTTGAGTTGTAGTAACTTGATGCAGCATTAAAATCAGAATGATTGCTTACATATACGTAGCGATAATTGTTTTTCGGATTTATAAAATAATTAGCCGTTATTCCTTGTTTTTTAAGTTTTTCGATAAATCGGGTTGCATTTGACGGAACGGCAAAAACATTAGCAATAATGTAATAACCTTGATGTAACGATGGAATAGAAATGGAAGGACTTTCGATAGCTGTAATTCGTGATTTTTTAGTTGTTTCAGCAATTTTTGGTACTACATTTGAAACCGAATTTTTACTGTTTTTAGTAATCGGTTGCGATTTTTCTACTTTTTTTTCAGTTGTTTTTGCAATAGTTTCTTTGTTTTCAGCTATTACGACATTGTTAACTATGTTTGTAATCGCCGGAGTTGCGTTGTTATTAGTTTGTGCAATCGTATTAATTTCGGTATTTAGCTTTTCGGGTTTTATAACTTCTACACAAAAAGCAGTAAAAAACATAAAAAATCGATCGCCATAGGTTTTTAATTGCAACGTCGCTTCTTTAGTATCATTTCCAATGATGGAATTATTAGGGTTATTAATCGACATGATAAATGAATCGTATCCTAAAGTGTTTCTACTGTTAGGTTTTCGATTGTCAAACATGGAGTCTTCAATAGAAATTGAACTGTTAAACACATTCGATTTTTCTCTTAAACTATTTGATAATTGAACAAATTCATTGCTTTTGGATGATTTAAATAAAAGTTGGTCGCCTTTTAAGTTAAAATCGCCTTCCAAAGCAGCACAAGCAATTTTTGCATTGATATTTCCTTGTGGCATAGTTTGAAATCCGGTAAAATTTATATCCAACGAATTTTTGGTAATTCCTGCAAAACCATCATAAAAAGTAATAAATTTTTCGCTCATTGTTGAATCTTCATAGATGAAGAAAATTGACCAACCGGCAGCAACACCACCGCTAATTTTTCCAACCGTTGATTTTATATTTCCAACCGTATACGTTCCAAATGGATTCCTGGAATTTGTAACCAACGAAGTAATGTCAGCAAACATTACATAAGGTGCGCTTGTTTGGAATTTTGGAACATTAAATCCATCAAAAAGTAATTCCCCAACAACATCGATATATGAATTTTGATCAGGTAATTTGATTTTTATGGTGTCAAATGATGTTCTAGTAGAATCAACGACTTCAAATTTTTGTTTTCTCGATAGTTTACTTTCCTTACAAGGATAAGTTGCCGACCAATATAAACCAGCATAAATAATTTTTTTATTTTTTTCGTTGTCTAATTTTAAATCGGCACTACTGGAAGAAAATGTAGCAGAATTATCATCAATATCGATGTATCGCATGTTGGATTCATCGTTTAATTTGCTTTTAATATCTCTTTCGTTATAGGGATTATTTGGACTTTTTTTAACAGCATCAGTATTGATTATGTTGTTGGAAATCATAGTCATATCGCCTTTTATGAATTTTTGATGACGAACTTTGAACGGTTTAGATTGTTGTGAAAATCCTTGAGCGGCAATGAGGAAAAGAAAACAAATAAGTAGGCGTATTTTAAATACTAAATTCATACAAAACTCGATAAAATGACAATGAATACAGACATAGTAAATTCAAATGTAAATAAAAAAATCTATTTACTAAATCGAAGTGTTGAAAAACGAGTAAAACTTAAAGTAAAGTTGGTATTGCAGATAACACTTTTTGAATTAAATTTGATTTTATATACTTTTATATGAACAGAACATTGGTGATTGGTGATATTCACGGCGGATTAAGGGCTTTACACCAAATAATAGAAAGAGCAAAAATAACGATATCAGATACTTTAATTTTTCTTGGAGATTATGTTGACGGATGGAGTGAATCGCCGCAAACTATAAATTTTTTGATTGCTTTAGCTGAAAAACAAAACTGCATTTTCATTCGCGGAAATCATGATGAACTTCTCTTAGAATGGTTAGAAAATAAAACAGATAATAAGGAATGGTATAAACATGGAGGCGAAGCAACAGTTTTAGCCTATCAAAAAGTAGATTTTGAAACGAAACAAAAGCACATTCATTTTCTGAAAAATTTACAAAATTACTACCACGATGAGAAGAACAGATTGTTTATTCATGCCGGTTTTACGAATATGAACGGAATAAATTTCGAATATTTTTCGAAGCTATTTTATTGGGACAGAACGTTATGGGAAATGGCGTTGGCGTTGGATCAAAATATCTCAAAAGAAAGTGATTTATATCCAAGACGATTTCAATTGTATGACGAAATATACATTGGACATACGCCAGTTACCCGAATAGGAGAAACTGTTCCAATACAAAAAGCCTGTGTTTGGAACGTTGATACTGGCGCGGCTTTCAAAGGTTCATTAACGATAATGGATGTTGATACCAAAGATTTTTGGCAAAGTGAGCCCTTGAATGAGTTGTATTTCAATGAAAAAGGAAGAAATTAATTATAAATAACTATTTTTGTAGAATAATAAAAACAGACATAAAAATGAGAAAAGTATTCATAATTATTGCGGTATTTTGTGTGTCATTTGCCAATGCACAAGCGTTTAAAGGAAAAGGCGACTTAAAAGGACAAGTAGGTTTAACACTTCAGGATGGCGGAACCGGAATAGGAATTTCGACTGATTTTGGAATGGGCGAAAACATGTCTTTTGGTATTGTTGCCGGATATATGTTGAATGCTGATGAAATTGGTGGTGTGAAATCAAGATTTGAAGACAGAGCTGATTTGAAAGTACGTTTTAGTGCTAATATTGGTAATGTTTTAAAACTGGATGACAACATGGATATTTATCCGGGTTTGAATTTAGGTTTACGTAATTTTGGCGGACATCTTGGTTTTAGATATTTCTTTACCGATGGTTTTGGATTATTTGCCGAAGCCAATGCGCCATTAGCCAGATATGACACTGATGTAAACGGATTTGAACATTACAATAACCAATTTGTATTTACTATTGGTGCTTCTTTTAATTTATAATTGCCAGAATAAAAATGAGTATCGTTACCGAAAAAAGATTAAAAGACCGAAGTGGTTCAGTATGTGAAATTAGCGGAAGTGATGAAAATTTAGTGGTTTACTTAGTGGAACCCAAAACAGAAGACATTCCCGAAAATTGTATTTTAATTACCAAAAATCTAAAAAACCAAATCGAGAATCCCGAAACCATGAATTCTAATGATTGGCGTGGTTTAAGCGATAGCATGTGGAATGAAAACCTTCCGGTGCAAATTGTTTCTTGGCGAATGCTGGCGCGATTGAAAAATCACGATTTATTAGACATAATGTATTTGGATGAAGATGCTTTAGAATGGGCAAAAGCCACAGGCGAAGCCGATGATGACGAAGGAAAAATTATCCACAAAGATTCGAATGGAAATATACTGAAAGATGGTGATTCGGTAGTTTTAATCAAAGATTTGGATGTAAAAGGCGCAACATTTACGGCAAAACGCGGAGCTGCAGTTCATAATATTAAATTGGTTTGGGATGATGCGAATTTGATTGAAGGTAGAGTTGAAAACCAAAGCATTTATATTTTGACACAATATGTGAAGAAGACGAAGTAGTGAGTGAAATAGTGAAAAATAAAAAGTGATTAGCCTACTATGACTAATCACTTTTTATTTTTCACTAATTCCTTTTTGCACGGTCTATCTTTTTAGTGAAAAATGTCCTTTAAAGATATCTCCATTCTGTCTTGTTATAACAAACCAGTAATCATCCGAAGGCAATGGTTTTCCATCTAAATTACCATCCCATCCATTGTTTAAACCTCTATAACTTGCTACTAATTTACCAAATCGATTAAAAATATTTACAATCATATTTGGTTCTTTTATGGAAAGGTTTACCTGCCAATAATCGTTATAGCCATCACCGTTAGGAGTGAAAAATTTAGGATAATCCAGCAAATAAACACTTCTGCTAACAATGCCACATCCGTTTTTATTTCTTACATATATTGTATACTGACCAGTATTAAGATTAGAGAAAAAATTACTATCTTGATAATTAAAACCATCGATAGAGAATTCATAGTCTCCATTTCCGCTCACTTCTACGGTTATTGTGTTATTGTCTGAAAAATCACGTATTTTGATATTCTCAAATGTTGCTAAATTGGAGTTTTCAACACTAAAATTTTTAGTAGTACTACATTGTAAAGTGCCATGATTCTGAAAAATTGTTGCTGAAAAATTTCCGGGTTGTTGAATGCTAATTGTTTGATTAATGCTAATTGTAGATGCTGGGTTTGTTATTTCATTTTTCCATATATAGGAACTGAAAGAAGAAGGAAGAGAAATAGTCACAGAGCCGTTATTGGGACAAATAAAGTAAGTTTCATCCAATGTAAAAGTTGGTGGACTATACAATGTAATCTTAAAAGGTTTGATGTCGAAGCAACTTAAATTGTTTAAAACATAAACTTTTGCATAAAAAGTATTTGTTCCTATAGATAATGGATAATTGTTTTTAGGCAAATTATTAGTATGGCTTGCAGCATCTGCCATAGAACCAAAATAAGCAATACCATATACTGTAGGTGATTGACTTCCTAGTATCATTGTGTCCAATTGTAATAAACTATAATTTATCCCTGCTTCACCACAAAATGATATTTCGTTTATTTCAGAAACAACAGGTGCTTCAGATATAGTTATTGTTTTTGATAATGGGCATAAATCGCCGGAAGCAACTCCCGAAACAGTAACGGTATAATCTCCTGCAGTAGTATAATAATGTGTTGGATTTGGATTTGATGAAGTAGTACCATCGCCAAAATCCCAAAGAATACTACTAGTATCTAAATTTGTATTTATAAAAAATTGAGTAACAGAGCCTAAACAAAGATTCTGAATTGTAAGTGAAGGAATAATGTATGATGGGCAAAAAGAAGGCAATCCTGCTTGACAAATTCTTTCGTTTAAATCTATTCCTTCGCGATTAAAATCACAACCCAAACCCAAAATATTTGGCTTATTGATAACACCTATTTTTGAAGTACCTCTTATCGCATAATAGATTTTACCATTGGGGCCAAGTTGTAATGCTCCAGTATTAGAAGCAACTCCTGGAGCAATTTTAATAGCCGTATCTTTTATATTTGGTACACTTAAATTAAATTGGTATGTATTTGCATAACAGTTGATATATAAAACTTTACTATTTGGCGAAAACTCTACTCCATATGGAAATTCATCTTCATTTGTTAGAGCTTGTGGATTGGAAGAAACATATCCATTTATGTTGTCAAAGTCAAAAAGTAAAGCGCTTTTTGAAAAATTACAAACAGCCAATTTTTTTCCATCAGGAGAAACCTTCATGCTTCCAGACCAATCTACATTTGGGTAGTAACTCAATATAGGTGAATTACTAACTCCACCTGAACTTATTAAATAAGCATGAAAATATTTAGTATCAGCATTGTAAGTTATCGCCCAAAAATCAATTCCATTAGAGTGTTTCGCAATTGCCAATTTCTCGGTGGTACGATTAAAAAGTAAAACATTTTTGTTGGTAACTTCACCTTCACCTCCTTGAAGACTCATATCTACTTCAGAGTAACGCGAGCTTCCCATTGAAGTTTGTATGCTCGTTGTAAATATATAATAGATATGAGATGATCCCGGTTTTTTAATAATGGTTGCTGCTTGAGTACTTGTATCTCTACCAAAAAGCCCTGTTCCATTAACCATTA
>VFQN01005448.1_pt1 | contig 15580 bp, 15 predicted proteins | sample 3512371 | NCBI WGS metagenome assembly VFQN01 (sample SAMN10412370, study PRJNA504923) | tailings metagenome | isolation source: Replicate 2 from Balatoc abandoned mine | place: Philippines: Itogon, Benguet | collected 2017-08-28
AGATGGACGACGGCCGCGAGCTGCCGCTGGTGAAGCTGGAAACCACCAGCGAATCTCATCCCTTCTACACCGGCACGCAGAAGAGCGTGGACTCGCTGGGCGGCCGCGTCGAGAAGTTCCGCAACAAGTTCGCTCACCTGAAGAAGTAAGTTCTTCGCGCGAGCGCAAGACCAGGGCAGCTTCGGCTGCCCTTTTCGCATCTGCAGCTTCTGCTGCATCATTGCCCGACTTCGCCGCCACGCGCCGTTGAACTCGCCCACCCCTGCCCTCGTCACCCAGCGCGCCGCGCAGCGGCTGCCGCGCATGGCCCTGCTGCTGTTCTGCGCGGCCTACGTGCTACCGGGGGTGTTCGGCCGCGATCCGTGGAAGAACGCCGACGTCAGCGCCTTCGGCCACATGGCTGCGCTGGCCGAAGGGCGGGCTCCCTGGTTTGCCCCGGCCCTGGCCGGCCTGCCGGCCGACGGTGCCCTGGTGCCCTACTGGCTCGGTGCCGTCTTCATCAAGGCCCTGCCGTGGCTCGATGCCGCGCTGGCGGCGCGCATTCCCTTCGCCATGCTGCTGGCGCTGGTGCTGATGCTCACCTGGTACGCCACCTACCACCTCGCGCGCACCGAGGCCGCGCAGCCGCTGGCCTTCGCCTTCGGCGGCGAGGCCACGCCGGTGGACTACGCGCGGGCGGTGGCCGACGGTGCGCTGCTGGCCGTCGTGGCCACGCTCGGCCTGCTGCAACTCGGCCACGAGACGACGCCGGAACTGGTGCAGCTCGTCGGTGCCGCGTTGTTCCTCTACGCGCTGGCAGCCGCGCCGTTCCGCAAGGGCCGCTCGCGTGCCGCAGCCCTGCTGGCGCTGCCGGTGATGGCAGCCAGCGGCGCGCCCGCGATGGCCGTGGTGCTCGCCACCGTCGGCACCGCGATCTGCGCCAAGTCGGCCTACACGCAGGTGCGCGGCACGGCGCTGTGGATCGCCGGCGCCGGGCTGGCCGCTGTTGCGGTGGGCACGGCGCTGGCCGCCTGGGGCTGGCGGGTCGCCGACCTGGCCAACCTGCATCCGCTCAGCACGCTGCGGCTGCTCGCCTGGTTCGGCTGGCCGGCCTGGCCGCTGGCGCTGTGGACGCTGTGGCGCTGGCGCGGCCACCTGTTGCACCGACACATCTCGGTGCCGCTGGGCATCACGCTGGCAGCCGTGTTCGGCTGCCTGGCGATGGGCGGCTCGGACCGCGCCCTGATGCTGGGCGTGCCCTCGCTGGCGGTGCTCGCCGCGTTCGCGCTGCCCACCCTGCAGCGCAGCACGGCGGCGGCGATCGACTGGTTCTCGGTCTTCTTCTTCAGCATCTGCGCGCTGGCGATCTGGGTGATCTATGCCGCGCTGCAGACCGGCGTGCCCGCCAAGCCGGCAGCCAACGTCGCGCGGCTGGCGCCCGAATTCGTGCCCGTCTTCTCGCTGCCGCCGCTGCTGATCGCCGCTGCAGGCACGCTGGCCTGGATCTGGCTCGTGCGCTGGCGCACCGGTCGCCATCGTCACCCGCTGTGGAAGAGCCTGGTGCTGCCCGCCGGCGGCGTGGCGGTGTGCTGGCTGCTCCTGATGACGCTGTGGCTGCCGCTGCTCGACCACGCGCGCAGCTATCGGCCACTGCTGACCCGCCTGGGCGAGCACATTCCACGCGATGCATGCATCGCGGCGCCCCAGGTGCCGCGGGCCCTGCTCGCCGCGCTGGAATCGATGGGCCGCTACCGCGTCGATGCGATCACGCCGCCCGAGCTGGCGCCGTGCGAGTTCCTCATTGCCTCGCTCGACGCGAAGCAACCCACGCCGGAGTACCCCGGCTGGAAGCCGATCGCGCGCATCCAGCGCCCGACCGACCGGCAGGACTTCACCGTCGTCTATCGCCGCAGCGCGGCAGCCCGCTGAGCGGTCAGCGAGTCGGGCTGCCGCTGCGCACGCGCAGCGCCGGGAACACCAGCCGGAAGCGCGATCCCTTGCCCGGTTCGCTGTCGATCAGCAGCTCGGCGCCATGGCGCTGCACCACGTGCTTGACGATCGACAGGCCCAGTCCCGTGCCGCCGGTGTCCCGGGAGCGGCTGCCGTCGACGCGGTAGAAGCGCTCGGTCAGACGCGGCAGGTGCTCGCGCTCGATGCCCAGCCCGGTGTCGGCGACGATCAGCTCGCCGCTCCCGTCGGGCAGCCGTTGCCAGCCGACGCTGATCCGTCCGCCTTCGGGCGTGTAGCGCACCGCGTTGTTCACGAGGTTGTTGACGGCACTGAGCAGTTCGCTCGGCGCGCCGGCCAGCTCGGCTGGCCCCGCCGAAGCGAACTCGATCGTGTGCTTTCCTGCCGAGAGCGCCCGTGCATCGGATTCCACCTGGGCGAGAAGCGGCGCCAGCGCCACCCAGCGGTCGGCCGCCGGTCGCGGGCTGCCCTCCAGCTGGGCGAGCGTCAGGAGGTCGCTGACCAGCGTCTGCATGCGCTGGGTCTGCTGCGTCATCAGCTCGAGTACCCGCTTGCGCTCCACCTCGGTGAGCGGCAGGTTGCTCATCGTCTCGATGAAGCCCGCCAGCACCGTCAGCGGAGTCCGGATCTCGTGCGACACGTTCGCCACGAAGTCGCGCCGCATGGCCTCGTTGCGCTCGCGGTCGGTGATGTCCTGCGAGAGCACCAGCTTCATGCCGTCGCCGTAGGGGCGCAGCAGGACAGACAGCGTACCGTCGCCGCGCGGGTTCGGAAAACTCACCGCATCGGAGAACCGCTCCTGCTGCAGGTAGGACACGAAGGCCGGCGCGCGCACGAGGTTGGTGATGCGCTGGCGGCGGTCGCGCTGCGGGTCGAGGCCGAAGTGGTCGGCGGAGACCGAGTTGCACCAGACGATCTGGTCGTTGCCGTCGAGCATCAGCACGCCGTTGGGCGAGGCCTCGATGGCGGAGAGGAACTGCTCGAGCCGCAGCCGCTCCTGGGCCAGGCCCTGCTCGCGCAGGCGGATCGAGCGTTCGACGCGGTAGCCGAGTTCGCCCCAGAAGCCAGCGTCGCGCGGCGCCTGCTGCTCCTGGCTGCCGCGCAGCCAGTTGATCAGCCGGTAGCCGCGCGCGGTGTCGAGCATCGCCACCAGGGCCACGCCGATCGCGCCGCCCGCCAGTACCCGCCACACCACGGTGTGCTCGACCGACGACACCAGGTAGCCCAGGAAGCCGCCGGCCAGCATGGCCAGCACGCCGGCGGTCAGGCGCGGCAGCAGCCAGTTCATCGCGGGCTCCTGGAGGTCACGCCGACGGCGCCGCCACCTGCTGGGTCAGCCGATAGCCGGCCCCACGCACCGTCTCGACCATCTGCGAGCACTGCGCCGGTGCCAGTGCCTCGCGCAGCCGCTTCACGTGCACGTCAACCGTTCGCTCCTCGATGAAGACGTGGTCGCCCCACACCCGGTCGAGCAACTGGGCGCGGCTGTGCACCCGCTCGGGATGGGTCATGAAGAAATGCAGCAGGCGAAACTCGGTCGGGCCGAGCTTGAGCTCGACGTCGCCACGGCTGACGCGGCGCGTCGAGGGGTCCAGTCGCAGCCCGCCGAGCTCGACCGCCGAGTCCAGCGCCTCCGGCGCCTTGCGCCGCAGCACCGCACGGATCCGCGCCATCAGCTCGTTGGTGGAGAAGGGCTTGGCGAGGTAGTCGTCGGCGCCGGCATCCAGGCCGGCGACCTTGTCGGCCTCGTCGGCGCGTGCCGTCAGCATGATGATCGGCAGTTCGCGCGTGCGCGCGTCGCCGCGCCAGCGACGTGCCAGCGCCAGGCCCGACTGCCCCGGCAGCATCCAGTCAAGCAGCACCAGGTCGGGCAGCACCCCATCGACCGCTGCCTGCGCCTGCTCGGCACTCGCGGCGAGCGTCACCTCGTAGCCCGCATGGCGCAGGTTCAGGGAGATCAGCTCGGCGATCGCCGCCTCGTCTTCGACCACCAGCACGCGGCTCATCGGTGCTGCCTCAGCGGACGATCGACTCGAGGTTCTCGAGCGAGTGGTGGCGAACGTCCGTGCCCTTGACGATGTAGATGATCTGCTCGGCCAGGTTCTTCGCGTGGTCGCCGATGCGCTCGATCGCCTTGGCCACGAACACCAGGTCGATCGAGGCCGAGATGGTGCGCGGATCTTCCATCATGTAGGTGATCAGCTTGCGCATCAGGCCGTCGAACTCCTGGTCGATCTGGTTGTCGTCCTTGATGACTTCCAGCGCCTTGACCGCATCGAGCCGCGCGAAGGCGTCCAGCGCCTTGCGCAGCGAAGCGGTGGCCAGGCTCGCCTCGAACGAGACGTCGTTGGCCGGCACGCGCAGCCGGCTCGACACGCCCGAGTTGATCAGCCGCTGCACGGTGCGGCCGATGCGGGCCGCCTCGTCGCCGACGCGCTCGAGGTTGCCGATCGTCTTGGAAATGGCGATCAGGAGGCGCAGGTCGCGCGCGGTCGGCTGTCGCCGGGCGATGATGGTCGACAGGTCGCGATCGATCTCGATCTCCATCTGGTTGACCAGTTCCTCCTGCTTGAGAACCTGCGACGCGGTCTCGCCGCTGAAGTTGACCAGCGCGTAGATCGCCTGCGCGACCTGCGATTCGGCCAGCCCACCCATCTCCAGCACGCGGGTGGAGATGGCACTGAGCTCGGAGTCGAACTGGGTCGAGAGATGCTTGTCGCTCATGGCGGGGTCCTTCGCGTCAGCCGAAGCGGCCGGTGATGTAGTCCTCGGTGTCCTTCTTCTTCGGCTTCATGAAGAGTTCCGAAGTCGGGCCGAACTCGATCAGGTCACCGAGGTACATGTAGGCGGTGTAGTCGGAGCAGCGCGCCGCCTGCTGCATGTTGTGCGTCACGATCGCCACTGTGTAGTCGGCCTTCAGCTCGGTGATCAGTTCCTCGATCTTGCCGGTGGAGATCGGATCGAGCGCCGAGCAGGGTTCGTCGAGCAGCAGCACCTCGGGCTTGATGGCGATGCCGCGCGCGATGCACAGGCGCTGCTGCTGGCCACCAGAGAGGCCGGAGCCACTCTGGCCGAGCTTGTCCTTGACCTCGGTCCACAACGCGGCCTTCTTCAGCGCCCACTCGACGCGCTCGTCCATCTCGACGCGCGGCAGGTTCTCGAACAGGCGGACTCCGAAGGCGATGTTGTCGTAGATCGACATCGGGAACGGCGTCGGCTTCTGGAACACCATGCCAATCTTGGCTCGGATCAGGCTGACGTCGTGGCGCTTCTCGAGGATGTTGTCGCCGTCGAGCAGGATCTGCCCCTCCGCGCGCTGCTCGGGGTAGAGCTCGAACATGCGGTTGAAGGTGCGCAGCAGCGTGCTCTTGCCGCAGCCCGACGGGCCGATGAAGGCCGTGACCTTGCGCTCGGGAATGTCGAGGTTGATGCGCTTGAGGGCGTGGAAGCTGCCGTAGTAGAAGTTCAGGTCGCGCACCGAGATCTTCACCTTCTCGGTCACGGGCAGGTCGACTTTGACGTCCATGGTGCGGGTCTCAGTGTTTGTTGCGGAACAGCACGCGCGCCAGGATGTTCAGGCCCAGCACGCCCAGCGTGATCAGGAAGACGCCGGCCCAGGCCAGCTTCTGCCAGTTCTCGTAGGGGCTCATCGCGAACTTGAAGATGGTGACCGGCAGGCTGGCCATCGGCTCGCCGAGGTTGCTGGTCCAGAACTGGTTGGACAGCGCCGTGAACAGCAGCGGCGCCGTCTCGCCGGCGATGCGGGCGATCGCCAGCAGCACGCCGGTGACCACGCCGGCGCGCGCGGCCTTCAGCGTGATCGACGAGATCACCTTCCACTTCGGCGTTCCCAGCGCGTACGCTGCCTCGCGCAGCGCGTTCGGGATCAGGCTGAGCATGTTCTCGGTGGTACGGATCACCACCGGAATCACGATCAGCGCCAGCGCCAGCACGCCCGCCCAGCCGGAGAACGACTTGAAGCGGGCCACCACCACGGCGTAGATGAACAGCCCGATGACGATGGACGGCGCCGACAGCAGGATGTCGTTGATGAAGCGCGTCACGCTGCCAAGCCAGCTCTTCTGCCCGTACTCGGCGAGGTAGATACCGGCGAAGATGCCGATCGGCGTGCCCAGCAGCGTGGCCAGTGTCACCATCAGCAGCGAGCCGAAGATCGCGTTGGCCAGGCCCCCCGTCTCGGCCATCGGCGGCGGCGTCATCTCGGTGAAGGTGGCCAGCGCAATGCCGCCGATACCCAGACGCACCGTCTCGATCAGGATCCAGACCAGCCAGAACACGCCGAAGGCCATGGCGGCCAGCGACAGTGTCAGCGCCAGCGCATTGATCCGCTTGCGCGAGGCATGCTTCGCCAGGCGTCCGGAATCGAATCCAACCACGCTGCTCATGAGCGGACCCCTTCACCCTTCTTGAGTTGTGCCAGCATCAGTTTCGACAAGGCCAGCACGACGAAGGTGATGAAGAACAGCACCAGGCCGAGGTAGATCAGCGACGCCTGGTGCAGGCCCTCGCCGGCTTCGGCGAACTCGTTGGCCAGCGCCGAGGTGATGCTGTTGGCTGCCTCGAACAGCGACAGCGACTCGAGCTGGTTCATGTTGCCGATGACGAAGGTGACCGCCATCGTCTCGCCCAGGGCCCGGCCGAGCCCCAGCATGATGCCGCCGACGACACCGGTCTTGGTGTAGGGCAGCACCACCTTGTAGACCACTTCCCAGGTGGTGGAGCCCAGGCCGTAGGCCGACTCCTTCAGCATCGGCGGCGTGACCTCGAACACGTCGCGCATCACCGAGGCGATGAAGGGGATCACCATGATGGCCAGGATGATGCCGGCGGAGAGCAAGCCCAGGCCGACGGGCGGCCCCTGGACCAGCTGGCCGATGACCGGCACGCCGCCGAAGGCGGCCTGCAGCGGCTGCTGCACGTACGTCGAGAGGATCGGGCCGAATACGAGCAGGCCCCACATGCCATAGACGATCGACGGGACCGCGGCCAGCAGTTCGATGGCGATGCCCAGTGGACGTTTCAGCCAGTTCGGCGAGAGTTCGGTGAGGAACAGCGCGATGCCGAAGCTCACCGGCACGGCGATCAGCAGCGCGATGAACGAGCTCATCAGCGTGCCGTAGATCATCACCAGGCCGCCGTAGCGGTCCTGGACCGGGTCCCATTCGGCACGCCAGAGGAAGCTCAGCCCATACTCGCGAATCGATGGCATGGCGCCGATCACGAGCGACAGAATGATCCCTGCCAGCAGTGCCAGCGTGATCCAGGCGGCGCCGAGCGCCAGTGCGGCGAACAAGGCATCGGGCCAGCGCGACATGCGCCGGCCAGGCGGGGGCGATCCGGTCGATCCAAGGCGTTCGATGGGCGTCTCCTCAAGGGATGCGCCGGCAGGCAGGGTCGCGGTCATGCGGGCTCCTGAACCGGGCCGGCCGTGGCGGCTGGCCCGGATTGTCGCAGCGTCAGCGACGGGTCACTTGAAGGCGATGGCCTTGCCCGAAGCGTCCTTGATGTTGTCGGCCCACTGCTTGCGAATCATCGTCTTGACCGTGTCCGGCATCGGCACGTATTCGAGTTCCGAGGCCATCTTGTCGCCGTTGGTGTAGGCCCAGTCGAAGAACTTCAGCGCGTTGGCCGCATTGGCAGGCTTGTCCTGAACCTTGTGCATCAGGATGAAGGTGGCGCCGCTGATCGGCCAGGTGTCCTTGCCAGGCTGCTCGGTCAGCACCTGGTAGAAGCTCTTGGTCCAGTCCGCACCTGCGGCCGCGGCCTTGAAGTTGTCCTCATCCGGCGCGGCGAAGTTGCCGTCCTTGTTCTTCAGCAGCGTGTAGGTCATCTTGTTCTGCTTGACGTAGGCGTACTCGACGTAGCCGATCGAATTGGGCAGGCGCTGGACGAACGCGGCGACACCCTCGTTGCCCTTGCCGCCCGCACCCGTCGGCCAGTTCACGGCGGTGCCTTCGCCCACCTTCGCCTTCCACTCGGCATTGACCTTGGACAGGTAGTTCGTGAACAGGAACGAGGTGCCAGAACCGTCGGCGCGGCGCACCACGGCGATCGCGGCATCGGGCAGCGGCACGCCGGGGTTCAGGGCGGTCAGCGCCGCGTCGTTCCATTTGGTGATCTTGCCGAGATAGATGTCACCGAGCACCTGGCCGGTCAGCTTGATCTGGCCCGGGGCGACCCCCTTGATGTTGACCACGGGAATGACGCCACCAATGACGGTCGGGAACTGGATCATGCCTTCCTTGGCCAGTTCTTCATCCTTCAGCGGCATGTCGCTGGCCCCGAAGTCCACGGTCTTCGACTTGATCTGCTTGATGCCACCGCCCGAGCCGATCGACTGGTAGTTCAGCCGCGCCCCGGTGGCCTTGTTGTAGGCGTCGGCCCACTTGGAGTAGACCGGGTTCGGGAAGGTCGCGCCCGCGCCCGTGATGTCCTGAGCCAGGGCCAGGCCGGCGGTGAAGGAGAGCGTCGCGCCGATGACGAGACCGCGGATGCTGCGGTGGATCATGGAGAGGCCTTTCGTCGGTGGTTGGAGTAAGGCGGATCCTAGGAAGTCTTCATGACGGTCGTGTGACATCGGCGTCACCGAGCTGGCCTCCGAAAACTTGCCACAGGCGCTGTCACAGAGTCATCACGTTGCTGTCACACACCGAAACTAGCCTCCGCGAGGCATCGACAACCCCAGGAGGCCCTCTTGAGAAACATCCTCGCCCTCGCCACCCTGTCGGCCGCGGCCCTGCTGCAAGGCTGCGCCACCAGTTCCGCGCCCGCCACCATCACCGACACCGCCGCCCGCACCCCGCAGCTGTCCACGCTGAACAAGCTGATCACCGACGCCGGCCTGGCCGACACGCTGCGCCAGAGCGGCCCCTACACCGTCTTCGCCCCGTCGGACGAGGCCTTCAAGGCCGTGCCGGCCAAGACCATGGCCGAGCTGGCCGCCAACAAGGAGCTGCTCAAGTCGGTGCTCAGCTACCACGTGGTGCCGGGCAAGGTGGCCAGCGCCGAGGTGAAGAACGGCAACGCCAAGACGGTGCAGGGTTCCAATCTCGCCCTGGCGAAATCCGGCAGCTTCGTGACCGTCGAGGACGCCATGGTCACCCAGGCCGACGTGCCGGCCAGCAACGGTGTGGTCCACGTGATCGACCGGGTGCTGATGCCCCCGAAGAAGTGATGAGCCGGGCGGCGCTCGCCGTCCGACCTCAGCCGCGTGCCGCCTCGGCCAGCTGCTCGGCGCTGCGCCGGGCCACAGCGGCGTCGCGCGCCTCGACCATGACGCGCAGCACCGGCTCGGTGCCGGAGGCACGGATCAGCACGCGCCCTTCGCCGCCCAGCTCGCGCGCCACGCGCTCCTGGGCGGCCGCCAGCGCCGCGTTCTTCTTCCAGTCGCTGCCCTCGGGCAGACGCACGTTGATCAGCGTCTGCGGGAACAGCGTCACACCGGACAGCAGTTCGGCGAGCGAGCGGCCCGTGCGGCGAACGGCCTGCAGGATCTGCAGCGCGCTGACGATGCCGTCGCCGGTGGTGTGCTTGTCCAGCGCGAGCAGGTGGCCGGAGCCCTCGCCGCCAAGCTGCCAGCCCCGCGCAGCCAGCTCCTCGAGGACGTAGCGGTCACCGACCTTGGCGCGCACGAAGGGCACGCCGCGCGATTTCAGCGCCACCTCGACGGCCATGTTGGTCATCAGCGTGCCCACGACCCCGGGCACGGTCTGCTGCTGGGCCAGGCGGTCGGCCACCATCACGTAGAGCAGCTCGTCGCCGTTGTAGAGGCGGCCGGAGGCATCGACCAGCTGCAGACGGTCGGCGTCGCCGTCCAGCGCGATGCCGTAGTCGGCGCCGTGGGCCTTGACGGCCTCGATCAGCGCGGCCGGCGCGGTGGCGCCCACGCCGGCATTGATGTTCATGCCATCGGGGCTGCAGCCGATCGCGATCACCTCTGCGCCGAGCTCGTGGAACACGTCGGGTGCCACGCGCGACGCCGCTCCGTGTGCCGCATCGACGACGATCTTCAGACCCTTGAGCGACAGCTCGTTGCCAAAGGTGCTCTTGCAGAACTCGATGTAGCGGCCGCGCGCATCGTCGAGTCGCCGCACCTTGCCGAGGTTGGCGGAATCGACCCACTCCGCCGGCCGCTCGAGCATCGCCTCGACCTCCTGCTCCCAGGCATCGGGCAGCTTCTCGCCGCGCGCGGAGAAGAACTTGATGCCGTTGTCGTCGAACGGGTTGTGCGAGGCGCTGATCACCACGCCCAGGCTCAGCCTCAGCGCGCGCGTCATGTAGGCCACGCCCGGGGTGGGCAGCGGCCCGGTCATCAGCACGTCGACACCGGCCGAGGCGAATCCGGCCTCCAGCGCCGACTCGATCATGTAGCCGGAGATGCGGGTGTCCTTGCCGATCAGCACCGTGGGGCGGGCTTCACTGAGCTTGAGCACGCGGCCCACCGAATGGCCGAGGCGCAGCATGAAGTCGGGCGTGATCGGGCTCTGGCCGACCGTCCCGCGAATCCCGTCGGTGCCGAAATAGGTTCTGCTCATCGATGTCCTCCGCGGGCGATTCTCGGTCAGTCGCCCAGCCCGGCCGCCCCCCACACCTTGAGGGCGTCGGCCGTGGCCGCGACGTCGTGCACGCGCACGATCCTGGCGCCGAGTTGCACCGAGGCCAGCGCCGCCGCCACGCTGGCCGCGAGGCGCTCTGCCACCGGGCGGCCGGTCAGTGCCCCGAGGGTCGACTTACGCGACCAGCCCAGCAGCAGCGGCCGGCCCAGCACCAGCAGTTCGCGCTGGCGGCGCATCAGCGCGAGGTTGTGCTCGACGCTCTTGCCGAAGCCGATGCCGGGATCCAGCACGATGCGCTCGGCCGCCACGCCCTGCCCCTCGAGCGCCTGAAGACGCTCGCGCAGGAACGCGCTCACCTCGGCGACCACGTCGTCGTAGGCCGGGCGCTGCTGCATGGTGGCCGGGTCGCCGCGCATGTGCATCAGGCAGACGCCACAGTCCGGATGGGCGGCCACGGCTTCCACGGCGCCCGGCAGCCGCAAGGCATTGATGTCGTTGACGATGTCGGCACCGCGCTCGAGCGCGCGCCTCATGACCTCCGGCTTGACCGTGTCGATCGACACTGGCACGCCGAGCTTCAGTGCGCCCTCGATCACCGGCAGCACGCGGGCGAGTTCCTCCTCCAGCGGCACCGGCGCGGCGCCCGGGCGGGTGGATTCGCCGCCGATGTCGAGGATGTCCGCACCCTCGGTCACCAGACGCTCGCAGTGCGCCAGGGCGCGGGCCGTGTCGGCATGCAGGCCGCCGTCGGAGAAGGAGTCCGGCGTCACGTTGACGATGCCCATCACCTGCGGGCGCGACAGGTCGATGCGGAAGCGGGTGGTCTGCCAGAAGCTGTTCATCGCGTTCGGAAACGAAGAACGGGGCCGAAGCCCCGTCCGTGGATGCCCTCGACCGAGGACTGACCGACGTCAGGCCGTGCTCGCCGCGGCACCGCCCGGGCTGACCGGCGGCGTGGGCGTGCTGCTCTTGCTGGCCGAAGGCGTCCAGTCCTTCGGCGGACGCGGCGGCTTGCCGGACATGATGTCGTCGATCTGTTCGCTGTCGATGGTTTCCCACTCGAGCAGCGCATGCGCCATCGCGTGCATCTTGTCCTGGTTGTCCTCGATCAGCTTGCGGGCGATGGCGTACTGCTCGTCGATGATGCGGCGGATCACGCCGTCGACCTTGCGCATCGTCTCCTCGGACATGTTGGTGGTCTTGGTCACCGAACGGCCGAGGAAGACCTCGCCTTCGTTCTCCGCATAGACCATCGGGCCGAGTTCGTCGGTCATGCCGTAGCGGGTGACCATGTCGCGGGCGATCTGCGTCGCGCGCTCGAAGTCGTTGCTGGCGCCGGTGGTCATCTGGTTCATGAACACCTCTTCGGCGATGCGGCCACCGAACAGCACCGAGATGGTCGAGAGCATGCGCTCCTTGTCCATGCTGTAGCGGTCGGTCTCCGGCAACTGCATCGTCACGCCCAGCGCGCGGCCGCGCGGGATCACGGTGACCTTGTGCACCGGGTCGGTCTTGGGCATCAGGCGCGCCACCAGCGCGTGGCCGGCCTCGTGGTAGGCGGTGTTGCGGCGCTCCTCCTCGGGCATGACCATGGACTTGCGCTCGGGGCCCATCATGATCTTGTCCTTGGCGCGCTCGAAGTCGACCATCTCCACCACGCGCCCGTTGCGGCGCGCGGCGAACAGGGCCGCCTCGTTGACCAGGTTGGCCAGGTCGGCGCCCGAGAAGCCCGGCGTGCCGCGCGCGAGGATGTCGGCGCGGATGTCCTGCCCCACCGGCACCTTGCGCATGTGCACGTTGAGGATCTGCTCGCGGCCGCGCACGTCGGGCAGCGTCACGTAGACCTGGCGGTCGAAGCGGCCGGGGCGCAGCAGCGCGGGGTCGAGGATGTCGGGCCGGTTGGTTGCCGCCATCACGATCACGCCGAGGTTGGTCTCGAAGCCGTCCATCTCGACGAGCATCTGGTTCAGCGTCTGCTCGCGCTCGTCGTTGCCGCCGCCCAGGCCGGCACCGCGGTGGCGGCCGACGGCGTCGATCTCGTCGACGAAGATGATGCACGGCGCGCTCTTCTTCGCCTGCTCGAACATGTCGCGCACGCGCGCCGCGCCGACGCCGACGAACATCTCGACGAAGTCGGAGCCGCTGATGCTGAAGAACGGCACCTTGGCCTCGCCGGCGATGGCCTTGGCCAGCAGCGTCTTGCCGGTGCCCGGGGGGCCGACCAGCAGCACGCCGCGCGGGATGCGGCCGCCGAGCTTCTGGAACTTCTGCGGGTCCTTCAGGAAGTCGACCAGTTCCTTGACTTCCTCCTTGGCCTCGTCGCAGCCGGCGACATCGGCGAAGGTGGTGGTGTTGTTGGCCTCGTCGAGCATGCGCGCCTTGCTCTTGCCGAAGCTGAAGGCGCCGCCCTTGCCGCCGCCCTGCATCTGGCGCATGAAGTAGATCCACACGCCGATCAGCAGCAGGATGGGGCCCCAGCTGGCCAGCAGGCTCAGCAGGAACGAGGGCTCCTCGCGCGGCTTGACGTCGAACTTGACGCCGTTGTTGATCAGGTCGCCCACCAGGCCACGGTCGAGGTAGGTGGCGGTGGTGCGGACTTCCTTGTCGTCGGTGGTGCGGGCACGGATCTCGGTGGAGCCGCCGCCACCTTCCTGCAGCACGACGCTCTTGATGCGCTTGGCGCGCACCTCTTCGAGGAATTCCGAATAGCCGATCTGTCCGGCCGACGTGACCCCGCGGTCGAACTGCTTGAACACGGTGAACAGCACGAGTGCAATCACCAGCCAGACAGCGACTTTAGAGAACCATTGATTGTTCACCGCGGCTCCTTCAACCGGTCACGACAACGCGGCGGAAACGGTTTCCGCCCATTGCCGCGGTAGATGTGTGCGATTTTAGTCGAGTCAAGGTCGGCATCCGGGGAAGTTTCACCCTGGAACGTCTGTGTGAATCGAGGCAAATCAAGCATCCGGCGCCTCTTGTTCGGCTTTCCGGCGCCCCGGCTTCAGACCGATGCCGACCAGAAAGGTTTCCGCCGACTTGTCGCGCGAGGCCTTGGGCTTGATCGGCTTGACCACCCGGAAGCTGTCCTTGAACAGTTTCACCAGCTGGCTGTAGCCGCTGCCGTGAAATACCTTGCAGACCAGCGCCCCGTCGGTCTTGAGGTGGCGCTGGGCAAACTCCACCGCCAGCTCCACCAGGTGGGCGATGCGCGCGGCGTCGGAGCTTTCGATGCCCGAGAGGTTGGGCGCCATGTCGGAGACCACCACGTCTACCGGGCGGCCGGCGACCAGCGCCTCGAGCTGGTGCAGCACCGCTTCCTCGCGGAAGTCGCCCTGGATGAAATGCACCCCCTCGATCGGCTCGAAATCCAGGATGTCCAGGGCGATGATGGTGCCGTTGAGCTCGCCCACGGCGGCGCCGCCCGTCCCGGCCTCCTTGGGGGCAAACTTTCGCCGCAGGTACTGGCTCCAGGCGCCGGGCGTCGCGCCCAGGTCGACCACGAGTTGACCCGGCCTGATGAGGTGCAGGGTCTCGTCGATCTCCTTGAGCTTGTAGGCGGCGCGGGCGCGGTAGCCCTCCTTCTGCGCCAGCTTCACGTAGGGGTCGGTCAGGTGGTCGTGCAGCCACGCCCGGTTGACCTTCTTGCTGCCCTTCTTCATCGGGTCTGGATTCTCATGTCGCGGGGATAATACGGCCCATGCCTGCCATCCAGCTCACGCCCGCCCAGCGCAAGGACAAACGCGCCGATGCCCACCACCTCGACCCGGTCGTCCTGATCGGCGGCGAGGGCCTCACGCCGGCCGTGCGCAAGGAGGTGGACGCGGCGCTCACGGCGCACGGACTGATCAAGGTGCGCGTCTTCTCCGACGAGCGCGAGACGCGCGAGGCCATGCTGGCCACGCTGGCCGACGAACTCGGCGCGGCGCCCATCCAGCACATCGGCAAGCTGCTGGTGCTGTGGCGGCCGATCCCGCCGAAGGAGAAGGCCGAGCGTGACGACCGCATGCCCGGCCCCAAGGTGGTGAAGGTGCTCAAGTTCTCGCGCAGCGGCAACCACCGCCCGCAGGTGAAGAAGGTCAAGGTGCTGGGCAACCAGCGGCTGACCGCCGGCGGCGAGGTCAAGCGCGCCAAGAAGCGCACCACCAGCGTCAAGAAGACGGCCGCGGACTGAGCGCGGAACTCATCCGCGCGGCGCCAGCCGCCAGGCCAGGGCCAGCACCAGCAGGCCCTTGAGGCCGAAGAACGCCGCCGAGACAGCGTGCAAGGCGCCGAACGACCAGGCGCCCTGCCCGGCCCGCGCCGCGGCCATCATCGGCTGGATCGCGTAGTAGCCCGCCACGGTGCAGAACAGCGCGCCGAGCGCGAGCAGCATGTTGGCGTTGAACTGCGAGCCGCGGCCCGCTTCGGCCTCGTCGCGGGCACGCCGCCGCTCGAGCAGGAAGATCACCACGGCCAGCGCCAGGCTCAGCGGCGCCTCGACGGCGAACATGCGCCCGGCCACCCTGCCCGCCTCGGCCGGCGTGGCCAGTACGGCGAAACCGGCCGGCGCGCCGATCAGGCCGATGGCCAGGATCGTGCCGGCCCACAGGCCGGCCAGCAGCGCCGCGATGCGCGTGGACGGCATCAGACGTAGCGGACGTCGACGATCTCGTAGTGGCGTGCACCGCCGGGCGCCTGCACCTCGGCCACGTCGCCGGAACTCTTGCCGATCAGCGCACGCGCGATCGGCGAGTTGACCGAGATCAGCCCCTGCTTGAGGTCGGCCTCGTCCTCGCCGACGATCTGGTAGGTGACCTTGGCGCCGCTGTCCTCGTCCTCGAGGTCGACGGTGGAGCCGAAGACCACGCGGCCGTCGGCGTCCAGCGTGGCCGGATCGATGATCTGCGCGGCGGCGAGCTTGCCCTCGATCTCGAGGATGCGGCCTTCGATGAAGCCCTGCTTGTCCTTGGCGGCATCGTATTCGGCGTTCTCGGAAAGATCGCCCTGGGCACGCGCCTCCGCGATCGCCTGGATGACGGCGTGGCGCTCGACGTTCTTCAGCCGCGCCAGCTCTT
>VFQN01005450.1_pt1 | contig 15570 bp, 19 predicted proteins | sample 3512371 | NCBI WGS metagenome assembly VFQN01 (sample SAMN10412370, study PRJNA504923) | tailings metagenome | isolation source: Replicate 2 from Balatoc abandoned mine | place: Philippines: Itogon, Benguet | collected 2017-08-28
TCCCCTCCTGCCCCGGCGCCGCTATCTACCGTGCGTGTTCCTAACCCCCTTACCCCTACCCGTACCGCCTTCATGCCCATCCCTACCCTCCCCCGGCTCAGGTGTTCGGCATGGAAATGCGCTCGTGCGTCGCGCACTACCGCGAAAAGCTGGGCAGGTGAGTCTGCCGCTGAAAATTAGTGCTTTGGTTCGTGATCCACTCAGCGCCCGAGGTTGCTCGAGGTCCATGCACGGCGTGGGGTGCCAAACCTGCTTTCCACGGTGCGCCTGGTGTTCGGTAAAAGCGCCTGGCCCTTTGCGGCCCTTCTCCTCCGCTTTGGGGTATGAGTGCTGAGCACAGCTCAAACGCCCCCTCCCTTCTCCGCCAGGCTGCACGGATCCCCGGCGGGCGCTGGTGGTTGAGGACGCCGTTAACGGACTCAAGGTGGGAGGGGGCACGCATGCAGCACGAGGGAAAAGGACAAGGCGGCAGGGAGTCAGGGACACGCTTACATACATGCACGCAAAGGCCAGAGGAGTTGACGGAGTGAGGGAGCGGGCAGCGGGTGGTGAAGCGTACAATCACGTGCGCGCACAGGGGTGGTCCTGGGTGCCCACCATGCTCCCAGAGCCGGTTATTATAGCTGGGCATCCGTCCTCCCACCACGAGTACGGCAGTGGCAGCCTTGGCCCACGCCCCGCCCTGCATCGCCCACTGACCTCTTGAAACGCAGCCGACGGGCTGTTAGCCTGACTGCCGGCTTCTGAGCTCGCACGGACCCAGCAGGCCCCATGCCTTCACAAACGCACCCGACGGGCTCATCGGCCAACATGCACATGCTCATGCCTCCCCACCTCACAAGCCCAAGTCCAACTACAGGAACCTAGCAACACCCCTACCATAGCCTTGGCGTGCACACCTCGAAAGGCCTGATTAGAGGTTCATAACAGCTTATCTCCATCCCCGCCCCTTGCCCAACCCCACCCCCACCTCCCGCCTACCCCCTATCTAACCCACTCCACAGGCCGCCCGTGCAGCTGGGGCGTTTGCAGTGGCCATCACCAACTCCCTGCCCGGCCAGCTGCTGGCGCCGTGGGCCGACCTGGTGGTCACGCACCTGGACCAGGTGGACCCGGTGGAGCTGGTTCCTGACACACAGCCAGCTAGTACACAGTGAAGGACACGAGCGTGGCGCTTGGATACGTGCGTGCGCTCGGTCTGCAGGAGTGTGAGCTGGGGTGAGCGTGAGCGGGTTGGTCTGCTGCAGCGGACGTGACTAGACGTGTTCGTGTGAAATGAGTTGGCAGAGCGGGAGGAAGGACGGACCTGCAGGTCTGGGATCCTGTGCCGGCCTGGCTGCGCTAACCACAGGGCAGGTTTGCAAGTCGGTATCGTGAGTGTTGAGGGCAGTTGCTTTCTGTATTCTTGGATGTCGCGAATGTGATGCATGTGTGGGACCTTGCCTGACCATAGGGCCATCAGTGGCGTTGGCCCTGTGCTGGCACGGATGGTGGTGCCCGGTGGTGCTTTGTGGTGGAGGACAGCTCACGGCAGGCAGGCTTCCCCTGGATCAGTTGCATCTTAGACGGTGTGGTGAATCGAAAGGCATGGTAAAGCAGCACCTTGCAGGATAAGCATTTGGTGCGAAGTGCAGAGCGGTGCGAGGTATGCGTTGACATTGAATAGATGGAGTCAACGGGAGCTCCCCTGGTGGCGCCCAGCACAGGCCCCTTGCAGACGGTGCACGGCACGTGTATCCTTACAGTTCTGGTCCCCTCAAGAGCCCAGCCCCGTCCGTGCATGGACAACGCGCAGCGTTTCGTCACACCTTGGGGAGGATCGTTCGGCTCCAGAATGAACACTGTTCATGGGGTGGGCCAGAAGGTGAACACCACCGCCTAAGCCCTCCCCCTCCCCCCGCCCACGCAGCTCCAAACAAGGAGGCGCACATATTGCCGTACAGCGCGTCCAATGCGCTTTCTTACGCCGTACAGGTGGGCAGTGGACCATGCCGGTTACCTTTCCACGACCAGGCATGACAAAAACCCAAAACCCCAGTGGGGCAGAGCCAGGAAGAATCCGATTCCCATCCTGCAGTCACAGGGCACGCGGCCGCCACAGACGGCATTACGCCAGGCGAATGTTGCCCAATCCCAATCCCAACCCCAATCCATACCTTACTGCGCCCCCTCCTGGTCTGCACAAAGGCAGCAGGCATGCACGCACGGATGCCACTCCATCCTGCACCTCAACCCAAACAAGGCATGCTAAACGTTGTAGCGCTCCCCTGCATAACAACATCCACACCCATCGTACATGATAAGACCTGCGTCCGCCACTCCCCCTACACTGGCTGGTTGTCACCCAAGCTACCGCGCCCTGGGCCCCCGGCCTGCCACGTGCCTGTGCCACGTGCCTGTGTGCAGCTGCTCCACCGCCAGCCACGTGCCCGGTGTGCAGTGACTCAACCGCCCGCCACGAGCACTGCCGCCGCAGCACCGCACTCCGTCCGCTCGGAAAAACGCCCAAAGCCCTCCCCACGCCATCAGTACGCCGTTGCGGTTGCTATGTACGCTATACGAGTATCTTGTTTCCCCGCCACCAGCAGTGCCGCCGGCCGTGTGGCGCCCTGCCGCCTCTGCCATAGTGTGCTACCCCGGACAGTCGTGCACCTTCATGCAGCTTCCCAACAGCGACACCCAGCCAGCTTGTCGTACCAGCCGTGGCATACACCGCCCCACGACTGTCCTTGCAATTATGCAGGCACGCAACGGGCTGCAGAGTCAGCAAAGTGCACGTCTACTGGTGGTGGTGGCGATGGCGGTGGCGGTGTTGCTAGTGGTGGCGGTGGTGGCGGCGCCCTGGCACCCGCGGGGCCACTCCAGCAGCCCGGGGGAACACGGGGGAGCACCGCAGGGCACGCGGTCTGCGGGGAGCAGGATGGCAAGGGCCGGGGAGCCGGTAAACATAACTGTGCTCGTAAGGAGCAAACAGGGCGATGCGTCAGTGCTGGGGGAGAGGGAACTTCATACAGCATGTGCCTCGCATGCACCGGTGCGGTGAGTAACGGTACGGCCCCGCATGGTACGACACGCACCCTGCTGCACTGCCGCCAGCGCACGAGTGTGCGGTGGCACCATGACAAGCGGCGGGTCGGCGCCGTCGCACGCCGCCGCCAGCAGTTACCGCGCGCGGGGAAGCGCAATGCTGCCGGCGGGCGGGCGGGCGGCAATGGAGGGGTTGCTTGGGGGGCCCCTTCCGGTTGGGCCTACGCTTCCTAAGCCATCACTCCTAATCCTTGTGTCCTCGCTCGGTGGGTATCAAGCCTCGTTCCCGCTAGGAACGACTACTAGCATTAGCAATTATGTCCGACAAGCGTGTAGGTGTTGAGCGGGCAAAAGCATGCCTGCACAGGTACGTTGCGGGCGGGCCTACGCACACAGCTGCGCAGCACCCAAGGCTTGCTCTTAACCTTGCCAGGTGTGCAACATAAGACCTACCATTCTACGGGTTGTCTTCTGACGGCTCTTCTTTTGGTGGTACCACAAGCTGCCAGAGCCGTGCCCACCCCGGCTCTGACACCGACGCGCTCTGCACGATGCTCTCCATAACCTCCAGTGCCGGGCTGCCCGCTGCGCCGTCATCCACCGCGAAGGGAGTGCCGCTGCCCTCGATCAGCAGGTGCAGGTCAGTGAAAATGTCCTGCTCCACAAACCACCGAAAATTGTCCCGGGAAACCCGGAAAATGTAGTCTGACCACAGCTCGTTCTCCGGCTTCTCAATGCCCAACACAGCCTGCACCTTGATGTGCACTAAATGGACGACGTGTTGCAGGACGAGCTGCTCATAAGTCTCCGAGTCTTGTTCCTGAAACTCCACTTGCTTCTTCAGCTCCTCGTGGCTGGCCTGTAGCTTCTTGTAGCTGGTGAGTAGCTCACCGAAATCGGCTTCTAGCTTCCCGTAGATGGATCGCAGGTCTGCAACCTCTAGCTCGAGGTCGCGGACAGCAGCTATTACGTCCTCGCATTCGTCAGGGGCTTGAGGCGCTTGAGGGGCCACGAGTACAGGCACGCGAACCATGGTATTTATTTTCGTGACGCGACAGGATGTATGTGAAGTGGATTGAACAGAAGCGGCGTACATGCAGGGAACATGGTGGCTGCTTACACGGCTCGTACAAGCAGGGGAGAGGGGTACCGGTACGCAACTCGGCCCACGTTGGACCCACTCCGATGACTGTGGGTGGGTAGGGGCAGGTGGCAGATGGCAGGGAGGTGACAGGTGGGTGGGGGTGTGGGCGCAGGGGGAGAGGGCGGGGGCGGGGCTGGGGGCGGGGGTCGGGGGAGGAGGCGGGTGTGGGCGGCTGGGGAGTGGGGGGGTGGGTGTAGTACATGCGGATGCAGGAATGGGATGTATAGAATCCCTGATCAGCAGACACACAGGGAAGGTCACTCACTAACATATCCGGGAAGAAAAGGACATTCCGAGGCGATGGTGCTGAGTAGGCGCAGGTAGGCGGCTGGAAGCTCCGCCAGCGCGGGCTGCTCCTGCTGAAAGCTGTTTGCTACACCGTCTGTGTCGGGTTGCCCCCCGGCGCGCGCCAGCCCTGACCAGTGCGTAGCGCACAAGCGATTGGAGAGCGATAGTGGGGCGGGGGTGGAGGTGGGTGTGGGTGTGCATGGGCCTTTTACAGGCAAGGGGCTGTGTGGGACCTGAGGGCCAACTAGGTGTTGGGCGGAGGTGCGCGACAGGGGAGGACAGTGCACTAGCAACGACCAACAAGGATCTAGTACTATTGTGCTGGGCATAGTTATTTTCGGCGGGTGGAAGGGGTGGGTGCATGGGCACCCCAGGAGCAAGGGCTGGGTCAGTGTGCGGGTGAAGCACGTGTACGGGCCTGGGCCGCGCGGGCCTGCAGCCCTGCTGAACCCATCTGCCGTCGCCCCTGTACTTGCCAGTATCGTGTAGCATTACCTCGAAGTCAGATGTTGTGACACGTACAGCCCTCGTGACTAGGGCTGACTGACACCAGGAACAGTCCTAACTGCAACAGGGGCGAACATGCAGCGGGGACACGTGGCTATGAGCAGGGGAGGTGCCCCAGAGCACCAAGCCTCGCAATTGGTTTTCCGAACCGTCGCAATTTCGCGCCAGCACTGCTCACATGTTTTTGTAGTGATTGATTACGCTCCGTGCATGCTTACCAGCAGAATGCCACCTGCACGCGCCACCGCTTGGACCGCTAAATCATAGCATGTGCCTAGCCTTATTAGGATGGATGATAGACTCTTGCATGGATATGATGATGGTTTTGACGCTCGATCGCAGCTGGGCCTCGGCAAGCGTCGCGATGGCGAGGTATTATCTGCGCTTCGAACACGTTTCAGATGGGAATTACGTCAGCACGCTTAAAATGTACTACTGCCTGTCCTGGCATATGCACATAAGAAAACGGTCTCTATGCACCCTCCGTCTCAAAGCAACCGTCGAGAGCATGCCCAGGCAGCACAGTCTCGCCCAGAGCAGAAGACCTGCCCAAACAAAGCCCCACCTGTCAAGCACAACAATTACAAGTGCCACGCACTGATTGTGCTCACCGTGGCTTATCAAGACCCTTGGGGCACGTGGCCTCACCACCCTTGACCCCCGCCATCCTGCCTTTTGAACGCCTTAACCCCAGCCTCCAGACAGCCCCCTGATGAGCGGAGAGCTAGCCAACACGGGCTCGGAGGACATGCCCGTTGATGATGCGTCCTTTGACGTGGAGCCCATGGCCTCGGCCAGCCCCCGGGTCGAGGCGGGCCGGCGCAGCGAGTGCGGCATAACAGCGGACGCCCACAATCGCTACATTACCACTTTCCGCAACTTTGACAAGGACAACGACAACCTCATTAGCTACACAGACATGGTGGCGGCCTTCGGGCATCTGGGGCTGCTCAACGGCCTCAACGTCAAGCAGCTGGGTGGGTGTATGCACACTGCACAGCCTCTCGTGCAGCCCTTGCCCCTACAGTACCCCAGCCGTACCCCTATGCTGCATTACCCACCGTCACTACCCCCACGCAACCCCGCACCGTGGCCTTCCACCAGCTCCGCTCCCTTACATTACTACCACATCCGCAGGCGAGGTGCTGTGCCTCGGCTCCGGCACCGATACCCCTACCGTCCGCCACAATTCCCCATCCCCCACACCCTCGCAATCCCTGCACTCTCACCACCTTCACCTCCTCCCCGCGCTGTCACTCCCACAGGTGAGATGCTGGGCCTCGGCTCTGACACCGCCTCCCGCCTACGCACCTACTCCCCACACGACTTCGTGGCGCACTGTGGGACACTGGCCGCATGGCACGCCCGGGCCGCCCGCACCCGCAACTCCACCGTTGCCGGGGTGCCCCCCGGGGCGGAGCACAGCGAGGCGCTGCGGGCGGTGTACGCCCGGTACGCCGTGGGCCCGGGGCAGGGGCGGCTGGTGACAGAGGAGGACTACGTGGAGCCGCGCATGGGCGGAGGGCAGCTGCAGCGGCTGGCGCAGGACTTGGGGCTCATGCAGCCCAACGGTGGGTGGAGTAGTGGGGGTGTGGGTGAGCTGTGTTGATGGCGGGTGTGTGGGGGTGGGCTAGTGGACGTGCGGGTGGGTCTGCGGGCGAGGACCTGGAGGGCGCAGATTAGACAGTAGCCTCAGGCGGGACGAGAGCTCGCCTGGGTGCGGCTGCGGCAGAGGCGGGCTGCAAGTGGGGTTGACCAGCGCACGTGGCATCGGGTACATGCCGCACCCAGCATGTGCGCCTGGTGTGTGGGCAGCAGGGCAGGATGACAGAAACGGGTGACAGCTGCCCACCACAGTAGTTTGCCTAATGGTAGCATAACAACTACGGCACACGATACCGTGTTTGGACATTGCAGGCCCGCTCAGCATCGTCAGCACCGACGTCGTCTTCGCAAAGAGCAAGGGCGCGGGGCACCGCAAGCTGGGCTACCCGCAATTCCTCAAGGCCCTGGCGGCCCTGGCGGAAGAGAGCGGCATGGACGTGTGGGCCGAGGCGGCGGCGCTGGGGGCGCGCATACCCAAGCCCGGGCCGCAAAAGCAGCAGCCTGCCGCCGTGGTGAGTTCATGGGGTGCGGGTGTTGGGACCATTGCCTCGGTACCGAAACTCTTTGGGCGGTTGCTGCACCTCCTACACGCCTTGTGGCACAGCCGCAGTCAAGCCCGGGCCGCAAAAACAACAGCCTGCCGCTGTGGTGAGCATTCACCTTGGTGAACGTTGTGGACGTGTGCAAGGAAGCGTTCCCGCAAGGACGCGTTGAAGTTGCGGACCTTAGGCCTGCACGACTGGCACCGCCTGTGGCTGCGGCCGTGCCCCACACGCGGTGTGGGCGCTGTAACACACACGTGGGGGGCACCGGTGCGCGGGGCTTCAGGCGCCCCTTTTGCGGCGTGCCCTTGTTGCAACAATACACGGTGGCAACCATCCCCTTGCATGATCCCCTTGGCAAATCGACACTACTGCTCTGTATCCGGCGCTTTGCTGCTGCCTGCAGCGCTCCTTCCCAAACCTCAACTCGGTCAGCTCGCTGCCGCCGCGCCGCAATCCTGGCATCGGCAAGTATACCGCCGAAGGTGAAACGGGGACCAGCGGCGGCGGCGGTGGCGGCGGCGGCGGCGGCGGCAACCTGCTGCCCCGCCTCCCCGCGGCGCAGGGCCCCCTGGACCGCAACGGCAACAACAACATGTCCATGCCGCTGGCGCGCAACCGCAAGGTGAGAGCGGCGGCACGGCGTTGCACGTTCAGTTTTTACGCGCCGCAGCATGCTGGTTGTAGCTCGTATGCCATTGGCAAAACAACGAGCTGAAGGCAGTGCATAACAGAGCCGCCATCATTCAGTGCACGCCCAGAGCGCGATAAACGAAACAGTCCCGGGAACTGGTGCTTCTTCACGAGATGCGGCCTCCTCCTTCCACGCTTTACGGTACTATTCCGCATGCCTACGCAGTATGCGGACAGGTCCGCCCCGGGCGGCTCCCTGGACGGCCGACTCCCAGCAGCCCCCGCCGCCGCCCAGCTGCCCGGCGGCCGCCTCGCCAAGGCAAGCAGCGCGACGGCGGGACTGTACGGCGGCGGCGGCGGCGGTGGCGGCGGTGGTGGCGGCGGCCTGGCCGCTATCCAATGCCCGGGCTTCAACTCACACCCGGACCTGGGCGGAGGGGGCGATGGGCTGCTGGCTGACCCGCTGCTCTCAGGGGTCGCAGGGGGGGCGGGTGGACGGAAGGTGGGCAGGGGCAGGTTTCGCGCGAGGTTGCTGCATTCTCAGGTAACAAAGGGCATGCTGGCTGTGTGTCTTACGATTATACCGCTCCGTTGTTGGGTAGGCGTTGCCCCGTCTTTGCCTGCCTGGAAACTGCTGAACGGAGATACGCCCTGGACGTGTGCCTCCTGCAGCACTCGTCGAACGGAACGCCGGCGGGCGGCAACGCCAACGCCAGCCCAGGCCGCATGATGGCAGGCATCGCGACGCTACCGCAGGTGAGTGCTGATGCCGCGGAGGTTACAGGCCGACGGTCTGACGCTCAGCCAGGACGAACAGGTGCTACCACACATCACCGCAACCGGTACCTTGGTCCTTCCGTGCACCATACCGCATCGCAAGCCTTTATACAACCTGCAAGCCAGTACGGCAAGCCGGTACGGCTGTCACCCTGTCGCAGCACAGTGCCTCTGGGTCTCATGCGACGGCCGAGCCGTCCCAGCCGCCCCAAGCCCCGCCCTCCTGCGCCCCCAAACCCACTTGCCCAAACCTAATCACTGCACCTGCACCTTCCTCCCAACTAGCCCTATGTCCCGCCCCTTATCCCCTAGGGCCAAGCGCTCATGGCTGCCTACGGCGAGGCGCAACGGTACCGCAGCACCCCGCCCCACGGCAGCAGGCCCTCGGTGCACAGCGCATGGGTGGAGGCGGCTCCGGGTCCCGGGGTTGACGGTGCTGTGGGCGCTGCGGCGGCGGAATGTGGTGGTGGTGGTGGCGACGGTGTCGGTGACAGCGCTATGGCTGTGCTGCTTCAGCGGCTGGCGGCCCTTGAGGGGGAGCTGCAGGTGAGGCGCATGCCGACGTGTCCGCGCTTAGCTTCCACCACTGCCGTCCGGCAGTGCAGTGCAGTGCAGGACAAGCGCCTCGACCATGCCGTATGTGGAATGCAATTGGCATTCTAGCAGTATCTCCCCTGCTGTGGCTGTCGTTTCATTTGCAGGAGCAGCGAGGCAAGCAACTAGCCACGGAGCGGCAGCTACGAGAGCTAGACAGCCGCGGTGGTACCCGTTCCACTGTGCAAGACGCCTCCTCGGCGTCTGCCGCCGCCGCCGCCACCGCCGCCGCCGCGGCGGCCGCCGCCGCCAGCAGCAAGGCCATCGACGTCGACGTCGTCGCGCGGGAGGCGCTACAGGCCGCCGCCGACGCGTCAAAGGCGGCGGCGGCGGCGGCGGAGTGCGCGACGCAGGCGGCGGACGACGCCGGCGCGGCGCATCGGCTGGCGGACGAGGCGGCAGCGGCGATGGAGGTTCTGGCGGCGAGGGTGACGGCGTGCGAGGTGGCGGTGGAGCGGCATGACGGGGCGCTGGGGGTGATAGGGGAGCGGGATGCGGGAGGGGTAGGGGTGGCGGTGGGGACGGCGTTGGGCAGGGGTGAGGCAGGGGAGGTGAGGCGGCAGGTGGAGGAAGTGATGGCGGAGGTGTTGGGGGGCAAGGGGGTGGTGGGGGAGCTGGAGAGCAGGGTGGGGGGCCTGGAGGCGGCGCTGGCGGCGGCGGAGGCGGGGGCGGCGGCAGCGAGGGAGGCGGCGGAGGCGGCGGAGGCGCGGTCGAGGGCGCTGGAGGAGCAGCTGGCGGCGGCTGTGGCGGGTATGGCGGCGGCGGCGGGGGCGCGTGCGCCATCGCAGAATGCGCGAGGGTCGGAAATTGGGGGTGGGAGTTTGCGACGGGAGTCGAGGGCGTCGGAGGCGGAGTCGGTGATGACGGGAATTGAGGCGGGGGCGCTGTCGTCGGCTGTTTTGCAGCGGCCGGTGGGGCGAACGCGCGCGGTGGCGGAGGAGGAGGGAGAGGCAGCGGCAGGGGCGGAGGGCCGTGTGGTTGAGGAGCTGCGGCGGCGTGTGGAGGAGCTGGGGGAGCAGCTGGCGGCGGCCGTGGAGCGGTCGGAGGAGGCGCACAACATGGCGCACGGGGCGCTGCAGGTGGGGTAGGGTGGGGGTGGACATGGTTGAGTGGGATGAGGTGGGGCGGGATTGCGTTTGCGGCTAGAAAGCCTCATAAGCTAACGTATCCTGTACAACAGCTGCGGCACCTGCCTAAACATCGCCCTGTCCTGGCCGAGCCGGAAAGGATCAACCATTCTCGTGAGTGTTTGGGGTGGTCTGGAATGGTGCGGTTGGCGGGAGCAGCGTGGGTTCACGGTAGGTGCATGGGCCCAGCCTACGAAGCTTGCGTGCATTGAGGGCTGCTTTGTCGCTGTTGGCGTTGTCACGAACCTCTATGCCACCCCTCAGGCTGCTGGCTTGGACCTGGGTACGCGCCGGCCCTCCTCCTACGGCGCCCGGCCCCTGCACAGGGGAGACTCCCCCGCCAACCTCACCGGCCAGGTGGAGGAGCTGGACGCAAAGGTGGGGTGGCTTGGCGCACATGGGGCGCAAGTGCATTGCAGTTCGTCAAGGCTTTGTGTTTAGCTGGGTTAATTGCAGCTCGTATGCAATGCGTCCACACCCGCACTAATGGACCACGCCAGGTGGAGAAGCTGGACGCGAATGTGGGGCCAGGCGCAAAGGCATAGCGCACGCGTACCTGTGCATGTGTAGCGTATGCAGTTGCGTGGACACATTACCAAATTAGCAAGCAGGTTCTAGTAGAGGGCGAGGCAAGTGGCATGTTCGGCGATGGGAAGCGGACATCGAGGCGGCTCCGGCTGTGAGCTGTGGATGCGCTGAGAGGACTTAGGAGAATAACACCAGCTGTGCATGTGTGCATGTGCGTCTGCAAGTGCCTGTGCAACAAGGTAGGTCACGGTCCGAGCACCACGCCACACAGACAGCTTGTGTGTCGGGACCTGGTATGCGAGCTGGTCGTGAGGTGGGGCGGGGGCCGTGTGTTCAGGGGCCCATAGTTGCATGCGCCCCGCTACTCCACTTACAGCCCCGCCGTGCATCATGCTCATCATGCCGCCCTTACACCTTCCTCACCCATGACAACAACCCTCCTCCTGACCCGCTTTCTACCCCCTAATCAGTTCACCTGGGTTGCCGTCCGTCGCATGTCAGGATTACGGTTTGTACCACCTCCTGCACTCCACACGCGATGCCGGTACATCCTTTCCACACCCACACCCCGCACCCCACTAACTCACCGTTATGTGGTTATACCACAACAGGTCAGCGCGGCCGCGGACCAGAGCTCCTCCTGCCTGGCCCTGGCCCGCAGCCTAGGGGACAAGGTGGCGGGGCTGGAGGCGCAGATGAGGGACCTGGCGCAGCAGCGGGACCAGGGCGCACAGGTCGAGCAGGGGCAGCAGCAGCAGCAGGCCGTCAGGGGCAGCGGCTCGGGCGCTGTTGCAGGCGCCGATGTCCAGGCCCTGTCGGGTCGGCTGGCGGAGGTGGAAGGGCAGCTGAGGGAGGAGGTGGCGCGGCTGAGGGCCGAGCTAGGGGAGGCGCTGCAGGTGGGATTGGGGGGCGTGGGGGTGAAGGGGGGGAGAGGTTATCATCGTTGCTTTGGGATGTAGCAGTGGGCAAGGCGTCGCAGGTGCGCGTGGGGATGAGAGGGCGAGGGGAGGGGGCTGGTGGGTACGGGTGCCCATTGGTTGCGCAGCTACAGCGGGACGTGGCCGGGGCTGGGGTGTTGCCTAGGCACAGCTGAAGGGGCTCAAGGGGCAAGGGGCGCCGTGGTCTGGTGAGAGAGGGGGGAAGGGGCCGGGTGTGGTGACGCCATCAGAATGGGCTCTGGGTATGCCGTTGTGTGCGCGTTGTATCGCATGCACAGGCAGGCTGCGGGTGAAAGGGGCGGAAGGCAGCTGAGGACGTCCTGTTTGCTGGGTACTGGACTGGAGCTCTTTCCGGCCTACTCGACCTTAAAGCTGGACAGCGGTACAACTCTGATTCGGTACCCTGCCCTCACACATTGCTGCTCCTGTTACCTGCTGTTTGCAGGAGATGTTGGGCATGGCGGACGAGGTGGAGGCCCTGCAGCAAAAGGTGCAGGGCATGGAGCTGGCGGCGGCGGCGGCGCCAGCGGCGGCGGGCATGGGCGCAGGCGCGGCGGCGGCGGCAGCGGCCAAGGCAGCTGGTGCGGCCGGCGGCGGTGCAGAGGATGGCCCCACGGCCCCGTTGCTGCGGCCCCGTACCCCCAGCCATGAGTACGTCAAAGCGGCTGAGCTGCAGGAGGTGTTGGTGAGCAGGGTTGGAAGGGAGAGGGGGAGGGACCAAGCACAAGTAGCATGCGGAGCATTGCGCAGCTTGTTGTTGCGGGAAAGGGGGAAGGGCCCTTCGTTGCATGGCCTTGGTCTCCAGGAATGGGCGGCCCGCGCTGCACCCAAGCTGGACAAGCATTGGGGTGGGCTGCCATTCGGCCCCTACGTCCCCTCCCTGCATAGGGGTCACAATGATCGGCAGGGCAGCAGCACCACCCATTGCGTTGCCGAGTGTCCCTGCCTCGTCGTTACGTGTTAACCTACAGCTGTGGGAGCGCTGAGTGCGCCGGCCACTCGACCTGGAAGCACCTCCCGTGTCGAACTGGAAGGGCAGCCCGCTATGCCGTACCGCCCCCTTGCTGTTCCTGAACTTGCGGCTGTGTGCTGTGTGCTGTGTGCTGTGTGTGTCGCAGGACGCTGTGGCCGCCAAGTTGGATGGGCAGGGCAAGCAGCTGCGCAGCCTGCAGAGCGTCAGCGACGGCCTGCTGGCGGACCTGCAGGTGGGGCAGGTGGAGCATGTGTATTAGCGGGGTGTGTGTATTAGCAGGTGCGGGAATCTCAGGGTCTTAGCCTTGAGGCGGCGGTCAAAGGTCTGCCGCTGGGCCACTGCGGGCGGAGTGAGTGGGCCTGCGGGCGGGCGGGCAGGACCTGGGACGGGGGCTTGTTGGCGCTGGAAACGGGAAGGCGCTGACGCGGGATGCGGGCGGAGGAGCAGAAACCATGGACTCCCGCTGGGGGGCCCACATACAGAGGTCAGATGCGAGGCGATTCTGAAGGATGGGGGGCGTGCCCTCGCCGCTGTGTTTCATGTGGTCACAACCGAAGCAGCCGCAGGGCCCATTTCCTTGCCTTGGCACCCCTCAATACCTGTCCCCAACACTCCTCCTGTTGCCCCTTGCCGACCTTTGCAGGAGGCCGCACACGACGTTGGCAAGATGTCGGTGCAGATCAAGCAGCTGCAAGACCGCACGGAGGAGCTGGAGGCGGGGACGCAGACGCTAAAGCGGCCCGTGGCACCGGGCGCTGGGGCGGCGGCGGGCGGCGCGGTGGCGGCGGCGCGGGCAGGCGCGGTGGGCGCGGCCGCGCTGCCCGATGGGGTCGGCCCCGAAACCCCCGCGCCGTGGCGGGCGGTGGCGGCGGCGGCGGAGGAGTCCCGGCGGCGGGATGTGGAGCTGGACGACGCGGTGCACGTGCTGGCGGTGGGTTGGCACGGACACGTGTGTCTGGCACGCAGGGGGCGTGGGGTGCGAGTGCATTTTGGACCAGGTCCATCATTTAAGCCATGCCGTTGTTGGGCGGGTGCGTGTGAGTGCGTGTGCGAAAGGCACCGACACGTGTACGCGACACGGCATGGATGAGGTGGCAGGGGCCACAACTCCGCCGCTGGCTTGCTGGCGTGGATGTGGGGAAGTGTGCGGCACGTTACAACCGTCAACCGCGCCTCGCGTCTTGGAAGGGTAAAAGGGGTGTGTGGGTTTGGTGTTTGGCGGTGGCTGTTGTGGATGCAGTGGTACTGGGGCGCGTTCCAGTGACGCCATGGCTGACACGTTTTGGCAAAGGCTGTAAAGTGCTGCATTTCATTATTGTGTTGCAAGGCACAGCCGCACTGCTCGAGCATCACCACCATACTCGATATGACTTGTAATGACATGAGCTACCTGCAGGAGCGGCTCGCCGACGCTGAGAAGAACTTCAAGGGCAAGGCGGAGATGATGCAGCAGATTATCATCAAGGTGAGAGCGGTACAGGGAGGGAACAGAGGCATGGAATGCTCCACAGCACTTTCGGCTCTGCATTCCAAATGATTACCGGTAGGACGTGGTGGTTATGGGGCCGCCAACTGCTGCCGCCTCTGGTGCACATGACCAGGGCTTCCCTGCACGCCACGGGGGTGCTTGTGCGGGGGGTGCCTCCAGCCTGCCTGGCGGACTACGACGGATTCCCCGTGTGCCTCTCTGCAGTGTTCCAGCACCTGCGCCGCTTCAGAACCGCCGAGTAACTCGTGCCTCCAACCATACCCTGCCTGTACTTTACCCTAGCTTCGCACTTGCCTGTAACCCGCATGTTGCCCGTCGTTCCTTTGCTTGTCTGCCGCCTTTTATCGCCATCCTGCCCAGATCCACACGCACACACTCCGTTCCCAACGTTTCTAATTGCCCACACGGCACCCTCTTCCTCCTTCCCTCCCCACAGATCGCCCGCCAGGTGGACAAACTGCATCGCCACGTCAACACCACCTCCAACACCAACCCCGGCGAGGACCCAAGTCAGCAGCAGCAGCAGCAGCAGCACCCCCCTCGCGACCTGCACAACACGACCACCTCGCTGCTGCTGGCGTCGCGCCCCGCCTCCCCCAACACCGTCAGCAGGGCGCTGGCCAGCAGGGCGTCGTCGCCCACCGGGTCCCGCCGCTTCGGGCAGGGCCCTGGCAACAGCAGCAGGATCACCAGCAGGTGACGACGCAGCAGGCCCGGCTCTATCTTTTGCAACGCGATGGGATCAAGAAATAGTGTGTAGATGCTGATGGGCTGGACGGGATGCCGCATTGCATGGTGCGTTGTGTAAAGAAGGAACTTGGCCTGGTTGTGCGTGTGTGTGTGTGTGTGTGTCGTACGGTTTACACTGCTACGCCGCTCCGCAGAGCCGGCTCACAGCACGGAATGTTGTGTGTGCTCATTGTTGTGGTTGAGTGGATCTGTGTGGTGGTGGCCTTGGTGCTTGGGGCACGTGTGCACGGGCATGGGACGCTAGGGGTTGAGGTAGGTGGTGGGGGTGTTGCTGACCGGGTACGGTATTGACTAGATAGTATGCACCAAAAGACTGACTTCCTTGCAGGGGACTGCTTCCTGCTTCCTTGCTTTGGCGCCGTTGCGTGCATAATATTGCCGACCGGCATGAAGCTTTGCCCTGACGCACATTCCTGCATGCAGGGGGGGCACCAACGTTAATGGCGGCATTCCTTAAGAATTAATGGCTGTACACATCAATTTGGCATGCACTGATCGGCGCCCTGAAACCCACCCATACTGACCCATAGCATTGTTGTGCAACGCGTGGCAGTAGCCTGCTCCTAGCTACACGGCCAGGAGAGCTCCTCATGTATGGATTTACAGTTTTGGTCCCCTTCCAGGGCCCAGCCCCGTCCCACTCGGGAG
>VFQN01005451.1_pt1 | contig 15561 bp, 24 predicted proteins | sample 3512371 | NCBI WGS metagenome assembly VFQN01 (sample SAMN10412370, study PRJNA504923) | tailings metagenome | isolation source: Replicate 2 from Balatoc abandoned mine | place: Philippines: Itogon, Benguet | collected 2017-08-28
CCCATGGGTCCGGGCAGACCACACAGGCAGACGAGGACTGGAATCTCGCCTGAGGACTGTAACCGTATCGTGTGAACATTGTCAAGTGACTCACGTTGGATTGGCAGATGCACCCATTGCACACTTGTGCGGCGGCCTCTGGCTACCCTGGGCCACTGCCGTACGTCGACACAGGTTCGGTCATCAGGGTGCACCGGTTGTAACTTCATGTGCACTGTCCAACAGGGCTGCTCCGGGGTGTGTGGGCACACAAAGCCTTTGGCCTTGTTTGACTACAAGGCCTTATTTGGGTGTGGCTTGAACGGTTGAAAATAAGGCACTGTGATGGCCATGGTGTGCACGGGTGACTCCTACGTTCCCACACCCTCTGCATCTGCGTAGTACGTGGTACACCTGCGGTACCTGTGCGCAACCCTCCCGTACTGCAACGGAGGACGGAGACAGAGGAGCAGAGCACCAAGCCTTTCACCTAAACCCGTGCACGTGTAGCTTGTATAGTTGCTTATTGACATCACGAAGCAGAATCTTGAGGTTTCGCCAAAAGGAAAATGGGCTCGACTACGAGAAACAGGCCGACACAAGGACAAGCACCTGCACCTCAAAAATAAAATTGCATTGTGCAGAGCACATGTGACGACTCAAAGAGCTCTTCAGGCTGCAGCGGGTGTTGGACTAAGATGGCTTGCTTTGGGCAGTGTTTTGGGAGGCCGTCTCGGATCGAGGAGAACTTAGTGAGGCCTCCTCCTGCGACGAAGTCCATCTCTTTATCAGCTGACGTGAACCATGGAGGGCAGGCAGTCCCGCCGGCCAAGTCAGTTCAGCACGCCAGCTCTGCAGCGCAATGGAACTCTTTGGCGCATGCACAAACACAGACCACTCCACCTGTAGTAAGTGGTTTCGTGATGATGGGTCTGAGGGAAGGCACCGCTACACCTCGTTGGTGGAAACCGGCCTCGACTTCAACGCAGTCGTGGCTGTGGACTTTCATTCTAAACATGGCATTTCAATGGCTCACTCCTTGTTCTCGTCCCCAAAGACCAGCAAGAGTGGAAACACTTCTCGTTCACCCTGCCCGTTGAACGCTGACTTCTTGCTCCTCCGTTTGAGCAAGCACACGGTTGTCTACAATTGATCTTGTTTTCATCTGAGCATCACCTGGATTTGCTGCGCAGGTGCTCCTGCTGCAACGGCAACTCGCAGCTTTGCAGGTATGGGGCTGTTTCTAGTGTCCGTGCTGACACAAACGAAGCCCCTGTTGCCGCCTGTTGCAGGCGAGAAAGGATGTTGCTTCACTGGGAGGACTGGATAATGATTAAGCGCTGGCACAGCTGAACCCTGCCCTGGGGCCGCCTCTCCCGGCCTGCCTGCACCTAACCTCCTTGTTCTCGTTCAATTGGGCAGGGCACATGGATAAGCCGTGTGGACACGGCCCTGAGGTTGACGATGGAAAGCACAGGGGCTCTTGCAGTCAGGTGAGAGGCGTGCCTGGCTGTGCATCAACCCCTGACGGCGACGCAGGCGCTGCAACGCACCTGGACCCTTCAGCTGCTGTGCCACTGTGACTCCGAGGCGCCGGCTCACGCCCGCAAAGCTGCCATGTATATCTCTGCTTGCACTATCTCAGCACACCACAGATCCGCAGGTGACATTACCAAGCCCGCCTGACCACCGCCCATGCCCTGTTTCTACTGCACCCGACACCGCCCTGGTCACTTTCAGTCTAGTAACAGCACTGCATCACAACCTGTCGGAGCCGAGACGCGCAGGTTACAGGGGCCCCGTAACACCACTTGTTTGCCGTGTGCTCTCCCCGGATGTTCCCTGGCAGCCTGACCGTGCTGTCGCAGACGCACGACTGCCTGGTGGTGCTGGCGCGGCGGGGGCCGCAGGACCTGGCCCTGCCGCCGGGCAGCTGCATCTCCATCTCGCGGCCGGGCGAGAGCGCGCAGTCGCTAGACAACTTGGACCAGCACTCCCTGGAGTACATGTACTCGTCAGCGGTGCGTCCTCCTAGCTGGGTGACGGGGAACGGGTGTCAGCTGGCGGCATGGGGCGTGGGCACGGCCATACTATAGGGTTCACGCGACTGCAACGTTACGATGAGCCGACAGATCAACACGGCTTCTGGTCTCGACTTTGGCACTCCCTTGAAATGTCCTGCGAGGCTCTATAAGCCGGTGGTAGCTGAACGTGCGCACCTACTCCCGTGCCTGTCGACTTCGTGCGCAGGCGGCGGTCGTCCGCTGCCTCCCGTCTAGGAAGGCGGGCCAGGCGCCCCCACCCCAGCACATGGCGAGCTTGCAGAGGGCTGCGTCAGGCCATACTGCCACCGCTGACGGGGCCTCAACGACGGCTAATGAAACGCTGCCGCTGGACTGGGCCCACTTGTACGCAACCGCGGGCATCACACACTTTGCGGCCCTGCCGCTCTACCACGGGACCACCCTTGCGGGCGCGCTCACGATCCTGGGTGGGCCCCGCAACTGCCCCGCCGCCCTGGCGGCCGCTGCTGCGTCTTCCACGCGCGGAGAGGCGGCCACGGGGAAGGATGGTGGCACCGCCGCCGGGGGTGCAGCACCCACGGAGGACGTTGCAGCAGCAGCGGCTGGTGGCGGGGGCACGGACCAGGGGCGGGTTCCCGCGCCCCTAGAAGCGCTGTTCTCCGCGCCCCTCTCTCTGGAGCTGATCGCCATGGCCGTGGCCCAGTGCTGCTTGGGTGCGGACATGGCGCTGGCCCGCCATGCGGTGGAGATGGTGCAGGCGATGCACGCGTGCGCCTCCATACAGCAGCTGGTGGCGGCCATGTCCCTGGGCATGCAGGTGGGAGGGCGGGCCCTTGGAGAGAGGGCTCAAACACGGCCAAGTTGTTCTTGGGGTTCGCTACGTGTGTCCGCACGGTTGACCTGTTCGACTGCATCTTTCGGAGGCCACGCTACCAGCGCATATAGCCTCGCACCCAACGCGTCCCACGTGCGCGCTGTCCCTCTCCAGGCGCTGATGAAGGCGCGCTTCTGCCTCACGCTGCGCTGCAACGTGGCCCTGGCGGTGGAGTTCCAGCCCAACGCCATCATGTTCGAGGAGGTGCACGGCGCGGGGGGCAACTCGGGTAGCGCCGTGGTGGCCAGCGCCATGACCCCGGCGGAGGTGGCGGCCCTGGGCAAGCCGGGCAACACGGGGCGCACCTCCTCGGCCTATACGTCCTCGGGGCAGCCGCAGGGCACGAGGCATGACGTGGCGGGCCGCATGCTGTCGGGGGGGCTGGCGGGGCAGGGCGGGTTCGGCACCATGCGCAGCGGGATCGACACGGGGGACCAGATGGTGCCCGGTGCGTCAAGCGGGCAGCACACCACGTCGCTGCTGCTCAGCCAGATCGTCAGCCGGCGCTACAAGGTGCGACAAGAGGGGTTGGGTACCTTGGGACTGGGCTGCTTAGGGAAGAGGCAAGCTTGGCCGAAAAAAACTGCTTTGATATCCACTGACACTTCGCGACCTGCCAACCGACCAAACAGCGGCCTATTCGGCGCACCTGGCACGGCAGGACGGCATGCATGCAAGCAGACCGGGGACAGTGCTCTTGTTCGGTGCCCAGCTACGGCATTAAGAATGTGTGAGGGTCCCCCGCGCTGCATCCTAACACGTACAACGCCTGTGTAACGAATTTCCCACAGGCGCGGCCCTTCTCTGTGTACCACACGCTGCTGATCCGCACCATCCACGAGCTGGCGTCCTCGGCGTACGGCGGCACGGTGGTGGCGCACTGCCACGACCACATGCAGGTGGGAAGTGCAGCCGGTATTCACTAAGAAACTGTACAGGTACCACATTGCGCTGATGAGCCAAGACGTGCTGGCGCTTGAAATGCCCTTGGATGTGGAGCCAGTGCCTGTGCCTAGGTGCCAAGATGCTGCTCCTGCCTGCTGCCATATCCGCAGGACGCAAAAACACCCTCCCGCGACATCTACGCCCTCGGGCGCGGCGTGGGCCAGCCGCCGCAGTCCCTGGTCCTCTCCGTCACCAACGTGCGCCCCGCCGATGGCATGCCCGACATCTCCAGCACCCTGGGGGCAACCCCCATAGGCAACGACAGCAGCGGCGCGGCGAACTCTCTCAACGGCTTCACGCCCATCGCACCCCGCCGCAGCGGCCTGGCCGCATCCCCGCCGCCGGCCGCTGCTGCCAACCGCAGCCGCAGCGCCACAGACGTGGGCGCCACCAACGGTGCCGTCGCCGTCAGCGCCGCTGTGACCAGCGGGCACGACCATTCAGGGCTGCTGATGGGCCCACAGTCCGGGGCGCACGCCGTGGACGGCGTGGGCTCCGGGGAGCCGCGCACGTACATCGGCCTGTACGTCACCTCTGCGGAACCCCTGCCCAGCGCACTGCTCGAGCTGATCCTGGTGGAGCTGCACTCCCTGGCGTGCTACATGCTGTCGCCGCTGGTGCACCGGAAGCTGCTGGTGGGCGAGCTGCAGGTGGAGTGGTCGCTGATGCAGGTGGTCACCAGCTCGAACCTGCCCCACGGCAACAGCATGTCCGACGGCAGCAGCGCCACCGCCGCGCGCTTCCTCAACCGCCAGAACACCTCCTCGCACCTCGCGCCCGCCGGGGGCGACTCCCGCGCCTCGCCGCTGCCTGCGGCAGCGCATGGCGTCGGCAGGGGCGTCAGCATAGACATCCAGGGCGCGCCCGCGGGCGCGGACGCTCCGGTTCTGGGTGAAGCGGCGTCGCCGCTGCCTCCAGGCGGAAAGGCGGCGGGCGGCTCCCTTGGCCCCAGCGCGCCCAACTCCCGGCTGTCCTCCCTGCAACGCATCATGCAGCCCTTCCTCATGGCTGACATGGCCACGCCCGACCACACCACCAACCACGGAGGCACGTCTGCATCCGCCGGGCCGGCCATGGGCCGCCACAGCGGGGACGCGGTGGGGGGCGGCAGCTTACCCGGGGGCAGCGAGGGGCAGGCGGGGGCGGTGGCCGGGGGCACGCCGGTGGGCATCAGCCGCATTCTCGCGTTCGACAAGCAGGCGGCCGGGGGGACGTCCACGGGCAAGGCGACGTCTGCGCGGGGGCATCGGCCGAACAGCATCACGGCGAGCGAGGGCGTGGCGCGGGAGACGCTGCTGGCGGCGGCGCAGAGCCAGCTGACGGCGGGCGCGGCGGGCGGCAGCATCCAGGGCGGTCCCACGGCGCTGTCGACGGAGGTGGCCAACGTGCAGGACACGCACTCGCAGATGGGGCTGCTGGTGACGTCGTACAAGGAGACGCTGCACAACATGCACATGGAGCTGAGCGTGGGGGCCACGCAGAGGTGCGGCGGGGCCGGTGAATGTGCGGGAGCCTAGCGGAGTTCGGGACACGCACAAGGGCAATGGCGCTGCGCTTCTGGACCTGCAGAAGGCAGTTCCTTTTCGCAAGCTATGGAGTGTTAGAACGTGGAGGTAGTGTTGGTGTCTGTGGTTGACACGGTGCTGTGCGTTCCGCCCCGCAGGCAGTCCATGGACCTGCACGCGGACGACCCCGGGCGGCTGGTGCTGCGGGAGGTGCTGGGCAAGGGCGGGCACGGAGTGGTGTTCCGCGGCACTATGCACACACTGGAGGTGGCCATCAAGGTGCGACCCGTCTCCCAAGGACGTGCCCACGGCCGCCATGATGCACACGCTGCGGCCGCCTGCATCATCCACCTGAGTACCTGGGAGCGAGCGATGCTGCACACCCTGCGGCATTCAAGACTGTACAGATACGTATGCAAATTGCAACGCCGTGCCGCCCGGCTCCATGCCACTGCAGGTGTTCCAGACGCCCGGGGAGGACGAGCCGCTGGCCGCCGGCACCGCCAGCCGCCCCGAGGTGCTGGCGGAGACGCTGCTGCAGCGGCGGCGCGTGCTGACGCGTGCGGCGCTGGAGCTGGCCATCATGTCCTCCATCTCGCACCCCAACATCGTGCAGGTGCGGAGGGCTGTAGATGCTAGAGCACACTGGGAGGATGGAGGACAGCGTGCTGTCCCCTAAGCGGTGACCAAGTGCGTAGCAAACATGCGACTGCATATGGACCGGGCCAGTGTTCGCTGCCGCTGAGCTTGCAGATGCGAACGGCGTGCCAGCCGCTACCATGCGCTGCTGCATGAGGCTTACACCTGCAGGGGTTGGGGCGCGCCTGTTGTGTGGTCCGTTGCTCAGGTGTACGCGCAGTGGCCCACGGCGCTGCTGGAGCGCGACGAGACGCAGCCGTGCCGCCGCCGCCTGCGCAAGCTCCCGCCCGACACGCCGCCGCCCACCTCGGGCGGCCTGGTGTGCGCCGTCATGGTCATGGAGTACTGCGACAAGGTGCGGGAGGGGGCATCACGCCTGTGGGCCAGGGTAGGCATGCATGCAGGCAGGCAGGCGCGGGGAGGGGAGGGGCGGACCGGGGACTGGCCCGCTGAGATCAGCCCAGTGGTACAGCTTCGCCGGCATGCGGACTTCACATAAACGCATGTCGTTGACCAAGATATCTTACGATCGCTCCTCGTATCCTGGTGGTGGCCGCTGCGTCTCGTCCCCACAGGGCACGCTGGTTGACGCCATTAACCGCGGGGACTTCGTTGCGCCCGTGCGGGACGGCAGCGGCTTCAAGCCCAACTACAAGGCCATCTACACCACGCTGCTGGAGGTGGCGTTGGGGCTGCGCCACCTGGCCAACATGGCCGTCACGCACTGCGACGTCAAGCCAGGTGGGACCTACTGCGGCGTGGGTCCGGGGCAGACCATGCTTATGACTCTCGCACCTTTTGCGGAAGATGGAGGCGTGACTGGCTGGTTTGGTCATTGACTCCTACCGTCAACGCTCTCTGCTTGTGGTCGTTTCCACGCCCTGCAGCCAACATCCTGCTGCGCTCCAGCCCCCGGGACCCGCGCGGCTTCACGTGCAAGCTGGCGGACTTCGGGTGAGGCGCATGGGGCGGGGTACTGGCATTTGGCCACGGCCCTAGCTTGGAGACACCCTGGGGCCCAGGCGCGCTACTAGCTGCCACCTGCCCTGCGTCCTGGGCCCAGGCCCACTTTGATCTCGTGCACATGGGCGTCATCGTGACCCCGCACCCCTATCCTGCTCCCACTCCTCGCCCTGCAGGTACGCGGCGCTGCTCAAGGACTCCTCCCCCGACGGCCACCGCAGCGTGGTCACGGACGAGGCGTGCGGCACCGTCACTCACATGGCGGTGGGTGGTGCGCCTTGGCAGCATCCCTGTGCACGGCTGGGACACGGGCGTGAGACTGTGTTTGGTTCCTTTGCGCACGTCAGCATGCGGCGGCGCACGGCGCATACTTGCCGTTGCTGGTCCATCTCCGCAGTCGATGCCGCGTTGAGCGCATGTGGTGCCAGACGCGTACTGTTGCTGATCCTCCTCATTAACTGGAGCTACGCCTGCGTCTTGACTGACTCCCATGTGCAACCTCTCGCTCGCTGCCCCCGCCGCTGCGGCTGCCGCTGCAACTCATCAACGCACCCACAGCCCGAGATGTTTGTTGAAGGTGAGCCAGCCTCCCTGTTCACAACGTAGCCTTGAACGACGAAAGAGCGCGCTGCATTTTGCCTCGGCGCTGACGGGCTGCAGAACATTTAGTGCTGACGGTTGCTTGAGGCCATATATAAGACATTCTTCCTGGTTCCGTGCGGTAAGGATATCATACTGTTCTTGATTGCTTCCAGGGAAGCAGTACGCGGCAGGACAGTCAGCACTGTACTTCACCACCTGACCCCACCTGACTGGATCCCTTGACCACCCGTTGCCACCACTCCCGCAGGCGAGCCCGTGGACAGCAGCGCCGACGTGTACGCATTCGGTGAGCATTCACCCTAGTCAGCGCCGCCCAGCAGCCATTTGCCACGCCATTGCCTTGCCTCAAACCTTGCGTGCCGAGTTCCGCAGCCCACCGTCACAATCGTAGTGTCAGCGCATCACTGCTGCTTGGGCACACCGGGCCGGGACGTGTGGACTGGACCGCTGGCAGCTCACGACACAAGGATTCCGTGTAATAACCTCCACGCTGACTCGCTGCTCCTGTGGGCGCCTGCCTCCTCCTCCCCGCCTGACCGCCCAGGCATCCTCATGTGGGAGCTCATCTCCGGCAAGCAGCCCTACCACGACCGCAACCTCAAGCAGCTGCCGCACGAGGTGGTCAACAAGGGGCTGCGGCCCATCTTCCCGCCAAACACACCCGAGGTGTACAAGTGAGTGCAGGACTGCACGGATGCGACGGGCACTCCCTCCGCCACCACCACGTGCTGCTCCCGCAGGCACACGGCACGCACCAACGTGCTCGCGCCCTGCACCAGCGCCTGCCAAGCACCACTGCATGCAAAGGCCGCTACTAGCATGCCACGGCCCAACAGCTGCCCAGTCCATTCGCCGCCGTACCTGGTTGGTGCCTAGCTCCTTTGACGTCTGCGTGTGACAATTCCTGGTTCGTTATTGGAGTTCAATCATCTCTGGCATACATGTGACCACGCAATCATTGTCGCGCGCTGCAGGTCCCTGGCCAAGAGCTGCTGGAGCCCGCTGCCCCGCAACCGGCCCACCGCGGCCCACGTGGTGCAGACGCTGCAGACGCAGCTGGACAAGATTGACGCGGTGGCGCGCCTGCTGGGCAAGGTGTGAGAAGCATGGGCCGGTGGAGAAGCTTGTGGTGACTGGCAGGGGGGCCAGAACCCGTGCGTGTGCAGGGTTGTGGGGCTGAGCAGGGATGCTGGGGGGTTTTGAGTCGGTGGGTTTCACAATTGGCGTTTCTGCGCGCCGAATTGATGGGGGATGGTCATTGAGCTGTGTATTACGGCGTTTGGGGAGGCGGCTGCAGGGTAGGGAGGGGCTTTGGGTAGAGGTGGGAGCAAGGTGGAGGCGTGGGCATGCGGGAGGGGCGGTACCGGATATACACGCAGAGAGAAGACCAGGAGGGAGCGTGCTACAGGTGGACTCCGCAGGGTGGCCACGAGAGGGCAGCGTTAGACGGTGGCTGCCAACTGGGAAAGGATGGGAGCCTGGCTGGGGACTGCTGAAGCCAGGCCACTGGGCGGGATGTACTGGGCAGGGGGAAGGGGCTACTGCGGAGAGAGAAAAGTTGGGACTGGGAGGTGGTGGCTGTAGCTTACGTGCTCGGCTTGTTCGAAGCCCTTGCTTGCTGACCCGATGAGGTCGCCGTGCGTGGTCGGGTTTTGCAGCAGAGTGGCGAGGGAAGAGAGGTGTTCACCAGCTGTCAGATTCCTGACAAACGTTCATACCTTATCACACGCTTCCACTTGCTCTGAGCGGGGCAGGGCAGGCATGCCCTTTTGTGTGCGCAACTGGCATTTGCGTAGGGGACAGGGGAGGCTGGGAGCATAAAGAGGGGCTCCGTTGAGCCCTGCACTTGTACCGGTGGGTGCCCACTGATGCTTTCCTATGGCTACTGGTGGGGCACGACAGCGTTGCGGGGCGTAGCATGCCTTTGATGGGCTAGAAAGTCAGAGACTGGGTGCCTTGGTTCGCACTTCGGGTACGGCAAGCTGCACTCCTGGAATGTGTGGCGCCGAGCACTATGTGCTGTACCGGCCAACATATGTCGTACCAGGCGTGGCCGGGTGTCCGTCGTGCGTGTTGGAAGGTGCCTCTGCCCATGACTGCTGTTGGTGCTGCTGTACCTTGCCGCCTGACTCTGTTTCTGGGTCATATCTCATATGCATACGTATCGAAGAGAGACGACTGCTGTATGTGGATTTCAGCAGGGCATGTCAAGGGCATCGATGAATGCTAAACAGGAGCCTGTTATTGCTCTTGTATGAGTCCCTATACCGTGGGGGTCACGGCCGGTCCGCCCCGCTACGGGGCTGTGCCTACAGAGTGCGCGTCAGTTGTAGTAGGAATGGCGTCATAGAATGTGTGTGGCGATATGGTCGACCGCTGGCATATAGCGCACAATCATTGGGTGGCCGGTCATTGGGGGCCTCAGTGCACTGCGTTGCGTTTCGTGTCGTTTCGGGCGCATGGTGTTGCAAGCTTCAACAAATAAACGAATGGCGCGGAGGCTGCTGTACTTTGCCCTGGTTTGGCCTATGCGCGCATGGGGATGGCGTATGTGGCAGTCTGGTAGGTGCACGTTACGATGAACTGGTGCTTCAGGTGGAGGCCGGTGTGTCTGCCCAGGACGGAGCGGGGCTGCGCGAGTGCTAGGGTTAGGCATGAGGTGTGTTCGGCAGGTAAGGTGTCTTTCAAGCAAGCGCCACTGTGACACGTGTACGCGCTCTGATCACACCAGAGCGCTTCTGGTGTGGACATCAGCCCACCTGGGTGCGTGGCGGGAGGCATCAGGCTGCTATGACATGTTGGGACTCGTTCCGTTGGGGTTATACTCACGTTGTTTTCATGGTGATGAAGATGGGTGCTTCGAAGCGCGGTCCCTGGTGTCGGGCTCGGGTTTGAAGCGCACGTGTCTGCGCGTGGGTGAACCGGATTGGCAAGGGCTGCGCTTGTGCACGTGCTGTGTCTGACACTGCGTTCGCGGCCCGGGTTGTGCGGGCATAGAATGTCCTGTCCGCGAACTGAAATTAACGTGGGAACACCATCTGTGAGACGCAGGCTCGGCGCATATGGATCTGATTGGGCCGGTGGGTTGGAATCACGCTTGCAAGGCGGCGCTGCCAGGTCGCGTTGCTGCACCGGGCACTTCTGGCGCTAACGTGCGTTGCTAGCTGCTCTTTGTCGGGTCTGCGCACGGTCGTGGTTACTATTAGGCAGGCCACTGCGGGTGGTGTGCAGGTGGTGTCATAGTGTAGGTTGCCAACGCGCTGATGCAGCTGCGCCCCAAGCGCATCATTAGTAGCGCAGCACTGGTGCGGGCACGCGGGATATAGAGAGGTGCTTTTATAGCTGTTGGGGCATGCGTGAAGAGGGACAAGGCATGAGCGTGGGACCAAGGCTGTAACCGGCAGTACAAGTACGCTTTCTCACATCGAGATTCCTTATTAGTCACATGCAAACCCCTTGCGGCCCCAACATGCTAGGGGACCCGCCACGGCGACGAAAGTGCACAAGCATGCTTGGGCAGGAGCTGTTGCCACGTGCCAATTCGTTTGGTTTGGTTTGGTCCCCCTGGTGCCCCCTCAATTAGGGTCCCAGGCACAGCGCACTCAGTCGACAATGCCACACGCGGACACGTCGCCAGCACTCACTGGTGTGCTGGTTCAGGCTGGTTCCATTCCTGGGCTGCAGACAAAGTGCATGTCCTTCTAGTGCATATGTTATCACAGGGACGCTTCCCTCCTCTCAATGTATGCACGCAGCCAGCAAGCACACGGTACGGCAACAGCCTTGTGTGTCAGCGCGCGAGTACAGGAGCTCAAGGAAACAAGGCCCTCAAGAGCCTCACGCCACGGCCTGCAGCTGCCACCTGCCAACCGCCACAGTTTCGCTTGCACCCGATCGCGCTCTCTACCGGTAACCGTCAGTCGCGTTGGCAGGTATTCATAAGGCCACTCACATGTCGCGGCACTACCCCCAAAGTGCATCCAAACGTTTATGCAAGTGGTCCTTCCCCTGGTGCTTCATCTACAAGTGAGACCTGTAATCGTCTGCCACTTTGCAAGCGCCCTACCACGCTGCCACGGCCAGCACCCACTTGCCTCCCCTCTCGTCCCAACAGCGCACCCCCACCGCTTTACACCCCCGCGCCCTTCTACGCACCCTTGCCTAGCCACATCCTCAGCGAGTACTGCACGGCGCTCTGACCACATGATGTGCAGCAGCAGCAGCAGCAGAAGCAGGAGCAGCTCCAGGCCGCTACGGGCATAAGAATAAGCAGCTGCAGGTTAGCTCCAGGCAAGTGGCGATCACCAGGCCGCTCTGGCGGCTCAGGGCGAGTACCTGCCGTGCTTCCGCACGTTGGACAGCATCGCCTGCAGCCCCATGGCGCTGTGCGCCGCCAAAGCCGCCCGGTAACCGTCGCCGTACACCCGGCTGCCGTCGTTGCGGATATGGTGCAGCAGGAACGCCGCCAGGCGCTGCTGCTCGGGGTCCTGCACGCAGCGCAGCGCACAGGGAGGACTCCAGGCATTTACGGTCCTTTCCACACCTGCAGTTAGGAAACCGCGGACCATACCGGTACCCTACAACGCGCCATCCTTCCAGCCCCCTGGCCGCGCAATGAGCACTCAGCTACCCCGCTACGTCCCCGCCCCTCCCGGTACCCTGCATTCCCCAGCCCCGTCCTCCCCCGCCACTCACCCCCTGCAGCAGCTCGTGCTGCCTGTCCAGCCACAGGCACGCCATGAGCTGGCACAGCCCCTCCTCCACCTGCAGCTCCAGGCCCACCACCCCCGCCATGCGCAGCCACGCGTGCATCAGCTCGTGAGCCATGACGCTGCCGCACAGCAGCCGCGGCAGGCCCGCCTGCACCAGCAGCTGCTTCACCTGGCACACCACGTTCTTGCGCCCTCCGGAGATGGTCGCGATGGGGGCTACGGCCTTGGGGCCGGCCTTGGGAGGGGCCTCCCGTGGTATGGGTGCGCGGCTGTTGCTGACGGGCGTCTGCTGCAGCTCCCAGGGCGTCTCGCTGCAAGTGCGAGGGAGGGTTTACATGGGCGGGGAAGCGCTTGTGAGGGGTTGAGCGCAGGGGTGCAACCCGATCGTGCAAGTATCAGAGCATGGCTACTTGCCCTGCTGTCCCGTAAGCTGCTTTGTGCTTTGAACGGCTTCAAACGGCACCTACCTGATGATGTTTGTGGCGCACAGGCCCCGCACATGGAGCATGGACGCGTCGTCGCCCGCCTTGCGCCCCGCCGCCTTGGCATACTCCGCCAGGGTGGCCCCGTCCACCAGTCCCAGGGGCGGCTGGGGAGGGGGAGCAGGGGGAGCAGGGGGAGCAGGGGGAGCAGGGGGCGGGCAGGCTATTGTGAGCACGTCCTGATTGTATGATCCTCACCTCAAAGGGATGCAATCCGTACGGTCAGCAGTACCAACGAAAGCTTAGGAGCGGGAGACGCAACTGGCGAAGGCAGAGATGGTATGAGAGCGCATGGGCCGCTCCTACAATGGAAGATTGCCTGCCCGATGATTGCTCCAGGTACTGTTTGTCGTGGCTCACCTTGTCTGGGTGCTGCAGCTTCATGGCCTGGCGGTAGAATCCCAGCAGCTCGCCGTACAGGGCGGCGGCGGAGGGCGTGTCCCACAGCGCCGTGGAGCGGCAGCCGCCGCACATGGGGCGGCCGTCGGGCAGCAGCTCCCATCGGGAGCCTGCGAAAGAGCGCGGGGGACACAGCAAGCAGCATGGAAGAGCATACCGGTACTGCCCACGGCGTGACGCACTCATGCACACAGTACTGGATGAAGAGGATGGGATGGAGGGCAACATGCCAAACCACCTGCCGTCGAGTTGCTTCGCGGCTCCCCGCTGGGCTCGCTGTACCAGCCGTGCACGCCAGTGGCAACCCTGCGTGCTCTCCCCCGTGTGTCCACAGCCGCACGTACCCCGTAGTCATGTCAGGTCAACCAGCTCCCGAGGCCCCACGCAGACCCCACGCCCGCCACTTCGCGCCACCCACCCGGCTCCGGCAGCCTCCTGCACGTCCAGCAGCACAGCCGCTGCACCTCCTGCGGGTCGTGCTCCCCGCAGAAGGGCTGCTCCCAGAAGTCGTTCTCGCAGTAGCACACCTCGCCCTGCTCGTTGATCGGCACGTGCTGCGCGCACACGTGGCAGCGCGGGGCGGCCAGCAGCCGCGCGCAGGCGGGGTGGTAGGGCCGCGGGTCGCCCTCCACCTGGCTGAAGCTCTCCGCGGCGGGGGAGCCGTTGGGGCTGATGGGCTGGCGACAGTGCCCGCACCTGCGCGTCCAGAGTCGCACCTTCAGTGCATGCGATACGAGGAATCTGCTGTGCACGATACAACTAGCCATTGCAGCATTGCGCGTCGGCCTGCGTATCTTCTTGCATGGGCTACAAGCGCCCCCTTGCAAGATAGCGAATACCAGCGGAGTCGACGAGTCAACCCCTGATAGCCAGCACGCAATGTATTCCCTCAGGCCCAATGCCGGCTACTTACTTGAAGCAGTGCGGGTGCCACTTGCCGCCTAGTGCCCCCAGGCACCTGACACCCGGCGCGAACGCCTGCCCGCAGCCCGCGCACGCCGCCGCCTCTCCTCCCCCAGCGCCCCCGCCGCCGCCAGCCCCACTCCCGCCGCTGCCTGCTACTCCCCCAGCACCACCATCAGCCGCCGCCCCGTCCCCACCAAGCTGCACACTGCTGCTGCTCCTCGGTACCCCTACCACTACCGCATCTCCCTTGGGGCTGGGCGCTGGAGGCAGCGTGCCGGCAGTCCCTGTGGCTCCTGGCCCTGCCCCTGGCTCCGAGATAGTGGGCAAGCTGGACGGGGCTCGGGCCGCCGCCGCCGCCCCGCCCCCGACCTGGGGCAGAAGATTCTTGCTGCTGCCGCCGCCTTGGCCGCTGCTGCTGCCCCTGCGGAGCGGCCCGCCGCGGCCCCGCTCCACCGACGTGCTGCGCCCCACCTGGGGCAGGCGGCTCTCCCCCCCGGAAGACGAGGGTGACGGCAGGGAGGGCGCGGAAGTGGAGGGCAGAGACACGGACGAGGTCTGAGCGGTTGGTGCGGTGCTTTTAGGGGCGTCCGGGGCCACCACACGGCCGCCTCCCCACCCGGCTGGCTGCTGCCTGGGCGTTATGCGCGTGGGGGAGGCTGTGGGTTGCGCCTGGCGGCCTGGGGGGCCCTGCACCGGGGGCAGGCGGCTCATGCCCTGGGCTGTGTCCAGGGGATTCCTGCTTTGCCTTGTGGCGCTGGTTCCGGGGCTGGGCCTGGTGGGAGACGCGCGAGTGCGGCTCTGCTGTGCCAGGGTTGGTGGGGGTGCGGTGAGGGCGCCTTGCGGGGGTTGGTTCGGCGCTTGGCCCTGGGCAGGGCGTGTGCTGCTGCGTCCTGCGGCATAGGGGTTACTGGGGATGGTGGTGGTGGAAGGCTCGGGCTTGCGGCTGGCGCCGCCCGTGGGCGAAGTCATGGGGCGGGTCGTCGAGAAGGACTGAGCGGGCCGACCGAGCGCAACATGCACCGCTACTGGTGCGGCGACTCGTACACCCTGATACTACAGGCTAAGCTTTATTATGTCAGCTAGTTACGATAAGACGTGCTGCGTCGTTGCGCTCTTTTTTTGGACAGCGATGTCATGTGCGGCCCGACAAAACTTTGCGACGATAACACTCACAGGACCATTGAGTGTACGTATCTGCGCTTAAGACTGACATGAAATTATACAAAGTGCATAGCTCTGATGCGATGGCCTCGCTTCTGTCACCCTGGTCCATGCAGGCACCAACGTGCCGTACCGCCCAGTACCGCCCCCTGCCAGTAATTGACAGTTGCTGCTGCAGCGGTCGTCAACAGAAGGGTCGTCAAGGTGTGAACTCCGTATACCTGGACGGATGCTGGCTGCGGTGGTTGCTTACGTGTGAGCTCCATACGAGGAACATGTTCCATGTGCTGTCTTGGCCCGCGTAACGAATCAACGGTGGAACTCTGCACACCGCCAGCCACGTACATCCCCTTGCCGCATACTTCACAC
>VFQN01005452.1_pt1 | contig 15553 bp, 10 predicted proteins | sample 3512371 | NCBI WGS metagenome assembly VFQN01 (sample SAMN10412370, study PRJNA504923) | tailings metagenome | isolation source: Replicate 2 from Balatoc abandoned mine | place: Philippines: Itogon, Benguet | collected 2017-08-28
GAGTTGGAAGTGCTGAAGGTTTCTTACTGTGTTTTGTTGGTTTAATAGTTGGTTGAGGGCTAAGAGAGACAGGTTGCTCAGTTGGAATATTATCAAGCATCTCCGGCATATCCTCTGTTGGCCTAAAAGTTGGGGTTGAGCTTGGTTGAATCGTAATAGGAGCATCTGTTTTAGGTGTGAGAGAGGGTTGGGAAGTGGGTTGAGTGGGTTGCTCTGTACTGGGCTTCGTAGAAGGAGCAGCAGTAGTGGCTACTACAGTTTGGTTGACAGTAACTGGACTCTCAGTCGATCTGACAGCGGTAGGAATTCCTACAGAAGGAGAGGTAGTTGGCTTATCAGTGAGAGTTGGAGTCGCTGTGGGGATGGAAGTAGGTTTAGGAGTGGGAATTCCTGTCTCAATGATATGAGGTTGGCTAGGTAATTCGATGGGAGGAAATGAAGGGATATCATCATCCTCATCACCATCTTTCCCATCATTATCACCACCATCACCTGCAGGATCATCATCACCACCATCACCTGCAGGATCATCATTTTTCTCTGGATCTAAGCGACTTGATTGCTTTGACTGAAATGTTGCAAAATTTATGCGACGAAGATAATTGCTTTTACTCCGAGAACTAACATCTTCAGCCACAGATTGATCAACTTCTAATCCACCATAAGCATGCACCACCAAACAAAGAAAGATAAATAGGAAATATATCAGATGGTCCATCGTTTATTTTAGTTATTCCTATCAAGTCCAAACAAAGCAAAGAAATAATAAGTCGAAAAACGAGATTTTCCGTTGCTCCATAATCATCTCAGAAGAAGCGCTTTTAAGAATATTTTTCGATCCTTCGAGATTTCGAGATTTCGAGATTTCGTATGCAAGATTCCCCCTAAAATTCAAAAATTTGAGTGAGGATGTCTCTTGAAGATACGATTTGCATACAGCAGAAACTGAAAAACCTGCCACGATCCTTGCCACAGTGTAAAGACAGTGGCACTTGTACTCATATAATTTATAGCGCTATCTCATATAAGCTCTCATATAGCCTCTGTGTGCTCTCTCTCCTGTTTTTATATATAACTACAACTACCACTATATAATGGGACCAAAGGCCAAGAAGACGGAAAAGACTGAAGGAAAGGTTAAAGCTGATAAAGGCACCAAGACCAAGAGAGCTCCTTCCCCTTACATCATCTTCTGCTCCGAAAAGAGACCAGAGTTGAGAGCTGCTCACCCAAATGCTACCTTTGGTGAGATGGGTAAGATGCTTGGTCAAATGTGGGCTCAGATGGACGAGAAGGCTAAGGCGGTAAGTATAATTGATTCCTAAAGCGACGAATTGGCTTACGGTGTTGATGTTGACGTTGTCGATTTTGAAAATTCAAATTTAGGCCTATGCTCGTGAATCTGCCGCTCGCAAATCCTCTTCTGATTAATTTTGGAATGGTTTATCATTTCAAAAGTGTAAATCACATTTTGATCGCTATCTCTTGGACAAAGAATACATAAAGACACAAAAACGCATTTTGAAAGGTCATACCAAATCAGCTCAGATAATACTGGAACCTCACATTTCTTCCACACGCTTGCCTGTTTATGTTCATATTCATTCTGACTCGATTATGTGAAAAGAAATATAAAAACAACAAAAAAGTAACTGCAGTTTAATGTTGTTGGGTAGAACTAATCCAACCGTTTTATTTGTAAAAAATTTAAATTATAAATCTATCTTCAATTCTTGAATCTTAGTGCTTTTCTACGCTGTCCGTAGAGAGCATAGCCTTGTGCATTTGCAAAACCTCATTGATAAGACTAGGAAACTTATTCAGCAAGAAGCTTGGGATTACATGAATGTTGTTTCATAAGCGGGTGGGTGAAGGTTGATTTAACCTTCCAACTCATTCACAGGATAAGCTACAGGCAAAAAGGCTCCTCGTTGTTCGAAGACCCGAGAGAAATTCTACTTACTACAAGTCCAGAGGTTATAGAATGTGATGTGGAACTGAAGACAAATCCAAAAGAATGAAAATCACTTAAACTATAGTCAAAAACGAAGAGCTTGTGAGGATAATAGCAGAAGTAATGCTCAAAAAATAGGGAAGTATGTAGAGCAATTAGGAATTTCGCAACTAGATAATTTCGTTTCTTTTCTTTCGCGCTCAATAGATTCCCTCTATATACAAATCTTTGAAAATCAAATGTTGAATAGCAAGCAGCGAACATACAAACCTATCCAATCAACGAAGGCTGTCCAACTTTATAGATCCATTCCACCATCTTCTTTCTTCCTTAACTTTACATTCAACTCTCTCAATTCTTCAAATAATTTCATCTATCCTCTGATTCAAAAAAAGAAAGAGTAAGAAATCTCTCATTTACTGTCCGTTCCCCATCAAACAGCACTGAGAGACACTTGAAAAATGAAAAAGTATCTTTCAAGATTCGTGAATCTTGACATTCTTTCTGAGCTTTCGTTTCTTAATTTGGCACTGCAGCTGTATAAAGGCATTTGGGAAAACAAAAAAAGAAGGGTTGTCCTTTCCTAATTACTGATCTTTGTAGCCCACGCTTGACTTCTTTGAAAGAGAAATTTTGGGTTCTTCGTTCTACTATTATCCATTTAATTGTAAAAGTAAACAATCAACGTAAATCTCAATTAGTTTTGGTGAAAAATAAAAGGAAAAGGAGAAAAAAAAAATGACAGAATCAACTTGGTCAATTAAACTTGAAAGTGAGAAGAAAATTCTATGGACAGGGAGTACAAAAACTAGTCCTGATATTTCTAAATTATCACAATTGTTACCAATCACCTTAAGCTTTAATGATTTAACTGCAATTACTGTTCAAATATTAACTTCTGCGCCATTAGATAAAATTCCGACCCTTCTCACTGCGCTTTGTTCAGTTTATCTTCGTTCTCCGACCACTGGAGCGATTGATATGAATGCTCTCTCATCCATTGCTGCTACTGAACATCGTATGGTCTGTGGTCGAGTCTTCAAGAAGGGCGACATTGTGTGGAATTGTCGCACCTGTGGTAAAGACCCTACATGTGTTCAATGCGATCCTTGTTTTCGTAAATCCAACCATACAGGCCATGAAGTGTACTTCCATCGTGCTGAAGGAGGCTCTGGATGCTGTGATTGTGGTGATTTAGAGGCTTGGGCCGTCCACGGTTGTTGTTCAGATCATCAAGTAAAAGAACATTCAGATGACTATGACCCCGCTGCACATCTACCTGAAGAAGTGAAAAAGGGTTTTCGTGCAGTATTACAAGCATGTTTTGGTTGGATTAGTTCCTATTTGATCTTTACAGTAAGATCGTTCGAACCATTCCCAGATAATATGATTCTACAATTATTACGAGATCATTACCCAACCAAATCTGTTGTACTTCGTATACATAATGATGATGTTCATACCTATGATGAAGTTATCCAAACCTTTCGTTCTGTTGGTTTTACATCACAGATTGCACAAGATTTAACCAAACAAGTTGATAAAGAAGGTAATGCAATTATATTAAATATTAATGTTGCCAATGAACGTTTAGATGAAGTTTATAATATTATAACAAATGCTGGTCTAATTTATTCAATTTATCCAATCGAATTATTATCAATTGAGAAAAGAATACCTGCCATATTAACATCATTAATTACATTAGGTGAATTCTCTGACGGTTTTAGAAGAATTATTAGTGAAGAATTATTACGTTCAGTAACTTCTTCTTCTGTTACGAGTAATATTGCCATTTATTCATGGCCTGAATTATTAACTTCGTTTACTTTACAGACAATGTTTGAAGCTGAAGGACAGTTCCCTTTAGAGATTACACAATTATCGTCCATTGAGTTCTTATCATTACCTTTATCTGGTAATATCTCTCATAACCCTTCTAATGCGACAACTACTTCCAACACTACAGAGAATGAATTAAAGGATCGTATAAGACGTCCATTACGTTATTGTGATACCAATCCATTAAGTTTATTAATACTTTCATCGCCGTTTATACCCGTACCTATACAAAAAGTATTAATTGATATTATTATGAAATTTCAACATGATTATTATTTTAAAAATGGTTTTTCACAATTAATAACAATATTATATCCTCCATTAAAGCTATTATATTGTCGTCATTATGGTTTATCTGGTGAAACAATCTTCCGTACGACCGTACAAGTCTATACAGCAAATTCGATTGTCGAATTAATGAGTACACCGATTGGTATTAAAAAGCGGCTATTAACAGAGATTGGTTTACCATCACCGTATTATGCACAACAACAACAAGGAGGTGTGAATGATGGGATGAAATATCTTCAAATTACGAATATGTTAATGTCAGTATTTTATACTGTTTTAAAAGATGTTGGATGTCCAACCAATGCAGATTTTTTAAATCATCATTCTATTCGAACACATCGTTTAAGTATGATCTGTAGAGATTTAGAATATGTGACAACGGATCCTTATTATTGTATTGAATTATTAAGAGGTCATATTAATTCTGGTACAATGGAATTATGGATTGATGTATGCTCCTTAATTCAATATATTGATAGGTAAGAATCTCTTTTTCATTTTTAGAGATTGGATATTCACTTTTTATCCTCTTTTCTCTTTCCCTCTGTAGGATGAGACGTCAAGTAACCATTCACGTTGAACATGAAGATGAGAAATGGCAATATGCGGCAAATCTATTATTAGAGGTTGAATCAGTGTCAGAACATTTCATAGCAAATGCTTTCTTACAATCTTCCTCGAATAATATTACTACCCCTACCGCTACGACGAGACAACAATATTTTCCATCAATTAATTCACAACAAATGGAAGATATACGCTCAGAAGCATTATTAACAACCATTGAAAAAGTAATGAAAGGTATTATTCATTGGTATCATACCAAACAATACAATGTTAGTGATCCATCCACTGAACAAAAAATGGTGATAAAATTTCCAACCAATGAACCAGGATATGAATTAACTACGACTTCTTATTTAGTTTCCATTAATAGTTTTTCTATTCATATACCATTACATCGTTTATTTATGAAATTATTTCATTTCGCCTGTCAAGGTAATGTCTCCTGTACGCTCGTCCTGAATCGTCTCGCTGAACAATTCTCTGAGAGAGAGATTTTATTATTAATGGATTATCCACTACGTTGTTTAGTGTTTTTTAGTCAAGTAAATCATGGTTTATGGAAACGTAATGGTATAGCACCAATGAATTTAGCTTATAATTATCAAAGAATACCATTAAATCGTACATTACATGATATGGATATTCTATCATTACAGATTACATCCTTATTATTAAAAGAAAATAATATTAAATCATTTTATTTTTTCTATTTCCAACGTTATGAATTATTAGATTGGTTATTATCATCGAGTACATATCGAATTAATCAGGAATCAATGTTAATATTATCTGATTTATTAAGAGTTTTATTGCAGGTTATTATTTATCTTCCTGTTATCTTATTCCCTTCTTCTTCGACCTCTCAACCGATTATTGAAGGAGAACATGTTGAAGGTGTAAGATTAGCTTTGAGACGTGAAGTATTTCATCAGATTTTATTAGGGAATACTTCGATTTCCTCGTTAGGGAAGTTGAAGAAGCTTATTGGAACTTATGGTACTGTCTCCGACCAATTGCTAAGAGAGGTATTGAATGATCTCACGACCACTCGTCGCATCACTGGAGGTGCTTCCGCTGCTATGGGATTGGGCAAGAGCAAGGACGATGATATTCCTGCAGCTGGTGCTGGAGGAGGAGAAGGACAAGCTGGTACCATCCAACTAAAAGAAGAAAGTTATCAATATTATGATCCAGAATTCCCTTCTTTAACAAGTAAGCAAGTGATTCAAGCAATGGATGTAATGAAAGAACGTTTTAAACAACAAAAAGGTAATAATAATTTACGTCAAGAGAAAATTCATTGGAATTCTATTAACTATCGTAGTAATCCTTATCTTCCCTTAATCTATGAGAAAGCGATACCAATTGCTCATCCAGATTTTTTACCTTTAAGACAAAAACTATTACTTTCTACAACTTTCCTTGAGATTACCTATCGTATCATTACTCATCTTTGTCTTGGTAATAGTGCTGGAGTGACGAATGATCGAATTTATTCGAATCGTACGACACTATTAGGCCGAACGATCGAACTATTTACCGTACAGTGTTACCTTCTTCCATCAACTACTGTCTTCACGGCGAATATTAGCAATGAGATTCAAGCCTACTTAAAGAATTTTAATCTTTATCATGTAGGATATAATGTGATTGATCAATTATTAAAAGTTTATAATGAAAATATATTAAAAGAAGAAGAAATCTATCAAGAAGGATTAGCATTCCTTCTTTATCAATCACAGTATTGGAGTCATGATATTCGTAATCTTTTAATTTCATCCAATTTCATCTCCGTTGATGAAAATAAGGAAGGAGGGAATGATACTGTCTCGTCCATCGCACAGAATCCGAAAGAAGATGAGAAAGAAAGATTAAGAAAGGCTGCGCAAGAACGGTTATTAGCTCAAACAAAAGCTAGAGCTGAGAATGCAATGAAAGCCTTTGCTGATTTAATGTCTTCTGATTCTGAGGATGATGAAGATGAAGATGATGAGAAGGACGAAGACGAAGATGAGGAAGATAATGATAAAGAAGAAGGAATTACTCAGCGAAAAAGAAGAGCAATGTTAAAGAAAATCACTTCGCTTCCACAAGAAGTTTGTATTATCTGTAAACAGAAGAGAGAAGATAGTAGTTTAGGTTATTTATGTTTTATACAGCCTTCCAATGCTCTCAAACATGTCACAACACAATATTACTGTCATCCTTCCTCTTCGACCTCGGATGATGGTATCACTGCCTCTCCTTACTCCTCTATCAATTGTCTCTATCGTGTAGTCGCATTAGATGGTTGTGAGATCCATAATCTTCCCTCTGAAGCCTCTACTGTCGTCACTGTTATTCCCTACAATAGTCATGTTACGGTTGGTGCACGACAAGGAGCTTGGTTTGAGATCCTTACCCCGGTGCGAGGATTCGGATTAATCTACAAGGAAAGTAATAATGCGGTTGAGACAAATCCTTTAACCTCTATAGTGGTTAAGAATGGATTAAATGTGATGAATCGTACGTTATCTTTAAATTACACTACTATCCTAGCACCTGTTAAGTCTCTACTCTATGAAAAGAACGGAGGAACAAGATTACATAGTAAGTATATCATTTTTCTTCTTTTTTTCTACTTTATTTCCCTCTTCACTCTTTTTAGTCTCTACTTGTACTCATGCTATGCATTTTGATTGTTGGGATCAATTTTATACTGCGGCGTAAGTGCTTTATGACTGTGTTTTTATTTCATATCATTATTCCTCTATCTTGATGATAGGTATGCGAGATTTATCAATCATGAGCGAGGAGCCGAGTATCAAGGATATGATGTAGCTAAGGGAGAATGTTTGTGTCCTCTGTGCAAGAATATTCTGAACTCTATCCTCCCCATACTACCTGATGTCACTGCTCTATCTACGAATAAGAAGAAAGGTTCAACGAAGAAAAAGAAGAGTCAAAGCGATGATGACAGTGCGATGGATGTTGTGATTCCAGCTGTGTTACCTCCCCCTATCTCTACTCCATCGACTTTAATCAAGCAACGATCAGTGTCAGACTATATGACATCCTTCTTTCAAGCCTTGAATCTGAGCTCTCTATTAACTCAAGTTACTACATCGAGTTCGAATACATCGAATACCTTGACTCAAAAGGCGAAGCAGATGTTTGTTCTGTCAGAAGAAGATCGTACAAAGATTATTCGCTTCCTTGATGGTGTTCATACATCAAGTAGTAGTATGATCTCCTTCCCTCCAACGATTAATACTCTGACACCGTTTAGATCAACGATTCGATCTCTAGGGATGACTGGGAATACTGCTTCACAGCTTGCCTATGAGAGCTTTGTGAATCGTTTCTTATTCGGTGATTGGAAGATCCTTCAATCCAGTATGATGATGATATCATCCTTCGCTTATACGTTGTCCTTTTCCTCCTATTTAAACCTTGCCAATTATCTGAATGCATCTACTTTAACTCAGATTAATAATAGTGGTGATAACTGGTTATTATCTAATGCAGAGCAGAAGTTACTCCCTCAGATGGTGACAGTACTGCAAAGGTTTCCTTCACTTTTCAATGCTTATTCTTCTGCTTCTGCCTCGGACGATGATAATAATAGTGTTGAAGAGACATTAGAAAATCCTATTTTCACTATTTGTTATCAAAATTCTTTATTAAATTTATTCTTTTGTTCACCGAAACGTCATGAAGAAGGATTTCACGACACAGCCTTTGCACCAGAGTTATTACATTGTCTTCGTCTTTTCCCTTCCTTTCCATTGATTTATAATCTTCAAACTGCCTATCCTGACATGAAGACATTTTATGATATTCTTCTTCAATTATGTCATCAGATTGCAGCAGAGAAAGGGACATCTTCAGAGACTGGTGTACCTTATGAGGTTGCTAAAGTATTAGCAGAGTATTATGAGGTTTTCTCCTCTCCATTACTATCACAAGATCTGACGGTTGTTCTTATTGCATTGATCCCAATTCTCTTCCAACAACAATCCAGTAGTGAAGGAGAGGAAGAAGGAGAAGTAGAAGGAGAGAAAGAAGATCGTAAACGATGGAAATGTCTTCGTGAGTTTAGTCAAATGTTATTATTAGCAAAGATTAATCAAATTCTTATTGATCCAAAGATTACACAGATCTTCCAACACTCCTCACACTACTATCAGAGTAGTCCAAAGGATAATAAAGCTCGCACCACACCAACTGAGGATACAATTTTACATGATGAAGGATTACGATCGATTTATAGTCAATTAACTTTATTACAGAGAGATATTTATTCGATTCTCCAATTACCTTCTTTATTATTATCATCATTATCATCAAATTATAATGATTCAACTAATAATCATAAGATAATAGGAAATGTTTTATTAAAAGAAATTTTCCAATCTCTAATTCCTTTCTTAGAAGTTTTATATCGTTTCCATCAACTTCTATCAGTTAATATCTATGATGAAGATGATCATCACGAAGAAGGAGAGAAAGAAGGATTCGACGGGAACGACCGTATATACGGTTCATATGATGATGTGAAGACTGCACGTTCATTAATCTCGATGGACTCTACAAAGATGTCTTTAGAAGAAAAAAATCTTCATTATTATCAATATATTTCTTATCTATTAAAAGAATTAGGATTAAATCATTTATTAATCATTTTATCAAAGATTGAATATATTGAATTAATGAAATTATGGAATCAATCATATCATCAATATCATCTAAGAGGAAGAATGAATAATAAAACCTCGTCATTGAATGATGAAGCTTTAGTTGATACTGTAAGAGTGAATGCAAAGTAAGTTCTATTTATATTTTAAATGTTGAATATTCTTCGTTGGTTTACTATTTCTCCTGTAGGAATACTGTGAATTGGTTACCGGTAATGGATGGAGTTAAAGAAGATCAAATCTTCCAAAGTATTGATCCTATTTCTGCTTTGAAGCCATTTCCTCCTTCTTCTAACTCATCAGAGAGTTATTTAGGAGTGTCGAGGAAGTTAGATGAAGGGGAAGAGAAGGAGAAAGGAGATAGTCAACTACTACAGCTTCTCCAGCAATCCACAGCTTCTTATATGACCTCTTCCTCGACCAATGAAGCTCTTATGGAAAGAGATGAGGAGGAAGAAGAGGAAGAAGATGGAGACCCTAGAGGTGATGATATCGGGGTATTGATGGATCAACTTGTTGGTGCGAACCCTACAGTCGCTCCGAATGGTTTAGAGGAACTAATTATGCATCTGCTACAACGAGAGCAACGTCTCAGACAAGGGCGAGGTGAAGAAGAAGAAGAGGAGGAAGAGGGAGAAGAAGAGGATGATCAGATGGATGCAGAAGTTGAAGAGGATGAAACAGGAGAGGTCGCTGGAAGAAACAATAATAATGCTGCGAATCCTGCTGCAGCACCCCCAACAGCCAATGAAGGAGGTGGACTGTTTGCTGCTCTTCTTGGTCGTTTTAGAGCTACCTTGAATCCCAATCCTACGCCAGCACCTGCTGCAAATGCAAATGCTCCTCCTACCAACAATGCTGGAACGGGGAGACGAGGGTTACCTTCTCTCCCTGCTATTACACGAGGTCGGGCGAACAGTAATAATTCTATTTCCTCCTCCCAGTCCAGACAAGCACCTAAGAAGCCTGCTATTCCTGCATGGCCTTATTATGGTGTTCTGCCGACTCATGCCTTCTTTGATGAATTAGCAGGAAAGAATTATCCACATCAAAACTTTCTTAAACAATTAGCACAATCTTCTCTGACGAGAAACCCTTTAACTTCGTCGATTACTGGACATTATCCTATCCTTACCTTTAATCTCGCAAATTCTGATGATACTTCATCTATGATTGAAAGAGTTCCATTACAATATCCTGATTTAAGTCATTTCAATATTAATTTAGATTGTTTACAATATTTATATCATCGATATACTTTTATTGATTTACCGCCTTTATACATTGACTTATATCATATGGTAAGTGTTTGATTTTAAGTCGATAAATTCTTGCTGTTTCTAATGAGTGATTGTAGGCAAAGTTCCCTGAAGGTTCAGATGGAGTAACATTAGAAAATCCTGCCATTTGTTTGTTGTGTGGTCAGATCCTTTGTGCTGGTGAGTTTGATTTCATCGCTTTGAGAATCTTTTCTAATTGATATTGTAGGTCGAAAGAAGAACACAAGATCTCAACCAGATGCTGAGAATCCTGGAGAGTGTACACTCCATGCGATGTCATGTGGTGCTGGCATTGGTGCTTTCTTCATTATTCAAGCTTGTAATGTTTTGATCATGAGGGGATCTCGATCGTCTTATCACTCAACGATTTATCTTGATGAGCACAATGAAAGTAATGCTGATACGAATGTTGGATATGGTCACAACAAACCAATGTTCCTATCAAGCAAGCGTTATCAGAAGGTGAAAGAACTCTATTTACAACATGTAATGGCAAAAGAAATTACTCGCAAAAGAGTTCATGCAGATAATGTGATTAGACAATATTGGTACTAAATAAGAGCATTTACAAGTAAGCCTTTGACAGCTTTTCCACGATCTTTTTACATGAAAATTGATGTTTGCTTGCTGATTTAATATCTATTTTAAATAATGTAGATGAAAATCTGTTTCTGGTTTCAAATATCAAATATCATCTATCCCGCCGTTAACAATTTGGAAGATCGCATCTTCTTCTGGCATGAGAGGGCTATCGTAGATTTTAGCCACTCTTTGCTCACCTTTTCCTTTCTTTAAGAAAACTCTTGTTGTCGAAGCGTGAGCTAAGATATTACCACCGACTGGTTTCACTTGGGGTGCAAACATCGCCATATTATTGCTCGGATCAGCCATACATTGGTTGATAACAACAACCGCAACATTAAATTCCTCAGCTAATCGGACTAATTGAGATAAATGCTGACCAAGCTTTTGCTGTCTATCTGCTAGCTCTCCTCTTCCAACGAATTCAGCGCGAAAGAGTGCTACGAAAGGAGATGAAAATTCGGTGATAAAACGTTAAAAACCTAACCAATTATGCTGTCGATTATCAGGAGGCGGAATGGGCCTTGTTCCACATCTGCTAATAATGCAGCTATTTGTTTTACTGCCTCTAATAGGAAGTCAAAAGGATGAAACAGGAAAGCTGATCACCTACCCATTTGCTCCTCATGCGAGAAAACACGACAAACATAAATGTTATCGAGGCTGTCTTCAACATTCAGTCCAAATCGCTCAGCAATTGATTCGATTCTCTCTGGTCTAAAGTTTCCTTCTGTATCCAGATAGACAACTTTACCTTGACCTCCATTCATGTCAAATGATAACTGTGAAGTAACGCACAGTGTGTGAGCAAGCTGAGTTTTACCGGTTCGAAACTCCCCAAACAACTCTGTGATTGAAGAAGTTTCGATTCCTCCTCCTAAAATTTTGTCTACTGCTGTCGCGCCGGTTGTGATTTTAATTATTTGACTTCTCTTCTCTCTCATTTGTAGTCCAGTTTTGAATGGGCCGGTTCGACCATCAACTTTGAGAGCTGCTTCACGAATTTTCTCAATCTTTGCTTCGGAAAGACCTTTGATGTTCACCAAATCCCGAGTTGAACATTGTAAAACGCTTCCAACTGTCATCAGTCCTGCCTCTGCAAGTTTCTTAATATCACTCACCTTTTAAACGAGGCTCAATGGCGATCTCAAGGCCTAAATAAGAAGGACTTACATTAATCCCTGCTGCCTGAAGGTCTGCTACTGGCTTAAAGGATGGTTGATCATCATTCTCAATTTGTTGCACCTTTTGTTGATGCTTAGATGACGACTTACTTGCCGACTGCATTTCTAATATATAATAATAGTAGTTTGATTCGTCATTGAATTTGACTTGAATGGCTGTGAGGTCTAGGAAGAGAATGACTGAACAAGATATTCTCTATCATCATATATATTTTTCAAGATAATAGAAACCTTTGCTCTCCAAGATCATCTTGAGAAATGAAACAAAATCTCATCAAGAGAGTTGTAAAAAACGATCGACTTCCCCGTTTTTCTAAATCTTGATATTTTGAAATATCTATCTTTTGTGACTTACCTATGTTTTGATTTTGGTGGTGTGGAAAGATTGATTGAAAACGTTTCTTTGGGACATTCTTTATCTTCTTGATATTATCGGTGTTTTTGACTCGAATTTATCTCTGATAATGGAAAGAGTTTAATTAGTAAGTTCTTTTACGAAGTATTTTACATCATTTTGGAGCTTTTATACAATTGAGATTATCCTTGAATCTTACTTCCATCTTTTTTGTTCTTACACCTGTCCTCCGCCTTCTAAATTGGATCGAATGATGTTCCAGTCACCTTCCTCTACATCTAGCATCCTTACAAGAGGATCTAATGAATCGAAGAAGAGGAAGTCCTTTACAAATATCCCTGATGACCAATCGACCGCTAGCTCCACCGAATCTCGAAGAACGAACGCCAGTTTAGCAATTGAACGAAATACCGCTTCCCCAGTGACATCTGAAGGATCCATCACAACTCGCTTTGTTATAAATAATGAAAGTTTAAGTCCTAATAAGGATATACCGTGTGTAAAGGAGGTTTTGATTGCAGCCGCTCTCGAACAACCAGATTCTGATGTTGCCACAGAGGATGGATCCAATACCACAAAGGAGGCTATGTCTTCTGTTTTGGGCAGTCCTACTGTTAGATTAGATGATACAATCCCCCGAAATGACTCTGGAAGCAACAAGAAACCAAGATTTAGTGAAGATGTTCACTCTCCAATCCTCTCACGTCAACGTTCTTATACCTTTAGTACTGCCCATGAATATAACAAGCAATCATCTTTACCAAAGAGTGCTTTTGATCCCCTAGCATGGCTTGCCAGTATAGCAGAGCGAGAGCATGAAGTAGACGCAGCGAAGTCGCTGTTTAGTCTAAGCCATGACGCATCACAAGATCTTGTTGAAGGTGAAGAGGTAGACGAAGACGAGGAAGATGATCAAGAGAATGAAGCACCAAGAGAGATTGAAGGAGAGAATGATGATGAAGATGAAACACAATACGTTGATCCTTATCTTACAACCCATAATAATGGTCATAGTAGGAGTGTTAATAGTATGGAACTCAATGAAAGTGAGTTTAGTGCAATTTCTTACTTACAAAGCTTTCAAGAGAAAGCAAAACAATGGAAATCAAATCCATTTGATGGAAATAGTAGTGGGAAAGTCTTAGATCCATTAGAACTCTTAACAACATCCGCTGATTTAGTGGCATCACCAATGAGTAAAAGAACATTAAATCTCTCGGCTTCCTTTAAGGAAGGATTGAAAGAAATGTCTTTATTACCATTCCCTAATAGTGCTCGATTTAATCAGAATAGTAGCAGTAATAGTAATGGTCATAATGGTTTAATTAACTTTAGTGACAGTAATGAAGTCCATTATCTTGATACTATGAATATTGATTTACAAAATATTAGTCATACGAGTAAAGTGACAGGAAGAGCTCGTAGTGCTTCTATGTCATTAATTGAAGGGTATTCTTCATTATCTAATTCAAATCAATTTGATAATCCTGCTTTAGCTCGCATCAAAGGTAGATGTTATTAATTGTTTCATATATGAAGTGAGTCTAATCTTGTTTTGTTGATAATAGAGAGCTTTGGTAAGAAGCAAGGTATTCCAATACCTCCTAAAGGTGAAGGATATATTGGAATTTATTCACCAGAGGAAAGGAAAATCCGTATTCAAAGGTTCTTAGAGAAAAGGAAGCATAGAATGTGGGCAAAGAAAGTGAAGTATGATGTTCGAAAGGTAAAAAATCAATTTATCCATGCCTTTATATCAAAGAGATGATGCTGGTTGTTTGATCTTAGAACTTTGCTGATAGTCGAATTCGAGTGAAAGGTCGTTTTGTAAAGAAAGAAGAAGAGAAAGCTGCCATGATACTGATGCAAAATAAATAAATATAGAAGTAGATCAGAGAAAGACGAAGAATATGATAAATAAAAGCAGATAGATATTCCTTTGAGTAATTGTGATTACAAAGTGAAGAAATGAAGCTGATGAAAGGATACCCAACAAAAGACAGTTGATTAACAGTGTTAAAATGTCCAAACATGAAAAGGGATGTTCTTTTCCTATATTTTACTTACCTATTATAGAGACATGTCAGAGGCCCTTCCCTTCCCTTTTTTTCTCTTCTTCTTCTTCTTTTCATTTCCATTGAAGTTTATGAAGTTTAGTGATTAATAATAGTGACCAGTTTTCTTTAGGCGAATAATTGTGTACTCTTGTCTACATATTCTTAGTATATATGATAGTTAAATGAGACTCTCAATTCACCAATTCCTTCTGAATCTGAAATCAGCATGTGTTAATCTCATCATCCATACATATACATATATATAAATAATAGTTGATAGGAGCGTTTTATCCCTTTTTTCTTTGTTTTCTTTTTGCTTTCTTCTTTTCTTTTTCTCTCCTAACTCACTCTCTCGCTCTATCACTCTCACGAAATTTTTCTTTCTATTACTCTCTATTTCTTTTCGCCTTTTTCCCCTTCTTCCTCTTCCTCTTCTTTTCTTTTCTTTCGAACAATTAAATAAGATCTTTAAGTTTGCTATCCATACATTGCAATGTATGTCCTGTGGTATATGGCAATCATGAGACAGAGAAGATATCATTTGTAAAAATCTTCCTCCAATAAAATAAAAAAGATCGATCATCTTACGTCGTCTGGTAAATGTCCTCTCGAGCTAAGAAGAGATTTATCCACAAACAAATCGACTTTCATTTGAAGCTTCAGATTCCTTTCCCCTATTCAAATTTTTGGTGTTTGAATTTCTTTTCATTTGTATAAAATTTTCTGATGATAATTGCAAAGAATTTATTCTACCAATTAAAAATG
>VFQN01005453.1_pt1 | contig 15552 bp, 13 predicted proteins | sample 3512371 | NCBI WGS metagenome assembly VFQN01 (sample SAMN10412370, study PRJNA504923) | tailings metagenome | isolation source: Replicate 2 from Balatoc abandoned mine | place: Philippines: Itogon, Benguet | collected 2017-08-28
CCTGGCCGGCCACGGTGTCGTTGAGCGCCGGGCCGGCGCCGCGGTACGGGATGTGGGTGATGAAGGTGCCCGACAGGCTCTTGAACAGTTCGGTCTGCAGGTGGCCGATGCCGCCGGTGCCCGAGCTCGCGTAGCTGAACTTGCCCGGGCTGCTCTTGAGCACCTGCATGAAGGCCTTGTAGTCCTTGGCTGGGAAGCTCGGATGCACCGCGATCAGGTTGGGCGTGGCCGCGATGTTGGTGATGGCCACGAAATCGGCCACCGGGTCGTAGGGGATCTTCGGGTTGATGGCCGGGTTGGCGGCGGTGGTCGACACCGTGGCCATGCTCAGCGTGTAGCCGTCCGGCGCGGCCTTCACCACCTCCTGCGCGCCGATCACGCCGCCGGCGCCGGCCTTGTTCTCGACCACCACCGTCTGGCCGAGCGCCGCGCCCATCTTCTCGGAGATGATGCGCGCCACGATGTCGGTCGTGCCGCCGGGGGCGAACGGCACGACCAGCCGCACCGGCTTGCTCGGGAAGGCCTGGGCCCACGCCGCGGGCGACGCCCCCAGGGTGGCAAGGGCGGCGACGGCGAGGAGGGTTCGACGATGCATGGGTGGTTTCTCCTTGGGGGTTGAGAGCAGGACGCAAGTCCGGGGTCAGGCCTGGCCGAGCAGGCCGGCCTTGAGCCGGTCGTCGACCGGGTCGGGGCCGATGAAGATCTTCAGGATGGCGGCGTAGAAGGCCTCGCCCGCGAAGGGCTCGCCCCGGGGCTGCCCGTTGACGCTGAGCACCAGGCCGCGCGCAGGCAGCCAGTCGAGGTCGACCACGTCGCCCTTCTTCAGCACGCCCAGCGCCAGCACGGTGCGGTCGAAGCGCTCGATGCGGTCGGCCAGGGCGTCGCGCTCGGCCGGTGCGAGGTTGCGCTTCATGCCCTTGCCGAAGGCCTTGGCGAACTCCTTGGACTCGACCTCGACCAGCATCTTCATGCGCACCCGCTTCGGGCCGGGCGTGCGCAGCGCCGCCTCGGCCGTGCGCGCCGTCTGGCCGAGATAGAGGCCGGCCGCGTAGCCCTTGAACCAGGCCACGGCGCGCAGGCCCACGCCGTTGAGCACGAGTTCGGTGTCGGCCAGGCGGATGCGGTCGTCGAACTGCTGGCCCTCGATGACGGCCGCCTGCGCGCCGATCGAGGCGGCGAGCAGCGAGGCCAGCGCGAAGGTGCGGAGTCGGATCATCGGAGCTTGGTGCATGGGCGGTCGAGGAGGTTCCAGGCTCCGCCTTCAACGGCGATGCTGCACCAGTGGCGGACAGGGCCGGCTGTGGGAATCACGCACAGGGTCTGCCCTGAGTCGGGCCGGCCCGCTGGCACACTCGGATCATGCCCGATGCCTTGCTGCTGCTGCCCGATTTCACCCTCATCGTGATCGGCTGGCTCGTCTGCCGCCATACGCCGCTGAACCGCCCGGTGTGGGACGGCGTGGAGCGGCTGGTCTACTACCTGCTCTTCCCCGCCCTGCTGTTCAGCGCCATCCTGCGCCATCCGCTGCAACCCGCGGCAGCCGCCTCGCTGGCCGCCTGCGGCCTGGGCGTGGTGAGCCTGGGCGTGGTGCTGGCCTATGCGGTGAAGCGCTGGCCGGGGGTCGACGCGAAGCTGCACGCCTCGGGCGCGCAGGTGGCGTTCCGCTTCAATTCCTACGTGGCGCTGGCCCTGGCCGAGCGGCTGGCGGGCATCCAGGGCGTGGCCTGGGTGGCACTGCTGGTGGCGCTGTGCGTGCCGCTGTGCAACATCGCCGCGGTGTGGCCGCTGGCACGCCACGGCGGCCAGGGCTTCTGGCGCGAGCTGGCGAAGAACCCGCTGATCCTCAGCACCGTGGCCGGCCTCGCCTGCAACCTGCTCGGCATCCGCCTGCCGGAGCTGGCCACCACCACGCTGGTGCGCATCGGCGGCGCGGCCTTGCCGCTCGGCCTGATGGCGGTGGGCGCCGGCCTCACCTTCGGCGGCCTCAGGCGTGCGCCCTGGCTGGCCGGTGCCTTCCTGTCGATCCGCCACGCCATCCTGCCGGCGGCGGCCATCGCCATGAGCATCGCGCTGGCCATGCCGCCGGCGCAGCAGGCCATCGTGGTGGCCTTCGCGGCGCTGCCCACCGCGTCGAGTGCCTACGTGCTGGCCGCACGCATGGGCGGCGACGGCAGCTTCGTGGCCGGCCTGGTCACCCTGTCGACGCTGATCGGCATGGCCGGGCTGCCGCTGGCCCTGCTGGCGCTGCAGGCGCTGGCCTGAAGCGGCGCGGGCTCAGCGTTGGGCCAGCGCCCAGTCGATGTGCTCGCGCAGCAGCGCGCTGCTGCCCTCGCGTGCGCTTCGCAGCGCCTCGGCGATGCCGCCGTCGACGCCGGCGCGCAGCGCGTTGCCCATCGCCACCGCGAGGTTGCGCCGCCAGCGTGCGTGGCCGATGCGGCGGATCGCGCTGCCCTCGGTGCGGCGCAGGAAGGCAGACTCGTCCCAGCACCACAGTTCGAGCAGCGTCGCGCTTCCGAGCGGCTCGCGCACGTCGAAATCCGGCAAGGCCGACTGCTGCGCATACTTGTTCCAGGGACAGGCGAGCTGGCAGTCGTCGCAGCCGTAGATGCGGCTGCCCATCGCCGCGCGCAGCTCGACCGGGATCGGCCCGTCGTGTTCGATGGTCAGGTAGGAGATGCAGCGCCGCGCGTCGAGGCGGTACGGCGCCACGATCGCCTGCGTGGGGCAGACGTCGAGGCAGGCGCTGCAGCTCCCGCAGTGCGGCTCGACCGGCGCGGTGGTCGGCAGCGGCAGGTCGACATAGATCTCGCCGAGGAAGAACATCGATCCGCCCTCGCGGTGCAGCGTCAGCGTGTGCTTGCCGCGCCAGCCGATGCCGCTCCTCGCGGCCAGCTCGACCTCCAGCACCGGCGCCGAATCGGTGAAGACACGGTGGCCGAACGGGCCGACGGCGTCGGCCAGCCGGTCGGCCAGGCGCTGCAGGCGCTGGCGCAGCACCTTGTGATAGTCGCGGCCACGCGCATAGATCGACACGGCCGCGTCGGCGGGGCGCGCGAGGCGCTGCCACTCGATCGCCTGCCAGCCTTCGGGCGTGCTGCGCGGCAGGTAGTCCATGCGTGCGGTGATCACGCGCACCGTGCCCGGCACCAGCTCGGCCGGCCGCGCGCGCTTCAGGCCATGCGCGGCCATATAGCCCATCGAGCCGTGGAATCCGTTGGAGAGCCAGGCCACGAGGCCCGCTTCCGCGGAACCCAGGTCCACGTCGGCGACTCCGATCTGGGAAAATCCCTCCGCCTCGGCCCAGCCGCGCAGTTGCGCGAGCAGGGTCGGCCCGTCCAACTCGCGATCGACGCTCATTTGACGATTCTAGGAAGCCGCACGCTGCACTGGGCCGACGAGGCCGATTGCGAGGCCACCGCCCGCGCCCTGGCCGCCGTGCCCGCGTTGCGCGACGCGTATGTCGAGCTGCACGGCCCGCTGGGCGCCGGCAAGACCACCTTCGCCCGCCACCTGCTGCACGCCCTGGGCGTGGCCGGCCGCGTGAAGAGCCCCACCTACGCGGTGATGGAGCCCTACGAACTGCCCGGCGGCACGGTCTGGCATTTCGACTTCTACCGCTTCAACGACCCGCAGGAGTGGGAGGATGCCGGTTTCCGCGACGTCTTCGCCAGCCGCGGCCTCAAGCTCGCCGAGTGGCCGGAGAAGGCCGAAGGCCTGCTGCCCGGGCCCGACCTGCGCGTGGACATCGAGCCGCTCGAGCACGAGGCGCGGCGCGTCACGCTGTCGGCCTGGACGCCGCGCGGCCTGGAGCTGCTGCCATGAGCCCGAGCCGGCGTGACGCCCTGCGCAGCATGGGCTCGCTGGTGCTGCTGCTCGGCGCGGCCGAGATCGCCCGCGGCGCCAGCATCGTGGCCGTGCGCGTCTGGCCGGCCGACGAGTACACCCGCGTCACCATCGAATCCGACACCGCGCTGACCGAGCGCCACTTCCTCGCCCAGAACCCGCCGCGCCTGGTGATCGACATCGACGGCCTGGAACTCAGCCCGGCGCTGCGCGAGATCGTCGGCAAGGTGCAGTCGGACGACCCCTTCATCGCCGGCGTGCGCGTGGGCCAGAACCAGCCGCGCGTGGTGCGGCTGGTGATCGACCTCAAGCAGGCCACCGCGCCGCAGCTGTTCACGCTCGCGCCGGTGGCGGCCTACCAGCACCGCATGGTGTTCGACCTCTACCCGACGCAGGAGCGCGACCCGCTGCTGGCGCTGATCGAGGAGAAGCAGCGCTCCGAGCAGCAGGCCGCGCAGGCGGTGCAGGATGCGCTGGGCGAGTTCATCGGCCGCATGGACAAGCCGCCGCTGGCCAAGGCACCGCCCCCGCCGACGCCGCAGCAGACACCAGCGCCGAAACCGCTGCCGCCGATGGCCAAGGAGAAGATCGACCGCCTGATCGTGGTCGCGCTCGACCCCGGCCATGGCGGTGAAGACCCGGGCGCGGTCGGCCCGACCGGGCTGCGCGAGAAGGACGTGGTGCTGGCCATTGCGCTCGAACTGCGCGAACGCATCAACGCCCGGCCCGGCATGCGCGCCATGCTCACCCGGGACGGCGACTTCTTCGTGCCGCTGCAGGACCGCGTGCGCAAGGCGCGCCGCGTGCAGGCCGACCTGTTCGTGTCCATCCACGCCGACGCCTTCATCAACCGCCAGGCGCGCGGCGCGTCGGTCTACGTGCTCAGCGACGGCGGCGCCACCAGCACCGCGGCGCGCTGGCTGGCCGACAAGGAGAATGCCGCCGACCTGGTGGGCGGCATCAACGTGAAGAACCGCCACGCCGACGTGATGCGCACCCTGCTCGACATGAGCACCACGGCGCAGATCAAGGACAGCCTCAGGCTCGGCCGCGAGGTGCTCGGCCGCATCGGCCGTGTCGGCCGGCTGCACAAGCCGCAGGTCGAGCAGGCCGGCTTCGCGGTGCTGAAGGCACCGGACATCCCGTCCATCCTCGTCGAGACGGCGTTCATCTCCAACCCGGAAGAGGAACGCAAGCTGCGCGACCGCCAGTTCCAGGAACGGCTGGTCGACGCGCTGGAAGACGGCATCGTGCGCTACTTCGCGCGCCACCCGCCGCTGGCGCGCAACCGGCAGCTGTAGCCGCGGCGAGCGCCGGCATGGACACGCCCGTCGTCCTGTTCGGCGCCTTCGACCGGCACAACCTCGGCGACCTGCTGTTCCCGCACATCGCGCAGGCGATGCTCGGCGACGTGCCCGTGCGCTTCGCGGGCCTGGCGGCACGCGACCTGCGCGAGTTCGGCGGCCACCGCGTCGAGGCGATCGGCGAGCTGATCGCCGGCTGGGGCGATGCGCCGGCCCGGCTGCTGCACGTCGGCGGCGAGACGCTGACCTGCGCGGCCTTCGAGGCGGCGGTGATGCTGCTCGACGACGACCGGCTGCAATCCACGCTGCACCACCTCGACGCGCACCCGGCCGAGCGCGCCGCCTGGCTGCGCCGCATGATCGGCTGCGACCGTCCGCTGCCCTATGTGCTGTCGGGGCGCGACTGGCCGGCATTGCAGCGTGTCGTGCAGGCCGGCGTGGGCGGCGTCGAGCTCGAACGCCTCGATGCCGCGCAGCAGGATGCGCTGCTGGCGAGGCTGCGCCAGGCCGACGCCGTGGCGGTGCGCGACCTCCGCACGCAGGCCGCGCTGGCCCGGCATGGCCTGGCTGCCGCCCTGATGCCCGACCCCGCGGTGCTGGTCGCCGAGCTGTTCGGGGAGCGTATCGCGCGTCACTCGGCGACGGGCGAGCCGGCCGCGCTGCGTGGGCGATTTCCGCAGGGCTACCTGGCCGTGCAGTGCAGCGCGGTGTTCGGCGACGACGCGACGCTGACCGCCCTGGCCGAGGCGCTGGCGCGCAGCGCCGCCGCCAGTGGCCTCGGCGTGGTGCTGTGGCGCGCCGGCGCGGCGCCCTGGCACGACGACGCGGCGATGCTGCAGCGCCTGGCCGCGCAGCTGCCGGTCGGGGCGATCCAGGTGGCGAACACGTTGAACGTCTGGGACCTCTGCGCGCTGATCGACGGCAGCGCGGCGGTGGTGGCGAGCAGCCTGCACGCCCGCATCGTCGGCGGCGCCTGCGGGCGCGCCTGCGTGAGCCTGCAACCGCCGGCGGCCGGCCAGCGCATCACCAAGCTGGACGCCTGGGTCGAGACCTGGGAGACGGCGCACCGCGGCAGCGTCGTCACGCCCGCCGCACTGGAACCGGCGATCGACGCTGCGCTGTCCCGGCCTGCCGCGGAGCTGGCCGCAGCGTCACGGCGGCTCGCGGCAAGCGGTCGCGCCGGCTACGCCGCCTTGCTGTCGGCACTGCGCTGATCGGGCGCCAGCGCATCGCGCAGCCGGTCGCGGCCGCTGCCGCGCGCCGACAGCCGCGCGTCGAGCCGCGCTTCCAGCGCGTCGATGTGCGCCTGCATCAGCTGCTGGGCGCGCTCGCCGTCGCCGGCGGCCAGCGCGGCGACGATCTGCGCATGGTCGTCGTTGGAGTCCTGCGCCTCGCTGGCCGACTGGTACAGCGCGGCCGCCAGCACGGTGCGCGCCGAGAGATCGACCACCATCGAGGTGAGGAAGCGGTTGCCCAGGCATTCGGCCAGGCAGACGTGGAAGTCGGCCAGCAGCACGCTGCGCGTGGCCGGGTCGGCATTCTCGATCGCGCGGCGCTCCTCGGCCACGTGGGCGCGCAGCCGCTTGAGCACCGACTGCAGCGGCTTGCCGGATTCGCGCAGCATGCCCGACTCGATCACGCGGCGCGCCTGGTAGGTCTGCTGCGCGTCCTCGAAGCTGGGCTCGACGACGAACCAGCCGGCGCGCGGCTTCACCTCGACGAAGCCGCGCGCCTGCAGCTGCATCAGCGCCTCGCGCACCAGGGTGCGGCTCACGCCGAACAGGTCGGCCAGGTCCTGCTCGCCGAGACGGTCGCCCGGGCGGATCTTGCGCTCCAGGATGGACTGGACGACCTTCTGGGCGATCGGCGAGAGCGTGAGCATGCGAAGTTGGTTCGAGCCGGTTCAGGCCAGGGCCGGCACCGCGCGCGGCCTCAGGTTGGCCAGCGCATAGTAAACGGCGCCACCGATCGCCACGCCGAAGAACCATCCGTAGGTACCCCACCAGGACGGCAGCAGCGTGGTGAAGTTCGGCAGGATGGTCGAGAACACCGAGCCGACGCCGGTGGCCACCAGCGCATTGACGTTCCAGCCGCCCTGGTAGCGGTACTCGCCATGCTCCTCGTACAGCGCCTGCACGTTGACGCGGCCGCGGGCGATCAGGTAGTAGTCGACCAGGATGATGCCCAGCAGCGGGCCCATCGTCGCGCCGATGGCGTTGACGAAGTTGGCGGCGTTGCCCTCCCAGGGCGCGAAGGGGTAGAGCACCAGGGCGATCGCCGCGGCGATGTAGCCGCCCTTCTTGAAGTCGATCTGCCGCGGGAAGACGTTGGAGATGTCGAAGGCCGAGGAGACGAAGTTCGCCACCACGTTGATGCCCAGCGTGGCCACCGCGAAGGTCAGCGCGGCGATCGCGGCCAGCACCCAGCTGTCGAACTTGGCGGAGATCTGCTCGGGGTGCAGCAGCACCTCGCCGTAGACCTGGAAGGCGGCGATGGTGGTCACGCCCGCCACCAGCGAGAACAGGATCAGGTTGACCGGCAGGCCCCACAGGTTGCCGCGCGTCACCGCCTGGCGATTCGAGGCGTAGCGCGAGAAGTCGCAGAAGTTCAGGTACAGCGCGGCGAAGTAGGTGATCCAGGTGGCGCCCACCGCCATCAGCGCCCAGAACGAGCCGGGCTGGCCGCCGACGCCGGCGTCCTTGGTCTTCTCCAGCAGCACCTCCATCGGGATGCCGTGATCGAACGAGAAGCCGCCGGCCTTGACCACCAGGCCGATGGCCAGCACCAGCATCGCGATCCAGACCGCGGGGCCGGCCCAGTCCTGGAACTTGCGCACCGTCTCCATGCCCTTCTGGATGATCAGCAGCTGCAGCGCCCAGATGATCACGTAGCAGATCACCTCCAGGCCGCTGTGGCCGAGCCAGTGGGTGGTCTTGTGGAACTCCAGCATCGCGTCGTTGCGCACCAGCAGCGCCACCAGCGCGCCGGAAGCGGCCGCGGTCTGCGCGCCGTACCAGAAGATCGCCACGATGGCGCGCACCAGCGCCGGCAGGTTGGCGCCCCACACGCCGAAGGAGGCACGTGCCAGCACCGGGTACGGCACGCCGGTCTTCTCGCCGGCCCAGCCGATCAGGTTCATCAGCACGAAGATCACCAGCGAGCCCAGACCGATGGCGATCAGGAAGTTGGTGAAGCTGCCGCACAGCAGGAACAGGCTGGCGGCCAGGTAGTAGCCCCACAGGCTGTGCACGTCCGACGTCCAGACGTTGAAGATGCTGAAGGCGCCCCAGCGCCGGTCTCGCGCCGGCGCGAGATCCTCGTTGTAGAGGCCGGGGGACGGGTTGCGGATTTCCATGAGATCCTCCTCGGTGACACAGCCATGCAAGCTGGTATACAAGCAGTGTATGCACTGAAACCGGGCCTGCTCTCCGCGTAAACCCGGAGCAATCGGGACGCTGACTTCAGGACAGTCGCACCCGCCATGCCGGCAATCGGCGCAGCGCTGCGGCATGATCGGCAGGCACCTTCACCGTCGCCCGACCATGCTGCACCCCCACGCCCGCGCCCTGCTCGACCTGATCACCGAACGCGGCGTGCCGCCCACGCACACGCTCACGCCGGCCGAAGCTCGCGCGGTCTACCGCGACCGCCGCGGCTTCACCCAGCCGGCGCCGCCACCGGTGGCCTCGGTCGGCGAACTCGCCGCCGACGGCCCGCACGGCGCCATCCCGCTGCGCCTGTATCGTCCGCTGGGCACGATGGCCGACCAGGTGCTGCCCGCGCTGGTCTACTACCACGGCGGCGGCTGGGTGATCGGCGACCTCGACACCCACGACACGCTGTGCCGCGAACTGGCCAATCACTCCGGTTGCGCCGTGGTCTCGGTGGACTACCGCCTCGCGCCGGAGCACCGCTTCCCCGCGGCGGTGGACGACTCGATCGCCGCAGCGCGCTGGGTTCATCGCCAGGCCGCCGCGCTGCGCATCGACCCGCAGCGCATCGCGGTGGGTGGCGACAGCGCCGGCGGCAATCTTGCCGCGGTGGTGGCGCTGGCCGCACGCGACGCCGGCGACCTGCCGCTGGCCTGGCAGCTGCTGATCTACCCGGCCACCGACCAGCACCGCAGCGCCCCCTCGCACACCACCAACGGCGAGGGATACCTGCTCACGCGCGACACCATGGCCTACTTCACCGGCCACTACATCCCGGACGCTGCGCAGTACGCCGACTGGCGCGCCTCGCCGCTGCTGCACCCGGACCTCTCGCGCCTGCCGCCGGCCCTGGTGCTCACCGCCGGCTACGACCCGCTGCGCGACGAGGGCCTGGCCTATGCGCAGCGGCTCAGCGAAGCGGGCAACCGGGCCACGCACCTGAGCTTCGAGCGGCAGATCCACGGCTTCATCCTAATGGGCAAGGTGCTCGACGAGGCCAACACCGCGGTGCGGCTGTGCGCCGCGGCGTTGCGGGATGCCCTGAGCGGAACGCCCTGACGGCCATGGCATAGTCCTGCGGCGATGCAGGAGCAACCTGCACGACGACAAGCCGAAGGCGCAGGGAGGAATCATGGTGAAGTGGGTTCGGGGCCTCGTGGCCCTGGGGATGGCGTGCGCGCTCGTCGCCTGTGGCGGTGGAGGCGGAGGCGGTGGGGGCGGCGGGGCCAACGACCCGCAGATCACCCTGTCGCCCGGCAGCCTGGCGGCGAACGTGGAATCCGGCACCTCGGCCACGCTCAGCGTGCGCGCGACCGTCGGCAATCCGGCGGCACTGTCGGGCACGCTGTACATCTACATCGTCGACAGCCGGCAGGTGCTCACCGGCACCGTCAACATCACGCCGGTGGACGAGCGCAGCGTGTCGGCGACCGTGTTCACCTCTCCCAGCCTGCCCGTCGGGACGCATACCGGCACGCTGCAGATCCAGCTGTGCAAGGACGCGCAGTGCGCCGCCCAGTACGCCGGTTCGCCGATCCCGCTGCCCTACACGATCACGGTCGCGGCCGGGCCGCTGCGCGCGCAGGCGGTGAACAGCATGGCGGCCACGGTGCACTGGGGCGCCACGCTCACCCAGGCCGTCGGCGTGACGGTCAATTCGGCCGACCTGACCTGGACGGCCAGCACCACCGCGCCGTGGCTGCAGATCAGCGGCGGCAGCGGCCGCGGGCCGGGCGCCTTCAGCGTCTCGTACCTGACGCCCACGCTCGCCGTCGGGCAGTACGCCGCGACGGTGACCGTGCGCGGCAGCGACGGGCAGACCGTCGACGTGCCGTTCTCGCTGGAGGTCATCCCGACGCAGTTCGTGCTGAACTCGGGCGTGCCGGTCTTCTCGGCGGTCAATGGCAGCCCGATCGCCCAGCGGCCGCTGTCCTTCGCGCTCGACAGCAACGTCAGCGCGCCGTGGAATGCGGTCAGCGCGCAGCCCTGGCTGCTGCTGTCGCCGGCCAGCGGCACGACGCCGGCGCTGCTGTCGATGCAGCCCGACCCCAGCCGCGGCCCGCTGGCCAGCGGCGAACACGCCGCCGACGTGACGCTGTCGTCGCCGGGCATCGCCGATCGCACGGTGACCGCGCGATTGACGCTGCTCGCGCCGACCCTCTCGGCCACGGCCGGAGGCGTCACGCTGGGCGGCGCCCGGGGGCGCGACCTGACCGGCTCGCAGGCCTTGTCGATCAGCCTGAACACCGCGGCGGTGGAGCATCCCTGGCGGCTGGGCACGCTGCCGTCGTGGCTGGCCAGCAGCACGCCGTCGGGCACGGTCAGCGCGATCGGCAGCACGCTCAGCTTCGCGCCGGGCACGCCGCCGGCCGGCGCCGGCACCTCGACCGCCACGGTGACGGTCAGCGCCACGGTCAACGGCGACACCGTCTCGCTGCCGCTGACCGCCACGCTGCACGTAGACCAGCGCCGCCTGCTGCCCTCCACCTGGGGCGTCGGCCTGGCCAGCACGCCGCTGGGCACGGTGGTCTCGCGCACGCTGCGCGTGTCGGACAACTTCGGTGGTGCACTGGGCTGGACGGCCACCTCCGACAGCGCCTGGCTCGGCGTGACCGACAGCGGCAACACCGGCGCGAGCCCCTCCCTCACGTTGACGGCCGACCCGACCAGCCTGCCGGCCGGGGCGATCAGCGTGGCGCGCGTGACGATCGCCACCGCGACGCCGGGTGTCGAGAGCGCCGTCGTGCGCGTGGCGCTGTGGAAGAGCGCCTCGGCGCCGAGCGCGATCACGACGCTGCCGCTGGACCTGCGCGAGGTGGTGGCCGACCGCATCCGGCCGCTCGTCTACACCCACGCCGGCGGCAGTTCGATCGGCATCTACAACGCCTACACCGCGGCCGCGGTGGGAACGATCGGCGGCGTCGGCGCGGCGCTGGGCAAGATGAGCGTCTCGCCCGACGGCAGCCGACTCTACGCGCTGGACACCGCCAACCGCAGCCTGGCGGTGATCGATCTCGACACGCGCGCCGTGACGGCGACCTGGACGCTCGACCAGGCGGTCGACAGCAGCACCTCGGTGCTGGCGATCCGGCCGAACGGCGTCGAGGTGGTTCTGGTGGGCCACGGCCGCGCCTACCAGGAAGGGCGCAGCCTGGGCGCCAATGCCGTGCAGGGCACGCTGACCGCATCGGACGACGGGCGCAAGGTGTATGCGCAGGATTCGGGGCTCAGCCCCGCGTCGGTGTATGCCTACGACGTCGACTACAGCGCGATGGCGGGCGGCGTGCTCAGCGTCACGCCGGCCGGCGGCGGCTGGTTCATCAACGGCGCCTCCAACGGACAGGACATCGCCGTGCGCGGCGACGGCCAGGCGCTGTACACCGCCTCGGGGGCGCCTTACCGCTGCTCGCGCGTGGATCCTCTGGACATCAGCTTCGTCGGCAGCCTGCCCGGCGGCGATGCCTATCCGAACAACGTCGAGGTCACCAGCGACGGCCGCGCCCTCTGCGGCATCTCGGGCTGGTACAGCGTGGCCGATTTCTGGGTGCACGCCAGCAACGGCACCGAACTGGCCAACTACCGCGTCTCGGGTTACGCCAAGGCGCTGAAGACCGGCCAGATGGTGGTCACGCCCGACGGCATGGTGGTGGTGGTGCTGACCGACGACCCGGTGATCGGCTTCGTGCCGATCGGCCCGGCGCCCTGAGGTCGGACGGGCGGCGCGTGACGGCTCAGGCCGCCGCGCGCCGCGCCTTCCAGGCGCCGAAGATGACGATCAGCCCGGGGATCAGGATCGCCCCCCAGATGATCTTGTCGAGGTTCTCCTTCACCCACGGGATGTTGCCGAACAGGTAGCCCGCGGTGACCACGCCGCACACCCAGATCGCCGCGCCGACCACGTTGTAGAGCGTGAAGCGGCTGCGCGTCATCGCCGCCACGCCGGCGACGAAAGGCACGAAGGTGCGCAGGAAGGGGAAGAAGCGCGCGAGGATGATGGTGATGCCGCCGTGCTTCTCGTAGAACGCATGCGCCTGGTCGAAGGCATTCTTGTTGAAGAAGCGCGTGTTCTCCCACTGGAAGACCTTGGGCCCGAAGTAGCGACCGATGCTGTAGTTGCACTGGTCGCCGAGGATGGCCGCGGCGGTCAGCAGCGCCATCGCCAGGGGGTAGTTCATCAGCCCGGCGCCGCACAGTGCGCCGACCACGAACAGCAGCGAATCGCCCGGCAGGAAGGGCATCACCACCACGCCGGTCTCGACGAAGATGATCAGGAACAGCAGCAGGTAGACCCAGGTGCCGTAGGTGGCGACGAAGTTCGACAGGTGCACGTCGACGTGCAGGATGAAATCGATCAGGAAGGCCACGATGTCCATGGCGGGCGATTATGGTCGGCGGCCTTCCTACAATGCCGCATGACCATCGAATCGCGGGATGACATCGAGGGCCTGCAGCGCGTGGGCGCCATCGTGTCGCGCGTGCTCGCGCGCATGCTCGACGCCCTGGAACCGGGCATGACCACCGCCGAGCTCGATGCGCTCGGCGAGCGCTGGCTGGCCGAGGCGGGTGCGCGGCCGGCGCCGCGCCTGGCCTACGGATTCCCGGGCGCCACCTGCATCAGCATCAACGAAGAAGCGGCCCACGGCATTCCGGGCGCGCGCGTGATCCGCCGCGGCGACCTGGTCAACGTCGACGTCTCGGCCGAGCTCGAGGGCTACTTCGCCGACACCGGCGGCACGCGCGCCGTGCCGCCGGTCTCGCCGGTGCAGCAGCGCCTGTGCCATGCCACGCACACGGCACTCGAGCACGCCATGCGCCAGGTGCGCGACGGCGCGCCGCTCAACGGCATCGGCCGCGCCATCGAGCAGACGGCGCGTGCGCACCGCTTCCGCATCATCCGCAATCTCGCCAGCCACGGCGTCGGCCGCGCACTGCACGAGGATCCCACCGAGATCGCCGGCTACCACGATCCGCACGACCGGCGCGTGCTGCGCGAGGGCATGGTGATCACCATCGAGCCCTTTCTCTCGACCAAGAGCACGCACGTCGAGGAAGCCGCCGACGGCTGGACGCTGGTGGGCGCGCCGGGCAACCTCAGCGCGCAGTACGAGCACACGATGATCGTCACGCGCGGCGCGCCGATCGTCGTCACCCGGCACTGAGACCATGAGCGCCGTGCTCGACGCGCCGGCCCGGCGCCCGATCCGCGAGCTGCCCGACGAGCTGGTCAGCCAGATCGCCGCGGGCGAGGTGGTCGAGCGGCCGGCCTCTGTCGTGCGCGAACTGGTCGACAACGCGCTCGATGCCGGCGCGACCGAGATCACCGTGCGCCTGACGGCCGGCGGCATCCGCGCCATCCTCGTCGAGGACGACGGGCTGGGCATCCCGGCGGCCGAGCTGCCGCTGGCGCTGCGCCGCCACGCCACCAGCAAGATCGCCTCGCTGGCCGAGCTGGAGAACGTGGCCACGATGGGCTTTCGCGGCGAGGCGCTGGCCGCCATCGCCTCGGTGGCCGAGCTCAGCATCGCCAGCCGCACGGCGGAGGCGCCGCACGCGCAGCGCCTGGAGGCGCGCTCCGGCGAACTCGCCCCGGCGGCGCGCGCGCGCGGCACCAGCGTCGAGGTGCGCGAGCTGTTCTTCGCCACGCCGGCGCGGCGCAAGTTCCTCAAGACCGAGGCCACCGAGCTGGCGCACTGCATCGAGGCGGTGCGGCGCCATGCGCTGACGCGGCCCGACGTCTCCTTCACCGTCTGGCACGAAGGCAAGCTGGTGCAGCAATGGCGCCGCGCCAGCGCCGAGCAGCGCGTGCGCGACGTGCTCGATGACGAATTCGTCGCCGCCAGCCGCGAGGTCACGCTCGAGACCGGCGTGCTGCGCATCCGCGGCCGCGCCGGCCTGCCCGAGGCGGCGCGCTCGCGGGCCGACCAGCAGTACGTCTACGTCAACGGCCGCTACGTGCGCGACCGGCTGATCGCCCACGGCGTGCGCTCGGCCTACGAGGACGTGCTGCACGGCGCGAAGCAGCCGAGCTACGTGCTGTTCATCGAGATCGCGCCGGCCCTGGTCGACGTCAACGTGCACCCCACCAAGATCGAGGTGCGGTTCCGCGATGCACGCGAGGTGCACCAGATGGTGCGGCGCGCGGTCGATGCGGCGCTGGCCATCTCGCGGGCCGGCGAGGCGGCGGCCCCCGGCACGCCTGCGACGGAGAACACACCGGCCGCCATGCAGCCGCCTTCGGCGCCGTCCCGCTTCTGGCCCGCCGCCCCGGCGCAACAGGCCTCGCTCGGCCTGCAGCAGGCCGCCGTTCTGTTCGCGCAGGAGGCGCCGCCGGCCTGGACCGCCGCGGCCGCGCCGGTGGCGCCGGCCCTGCCCGAAGGCGACTGGCCGCTGGGCCGCGCCGTGGCGCAGCTGGCCGGTGTCTACATCCTGGCTGAGAACCGCCAGGGCCTGGTGGTCGTCGACATGCACGCCGCGCACGAGCGCATCGTCTACGAGCGGCTCAAGGCCAGCCTCGCCGGGGCGGCCATCGAGTCGCAGCCGCTGCTCATCCCGGCCACCTTCGCCGCCACGCCGCAGGAAGTGGCCACGGCCGAGCAGCGCGCCGACACGCTGCAGCGCCTGGGCCTCGACGTCTCGCCGCTGTCGCCCACCGTGCTGGCGGTGCGCGCGCGGCCGGCGGCGCTGGCCGGTGGCGACGTGGTCGAGCTCGCGCGCAGCGTGCTCGCGGAGCTGGCGCAGTACGACGCCAGCAACGTGATCGAGCGCGCGCAGCATCAGATCCTCGCCACCATGGCCTGCCATGGCGCGGTGCGCGCCAACCGCCAGCTCACGCTCGACGAGATGAATGCCCTGCTGCGCGACATGGAACGCACCGAGCGCGCCGACCAGTGCAACCATGGCCGCCCCACCTGGCGCCAGCTGACGATGAAGGACCTGGACGCGCTGTTCTGGCGCGGCCGCTGAACTTTTCGCGC
>VFQN01005454.1_pt1 | contig 15552 bp, 14 predicted proteins | sample 3512371 | NCBI WGS metagenome assembly VFQN01 (sample SAMN10412370, study PRJNA504923) | tailings metagenome | isolation source: Replicate 2 from Balatoc abandoned mine | place: Philippines: Itogon, Benguet | collected 2017-08-28
GTTTCTCCCCGCCGTCATTGAACCGTCTGGGCGGGGCCGCTACAAGCACCGCCACACAAGGATTCGGTCACAATGGCATCCTACCAGTACATCTACGTGATGAAGGGTCTGAACAAGACCTTTCCCGGCGGCAAGCAGGTCCTGAAGGACATCTGGCTGTCGTTCCTGCCCGGCGCGAAGATCGGCGTGCTCGGCCTCAACGGCTCGGGCAAGTCGACCCTGCTCAAGATCATGGCCGGCCGCGACGACAATTACACCGGCGAGGCCTGGGCGGCCGAGGGGGTGAAGGTGGGCCTGCTGGAGCAGGAGCCTGGCCTCGACCCCAGCAAGGACGTGCTCGGCAACGTCATGGATGGCGCCGGCGACATGGCCAAAGCTCTGGCGCGGTTCGAGGAGGTGTCCAACGCCTTCTCCGACCCTGACGCCGACATGGACAAGCTGATCGCCGAGCAGGCCGAGTTGCAGGAGAAGATCGACGCCGGCAACGGCTGGGACCTCGGCCGCACCGTCGAGATCGCCATGGACGCGCTGCGCTGCCCGCCGTCGGACGCCGCCGTCGACAAGCTGTCGGGCGGCGAGCGCCGCCGCGTCGCCCTCTGCCGCCTGCTGCTCTCCAAGCCCGACATGCTGCTGCTCGACGAGCCGACCAACCATCTCGACGCCGAGTCGGTGGCCTGGCTGGAGCGCCATCTCGCGGAGTTCCCCGGCACCGTCGTGGCCGTCACCCACGATCGCTACTTCCTCGACAACGTCGCCGGCTGGATTCTCGAACTCGACCGCGGCGCCGGCATCCCCTGGGAAGGCAACTACTCGTCCTGGCTGAAGCAGAAGGACAAGCGCCTCGAGCTGGAAGAGAAGACCGCCGACGCCCGCCGCCGCACCATGCAGCGCGAGCTGGAATGGATGGGCACCAGCCCGTCGGCCCGCCGCTCCAAGAGCAAGGCGCGAATCGCGGCCTACGAGCGCATGGTGGAAGAGGACAGCCAGCAGACGCTCGACCGGGCACAGATCGTCATCCCGGCCGGCCCGCGCCTCGGCGACCATGTCATCCGCGCCGAGGGCATCTCCAAGGGCTTCGGCGACCGGCTGCTGATCGACAATCTGTCGTTCAACCTGCCGCCGGGCGGCATCGTCGGCGTCATCGGCCCCAACGGCGCCGGCAAGACGACGCTGTTCAAGATGATCACCGGCCAGGACAAGCCCGACAGCGGCACCTTCTCGGTCGGCCCGACGGTGAAGCTGGGCTATGTCGACCAGAGCCGCGAGACGCTCGATCCCAACAAGACGGTGTGGGAGGAACTCTCGGGCGGCCTCGACATCATCAAGCTGGGCAACCGCGAGATTTCCAGCCGCGCCTATTGCGGCTCGTTCAACTTCAAGGGCGCGGACCAGCAGAAGAAGGTGGGCCAGCTCTCGGGCGGCGAACGCAACCGCGTCAACCTCGCCAAGATGCTGAAGTCAGGCGCCAACGTGCTGCTGCTCGACGAACCGACCAACGATCTCGACGTCGATACCCTGCGCGCGCTCGAAGAGGCGCTGGTCGACTATGCCGGCTGCGCCGTCATCATCTCCCATGATCGCTGGTTCCTGGATCGTATCGCCACCCACATGCTGGCCTTCGAAGGCGACAGCCATGTCGAGTGGTTCGAGGGCAACTACCAGGACTACGAGGCCGACAAGCACCGCCGGCTCGGCACCGACGCCGACCAGCCGCACCGCATCAAGTACAAGCCGCTGGTCCGCAGCTAGGGACCGGCGGAAGCGGCGATGGCAGCGGCATGAACCCAATCGACGAGGTCCAGTGGGGCCACGACTGGGCCTGGGGCGTGCCGCTGATCGCCCTCACCTGCGTCATCCATATCCTGTGCCTGGCGGTGTTCACCGCCCGGGTCGACCGCCTGCTCGACACGATGCGCGACCGCGGCCGCCACTTCACCCTCATCTTCTCGCTGGTGATGGCGATGGCCGTCACCCTGGTGACGGTGCTGCACATCCTCGAAGGCGGCATCTGGGCGATGGCCTTCCGCTATCTCGGCGCCATCCCCGACAACCGCTCCGCCATGCTCTACTCGCTGGGCGCGCTGACCACCTACGGCGACACCACCATCCACCTCGCCCACCAGTGGAAGATGCTGGGCGCGCTGGAAGCCGTGAACGGCATGCTGCTGTTCGGCCTGACGACGGCCTTCCTCTTCGCGATGATCCAGCGGGTGCTGCCACCGGCGAACCGGTGATGACGGGCCTTTAAGCAGCCTCTCTCCGGCAGAGACACGACGCGCGCACCGGAAACTCGGTCCGCGCGGAAGCCAGATCCAGCCGCGCCTTGATCAGCGGCGCTTCGACCGTCTCGCCGCGCCGCGTGAGGCATTCGTGGAGACCGTGCAGGCTCCAGACGTTTTCGGGGTGCCAGCAGGCGCGGTTGGTCTTGCCGTCGAAGCCCAGGTCGGCGCGATAGACCGCTTCGGCCTCGGCGAGATGGCCCTGCTCCAGCAGCAGCGCGCCGAGCGCATGGCGGGTCGGCTGCATCCAGCCCCAGGGCTCGTCGTAAGGCAGCGAATCGTCGAGTTCGACGGCGCGGCGCAGATGGGCGAAGGCGAGATCGAAGTTGCCGCGGCGATATTCCAGTTCGCCGGTCAGCATCTCCTCGGCGATGGCCAGCAGGTCGACCATGGTGTTGTTGTGCAGGCGCCGGCTCTCGGGCACACGCGCCTTGGCGGCGCGGAAGGCGGCACGCGCCTGCTCGGCCTGCTCGATCTCACCCAGCACCGAATGCGCCACGCCCTTGGCGTAGAGCGTCATCGCGGTGGTCGAGCAGTAGAGGTCGGGATCCTTCGGCAGCTCCTGCGCGATGATCTCGCGCCACTTGCCGAAGCGCACCAGCACGTGCTGCTTCATCGACAGATAGCCTTCAACGAAGTCGGCCATTGGCGGCGACTGAATGCGCAGCAGCTCTTCCGGCGTTGTGTCGATCAGCTCCTGCGCCGCGGTGATGGCCGGCGTGTACTGGCCGAGGAACATCGCGCCGTAGACGATGAAGTGATGGTCGTGGCTGCGGTACATCGAATAGACGTTCAGGGCGCCCTCGCGCGCCAGGTACTTGCGGTCCACGACGACGGCCTTCTGGTTGTAGACGACGACGTCGCGATAGTTGCCGCACAGCACGTCGATATGGGTCGGCATGTGCACGAGGTGGCCGGAATCGGGCACGAGGTCGCGCAGCCGGTCGCCGGCGCGCAGGGCGCGCTGCGGGAATGGCGACATCTCCATCAGGTGGACATAGAGATGCAACAGGCCGGGATGGTCCCAGCTCGCGGGGATGTCGCGGAAGGCGCTTTCCAGCACCTCGACCGCCTCCTCCGTGCCGGCGCCCGGCGTCGGCTGGCCGGTCTTGAGGTCCCACATCTGCCACGGCGTCTCGTTCATGATCGCCTCGGCGAAGACCGAGCGAAGGTCGAGATCGTGCGGATGGGCATGGAACAGCTTGCGCATCTCTACGGTGAACGCCTTGTCCCAGGTCGTCTGGTCCTCGATCGCCTCGCGCTGCGGATAGCGCGCCGGGAGCGCAGCGATCAGCGCCTGCTCGACCGGCGAGGCGTTGGGCGCGGCGGCCAGCGCGCGCTGCATGGCGTCATAGGAGGCTTCGAGGGCGCGCTTCTTCCCGGCAGGATCGTAGCGGTGCCAGGGGAGATTGTAGTTCGGCCCGGCGGCGTAGGAGATGCCCCAATGCGCCATGGCGCAGCCGGGATCGGTCTCCAGCGCCTTCTCGAAGCACTTGATCGCCTCGGCATGGTTGAAGCCGTAGAGCCAGTTCAGCCCCCGATCGAACCAGACCTGCGTCTGCGGCGACGAGGTGGTGACGGTGCGCTTGTAGGCGCCGAGATCGTAATAGTCGTCCATGGTCCATGCCCCCGTTGCGATCCGGGGACATGGTGCCGTCGCAGACGGCCCGGCGGCAAGCCCGGCCGTTCTCGTGCGGTGGAAGGCTCAGCGGCAGGGCGGCGCGCCGGTGCCTTGCGTCCGCCACTGCTTCAGGCAGTCGCTGTCGTCCTTCATCACCAGCGGCACGAACAGCAGCGACTGCTGCCCGGCGACGAGCTGCTGCTGGTTGATCCAGGTGCCCGGCGCCGGCACGCGCGTACGGTATCGCACGACGCTCTCGCCGGCGGCCGCCGTCACGGTCGGCGTGTCGACGACCGGTTCCGGTCCGTAGATGCCGGCGGCCGTGGCGTTGCCGACGCGGCGGCCGCCGCTCACCAGCCAGAGCTGGTTCTGCTTGGCCGAGGCATAGGGGAAGAAATCCGCGCGGCCGGTCGGCGGGTCGTTGACCGCGAACAGCTTGGCATCGATCTGCACCTTGAGCGGCTCGGGCCGTCCCGCCGGCGCGGCCAGGATGTCGGTTCGCAGGGCGCCGTAGAGGCCGCCCAGTTCCGGCACGCGCAGTTCCTCGGCCGTCGCGAGGCCGATGCGGCCGAGCGGCGTGTCGATCACGACCGGTTCATCGCCGGCGCTGGCCCACGAAGCGGTCTCGGAAGAGAGATGCGTGGCGCGATAGCGGCCCAGCACCGTTCCGGCGGGGCCGGCCAGCACGACGGTGTGATAGACCTTGTCGCCGTCGCGCTCGGGATAGGAGCCGACGACGAAGCCGCTGCCGGCCTTGGCCGAAGCCGCGAGCGCCTGCTCGAAGGCGCCCTCTCGCGCTTCGGCCTTCGCCTTGATGTCGGCCGCCGACAGACCGGACGGCAGGGCGGAGAGTTCGGGCAGGACCAGCAGCTCGCCCGCTTCGGGCCGTGCCGAGGCGAGCAGCGACGGACCGTCCGGCCATTGCGCCGCCGACAGCGCGACGGCGCGCACCGACGTCGTGGCGTTGCCGTCGGTCGGGCTGCGATGCAGCGCCAGCAGCGGCACGTAGAGGTCGGGACGGCGGCGTGCCAGGCGCGCGCTGCGCTCGGCATCGGCTTCGGCCGGCACGATGGTGGTCGAAAAGATGCCGGCGAGGCCGGGCGGCAGGGTCTCGGGCGGCACCACCGGCGCCTGCACCAGCTTCTCGCCCTTTGGCGACCAGATGCTCGAACCGCCATTGTAGTAGAGCTTGCCGCCGGTGACGGGGTTGGTCTCGATCCCGCTGCGGGTGGCGCCGACCACCCACACGCCGTTCTGCGCGCTGAGATACTGGACGTTGGACACGGTCGAGTGATTGCCCGTCGCCTCTGCGGGCGGCGTGCCCGGCATCACGCGATCCGACACCGAATGCCAGGCGATGATCTGCGCACCGCGCAGCGCCGCCAGGCGACCGTATTGCCAATAGGTGTCGTCGTAGCAGATCAGCAGCGCGATGCGGCCGATCGGCGTCTCGAACACCTCGACTCCGGTCGTGCCGGGCGCGAAGACCTTCTGGTCCTGCGGGTTCAGCCCGTTCTTGCGATACTTGCCGATGATGCCGTTCGGCCCCAGCAGCACCGCGGTGTTGTAGGCAAGACCGGTCGCGGCATCGCGCTCGGCGATGCCCACGCTCATGTAGAGTCCGGAGCGCTGGAGCACCGGCAGCAGCGCCGCCGTCGTCTTGCCGGGGATCGTGTCGAGGAACGGCGCGAGCTGCTTCGGACCGCTGAAGAGATAGCCGCTGACCGCCGTCTCGGGGAACACCGCGTAGTTGACGTCCTGCCGGGCCACCTGCTCGGCTGCCTGGACGAGGCGCGCGACATTGCCGTCGAGATCGCCCCAGGCCGGCACGAAATCCACCGCCGCCACCTTGATCGGCTTCTGCCCGACCGGGGCCTGCGCCGACGCTCCAGCCGCAAGCGACAGCCAGCCGCCAAAGGCCGCCACGATGGCCAGTCCGCACGATTTCCAATTCATGTACGCTTCCCCCTGAAGTTCTTCGCAACATATTGCACCAGTGGCGCAGCCTCCAGTGGCGCCGTGGGTTGATCGGACATGAGCAGCAAGAAGCGGATCGTGATCTGCGGCGGCGGCGCCATCGGTGCGGCGATCGCCTGGTTCCTCAGCCGGCGTGGCGCGCGGCCGGTCGTGGTCGAGCGGCATGAAGTCGGGGGCGCAGCCTCCGGCAAGTCGGGCGGCTTCCTGGCGCTCGACTGGTGCCGCGGAACGGCGATCGACCGCCTGGCGCGGCGCAGCTTCGCCCTGCATGCCGACCTCGCCGACGAACTCGGCAATCCGTGGGGCTACAGAAGGCTCACGACATTTGCCGGCCATGCCGCCGAGGGCAGGCGCGCGCAGCGTGCCCCAGGGCGGCCGTGGCTCTCATCCGACGTGACCCTGACAGGCCAGATCGGTTCGCCGCAGACGACGGCGCTGGTGGAGCCGCGGGCCTTCACGACCGGGTTGATGCGCGCCGCGCAGTCAAACGGTGCGGAGCTGCGTCACGGGGCCGTGACGGGATTGGCGAGGACCGCGTCCGGCGCCATCGGCGGCGTGACGTTCGAAAATGGCGACACCGTCGAGGGCGACGGCGTGGTCATCGCCATGGGGCCGTGGTCCATCCTTGCCTCGCGCTGGCTGCCGCTGCCCGCCGTGTACGGCTTCAAGGGCCACAGTCTCGTCTTCCGCACCGGCGATGCAGTGCCGGCCGAAGCGCTGTTCCTCGAATACGAGGAGGCGAGCGGCGAGACGCTGACACCCGAGATCTTCGCGCGCGCCGACGGCACGGTCTGGGCCTGCGCCGTCTCGAGCACCGCATCGCTGCCGGTCGATCCCGCCGACGTCGCGGGGGACCCGGGCGCGCATGAACGGCTCGAGGCGCTGTGCCGCTCCGTGTCCCCTGCCCTCGCCTCGGCGCCCATCGTCGCCCGCCAGGCCTGCTTCCGTCCCGTGACCCAGGACGGTTTGCCGCTGATCGGCGCCGTGCCGGGTATTGCCAATGCCTGGGTCGCCACAGGGCACAGCGTCTGGGGCATGCTCAATGCCCCCGCGACCGGCGAGGCGATGGCGGAGCTGATCCTCGACGGCGCGACGAGCCATGTCCCGCTGAGGCACTTCGATCCGCGCCGCCTCGATGCATTTGCGGGGCTGCGCTAACCGTCGGGCCTGTTCGTCCACCGCGGCGGCAGGAGCCTCGTGTTGAGGACGAAGGGCGCGCTGTTGTCGCTGAGCCGGATCGCGCCGATGAACGGCAAATCGTAGGAGGCGTGGAAATAGATTTGCGAGCGCTGCACCACGCCATAATCCTCGTTCATCGGCGGCAGGCCGAACAGCGCACGGAAGGGACACTTGAAGGTCGCCTGCTCGCCCGGCTTCAGCTCGCCGGCCGAGTCCGCCGGAAAGCGCACGTCGGTCGCCTCGATCAGGGTCGGCTCGCGGCCCGAGGCACGCACGTGATCGAGCACGCAGGCGAACTTCAGGCCCTTCATCGCAAACCACGGACTGAGGTTTTCCGCCGTGAAGGTCGCGTCGAAGGGCGAGCCCGCCTTCTGCTCCTCCGACGCATAGCCCGGCACCGGCCGGATCGCCCAGGCGCCGATTCCCGCACCCACGATCACCACCAGCACGGCCAGGAAGACGATCAGGCTCTGCAGCGATTGCGCACCGCTGTGCGCCATCATGCGCAGTTCCTGCTGCAGCGTCGTGGTCGGCGGCGGCAGGGGCCTCGGCCCGGAGGCCCGCGGCGCCTGCTTGCGCGCCCTTGGCTTCGTACCCGACGCGGGGGGCCTGGCGCCGGACGAAGGCGGCTTCGCGCCTGAAGAAGCGCTCTTCCGGGACTTGCTCGGGGACTTCTTCTTCTGCGCCATCACCTGAGTACGTAGCGCGTCCGGCCCGCGGCATCCATTCCGCCGCTGGTCGCAGGCGGTCAGGAGAAGGCGGTCTCCAGGGCGCGCCGCGTCGCCTTCGCCCCGTCGCGCGCGACCTCGACGGCAGGCCGCGCCCAATGCGCGGGATTGGGCGCTTCATAGCTCACCCAGCCCTCATAGCCCTTCTCCGCGAGGAGCTGGAACAGCTCGTTCCACCGCACCACGCCCCTGCCCGGCGGCAGGCGGTCGACCGGCGGCACGGCATTGGGCGGCGCATCGGGCACGTCGCTGTACTGCACGTAGAAGATCTCCGCGGCCGGCACGTCCGCGAAGCCGCGGCCAGACCAGCCACCGCGCTGCAGGTGATAGGCGTCGAGCAGCAGCCCCACATGCTTCTGGCCGGCTTTCGCGATCAGTTCGCGCAGCATCTCGAGACGGCTAACGATCGGATGCTGGAACTGGTATTCGAGGGCCAGCCTCAGCCCATGGCGCGCCACGATCTCGCCGGCCCGGCGGATGTTGGTAACACCATCCTGCAGCGACGCCGAACCGGGCCCGATGCCGCTCATCACGGTCGCGCAGTCCAGCATCACCGCGCGCTCGCAGGCCTCCTCCAGCGAGGCGAACAGACGTTCGCGATCCTCTTTCGCAGCAAAGACCCAACCGTACTCGCAGCCGACCGCGCTGACGGGCAGTCCGTTCGTCCGCACGCAGCCCAGAAGTCCGGTGTTCGACAGCCCGCTCTTGCGCGCCCTCTCGAAATCGACGCGGCGCAACTCGACCGCGTCGAAGCCGCCGGCCTTCGCAGCGGCAAGCGCTTCTTCGAACGGTGTGGTGTCGACGGTCCACATATGAAGCGCGAGACCGCGGAACCGGTGATGCATGATCGAATCCCCCCGGTCGATTATGGACCGTCCGGTGGAACGCTCAAGGCATCGACCGTGATCGCTAGATGCGGTGATCCATGTCGAGGGCCGGCTCCGGCACGTCGACGCAGCCGATGATGCGGGCAGGCACTCCGGCGGCGGTACAGCCGGCGGGGACCGGGTCGAGCACCACGCTGCCGGCCGCGATCTTGGCGCAGGCACCGATTTCGATGTTGCCCAGAACCTTGGCGCCGGCGCCCAGCAGCACGCCGCGGCGCACCTTGGGATGGCGGTCGCCGCGTTCCTTGCCGGTGCCGCCCAAGGTGACGCCATGCAGCATCGAGACGCCATCCTCGACGACGGCGGTCTCACCGATCACGACTCCGGTCCCGTGGTCGATGAAGATGCTCTTGCCGATCACCGCCCCGGGATGGATGTCTAGACCGAACAAGGCGCTCGACCGGCTCTGCAGGAAGTGGGCGAGCGTGCGGCGGCCCTGCGTCCACAGCCAGTGCGAGGCGCGGTAGGTCTGCAGGGCATGATAGCCCTTGAACCACAGCAGCGGGTCGAGATGGGAGGTGCAGGCCGGGTCGCGGTCGGCAACCGCCACGATGTCGGCGCGCGCGGCGAGGCCGATGCCGGGGTCGGCCGCGAGGGCCTCGTCGAAGGTCTGACGGATCAGCGCGGCGGGCACCTCGGTGGTGCCGACGAGTCGCGCGAGGTGATAGCTGAGCGCACTCTCGAAACGCGGCTGGCTCAGGATCGTCGCATGGAGCGTTCCGGCCAGCACCGGTTCGGCGGCGGCCGCCGAATGCGCCGCTTCGCGAATCCTGTCCCAGACAGGATCGACCGACCTCAGAAGGTCGGACGGGTTCTTGGCAAACGCGCTATCCATGGCGCTCTCCTCCGCTCCGCTCTCGTCCCCTGCGACGCTCGCGAAAGCGATCGACGCGCCTCCCTAGGGAAAAGACTACGCCGACCGGCCTGCAGGTGCAATTCGCCGCTTCAGCGCGCGGCCCGGGCTTCCAGCTCGCTGACCAGCGGCTCGACCTTGCCGCCGTGATTCTGGATGTAGGAATTGAAATCCGAACGTCTAGTCATGACCATGCTGACACCCTCGACCTTCACGTCGGTGATGCGGTCGCCGCGGACCTCCCATTCGAGCTTGATCGGCTGGCCGGTCGTCTGGTTCAGGCGGCTGTCGACGATCGTCGCGCCGTTGCCGCGCGGCGTCACCTTGCCGATCGTCAGGGTTTGGCCGCCATACTGGCCGAAGCGCTCGCTATAGGCCTTGGCCTCCGCGGTAGCGACCGCCTTGAGGAAGCGCGCCCGCTCCTGCTCGGTCGCCTTGTTCCAATGCGTGCCCAGCGCAGCGCGTGCCATGGCCGGCATGTCGAAGCTGGTCTGGAGGACACCCAGGATCGCGGCCTGCCGGTCGGCTCCGGTCTTGGTCTTCACGATCTCGATGACCTGCTGGGCAGTGCTTTGCACGAGCTGTGCGGGATCGGCCGCCACAGCCGGCCGGACGACGGAGACGCCGGCGAACATCGCGGCAGCCGCGACAAGACGAAACACGACACGACGAGAGGCGAGGTTCGGCACCGTGCACTCCTATGACGAGATTTGGGGGAAGCGTTCTAGCGTGGACGCCCGGTCAACGCACCCTCCGCCGGGCGCGTTGCCCTAGCGGACCAGTGCCAGGTTGTCGCGACGCTCCAGTTCGCTGCGCGCATTGGTCTTCTCGCGCTTCTCGCGAATCTGGTCCGCCCTGTTCTGGGTGTAGGCCGAACGCAGCGCGGCGTAGTAGTCGACGCTGTTCTTCTCGAGATCGTCGAGCGCGAAGATGGTGCGGGAACGGTAGTCGACGGCATTCATGCCGTAGCGCCCGATCTGCCAGACGTCCCAGTCGACCGCGAGATTGAAAGTCAGGATCCGGAACGGATCGACCAGATAGTCCATCATCAGGCCGGTGCCGTCGCGCGCATTGGACGGACCATAGGCCGGGAGCATGAGATAGAAACCGCCATTCTCCGGCTCGACCCCGGCCCACAGGCCGATCGTCTTGCCGAAATCCTCCTTGGTGCGCTCCAGGCCGAAGCTCGACGCCACGTCGAAGATGCCGGCCACGCCGATGGTCGAATTCAGCAGGAAGCGCGCCATGGTCGTCGCGGCGCGATTCGGATCGCCCTGGAAGACCTCGTTGATGGCCGTAACCGGCTCGCCGAGATTGTCCAGGACGTTGCGCACGCCGGTCTGCGCCCGCTCGGGCACGAGGTCGCGGTACATGACCGCCAGCGGACGCAGCGCCATGACGTCGACGGCGCGGTTGATCGAGAAGATGAAGCGGTTGGGGGTTTCCAGCGGATCCCACACTTCAGCGGCGCCGGTATCGCCGGACGCACAGCCTCCGACGACCGTTCCGGCAAGGGCGACCGCGACCATCGAGCGGCGAATGCTGGCAGCAAAGGCTCTCGTCACACCGATCATCGACGCTGACCCCGGATCATCCGCTGGCCCGGGACGCCGGGCCAAAAAGCGTGACACGACGTTCATTCGCCGCATCGCTGGGAGTGTTGCATACCGGGGCCGTGATCTTAAAGCAATTCCGGGGCCGCCATCCCCGGCGGTCCGTATCCTTTGTTTCCGTGCCTGTGCCGCCACGAACTGGCAAACAAGGTCTTGTATACATAAAGATATGCTTATATCATTCTCTGCATGGAACATCTCCTCACCCTGCTGCGGGCTGCTGCCGAAGACACCAGGCTTCGCATCCTGGCCCTGGCCGCCCGCGAGGACCTGACCGTCAGCGACTACGTGAACGTGCTGGGGCAGAGTCAGCCGCGCGTCTCCCGGCACCTGAAACTGCTGGTCGAAGCGGGTCTGCTGGAGCGTTTCCGCGAAGCCCAGTTCACCCGCTTCCGGCTGACCAGCGGCGGCGAGGATGCCGCCCTGGTGCGTGAATTCGTGCGCCGGCTGGACCCCAAGCATCCGCGGATTGCAACCGACCGTGCCCGGCTGGATGCCGTCCAGCAGCGCCGTCAGACCGCCGCCGCGCGCTTCTTCCGCGATAATGCCCAGCGTTGGGACGAACTGCGCGCCCTGCACGTCGCCGATCGCGAGATCGAGCGGGCGCTCAGCCATCACCTGCCCCTCGGTGCCCGCCGTCTGCTCGATGTCGGCACGGGCACCGGCCGCCTGCTCGAGGTGTTGGCACCCAAGGTCGAGCAGGCGATCGGCGTCGACCAGAGCCGGGAAATGCTGGCACTGGCGCGCGCCAATCTCGCCCGCGCCGGCATCGACAACGCCGATATCCGCCAGGGCGACATGTACGCCCTGCCCTTCGAGTCCGACAGTTTCGACGTCGTCACGATCCACCACGTCCTGCACTACGCCGACGATCCCGCCGCGGCATTGGCCGAGGCCGCGCGCGTCGTGAAGCCCGGCGGTTCGGTCCTTGTCGTCGACTTCTCTCCGCACGACCTGGTCGAACTGAAGCGCGAGCACGCGCATGTGCATCTGGGCTTCGCCGACAACCAGGTCCAGGGCTGGCTGCGCAGCGCCGGCCTCACGCCGCTCGAACCGATCCACTTTCCCGGCCGCCGCCTGATGACGGGCATCTGGCGCGGCGAGCGCGAGCTGCCGGCCCGCGTCACCCCGCGGCCTGCCGCCGTTTCCGCCCATGGAGAATCACGATGAGCCCCGATACCGGTCCGATCGGCAGTCCCCTCAGCTCCTCGGGGAGCGCGACCGAATTTCCCGCCCGGGCGCCGCAGCGGCTGGCCGTGTCCTTCGAGTTCTCGCCTCCCAGGACCGACGCCGCCGAGCAGACGCTTTGGGAGACCGTGAAGCGCCTGACGCCGCTCCATCCTTCCTTCTTCTCGGTCACCTACGGGGCCGGCGGATCGACGCGCCAGCGCACCCATGACACGGTGGCGCGGCTCAAGAGCGAAACCGGCATCGATGCCGCCGCCCACCTCACCTGTGTCGCCGCGACCCAGGGCGAGATCGACGACATCGCGCGCGCCTACTGGGATGCCGGCATCCGCCACATCGTGGCGCTGCGCGGCGACCCGCCGGGCGGCATGGGTGGCCAGTACACGCCTCATCCGGGCGGCTACGCCAACGCCGCCGCGCTGGTCACCGGCCTGAAGAAGATCGGCAATTTCCAGATCAGCGTCGCGGGCTATCCCGAGAAGCATCCCGCCTCGGCCGACGAGAAGGCCGACCTCGAGAACCTGAAGGCCAAGGTCGATGCCGGCGCCGACCGCTGCATCACCCAGTTCTTCTTCGAGGCCGACGATTTCCTGCGCTTCCGCGACCGCGCGGCGGCGGCGGGCATCAACGTTCCGATCGTGCCGGGCATCATGCCGGTGTCGAACTTCCAGGCCGTGAACCGCATTGCCGGCCTCTGCGGTTCCAAGGTACCGCCGTGGTTCTGCAACATGTTCGACGGGCTCGACGACGATCTCGAGACGCGCCGCATGATCGCCGCCACCGTGGCCGGCGACCTCTGCCGCCGCCTGCGCGACGAAGGCGTCGAGCAGTTCCATTTCTACACGTTGAACCGGGCCGATCTCACCTTTGCGATCTGCCACCTGCTTGGAGTGCGCCCGAAATGAATCGCGAGGAAAAAGCCGAGCAGTTGCGCGCCATCGGCGCCGAGCGCATCCTGATCAAGGATGGGCCCTACGGCTCGATGATCCAGAGCTACAAGCTCGACGAGGAAGGCTTCCGCGGCGGCCGCTCCTTCAACCACGACCAGAAGGGCAACAACGACCTCCTGAACCTGACGCGTCCCGACGTGGTGGGCGAGATCTGCAACGCCTATCTCGATGCCGGCGCCGACATCGTGGCGACCAACACCTTCAACTCGAACGCCATCAGCCTCTCCGACTACGGCATCACCGGCATGGCGCGCGAGATCAACATCGCCGCGGCGAAGCTCACGCGCGCCTGCGCCGACGCCGCCACCGCGCGCGATCCGGCCAAGCCGCGCTTCGTCGCGGGCGCGCTGGGGCCGACCAACAAGACGCTCTCGGTGTCGCCCAACGTCAACGATCCCGGCTACCGCGCCGTCACCTTCGACGAGGTGAAGGACATGTACCGCGAGCAGATCGACGGTCTGCTCGACGGCGGTGTCGACTTCATCCTGGTCGAAACGGTGTTCGACACGCTGAACGCCAAGGCGGCCCTGGTCGCCGTCGACGAGGCGGGCGAGGCGCGCGGCGAGATCATTCCCGTGATGGTGTCGATGACGCTCACCGACCTCGCCGGCCGCAACCTCTCCGGCCAGACGGTCGAGGCCTTCTGGCACTCGGTGCGGCATGCCAAGCCGATCACCATGGGCCTGAACTGCAGCTTCGGCGCCACCGAACTGCATCCCTACGTGCAGGCACTGAACCCGCAGGTCGACAGCATGCTCTGCATCTATCCCAATGCCGGCCTCCCGAACGAGCTCGGCGCCTATGACGAGCCGCCGGAAATGACCGGCAAGCTGGTCAGGGGCTGGGCGGAGAACGGCTGGATCAACGTGGTCGGCGGCTGCTGCGGCACGACGCCCGCCCACATCAAGGCGATCGCCGAGGCGGTCAAGGGCATCAAGCCGCGCACCTGGCACGTCCTGCCGCCGGCGTTGCGCCTCAGCGGCATGGAAGCAGCGAGTTTCTTCTGATGAGTACTGAATTGCACATGAGCGAGACCAAGCCCGAGACCCGCGCCACCTTCATCAACATCGGCGAGCGCACCAACGTCACCGGCTCGGCCCGCTTCAAGAAGCTGATCCTCGAGGGCGACTATGCCGCCGCCATCGAGGTCGCGCGCCAGCAGGTCGAGAGCGGCGCGCAGATCATCGACGTCAACATGGACGAAGGCCTGCTCGACGCCGAGCTGGCGATGGACACCTATCTCAAGCTGATCGCGTCCGAGCCCGACATCGCCCGTGTGCCGATCATGATCGACAGCTCCAAGTGGAGCGTGATCGAGGCCGGCCTCAAGTGCGTCGCCGGCAAGCCGATCGTGAACTCGATCTCGATGAAGGAAGGCATCGAGCCCTTCATCGCACAGGCCCGCAAGGTCCGCCGTTACGGCGCCGCCGTGGTGGTGATGGCCTTCGACGAGAAGGGCCAGGCCGACACCAGGGAGCGCAAGGTCGAGATCTGCTCGCGCGCCTACGACATCCTGGTGAACCAGGTGGGCTTCCCGGCCGAGGACATCATCTTCGACCCGAACATCTTCGCCGTGGCGACCGGCATCGAGGAGCACAACAATTACGGCGTCGACTTCATCGAGGCGACGCGCGAGATCAAGAAGCGCTGCCCCGGCGCCAAGATCTCCGGCGGCGTGTCGAACCTCTCCTTCGCCTTCCGCGGCAACGAGCCGGTGCGCAAGGCGATGCACTCGGTGTTCCTCTACCACGCCATCCAGGCGGGCATGGACATGGGCATCGTCAATGCCGGCCAGCTCGAGGTCTACGACCAGATCCCGCAGGAACTGCGCGACGCCTGCGAGGACGTGATCCTCAACCGCAATCCCAACGCGACCGAGCGGCTGCTCGAGCTGGCCCCCAAGTACAAGGGCACGGGCGAGGTCGCCGAGACGCAGGACGCGGAATGGCGCAGCTGGCCGGTCGAGAAGCGGCTGGAGCATGCGCTGGTCAAGGGCATGGACCAGTTCGTGGTCGCCGACACCGAGGAAGCGCGGCTGCAGATCGCGCGACCGATCGAGGTGATCGAGGGCCCGCTGATGGCCGGCATGAACGTGGTCGGCGACCTGTTCGGCGCCGGCAAGATGTTCCTGCCGCAGGTGGTCAAGAGCGCGCGCGTCATGAAGAAGGCGGTGGCGCACCTCCTCCCCTACATCGAGGCGCAGAAGACGGAGGGCTCGCGGCCCAAGGGCAAGATCGTCATGGCGACGGTCAAGGGCGACGTCCACGACATCGGCAA
>VFQN01005455.1_pt1 | contig 15552 bp, 7 predicted proteins | sample 3512371 | NCBI WGS metagenome assembly VFQN01 (sample SAMN10412370, study PRJNA504923) | tailings metagenome | isolation source: Replicate 2 from Balatoc abandoned mine | place: Philippines: Itogon, Benguet | collected 2017-08-28
GCCCTTCGCACCAAAATCAAGTGGGATGAGCGTTATTTGGACGTAATCGGGGTGGTGAAAGACTATTATCACACAGGATTGAAAAGAGCCATTGACCCCATTATTTTTTATCCCCAAAACAATAGCACCTATTTCACCATTCGCTTAACCGCTGACCGTATGCCTGAAAAAATCGCGGCTTTGGATAAGTTGTATAAAACCTATTTCCCAGGCAATCCGTTTGACTACTCTTTTGTCGATGACAATTACAACAAACTTTATGTTTCTGAACAACAGTACAGCCGTATTTTCACAACGGCGTCGTTGTGGGCGATTTTTATCGCTTGTTTAGGTTTGTTTGGCTTGGCTACGTTCACCGTCGAATCGCGCACCAAAGAAATTGGAATTCGCAAAGTGCTAGGAGCTTCGGTGTTTGGAATCATGGCGTTATTGTCCAAAGACTTCCTCAAACTGGTTATTATTGGTATCCTGATTGCTTCGCCGATTGCGTGGTATTTGACCGAACAATGGTTGAAAGATTTTGCATCTCGCATCACTGTTTCGTGGTGGCTGTTTGCGGCGGCGGGGGCATTGGCTATTGTGATTGCATTGCTAACGGTAGGTTTTCAGGCGGTCAAGGCCGCGTTGTTGAATCCTGTGAAATCATTGAAAACAGAATAATCCATTCGGCCCGTAGAGACGTTGCATGCAACGTCTCTACATTACAACGTCTCTACATTACAACGTCCCCCCATTACAACGTCCCTACGGGATATATACCAATAATCCTATACACCCATGATACGTAATTACCTCAAAGTTGCCTGGCGCAACCTCATCAAAAACAAAATGTACAGTTTCATCAATATTGGTGGACTGGCCGTAGGTATGGCCGTAGCCATGATGATTGGGCTTTGGGTCAACGACGAATTATCGTTTGATACCTACCACGCTAATTATGACCGTATTGCCCAAGTAATGCAGCACGCTACTTTCAACGGGAAAGTTGGTACTCAAACCGCAAATCCTGCCCAAATGGCTCCTGAGATTCGGGCAAAATACGGGAGTAGTTTCAAACACGTAGTGCAAGCCTCGTGGCAAGGGTCGTATGTGTTGTCGTTGGGTGATAATCACGTCACAAAAGAAGGAATTTACTTTGAAGAAGGCGCGCCTGAGATGCTTGGCCTCAAAATGCGGTATGGCACTTACGCAGGGCTAAAAGACCCGTATTCGATTATGCTTTCCGAATCGGTTGCTCAATCACTCTTTGGCAACCAAAATCCATTAGATAAAACCCTGAAAATCAATCGTACTTACGATGTAAAAGTGACAGGGGTATATGAAGATTTGCCTTACAATACCTCATTTCGTAACCTAAAAGTGATTATGCCGTGGTCGCTTTGGCTGATTGATAACCCGTGGGTCAAACAAATGGAAGACCCTTGGGATAGCAACTTTAGTCAAACGTTTGTTCAAGTGGCAGACAACGTATCAATGGAAGCGGCTTCCAAACGCATTAAAAATGTCAAAGCCAACAACCTGAGTAAGGAAGAATTAAAGTATAAATGGGAGGCATTTCTGCACCCAATGAGCAAGTGGGCTTTGGAAAGTGAATTTAAAAACGGCGTCAATACGGGGGGAAATATCCGTTACGTTTGGATGTTTGGCATTATTGGAGTGTTTGTGTTAATACTGGCGTGTATCAACTTTATGAATCTAGCCACGGCCCGCAGCGAAAAACGCGCCAAAGAAGTGGGTATTCGTAAAGCGGTCGGTTCGGTTCGGGCACAATTGGTCAATCAGTTCTTCTCGGAGTCATACATGGTGGTGGTATTTGCCTTTGTGTTGGCTCTTGTAATTGTCACGCTGTGTCTTCCCTTTTTCAACGAAGTGGCTGATAAAAAAATAGAACTTCCGTGGGCAAACCCTGTCTTTTGGCTGGTTAGCCTATCGTTTATTTCACTTACGGGTTTATTGGCGGGCAGTTATCCTGCCTTATATTTATCTTCTTTTCAACCATTAAAAGTACTCAAAGGAACGTTTCGAGTGGGTAAATGGGCAGCCATTCCGCGCAAGGCGCTCGTGATGATTCAGTTTACGGTTTCGGTGATTTTGATCATTGGCACCATCATCGTTTACCAACAAATTCAGTATGCCAAAGACCGCCCCATCGGATATGAGCGAAAAGGCTTGATAAGCATGGGAATGGACAAAGAGATTCAAGAGCATTTTGAAGCATTCAGAGCCGAACTCAAATCGGCAGGAGCCATTGAAGAACTCACGGCGTCCAACAGTCCGCTTACGGGAGTTTGGAATACCAACGGTGGTTTTGACTGGGAAGGCAAAGACCCGAATTTGGGCGTAGATTTTCCCAATAGTCGCGTCACTAAAGAATGGGGCAAAACCGTTGGTTGGAAAATCAAACAAGGTCGCGATTTCTCGCGTGAGTTTGCCACCGATTCGGCGGCGTTTATCATCAACGAGTCTGCGGCGAAGTTTTTAGGATTTAAGGAACCCGTTGGTAAAATTTTAAAATGGAATGGCAAACCTTACACCATCATTGGTGTAGTGAGTGATATTATGGCCGAGTCGCCGTTTTACCCCGTACGCCCTTCGTTGTACCATACCCGCGACAAAGATTTGTATAATTTAACCATTAAACTTAATCCGACTCAAAGTTCGAGTAAATCCATTGCCACTCTTGAGCGCATCTGGAAAAAATACGTTCAAAACGTGCCTTTCTCGTACGAGTTTATTGACCAACAGTACGGCAATAAGTTCAAAGCCGAAGAGCGTATCGGTACTTTGTCGCTTTATTTTGCGGTGTTAGCCATTTTGATTTCGTGTTTGGGCTTGTTCGGAATGGCGAGTTTTGTGGCCGAACAGCGCACCAAAGAAATCGGCATTCGGAAGGTGTTGGGCGCAAGTGTGCCTAACCTTTGGCAGATGCTTTCGCGCGATTTTGTGGGTTTGGTATTGCTTTCTAGCCTAATTGCCAGCCCGATTGCCTACTACTACCTCAACGATTGGCTCAAAGGATACGACTACCACGTCGAAATTTCTTGGTGGGTATTTGCGGCCGCAGCGGTGGGGGCGCTGGTTATTACGTTGTTGACCGTCAGCTACCAAACCCTTCGTGCCGCCTTGACCAATCCTGTTAAATCATTGAAATCGGAATAATTATGCTACGAAACTACCTCAAAATCGCTTGGAGAAACCTCCTTAAAAACAAACTATACAGCGTCATCAATGTACTCGGATTGGCCATTGGCCTGTGTTGTTTTTTATTGATTTCGCTGTACGTCGTCGATGAGCTCAGTTATGACCGCTACCTCAAAGACGCTAACCGTATCTACCGTGTTCACTCAGACATCAAATTTGGGGGAACGGAAATGAAAATGGCACTGAGTTCCGACCCTTTTGGCCCTACGTTGAAAAAAGACTACCCCGAAGTGGAACAATACGTGCGTCTGTACGCTGAAAACAGTCGTCGATTTATCAGAAAAGGCAACGCATTTTTGGTAGAAAATAACTGCGTCAATGCCGATTCTACCTTTTTTGAAGTGTTTCCGTTTAAAATCATCGAAGGCGACGCCAAAACGGCACTCAACGCCCCTAACACAGTTGTATTAAGTCAGTCAGCGGCGGAGAAGTTTTTTGGCGCTGGCCCTGCGGTGGGAAAAATTCTTTCGACAGGGGTCAACAACCCCCAAGAGTACAAAGTGACGGCGGTATATGAAGACATGCCCCAAAACTCTCACTTTAGGACGAACGTCATTTTTTCGTTTAAAAACGTGGATTACAGCTTCGGCAACTTCCTAAGCCATAATTTCTATACCTACATCAAACTTAAAGAAGGTGCTGATTACAAACAACTTGAGGGGAAGTTTGACGGTTTGATTAACAAATACATCCTCCCCCAAGCCAAAGCTTTTGTCGATATCAAAAGCATGGATGAGTTCAAAAAAGCGGGAAATTACATTCAGTACTCGCTCATTCCGCTTTTAGATATTCACTTAAAATCGAACAAATTATACGAGTTTGGGGTCAACGGAAACATCGAGTACGTCTATATTTTTTCGATTGTAGCCGTGTTCTTGTTACTCATTGCTTGTATCAACTTTATGAACTTGAGTACGGCTCGTTCGGCCAATCGAGCCAAAGAAGTTGGGATTCGCAAAGTATTAGGCACGGAGCGCAACAGCTTGATTCGTCAGTTTATGGCCGAATCAATCCTGACGAGCTACTTGGCTTTCGGAATCGCGCTGGTGTTGACCACCATATTCCTTCCCTACTTCAATCAAATTGCGGGCAAAGAGTTTACGCCCGCTACCATGTACCAGCCTACCTACTTGCCTTTTTTACTGGCATTGCCCCTCGGCGTTGGGGTTTTGGCGGGGTATTACCCTTCCTTTTTCTTGTCGTCGTTTAAGCCAATTGAAGTACTCAAAAGCAAGTTGAATGCTAATTTTAAGCGTTCCAATTTTCGGAATGTTTTGGTGACCTTCCAGTTTGTCACCTCGTTGGTATTGGTTATTTCTACCTTTATTATTTACCGTCAACTCAACTATATACAGCACAAAAACCTCGGTTTTTCAAAAGACCAAGTGCTTGTGGTGACAGGAACATCATCATTAGGTGAAAACAACCGCGTCTTTAAGGAAGAAGTCAAAACAATGGCGGGAGTAAAAGCAGGCGCGTTTGCGGGATATTTGCCCGTTGCCAATTCGTCTCGTAGTGATAATTCGTACTCCAAAACACCCATTATCGACGTAAAAAATGGATTTAATATGCAAAACTGGACCATTGACGAGGAGTATATTCCTACCTTGGGAATGGAACTTATCAAAGGTCGAAACTTCTCCAAAGAATTTGGAGCGGATTCTAGTTCGGTCATTATCAATGAAGAAACCGCCAAACTACTAGGTTTCGACGACCCTATTGGAAAGAACATTTATACCAGCGAAGGCGATGCCTCCAACCCTATCACATTGACGATTATTGGGGTAGTCAAAAACTTCCACTATTCGTCAATGCGTCAAAATGTAGGGGCATTGTGCTTCCGATACGGACGCAGCGGCTGGGACATGGCGTTTAAAATCAACACTTCAGACCCACAAAAACTCGTAAAACAGATTGAAGGGCAATGGAAGCAGTTATCGACTGGCATGCCTTTCAATTACCATTTCCTTGACGAATCGTTTAACGACATGTATCGCGCCGAGCAGCGGGTTGGCACCATTGCGCTCATTTTTGCCATTTTAACCATTTTCATTGCCTGTTTAGGATTGTTTGGACTGATTACGTACATCGCCGAACAGCGCACCAAGGAAATTGGCGTACGTAAAGTGCTCGGAGCGAGCCTTTTGAGTATTGTTGGGTTATTGTCTAAAGACTTTTTGAAGTTGGTAGCGATTGCCTTCTGCATTGCGGCACCGTTGGCGTATTATGCCATGTACGCTTGGTTAGAAGACTTTGCGTTTCGGGCCGAAATTCCGTTGTGGATTTTTGGGGCAGCAGGGGCAGCTACGATGCTGTTAGCCTTCTTGACCGTCAGTTTTCAGTCCATCAAAGCCGCCTTGATGAATCCTGTCAAATCGTTGAAATCCGAGTAATTTCCCGTAGCGACGTTGCAATGCAACGTCGCCACAGCAATGCAACGCCGCCACAGCAATGCAACGCCGCCACAGCAATGCAACGCCGCCACAGCAATGCAACGCCGCCACAGCAATGCAACGCCGCCACGCCGCCACATTCATAACAATTATACCACCATGCTACGCAACTACCTCAAAATCGCTTTTCGGAACCTGCTAAACGACAAAGTGTATAGCAGTATCAACATCCTAGGCTTGGCAATAGGATTTTCGGCATCGGCGTTGATTTTACTTTGGGTCAATGACGAAATGAACTTTGAAAACACCCACGAGCATAAGCACCGAATTTATCAAGCGTGGAATCAGGTTACCGAAAAAGGCAAGACAAGTAGTTGGAACGTCACTCCGCAATCCATGGGGCTTGCGTTGCAAAAAGATTACCCCGAAGTTGAAAAAATGGTACGGGTAGATTGGCCTGATAAGTATTTGTTTCAATCAAAAGAAACCAAAATCAAAGGAACCGTTCAGATTGTTGATTCTACCTTTTTGGACATTTTTACCTTCCCATTACTCAAAGGTGACGCCAGAACCTGCCTCAACGCTGTCAACAGTACGGTCATTACGCAAGATTTTGCCAAAAAACTATTTGGAAATACCGACCCAATGGGGCAAATCATTAAACTCAACAACGAAAGCGATTTTGTGGTAACAGGCGTGTTGAAAGACCTTCCTCTTAACACTGATTTTGCCTTCGAATGCCTCGTGCCGTGGCGATTTAAGGTAGCCAACAACATGGAAAGTTTATACTGGGGAAACAACTCAACTACTACCTATGTGTTGCTAAAAACGAATACCGACGCTCAGGCATTTAACCAGAAAATCAAGCATCTACGCAAACGATACGATAAAGAAACGGCCAATTGGGAAACATTCGTTTATCCCTTTGAACGGTTGCGCCTCTACGGAAACTTCAAAAATGGGGTAGAGGACGGTGGTAAAATCGAACAAGTGCGCAACTTTTCGGTCATTGCCCTCTTGATATTGCTGATTGCGTGTATCAACTTCATGAATTTGAGCACTTCTCGCAGCGAAAAACGCGCCAAGGAAGTAGGCGTCAGAAAGGCATCTGGTGCGAGCCGCTTCTCTCTGATTAAACTGTTTTATTCCGAGTCTATTCTCACCTCATTGCTGGCGGGCGTGTTAGCAATCGGCATCATCATGGTCAGCCTTCCCGCTTTTAATCAACTCATTGAATCAAAAATTGTCATTGATTGGCTGGCTCCTCAGTGGATTGCCTACTCGTTGGCTTTCGTCATCGTTACGGGGTTGGTAGCAGGTTCATATCCTGCGTTATTCCTTTCGAGTTTTAATCCTTTGCAAGTATTGAAAGGAAGTTATTTCAACATTTCATCCCCAATTACCCCGCGAAAAATACTTGTCGTTTGTCAGTTTGTGTTTTCTGTTTTGCTCATTTCCTGTACCATGATCATCAAGCAACAATTAGATTATGCCCAAAACAGAAAATCGGGTTATGACAAAGCCAACCTAGTCTATCACCCCGTAGAGGGCGATATTTCTAAAAACTTTGACCTTATCAAAGCCGACTTGTTGAAAAACGACGTGGCGGTTTCGGTCGTAAAAACATTTTCACCCATCACCGAAACCTGGAGCAACACAGGCGGAATGCAATGGCGCGGCAAAGCCACCGACGACCACAGGAACATTGACCGTTTTGGCGCAGACGACCAAATTGTAAAAACGCTCGGACTGGAGATTGTAGAAGGGCGCGACTTCGACTTAAAAGCCTATCCCACCGACTCTTCTGGGGTCATTATTAACGAAACTGCTAAAAAAATGATGGGCTTCAAAAACCCTATTGGTGAAAAAATCACCGACGGGGGTTGGGAGTTTCAGGTGATTGGGGTCGTGAAGGATTTTGTGATGCAATCGCCTTTTCGAGAAATCAATGCGGTCACAATCGCAGGTCCTAAGATGAATTTCTTCAACGCAGTACACGTCAAGTACAATGCGGCCAAACCAATGAGTGAAAACTTAGAAAAAGCAAAGGCCGTTTTCAAGAAATACAACCCCAATTACCCGTTTGAGTATCATTTTGTGGATGAAGCCTACAACAAAAAATTTGAGAGTGTAGAGCGGTTATCGTTCATGGCCCAAGGGTTTGCTTTCTTGACCATTTTTATCACTTGCTTAGGTTTGCTTGGGTTGGCCACGTCGCTGGCACAGCAAAAAACCAAGGAAATTGGCATTCGCAAAGTGCTAGGCGCAGGCATAGGCCAAATTGTGCTGTTGATGTCAAAAGGATTTGTTACGCCAGTGCTATTGGCCTTTCTGATTGCGAGTCCGCTGTCGTACTGGATCATGAATAAATGGTTGGAAGAATACACCTATAAAATCACCATCAATCCTTTGGTTTTTGTGTTAGCGGGGCTTGTAACGGTTGTTATTGCCTTGTTTACAGTGAGCTACCAATCGATCAAAGCCGCCTTGATGAACCCTGTCAAATCGTTGAAATCGGAATAATTTCCCGTAGAGACGTTGCATGCTGTAGAGACGTTGCATGCAACGTCTCTACGTTATCACCATAACAATTATACCACCATGTTACGCAACTACCTCAAAATCGCTTTTCGGAACCTTTGGCAAAACAAGGTGTACTCGTTTATCAATATTTCGGGCTTGATGCTAGGCCTAACGGTCGTAATGCTCATCATGCTGTACGTCAAAGACGATTTATCGTTTGACCGTATGCACGCGAAAGGCCCTCACATTTTTCGGTTGATACAGGACCGAAAAGATTTGCAGGGAAATCTGAGCAAAATGGGAAATACTGGCGTACCGCAAGGCCCCGCGTTTGTGCGTGAACTTGGTGATTTTGAGGCGTATTGTCGCTTTAAAAACGGTTGGAATACCCTCGTCAAAAAAGGCAACGAAGGGATTAAAGAGAATCTGATGTACACCGACAACTCAGCGTTGACTATGTTTTCGTTTGAGGTGTTGGCAGGAGACGCCCGCACGGCCCTCAAGGACTTAAAAAACGTGGTGATTACCGACCGCATGGCCAAAAAGTATTTTGGCAACCAAGACCCTGTGGGTAAAATAATGCAAATTGGAGATGAAGGAGCCGATTTTAAACCGTTTGTTGTTTCTGCCGTAGTCAAACACCCACCCGCCAACTCGTCGATTCAGTTTGATATGTTGATGTCTATCGACCACCTCATTTCACCTGACCCTCAGCAGCGTGCCAACGATGAAAATTGGTTCAATGCAAGTTTGAATACGTTTTTGTTGGTCAACCCTAAAGCGAACATGGCACAGTTGGATAAAAAAATGGAGGCAGTGACAAAAAAGTACACCTCTGATTTTTTAGAAAGTGTGCGTAAAGACAATAGCGAAGGCAAAACGTACGAGGTTAAGTTTAAGTTACAACCCCTATACGAAATGCACTTAAACCCTGACCATTACGCATCCAATGGCTTAGAATACTGGTCAAATGAGCGTTATCCGAAGATTTTGACGGGACTGGCGTTGTTGGTTTTGGTCATTGCCTGTATCAATTTTGTGAACCTTACACTAGCCCGCTCGCTCAAACGTGCCAAAGAAATCGGCATTCGAAAAGCAACGGGCGGTACACGAAGTCATATCTTATCGCAGTTTTTGGGAGAGTCGTTTTTGCTGACGGCATTGGCTTTTATTCCGTCGTTGCTATTAGCGTATGTTCTATTACCGACGTTTAGCGATCTGACTGACAAGCACTTAGAAAGCACTTACCTTTTCCAGCCTTCGACTTTAGCCCTGTTTGGCGGTTTACTGTTTTTGGTCGCTCTCTTGGCGGGCTTTTACCCTGCGTTGGTACTTTCAGGTTTTCGTCCCATGGAGACCTTGCGTGGACAAATTAAGCTATCAGGACGGCAAATGTTCGGCAAAGCATTGGTGGTATTTCAGTTTGTGTTGGCAGGGATATTAATTATCGGGACGGTGATTGCTGCGCGTCAATTTGACTACATCACCCACGCCGAACTTGGGTATAAAACAGACAATATCCTACGTTTTTGGTTACCTTGGGATCAAATAGAGAAAGTAGCAACTCCGCTCAAACACGATTTAGCGCAGTTGCCTTACGTAGAAAAAGTATCAAGTAAATCGGGCGATTGGAATAGTACGATTTACCAGATTAACGGCAAAGACACCGATTATACTTACTACGAATACATCGACGACAATCACCTTCAACTCATGGGGGTTCCGTTGGTCAAGGGTCGGTATTTTTCATCCAAATACGCCTTGGACACAGTATCAAATATCATCGTAAACGAGGCTTTTGTACGGGAGTTTGTTCCCAAAGGCCAAGATCCTTTCACGCTTTCCATTCGCCAACGCGACAAAGCATTGAACATCGTAGGGATTGTAAAAGACTTCCATTATGATTCATTTAAGGAGAAAATCAAGCCCATCGTGTGGGCACGCGATACCCGCCGACAAGCAGGCTGTATTCACATAGAACTGGCGGCTAACCACCAAAAAGAAGCCTTAGCACAGATTAAGAAAGTCTATAAAAAATACGTTCCGTATCTTCCCATGGAATACTATTTCTTGGAAGATTTTCGGATGCAGCACTACGCCGACGACTTGCGCTGGAAACAGATTTTGACCTATACCTCTTTGGTAGCCATTTTGATTGCCTGCTTAGGATTGTTTGGCTTGGCTACTTTTGTAACCGAACAGCGTACCAAAGAAATTGGCATTCGTAAGGTGCTCGGGGCGGGCGTGACGAGCATTGTGGCGCTTTTATCAAAAGACTTTTTGAAACTCGTTTTTATCGGTATTGCCATTGCGTGTCCAGTGGCTTATTATTTCGGCAATCAATGGCTTCAAGATTTTGCTTACCGAATCGAAATCAATGCGTGGATATTTGTCATCGCAGGAAGTTTGTCGATGTTTGTGGCGCTAGGTACCGTTGCGTACCAAGCCTTCAAAACCGCCCTTTCTAATCCCGTCAAAACGTTGAAAACGGAATAAAATCATTAGGTATTGGTTGTAGAGACGTTGCATGCAACGTCTCCACGCATGCAACGTCTCTACCAACAACCAAACCCATAAACCATTAATATGTTGTACAATACTGGACAACGGTGTACGATTTCGGACAAATAACAATCTCAAAACCCCCTTCTACAGGCTAAAAATGCACATTCAGGTAACTGGCAAACTATTTGTTCTACAAAAGTTAATAATATTTTTTTGATGAAACGAACGTACTTAGGTGAATTTGAAGAAATTGTCCTCTTGACCGTCGCCATTTTGGGCGAAGGGGCGTATGGGGTGGCTATTACCGACGAACTCGACCGCCAAACGGGACGAAGTGTAAGCATTAGTGCGGTTCATGCCGCTTTGCACCGCCTCGAAGAGAAAGGAATGTTGTCGTCGTTTATGGGGGAAGCTACGGCCGAACGCGGTGGGCGCCGCAAGCGCCTCTTTCGGGTGACTGTGATTGGCAGTAAAACACTCCAAGAAGTGCGCGAACAACGAAATCGTTTGTGGGATGCCATTTCACCGCAGACGTTACCTGTTTTGGGAATGTAATATTATTGTAGAGACGTTGCATGCAACGTCTCTACCGTGATGCACAATATAATATCATATGCAAAACCACCCGCCCCGCTGGGCTGACCGCCTGCTTACATTCTTTTGTGCTCCTCACTTGCTAGAGGAAGTACAAGGTGACTTACATGAGCGTTATCAGCGACAACTAGCCCTCTTTGGGGAGAAAATCGCACGCCGTCAATATGTGTGGAATGTCCTGAGTTTTATTCGTCCTTTTGCCCTTAAACGTAAAAAATCCGAGTTTCCAACCACTTTTTTATACAGCCCGACCATGTTAATCAATTATTTAAAAGTCGCTTTTCGAAATCTTGTTCGTCATAAGACGTTCAGCTCACTCAATGTTTTTGGCCTGACGGTCGGTACGGTATGTTGCTTGTATATTTTGGCCTATGTCAAAGCGCAATTCGGCTACGATACCTACCACAAAGACGCCGAAAACATCTATCGTCTCCGAACGAATATTGTTCATAACGGTGGCGACCAGCCCATGTTCAATAGCTGCACCAGTGGGCCTGTCATTGCCCCGACCATGAAAAAAGACCTCCCTGAAGTGGTAGAATATACTCGCGCTCTTAACTTTTTTACCACAAAAAATAACATTTTGGGGGTAGTAGGAAAAACCGAAACGTTCATTGACGACAAAGGTTTTTTGGTTGATTCTACTTTTTTCAACGTCTTTACTTACCGTTTCATGGAAGGGTCACCCGAACATTCGTTGGATGCACCCTACACAGCCGTGCTATCAAAAACGCTTGCCAAAAAAATGTTTGGGGACGAAAAAGCGATTAATAAACGCATTAAGGTAGGTAGCAATATCAATACCACCATCTATACCGTGACGGGGGTTTATGACGATAATTTTGGAAAATCACACCTAAAGCCAAGCTTCGTAGTAAGCCTTAATAGCGGTGGACTTGGGGAGTTTGCTCGAAACAATACCGAATGGGGTGGCAACAACTTTATTTATTCATACGTAAAACTCAAACCTCACGTAAGTCCTGAAAGCGTTAATGTGAAAATAGCCGCTCTTTTGCAGCGCTATGGTGGAAAAAGAATCGCCGAATTAGGGATGCAAAAAAAAGTATTTCTAGAAAAAATAACGGATATCCACCTGTATTCCAAAGGCATCACTAATCAAGCGGGTAAGGTCTCAGACATTTCCTTTTTGTACATTTTATTGACCATCGCTGCTTTTATTCAACTCATTGCCTGCATCAATTTTGTCAATCTTACCACGGCTCGCTCGGTACGTCGTGCCAAAGAAGTAGGGGTTAGAAAAGCCGTCGGGGCGTTTAGGTCGGTGCTGATTGGGCAATTTTTGGGAGAGTCGATGCTCATTGCCTTCATTTCTATTTTCTTGGCTTTACCGATTGTACAGCTTCTCTTGCCTTTTCTCAATTCGCTTACCGACAGCACGTTAGAGCTGAACGTTACGCAAAATGTCGATATTTTGGTGATTACCGTATCGGTGGCATTGTTTACGGGGCTATTAGCGGGTATTTATCCAGCCATTTATTTGTCAAGTTTTAAGCCTGCAAGCGTTCTGAAAGGCACGTTTAAGTTTAATCCCACCTCCGTTGTGCTTCGCAAAGGCTTAGTAGTTTTTCAGTTTTCGATTGCTATCGTGCTCATTATCGGTGTGTTGGTGATTTCCAAGCAGTTAGATTTTATGCAAAATAAAGACCTCGGCTTTAATCAAAAACAAAAAATAGTTATCTCGCTTTCCAATGAAAATGCCCAAGGACAGTTTACAGCCTTGAAAAATGACTTGTTGAATCAGCACCAGGTTAAAAGCATCGGAGGCGTTCGTTACTATCCTTCTCAAAGTTTTTTACAAGATATGTTGGTCTTTAAATTGGGAGGAAGTATGGATAAAGGCGTGTTAATCAAAAACAACGTGGTGGACGAAGGGTTTTTGAAGACGCTTGGAATCAAACTCATTGCGGGTCGAAACTTCACACCCGCTGATACCAACAACCAAGTGATTTTGAGTGAGAAAAGCGTACGAGATTTAAACTTGACCGTGGCCACGGCCATAGGTACTGAAGTCTTCACGGGAGCTGGCGAAAATACTGATGCGTTTAGAGTGATTGGGGTTTACAAAGATTACATCAATAACTCCTTGAAAGAGGAAATCAAACCCGTAATGATACACTACAATGCTCAGCCAGAGTACATGGTTTTGGAGGCTCAAACCGATAACTACAAAGCCTTAATGGCCAACGTTGAGCAAATCTGGAAAAAACTCATTCCTAGTTTTCCATTGCAGTACTCGTTTTTGGATGAAGAGATTCAAAAACAGTACGTAGAAGAAAAAACACTGCGCAAGATTATCAACTCCTTCACCTTTATTGCCATTCTGATCAGCTGTTTAGGGCTTTTTGGATTGGCTATGTTTACGGCCGAGCAGCGTACCAAAGAAATCGGTGTTCGGAAAGTGTTGGGTGCCAGTGTGGTGAGTATCACGACGTTGCTTTCCAAAGAATTTTTAAAGCCTGTGGTAGCAGCACTCCTGATTGCGTCACCGTTGTCGTATTATGCCATGAATAAATGGTTAGAAAGTTTCGTGTATCGTACGGAGATAGGTTGGGGCAGTTTTGCCGTTGCGGGCATCGCGATTGTTGCCATTTCCTTGTTTACGGTTAGCTATCAGACCCTAAAAGCAGCGTTGGTAAATCCTGTGACCACGTTGAAATCGGAATAAATTCATTGACACGTAGAGACGTTGCAATGCAACGTCTCCACCGCATGCAACGTCTCTACAATTCCATTTACAATAGAATTATCATATGCAAAATCACCCGCCTCGCTGGGCTGAACGTCTGCTCGAATTTTTCTGTGCGCCTCACCTACTGGAAGAGGTACAGGGAGACCTGTATGAGCGTTTTCAGCGACAAGTTGGGCTATTTGGGGTAAAAATAGCGCGGAGGCAGTATGCATTGAACGTACTGAGTTTTATCCGACCGTTTGCTTTGAAACGTAAACCCAATTCCTATCCATTCACTTTTTTATACAGTCCTTCTATGTTACGTAATTATTTAAAAATTGCTTTTCGCAATCTTGTTAAGAATACGGGGTATTCGGTCATCAATATTGGTGGATTGGCCGTTGGTATGGCCGTGGCCATGATGATTGGCCTATGGATTTACGATGAATTGTCGTACGATAAGTACCACCAAAACTACAACCGCCTTGCGCAAGTGATGCAACACCAGACTTTTAATGGGCACAGAGGAACGGAATCGTCTATTCCGATGCCATTGGAAGCGGAACTACGAGCAAAATACGGGAGCGATTTTAAATATTTGGCCATGGCTACGTGGGGAGGGGATCGTATTTTGACCTACGGCGAAACCAAAATCACGCGCTCTGGCAACTACATGGATGTGGATATGCCCAGAATGCTTTCGTTGAAAATGCTCAAGGGCAATTATGACGGTCTCAAAGAGCTTAACTCCGTTTTACTTTCTGAATCGACTGCCCAATCTCTTTTTGGCAGTGAAAATCCCATGGGTAAAGTCATGCGGATTGACAATAAACTGGACGTAAAAGTGACGGGCGTGTATGAAGATTTGCCTTTTAACACCTCCGCTAATGATCTGAAATTTATTGCTCCTTGGAAGTTGTATGTTTCGTCGCAAAAGTGGGTGCAGCGGGCTTTGGAGGAAGGTCAGTGGGATAACAATTCCTTTCAGCTTTTTGCCCAAATCGCTGACCATGCCGACATGGACAAGCTAAGTGCCAAAATCACAAATGTGAAGCTGGACAAAGTAAGTGCGGAAGAAAAGAAATTTAAGGCGGAGATTTTTCTACACCCGATGAGCGACTGGCATTTGCGCTCTAATTGGGAAGCAGGGGTACAAACGGGCGGTTTTATCCAGTACGTATGGCTGTTTGCTATTGTGGGGCTGTTTGTGTTGCTGTTGGCTTGTATCAATTTTATGAACCTAAGCACCGCCCGCTCCGAAAAACGGGCCAAAGAAGTAGGAATTCGTAAAGCAGTAGGCTCGATTCGCGCGCAGCTAATCAATCAGTTTTTCAGCGAATCGTTTTTGGTGGTGATTTTTGCCTTTCTAGGAGCGGTGCTGCTGACGTTGGCTGTTTTGCCGTTGTTCAACGAAATTACTGATAAAAAAATGGTCTTCCCCTGGGCCGAACCTGTATTTTGGCTGGTGAGTGTAGGTTTTATTGTTCTCACGGGGGTATTGGCAGGAAGTTATCCCGCGCTGTATTTGTCGTCGTTTCAACCCGTGAAAGTGCTCAAAGGTACTTTTAGGGCGGGGCGCTTTGCCTCGGTGCCGCGTCAGGTGTTGGTGGTAGTACAATTTACGGTGTCTATCACGCTAATTATCGA
>VFQN01005456.1_pt1 | contig 15547 bp, 19 predicted proteins | sample 3512371 | NCBI WGS metagenome assembly VFQN01 (sample SAMN10412370, study PRJNA504923) | tailings metagenome | isolation source: Replicate 2 from Balatoc abandoned mine | place: Philippines: Itogon, Benguet | collected 2017-08-28
TTTTTCGGCGAAAATCTGCGCTTGTATTATTCAGCGCACTTCTGCGGGTAAAAAATAAAACTATTTACTTCACAATGTACTTAATACATTGTAATTTAAGTAATTTTATATTTTAAGTTGCTCTGATTGACAGATTGATACTTTGAATTCATGGCACTTCGGGCATTTTTAATAGTAAACTGCCATTTTATTTTAATTTGTTTATCATTACGTTCCGCACAGGCGGCCCTGTTTGACAATAGCCTCAATTTCGGATTCAAGTTTATCTTGCGTTGGAATTCTACGATTAAGGCACTGCTTTGATAAGGCTGAAAATTCGATTTCTATCATATTCAGCCAACTGGCGGATTTAGGAGTATAATGGATTTCAAACCTTTGGGCTAATTCATAGGCTTCATCAGCGGGTAAAGTCTCATAAAAGGAACTGAAATTATGCGTGTTTAAATTATCTTGAACCAGCCTGATTTTGATAGCCTGAGGATATAATTTAACCAATTCCTGCATAAATTCGGCGTAGCGCACGGGCGCCCCCGTCTTTCTTAGTTCTTTGTGGATAAACTTTGATAAATCTATGACCTTTTAATGGTTCAATAGCCCCCAAAAGGCAACAGGAACCATTTTTTTTATAAGCATAATGTTGTTTGGCTACCTTACCCTCTTGTGTTGGAATGGGTGTAACCGTATCACCAATTAAGAAACAGGCGGGGCCGCCCGTGCGGACGTTCATCAAAGCAGACCACAGGGTACAATGGATCATAAGGTAATGCGTATAAACCCAAAATGTCTTCCATTCTAGCAAGGAATAAAGCATCTATTTTTCCGATACACCAATAGATTTTTAGGTGGGGTTTGACTTCATTTTTTTTAGTATAACTCCCACTTGATTATGAGAAATATGCTCACAATACCCTAATTCAACAACTTTTTCAGCTAAAAGGCGTAAAGACCATTCGGCATGACCCTCTGGGCTTTCACTACAAGCTAAGGCTGTTATTTTAGCTCGCTGTAAACCATCTATTTCTATGGGACGACCACTACGGGGTTGGTCTTCTAAGAAGTTTAATCCGTTAGCATTATATTTATCTCGCCATGATAACAAAGTGGGGTTACTGCAATCCACTATTTGCATGACTTCGACAAATGTTTTACCAGAATCTAATAATTGCAAGGCTATGGCTCGTTTATATTGTTTTGCTTTTAAGCTACCTTTTGATAAAAGTTCCGCCAAAAGTTGCTTATCTGAATCGCTAAGTTTGATATGTTGCTTCTGCATTTGTCTTTTTTGAAGCAATATACAAAATTTTAACTTATTTAAATTACACTGCATTACTACACTGTAAGCTAAGTTACTTTAACTATTACCCGCAGATTGACGCCGATTGAAAGTCGCAGATGGCGCAGATTAATGACACTATAAAACCCTTTTTCAGCGAAAATCAGCGTTTTTAATTCTGCGGCTTTCTGCGGGTAAAAAATAAAACTATTTACTTAACAATGCACTCAATGACCTCATAATAAAAGTTTTAGTAGACTTTGCGCATTTAAGCTTTAATTAGAGTCGCGAAATGCAGCCCCTCTCTTTGACAGATGAAGAGAGAAGGTTTTTGTTTAAGGTCTAACTAAACTTCATTTATGCTTTTTTATATTCTCCTCAAATGGATAATTCGGGTTGCTTTAAGGGTATTTTTTAGGCGTTTTCAAGTACATGGTCTCGAAAAACTAAAGGTGGTCAAGGGGCCATTGATATTAGCTGTCAATCACCCCAATACCTTTATGGACCCGCTTATCGTGGCTACATTGATGCCACAGCGGGTAGCTTTCATTGCCAATGGTAGTATTTTCAACCGTTTTACTCGACCGATTTTTAAATACTTGCACGTCATACCTGTTTATCGCAAAAAAGATACTTCAGATGTGCCACTTTCGCCCGCCGAACTCAACAAACAAACTTTCCAACGGTGCTATGATTATTTGGAAGCGCGAGGAACAATTCTAATTTTTCCAGAAGGAACAAGTGAGATTGAGCGGCGACTGCGTGAACTCAAAACCGGCACGGCCAGGATTGCACTAGGGGCAGAGTACGAAAACGACTTTCGACTAGGTCTCACTATTTTGCCAATTGGTCTCAATTATTCAGACCCTATTCATTTCAGAAGTGAGGTGTTTGTAAATGTAGGGCAGCCGATTGCGGTTTCAGATTTTAAGGAAAAATACCAGCCCAATGATTTTGAAACAGTGGAAGAATTGACGGATTTGATTCAAAAAAGACTCAGTGATACGGTGATTATTACCGAAGATGACGAAGAAGATACCTTGGTAGGGCAGATTGAGACATTGTACAAAAACCAGTTGTTTGAAGATTTGCTGCTGAATCGTCGTTTGAAAAAAGATGAATTTTTTTTGATTAAACAAATCATAACTGCCGTCAGACATTTTGAAGAGCAGCGTCCTCAGTTTTACAAATCCCTTCAAACTAAACTCACTAATTACTTTGACAATCTTAAGCAGTTGCATCTTTCGGACGAAGTATTTGCCCAAACAAGGCGCATCTATCCCTACCTTTGGCAGACGGTATTGCCTTTGGTAGTAGGTTTCCCGATTTATGTATTAGGCTTGATTTTCAATTATATACCCTATATACTTCCTTCCAAAATCGCCCGTTTGATTACGTCCGATATCACCTATCGTGCCCCTCTTATGATGAGTCTTGGGGTGGTTGTTTTTCCAGTAGTCTATGCTTTTCAGATAGGATTGATACATTCATTTTTTCACCATGTTTGGCTTACTTTGGGGTTTGCGGTTTTGCTTCCTTTGAGTGGTTATTTTGTGTTGTGGTATTGGGATGTGGTAGTGAGATTAAGGCATACTTGGCAAGCTCTCCAATTATTTCGTCATAAACCTTCTTTGATGAAAAGTTTGATAAACCAAAGAAATGGTATATTTGAGGAGCTAAAGGAGGCTAAAAAAAATTACTTGAGGTAGTTTTGGTATATTATCCCCTTTTGTCATCAAAATCCTGTATCTATATCTAATAGCAAAGCGCCTGGTGTGTTTTGGAAAGAAGAGAAGAGAGACGTCTCAGGAAGGGGGTTAGGATTTTCCGACCTCCAACCTTATATTTGCTAATATATGAAAAACGAAAAGGTTAATATTTTCTATATTGATGATGATGCCGACGACCGTATGCTTTTTGAAGAAGCACTGGCGGAAGTAGACAAGAGCATCGCGCTCACTGCTTTAGAAGATGCGGATGAATTGCTACACATTTTGGACAATCCTCCACCCATCCCGCATCTTATCTTTGTAGATTTGAACATGCCGCGTAAAAACGGTTATCAGCTATTAAAAGAAATTAAATCGAATCAATCATTTCGGAGGTTTCCAGTATTGATTTTGACGACTTCGGCTGAAGAAGAAGCTATCGAAAATGCTCGCTTACTTGGAGCCAACGCTTTTATTACGAAGCCTAGCAATTTTGCCTCTCTAAAAGCTATCCTTAACAAATGCCTGACTCTGGACTGGAATATCTCCAGCCCTCATGGTTTTGTGATTGGTGCCAACTAATTCACGGCAATTTGAGTGATGTGGGCGCACGTAATCTTTGGGTGCGTAAAATACGTATGTTTATAGTATAAGCAGAGTGAAAAAATGGAGGAAACAAAACCTTTTTGCACCACTATAATTTGATTGATTACGTATGCACGAAGCAAAGATTGAGGATACCCAAAATAGAAAAAAAGAATTTCTGAAAAGGCTCCGTATCTATACGCAGCCTCAACATACAGCGCTCGAAGCGCACTCATTGTCGGTTTCTCTTTTCAAAGAAGATGTAAATTTAGATGACTACCTACGATATTTGAAGGCAATGTATGGGGTCGTAGCTGGTTTTGAAGAAGCATATTACCCAATTTTGAAAGATTGGGTACCGGCTATTGAACTTCGCCGAAAAACCCTTTGGCTTGCACAGGATTTACAACTACTCAAAAGCGATATACCTTCTTCTATAGCCGCACCTGCCTTTTTAGAGTCTTCTCAAGACCGAGCTTATTTGTTGGGCAAAATGTACGTTATGGAAGGCTCTGCACTGGGAGGGGCTGTTATTTATAAACACTTACAACCCAAAATAGGATTTTCGCCTGAGAAGGGAGGGCGTTATTTTTATGGCTATGGCAGCCAAACAGCAAGCATGTGGAAAGCTTTTTTGGAGGTGCTGACTACGCAAGCATTGGTAGAAAATGCCGAGCCAAATATACTAAAAGGCGCAGCGGAGCAGTTTGCAGCTATACAAACATTTTTCGACACCCAATTATTAGTATCTCGATGATTATCAACACCATTGTCAATCGCGATATAGCCAATTTAAAGGATTGTGAAAGTGAACCAATCCATGTACCAGGAAGTATTCAGCCGCATGGATTTCTTTTGGCTTTTGATGCAGCGTTTAAGGTCGTTTATGCCAGCGACAATTGCTCTGTTTTTATAGGGATTCCTATTGAGAAAATCTTAAACAACCGTTTTGGAGCGATTTTTTCTCCTGCCATAGAGGTGGCTCTCGAAGCCCATCTCAAACAATATGGCTCGCAGGTGGCGGAGCCTTTTGTGCTCGAATATCAAAATGAAAAATACAACTGTACACTACAGCCTTCGGGACAGTGGTATTTGTTTGAAGCAGAGCCTTTTCCTGATGGTCATTTGCGGCTCCCAGATTTGTACAATCAAACTCGTAAGTTTGTCCATTATCTTCAAGAGACCGCTTCGTTACAGTCTCTTTGTCAGTTGATTGCAGTCGAAACGCGCGACATTACGGGCTACGACCGAGTGATGATTTATAAGTTTGATGAGGCATATAATGGTGAGGTGATTGCCGAAAGCAAGCGCGAGGATTTGGAGCCGTTTTTGGGGCTTCATTATCCTCATACTGATATTCCTCCTCAAGCGAGAGAGCTTTATCTGCGCAACCTTATGCGTATGATAGCCGATGTACATTATGAGTCAGTGCCTATCCTAACTACCCAACATAGTACTCACCGCGATTTGGATTTGAGTTTGTCGGTATTGAGAAGCGTGTCGCCGATTCATATCGAATATCTCAAAAACATGGGTGTAGGTGCGACGCTCACTATTTCGATTATCAACAATCATCGACTGTGGGGGCTTATTTCGTGTCATCATTATAGTCCCAAAAATCTCCCTCACTACACGCGCCTTTCGGCGTTGTTACAGGGGCATTTTTTAGCTTCCCAAATCAACGTCCGTCAACAGGCCGAAGAGTACGCTCTGGCCAAAAATGTGGAACAGAGCTTGGAAGTAATTTTAAATATAACCTCTCACGTTCATCAGGATTTTATTGCAAGGTTTCTGACAAATGAGCATAGCTTAAAAGTCGTAAACGCCCGAGGAATGGCGATTTTGTACGATAACAAACTACATCTAAGTGGTACAACACCTACCGAAGAGGAAGTATATCAATTGATAGGTCAATTGTCCCAAGTCTCGGAAGGAAACGTATTTTATACCAACAAATTGGTAGACGTATACCCTAAGGCTGAGGAACTTACGTCTAGTGTGGCAGGTCTAATCTATTATCCTTTTGGGGGATATTTGCAGGACTGTATACTTTGGTTTAGACCAGAGACGCCTCAAGAAGTAAATTGGGCGGGCGATCCCTCAAAATCGATTGAGTATAATCCAAATGGTCTTTCACCGCGAAAATCTTTTGATTTGTGGAAGCAGATCAAAAGATTTGAAAGTCGTCTGTGGGAAAAGCCCGAATTGACAGCCGCTGCTACGGTGTTCTACGCGCTTCAAACACAAATACACCTCAACCAGCTTACGCAGGATAAAATCAAATTGGCTCAGCTTAGCGATAAACTCCAAAAAGCCGTATCCGAACTCGAAAATATCAACTGGATAAGTACGCATGATTTAAAAGAACCATTGCGGAAGATACAGACTTTTGCGTCGCGTATTTTGGAAGATGAGCACAACACTTACGCACCTATGGTGATTCAATCGGTGACTAGGATGAAAGATGCTGCCGTAAGGATGCAGACCCTGATTCAAGACTTAGTATCTTATTCGCAGGTAAGTAAAAGTCAGAACCAGCTTGTAGATACCGACCTTAACAAGATAAATGAAGAGGTGTTGGCTGAGTTGGCAAGCGAAATCAACGAAAAAAATGCGGTTGTAGAATCGGATACTTTGCCTTCCGTCAAAGGCGTTTCGTTTTTATTGAAACAGCTATGGCTCAACGTGATAGGCAACGCGCTGAAATTTAGCAAAACCCAGATACCATTGTCTATCCAAATTAGGTGTACCATTGTCGAAAAAACAGTAGAAGGGCAAGTAAAGTCTTTCTACCAAATTTCTTTTATTGATAATGGCGTAGGGTTTGACAATGAATATGCGCACCAAATATTTGAGGTTTTCAAACGCATTCACAGTCCAAGCCAATACCGAGGGTCAGGAATTGGCTTGTCGATTTGTAAAAAAATCATGGAAAATCACCAAGGTTTTATGGAAGCTCAAAGTGAGAAAAACGTAGGAACAATCATTCGTGTATATTTCCCGACTGTGCTTTGAGTACATCGTTAAGTATCTCTAAAACACCATTTTCATCGTTGGTTTTGGCTCTAAAACGGGCCGCTTTCTTTACATGTTCATGTGCATTTTCCATGGCATAGGAGTAGTAGGCTTGATGCATCATTTCGAGGTCGTTGAGATAATCGCCAAAAACCATAGTCTCGTCGATACTCACTCCATAGGTTTTTTGTAACACCAAAAGAGCTTGGCCTTTGTTGGCAAGTTGGTGGGATATATCTAGCCAAATCCCCGCCGACACTTTTACTTGTAGCGATGCTTCCCAGGGTTTGAAATGCGGATAACTGTTGGTGGCAGAGCCTGCCAAATCGCAGATGCTTACTTTCAAGCACGAATCATCGTCGATTTTGAGTAAATCATCCACGAGTTCATAGCGTTCAAAATACTTCGTAAACTGGGCCCAAAAGGCGTCTTCAGTATTTTCGATGTAAGCTTTCTTTTTTCCACACAAGATAGGGTAAGCATTGGGAATTTGACGAGCTACCCTAATCAACTCTCTGGTAGTAAGATGATCAAGCGATTGCACATACAATTCTTGGTCTTGAAATACTACATAACTACCATTTTCGGCTACAAAAATAACGTCGTCTTGGATTGGCTCAAAGCGCTTGCGGAGATTGTAATATTGGCGGCCACTAGCAGCCGCAAAATACAAGCCTCGAGATTTGAGTTGATCAAAAATTGGATAAAATGTATCACTCAGTTCCCCTTTGGAATTGAGCAAAGTTCCATCCATGTCGGTAGCTATCAGTTTAATGTCTTTCATGTATATGTAAGGAGAATTTGCGACTTAGAAGTTCACTATGATTGGGGACATTCGGTTTACTTTTTCCAAAAATGCACTATTTTTAAATCAATCAATGGGTTTTATCACATAAGCAACTAAGCAAAATTAAACTGGATATTATCAACAATATGCGACTCCTCTAACCCCACGCCCTTAGGCTGGGGTTACAATATGAGAGCTTTACGAGGGCTTTAGCCCTGATTTTTACGCTTTTTGTCAAAAAAAATCAGGGCTAAAGCCCTACGTTGTGGTCTTTTTTACCCACCCCAGCCTAAAGTCAGACCGCTGATGCGACAGGGGGGGGAAGAGGTTCGAGGTATTGCGCAACAAAATCCTAATTAACATTGCATAATTACCTAAGTCTTAGTTTACAATCAATCCATAAAGAAATGGGTATGACTTGCCTTCTTTTTCCTTAAAAAAGAAAAAGGGGATAGAAAAATCTTTTTAAAATGAAGCATATAAACAAACTAAGGAGGCTTTTGATGGTGGTGGGGAGTAGCATGAGCCTCGCAGTCTATGGGCAGGTTACGACTTTGAACACCAGCCAACGATGGTTGCTTTTGGCTGAGCAATCCCAGCACCGGCTTTTGGTAATAGATGTAGACAATGGAAAAGAAGTATGGGAGTGGAAACCCGAAACCTCAAATGTAAAGCCCGAACACGTCAAATGGTTTTCGAATCCTAGTGATGCCAAAGTGATATACAATGGCGAATATGTTATCACTTGTGCCTCTGGCGGTGGAATTGCTTTGATTAGGGTCAAAGACAAAAAAACGGTCTTTTATGCCTATGCAGGGGGCAATACACATTCGGTAGAAGTACTCCCTGATGGCAATCTTGTAAGTGCTTCTAGTACTGGTAATTATCTGTCTGTTTTTTCGGTAGACACTTTAGCTTTTCCTAATAATATATACCGAAAAGACTTGTTTATCCCCTCAGGTCACAATGTGGTTTGGGATCGTACTCAGCATTTGCTGTGGTCGGCTGGGATGAATACCCTATATGCCTATCAATACAATTTCAATCGTGCTGCTCCTCAGCTTCGGCAGATTGATTCGTTGATGTTTTCGCCTATTCGTACCGAAGCTCATGATTTGTTTCCCCTAAAGGGTGTTGACAAACTTTGGTTGACTGATTTGGCGAATGTGTATATTTTTGAAACCCATAGCCGAGCATTGCAAAAGGTAAGTGGGCCGGCGCATGTCAAAAGTGTAAGCGCCAGAAAAGAAGATACTGAAGTGGCGATTAGTCATCCGAAGCAATCGTGGTGGACTGACGAAATACAGGATTTGAATGGTAAACGAATTTATCATAAGGAAGGGTTAAAAATATATAAAGCACGTTGGTGTGTTCTCAATACCTTTAGTTATCCTCCAAACCACTCTTTGGAATACAGCACTTTGCCCACGTCTAAACCTTAAGAACGACTTTCAAAAAATCACAAACGCATTCAAAATGGAAAATACGGCGCAGTTGTTATTAGTAGAAGATGAATCAAAAGTCGCAGCATTCATAAAAAAAGGCCTCGAAAGGCAGGGTTTTAAAGTAGATATTGCGGAAGATGGTCGGCTTGGAAAACAGTTTTTTGACGAACGTACCTACGACTTGCTTATTTTTGATGTCAATCTTCCCTACATGGATGGGGTAGAACTCGCCGCTTATGTGCGCACCAAAAATACCCAAATCCCCATTTTGATGTTGACGGCATTGGATACCACTGCCGACAAACTAGCTGGTTTTGATGCGGGCGTGGACGATTATTTGGTGAAGCCTTTTGACTTTATGGAGTTGATTGCGCGTCTCAAAGCATTGCTCAAACGGGTAGTCAAAACCAATGAATCTACGAATCTTTTGAAAGTGGCCGATTTGGAACTGGATTTAGATCAGAAAATAGCGCGACGAGGCGGGCAAGCCTTCGAGCTGACGGCCAAAGAATTTGCGCTTTTAGAATATCTGATGCGCAATCGGGGGAGAGTCGTATCTAAGATTGATATTGCCGAGAAAGTATGGGATATTGATTTTGATACCGGTACCAATTTTATAGAAGTTTATATCAATTATTTACGAAAAAAAATCGATAAAGATGCTTCTTCCAAATTGATTCATACGGTAGTGGGCATGGGCTATACCCTCAAAGAAAAATGACAATTCGAAATCGCCTTACGGTACTTTTTACGGCAGTAGTGTCGGTGTTGCTACTGTTGTTTTGTGTTGTCATTTACTTTTTTGCCGAATATCATCGGCAAGAGGAGTTTTTTAAACGTTTGCGAGAAGAGGCGCGTACTACGGTAGAGTTGCTTTTTGATAAAGAAACCATTAGTCCCGAATTGCTCAAATTGCTGGATCGCAACCAAATGACGGTGCTTCATCAAGAGGAAATCATTGTTTATGATTATCAAAATAAGCTTCGCTATGAGAGCGGAACCGATTATATAAACATTGATAAAGCTATTCTCGACCGGGTCAGGGTAGAAAAAGAAGTACGATGGCGCGAAGGGCAGCGGGAGATTGTGGGAATTTATGTGGTAGATCGCCAAAATCGCTTTGTGGTTTTTGGGTCAGGGGTAGACAAATATGGTTTTAAGGAGGTTCAAAACCTGGCGCTTGTGATGGCAATTGGGTGGTTTTTGGCTACTATAGTGGTGGGCGTGGTAGGATGGATATATGCTTATCGCGCTTTGGCACCTCTCAAAAAACTCATCGCACGAGTAGACGATATCACCGCCACGCGACTTGATTTGCGCGTAGAAGTGGCTAATAGTCAGGATGAAATAGGGCAACTTGCCGAGCGTTTCAATCAAATGCTTGACCGTTTGGAAGATGCTTTTCGAATGCAGCGGGCCTTTGTCTCGAATGCCTCCCATGAGCTTCGCACGCCGCTTACGGCTATCACTGGGCAAATAGAGGTAGCACTCATGGACGATGACCCCCAAGAATGGCAAGATACCCTGCGCTCGGTATTAGAAGATGCTCGCCAACTCAATCGCCTTTCTAATGGTTTATTGTCTTTGGCAAAGGTAAGTATGGACGAATCGGCAGTGAAGTTTACGTCCGTGGCTATTGACGAAATATTTTGGCAAGTAAGAAGCGAAATCCTGAAAGCGCATCCCAAATTTAGTATAAAGATTGATTTAGAGGGGTTTTCTAACGATACGCCGCGCTTTGAAGTGATGGGCAACGAACCTTTACTGCGAGTGGCGTTGACTAATTTTATGGAAAATGGCTGTAAGTTTTCGCCCAATCACACCGTCAATGTAAAGTTTAATAATCTTCCTAATACTTTAGAAATTCAGTTTCATAACATAGGGCCAGTGATTCCGGCTGATGAGCTACCGCATATTTTCAAGCCTTTTCGACGCGCTACCAATGCCCGCCAAGTAGCAGGACATGGCATCGGGCTATCGCTTACGGAGCGCATTGTAAGGCTACACCGAGGAAGAGTAGTAGTAGAGTCAGAAGAGCCCAAAGGCACCACTTTCACCTTGGTTCTTCCCCACAAGTTTTAGTATCTCCTAACATTGAACATCCCGAATCTAGGTGATTTGATTTTTGCTAGCTAGGTTCATTACCTTCGCTTGATGTTTGACTTCTCCGAAGTCCTTTTTATTAAGAGAGATGCCTTCTTCTACAAACGTTTGGCTTCTCCGAATCTATAAGACCTTTCTGCCTCGGAGAGGTAAAAAAATTCTATCAAACAAGTCCACAAAAAACAGAAGACTTCGGCGAAGTCAAACCTAACTAACTTTTGACTATAAAGTTCAAGTTTGTTAAGGTAGCTTATGTATGTGAGTAGTCTGTTAGCTAAGTTTTTAAATTTTACCCGCTGATTGGCGCAGATTTAAAGCCGCAAAAAACGCAGATAGGAGACGGTATAAAGCCCTTTTTTAGCGAAATTCTGCGTTTGTATTATTCAGCGGACTTCTGCGGGTAAAAAACAAAACTTTTTGCATAACAATGTAATGAGTATTTTAGATAAGTAATTGCCCAAAATTAGTTTCTATTGTTTTTTGTTCTTCCAATAGATTTAATATATTGATAATCTGTATTTTACAAGATTTAGTTGGCTGGTAACGGCTAACTGGCTATTACTTAAGTTTTGGTAAGTAAATGGATTCTAATGTGATTCTAATACTGCGCTAAGTTGGTTCTAATGTTGAGGTCTTAGTTTTGCAATGTCAAAAGACAAACAGATAGTAGCCAAAAACCTACACTGTGTATTCCAAAAACAGATAAGTATTCCATATACATAAATCAGAAATTACTATGAAAACGTTCGTTCATATTCTTATAGCATTTGTATTTGTAGGTAGCACTGTAGCGGTAGCTCAGAGCAACCTCAACTCCCCTCATAACTACAAGCGTCCTGTGAGTCAGAAATCTTCTAAAAGCGAGAATGCGCTAGTAGTTTCAGCCGAGGAGCGAGCAGTTCCATTGAAGTTAAAAAACAACGTAGCTTCGGCCCACAACTATAAGCGTCAAGGTGGAGCTAGTGTAGAGCAAGAGGCAACACTCGTATTGTCGAGTCCAGTGATAGGCCCTGTACCGCAGAATCCTTTGTTGTTGCCTAACCACTACAAGAGCCAAAAGCCGATGAAAGTAGAAGAAAGAGTAGCGCGAAAGGTAGTATTGCCGGAGGCTCCAAAAGACAGTTTGAGCAAGTAAATTGCTCCTGGGGGTGATGATGAGAAATTGCCCCCAAACCAAATTGAAAGCACGATTCTTTTTCCATCCATACCATTATTATTTAGTTTAGATTAGAAAACTGGTTTAAAGACAAACAGCCTCGAAGAGTTTTCTTCGGGGCTGTTTTTTGGTAGTCATGCTTTCAAAATCGTCTTAGCTTATTTGAAGATTCCCTAAAAAATTTCTAAGGATATTCTAATGTAGGTCTAAGTTGAATCTAATGATGGCTAGATAAATTTGTCACATTTAATTTTCAAAATCATGGCACGCTATTCTCTTGATTATTCATTCAAAAACACATTTCCTAGCCCGCCTCAGAAGCGTAATTACGGCTTGGTGTGGGGGATAGGTATGTTGTTGTTTGCGTTTTTGTTTTTCGGAGGAATCGGAACCGCATTTCATTTCCGAAACTCCCATTTATCGTTAGTGAAAGCTCATAATAGACTGAAAGTGAGTTATGACTCGCTTCATTCGGCCAAACAACACGCCGATTATCAACTCTATGAAATGAAGGCTAAATTGCAACAGCTCGGCGGCACACCTTAGAAATTCTAATACTTTTCTAACATTAACCTAAGTTGCTTCTAATACCGTCGCCGTAGTTTTGCAATGTCAAAAGACAAATAGATAGTAGCGAAAAGCTACGCTATGTATTCCAAAAACAGATAAGTATTCCATTTTAAAATCAGAGATTATTATGAAAACGTTCGTTCATACCCTTATAGCATTTGTATTTTTAGGTTCGACGGTAGCTGTAGCCCAAAGCAGTCTGAATTCCCCACACAACTACAAGCGTCCAGTAAGCCAGAAGGCAGCTAAAAGTGAGAGTTCTCTTGTTGTATCGACCGAGGAGCGTTCAGTACCGTTGAACTTACAAAACAACGTAGCTTCGGCGCACAACTATAAGCGACAAGGCGGTGCTAGTGTAGCGCAAGAGGCAACGCTCGTATTGAACACACCTGTGATAGGACCTGCTCCCCAAAATCCTTTTTTGTCGCCCAATCACTACAAGATTCAGAAACCAATGTCTGTAGAAGAAAGAGTTGCTCGTAAAGTGGAAACTACTCCTTCTCAGCTAAAAGATACAGTGAGCAAATAATTTTGCTCAGGGGTGATTGCTCGCAATTGCCCCAAACCAAATTGAGAGTAACGATTCTTTCCCTTCCACACCATTACTATTATTGTTTAGATTAAAGAACTGGTTTAAAGACAAAAAGCCCCGAAGATTTTTCTCCGGGGCGCTTTTTTATAGTCTTATGGGGATAGCTTATTTCTGACAAAAATAAATAATTTCGTTGGCCGGAAGGGCAAAAAGCTTTACTTCCTCTGGCGTCAGTTGGTCCATCACAAAACGGTCTTCAGTTACTTTAAATCCACCTTTTTCGAGGCGTTTGCCATAGTCTCTCCCAAAAAGACGCAAGTGGTCATCCTGCCAAAAATGCTTTTCTCTTTCTTTGGGATCGGTGATAGAAGCGTCTTCATAAGTCGTAGCTTTCGACAAGTCTTGGGGAGATTGGATAATCGCCCATCCACCTGGTTTCAGTACTCGATATAGCTCCGACATAGCCTTTATATCATCGTCGACGTGTTCCATGACGTGGTTACAGAAAGTGACATCAAAGGTATTGTCAGGAAAAGGAATTTGGTGAATATCCATTTTGACTTTTGCCAAAGGCGATTCGATATCGGCGGTGATATAATCCAAGTTTTTCATCCGCTCAAAACGGTCGATAAAACAATATTCGGGAGCTACGTGTAGGAGTTTGAGATTATCTTTAAAAAAATTTGTTTTACGCTGTAGATACAGATACATCAGGCGGTGGCGTTCAAGCGATAAGCAGTGAGGACAGAGGGCGTTGTCGCGTCCTGAACGTCCATAGGGTAGAAATTTACGAAATTCGCTACCGCATACGCTACACTTAACCCCTTTTCCTAAATAAAGAATAGATAAAGCACGTGCCCCAAAATGACTCACAAGTTGTAAGTATTTGCGTGGTACGTGTCTCAGTACCCAACTAATGATTTCTTTCATTCGCTAATTTTATGAGATTTTTTTCAACAATTCCTGCAAAGTTTTTACTTTTCGACTTAAAAGCAAAACCTAAAGACACCAACTACAAATATGATTCCAAAAACCTCAAAGCCACCCGGCCAAAAATTGGTCAAACGTATGAGTTCACGTACCAAATGGATGATACTTGGCCCGCTGAGTACCATAGTTTTGGGGTATGGATTGTGCGTATTTAGCGAAGCAGGGCACCTCAAGCACACCAATGCTCCTTTTCGTCAATGGTTTTTGATGGGTACGTATAGCTTGATCGTAATCAATGGTGCTCTTGTGATGTTTGGGCAAGCCGTCATTTTTCGCATTCAGTATAAATATCGCCAAGAAATGCGCCGAAAATTGAAAAAAATGCAGAAAGAGTGGGAGAGTGCCCTTAAAAAGAAAAATGCCGCTCAAGGCGGCAAATTTGGTTAAGCTTTAGCGGCGAATTCAGCCTTGATAGCCTCTACATCAACTTTTTTGATTTCTGGCTTCCACAAACGTTGCTTCATTAGTTTTTGCTCGTTTTGTGGTATCATTACGTTGCGCTTGCTTTTACGCAAAAGTTTAGTCACACCCATTGTAGTATTATCTTTAAATGATGATTCTGAAAAAATGAGCCGCAAAAATACGGACTTCTTTTTAAAAAAGTAAGTGCTCTGTGCTTTTTTTTCGGGGGAGGTGCTACTTTTGTGGTTTCTTTGAACAGGCTACAGGTACTCAAACGGTGGCTCTTCGATTCTTATTAACTCCTAAAATAATGAGTAAACCTTCTTTAGCGCGTGGGACGCGTGACTTTGGCCCCGCGCAAATGACCAAACGCAACTACATCTTTGATACTATTCGGCGTGTATTTCAAAAATATGGATTTCAACCTTTGGAAACTCCTGCTCTCGAAAACTTGTCGGTATTGATGGGAAAATACGGGGATGAAGGCGATCAGCTTTTGTTCAAAATACTCAATTCTGGCAACTTCGCCGACGGCCTCAAAGAAGAGCATCTTCAAGAAGGCTATAAAAAAGTAACGCTCAAAATCTCCGAAAAAGGGCTTCGTTATGACCTTACGGTACCTTTTGCGCGCTATGTAGTCATGAATCGCGGAGAGCTTGTGATGCCCTTCAAACGCTATCAGATTCAGCCTGTGTGGCGTGCCGACCGACCACAACGCGGACGCTATCGGGAGTTTTATCAGTGCGACGCCGATGTGGTGGGTACCGACTCACTGCTTTGTGAAGCCGAAATCGTACTGATGATTCACGAAGTGCTTCGTGCCTTGGGGCTTATAAGCTTTGCCGTCAAAATCAACAACCGTAAAATACTAAGCGGTATCGCAGAAGTAATAGGTGCGCCAGGTCAAGAAGGTCCTATGTGCGTGGCGATTGATAAATTGGATAAGATTGGTAAAGAAAAAGTAGAAGAAGAACTGGCAG
>VFQN01005457.1_pt1 | contig 15545 bp, 9 predicted proteins | sample 3512371 | NCBI WGS metagenome assembly VFQN01 (sample SAMN10412370, study PRJNA504923) | tailings metagenome | isolation source: Replicate 2 from Balatoc abandoned mine | place: Philippines: Itogon, Benguet | collected 2017-08-28
ATTCATAATTCATAATTGGTATAAATAATTGAATCAATCTTTTATACAAATGAAATAATATCAAAAGAATGTAATTTCAATTCGATAAACATAAACTCTTAAAACAAGATGAACTATTGATTGTTTAAATTCGCTCTACGATGTACAGTTGGAGAACAGGTGGGTAAACATACCTATATGGCAGAATATGATACAATACATATGCATATACGGGAATATATTGATATGGTTTAGGTATTGATAAGCCTATTAGTTTTTTAGCCATACTGTCAATATATGGCAAAGATTTTTCAACTGGCCACAAACATGTTTCGGTGGGCCCTAATAAGGGGGCCGTTGTGGGGTTCCAGGCGTCCCAATGAACCTCGACCAAGTTCAATCTCTTGAATTGGCCTCTTTTGATGCTGCAAAACCCCAAACCTCGATTTTATAGAATTTCGACTTTTTCATAACTCGACTCTTTTATAAGTAAGTTCGAGAAGAAATTGACTTTTGCGACTTTTGCAAGCCTAGAAATCTTTCTATCTTTAATGTTAACAGATCCGGAGTTAACTAAAAATAAATAAGCCATCAACAGACTCGAACCTGGTTCAGCATGGGGGAAACGATAATACGGGTAAATCTCAATATATTGAAGTAGGGATATTGATATGGAAGGATAGGTATCCGTATCAATATATTTGTACCCACCCCTGCAAGTAACAACATAACGAATAGGGAGGAGATGTAAATTTAAGAGAAGGATTACAATATAACAGAGTCGGATTAGGTGTCAAACTGCGTTGGATTAGTCGGGTTTGAAAGAAATATGTGGGTGGAGTTAGAATATGGTCGAAATTACGGATGGAAATAGTTTGGGGATGAAGGAATAGCCGATTAAAGTTGTTTATCAATGATAACAAGGAAAAATTGGAAGTCATAATTTTCTTCTTCTTACGGTTCGGACAGCTTCACGATTAATTTCGTAAGATTATGGTGACATAGAAAGATGAACTACCATAATTCTCATGATTTGAGAATATTTTCTGATTTACGATACCACGCTGCCTGAGGTTTAATATCCTTCTCTACTATTTCAGAGGATGATTTCCCTCGAAGCTGCTATGAGCAGCGTCTATTATCTTTCCAACAGATTTTAGATACTATTCTAAAGGTGAATGAAAGGAGTTTTCACACAGTGAATGAAAGTAATGTGGTTCTATGAACACAGAGATAATGTAGAAAATTACAACCTATTCCATGAAACTCAACCCCCTATTTACAAATATAATACGCAAATTAGTCTCTTAATAGACAACTTTCTTCGCTTGAGAGAGAAGGTAATCTCTGATATCATCCATCACAGCAGCGACTGCCTCGCTTGGCTGACTGTCAGAGGATGAGAGGTCTGTCGATGATCTCACCCCAAAGCAGTTCCATCGTTTAATTTTAAGAACTTCATCTTTCTGAAGGTCTTGGAAGAGTTGATTGAAGGAGAAGAGGAGGAAAGGCAGCTGTTTATTCATCGCAAGCTCAACGAGTAGTTGTATGAGGTCTTGTTTCCAGTCCTTATTGATACAGAGAATTGAGATGAGATTCCTCTCGATAGCAGTTGTGAGGCCATTGAAGCCAATAACAAGCTCTTTGTGGACCTTTCCTTCATAAGTTTTGGAGATGAGGGTAAGCTTCTGACAGAGGAATCGAGTGATGTCATCCTCCACTACTTGATAATCATCATCATCGTTTTCATCGGAATCCACCGCATTGTCTGTGGAGGCATTCAGTTTATGAAATATTGCCATGGAAGGACCTTTATTAGGGGTTTTCTGTGAGGTACTACTGCGTGTTTTGTCTTCGTTGTTGCGTTGTTTTGAACTTTGCAGAACGAGGAAGCCACTGGGTGTATGAGATTTAGGCTTTACAGCTTTCCCTCCATCTCCCATCTGCTCTTTCAGAGACTTATTAGCTTGTTTAATCTTGGTCAAGTCATTTGATTTGAAGAATTTGATTGATTGTTTATTGGATTTAACAGCAGTGGGTTTAGGTGCGTTATTTGTGAATCCGATCGTCGATCCAAGCGATGCCAATGAAGGCAGTGATGAAGCTGAAGTACTACCTTGATGACCATGAGCTTTTCCAGCAGAGGAGCTAGAAGGAGGTGGAATATTGTTATTTCCTCTCACTTTCTTCATTTTCATTCATCAACACACTAGGTGTGTGGCAAAATTGAGAAAACTATATTATTTTAGGAGTTTCGAGTTTTCGAACTTTCGTGGTTGGAAGCTTTGAGGCGTTGGGTCGTTTGGCGTTGGAAGAAAGCAAGGGAAGTGGACAGGTAAAAGTTGCAAGAAGATCAAACCTATTTCTACTATTGGCTCGTTGCACAAATGCTGTTCTTCCATTTGCTTGTTTTCATTGTATTGAGTGCAATTGTTGCTCAAGCATTCACTCCTTACACATACAAGCTTCAAACTCTCGCTGGAACCGGTGTGGCAGGACCATATGAAAATGGCGGACTCGCGAAAGATTCAGTATTGACAAGTCCCTACTCAGCTTGGTCTGATGCAGATGGAAACATCTATTTCACTGATCCTGCGCTTCACGTTGTTCGGAAGATTACTGCGGGGGACGTTGGGTCTAACTCTATCGAAGGCTTTGCTGGCGCTGGTCAGACTACATACCAGCCATCAGAAGAAGGAGATGATGCATATAATGCACATTTAAATCGTCCTCGAGGAGTATGGGGCGATAATAAAGGCAATATCTTCATTGCTGATACTGTGAACTTCAGAGTTCGAATCGTCAATTCAGCGGGGAAAATCTTCACTTTAGCGGGGAATGGACTTCAAGGACATTCCGATGGACCTGCAACTACATCCAACCTTAACAGCCCTTTTGCTGGATTTACTGATGCATCTGGAAAGACGTATATCGCTGATTTACATGCATGTGAGATCAGAGTGATCTCCTCCATTGATCCTTCCTCTGCCGTCTTAGGCACTTTAATTGGAGATTACCGAAACTGCGTCAGTACTCAGTACAATTCACCAACTACTATTACTACCAGTTTAACCCTTGGAAAACCTTTTGCTCTGTGGGGAGACAATGCAGGAAACCTTTACTTCCCTGAAGTCACTGGTGATCGCATTCAACAGATTGACACAAATGCTGGAAAGATTAGCACCTTTCTATCCGGTCTTAATGAGCCAACAGGTGTTTGGGGAGATACAAACGGCAATATCTTCTTCTCTGAGAGAGGTAATGGTGGTGCAGTGAAGCTTGTAAGCTCAACGAAGACTGTAACGTCACTCCCTGTGGATAGTGGAATCATCGGTCCAAGAGGAATATGGGGAGATACCTTTGGTAATATTTATGTTCCAGACAATAAGAAGCATAAGATCTATATGATCGCACATGTGTCAGCTGGTTCGCTAACTCCTTCCACAACAGGATCTTCTTCAGGAGGAAGCTTAGTCGTTGGAGGAGGCATCTCCTACGATCAACAGGATACCTTTTCTGGTAATGGAAAGCTTGCCTCCACAGTGAATCTTGCAGGAACTTTCTGGGTTTGGAGTGATAAAGATAACAACCTTTACCTCACCATGCCCAACAGACATCTTGTGATCCGCATTGATGTCTTCACTAATGTCGTTACCATTGTTGCTGGAATCCCTGCCGATGGAGGATATAATGGTGCCTCTACACCAATCGATGCAACTAATGCAAAACTCTACTATCCAGGCGGTTTGTGGGGCGATGACAAAGGCAAACTCTACATCGCTGATGGAGGAAACCGCAGAGTGCGAGTGGTCGACCTTGCTGCTTCGACTATCTCCAACTGGGCAGGCACAGCTGGGAGTGGATCCACTTACTCTGGAGCTCCTGGCGCCGTCGACCTCGTGGGTCCTGCACACGTGTGGGGAGATAAAGATGGCAACATCTATGTGGTTGATACACATGCTGTCTTCAAATACACGAAGGCGACTGATACGCTCGCATTATTTGCTGGAAATCCCACTCAATGGGGATTCCACTTCGACAGCGATCCTCTGAAGATTACGACTACGGCAGGTCAATGGAGTTCGTTAGGTCAATTAGGCGGTGATTCTAACGGAAACATCTTCTTTGTTGACCAAGGAAATTCTATCGTCTGGAAGGTTAGCTCTGCTGGAGTCGCTTCCGTGGTTGCTGGTGATGTCAGTACTTTACTTCCTACCTTACATACAGAACAGAATTGTGATACGAACAAAAACTCTCCTCTTTGTACTACTTTGTTGTATCCTTACGGATTGTTCGTTGATAATAGCGGCACTGTGTTCACTACTTCGTTTTGGAATGGTGTGAGTCCTCGTGTCATTGCTATCTCATCTGACATGTCATCTTTTGATGTTGTTTATTCCCCTTCGGGCAATCCGATGGGTATTTATGGAGATGGTCAAGGTACTATCTTCGTCACACTTAACTCAGGTGTGGAAGTATTCGTTGCTGATACACGAAGAAGATTAGAAAGTCCAATGAAGACGAATTTACGACGCGTTTAATCATTATGAGTTGCGAAGATGAATAATTATTGAAGATTGAGAGTAAGAAACATCCAACCTCTTCTTCTCCTATTTACTGAGTATATTATTATTCCCTTCTCTTCTTTTCTTTTCTTTTCTCTTTCATTCCTTCTTTCTTATGTTTTTACCTGTTTATTGATTTCATGAATTAGGTTGATTGTAGTTTTATAATAACATATTAATAATAGTACTGATAATAATGATAATAATGATAATAGTAGTTAGTAATAGTAATAATAGTAAGGGTCGTTTGCTATGTGATAAGAATGATTTGCTATGTTTTGATTTCTTTGAGTTTTCCTTCTTGCATCATTGTCATCTATCTCCTTCTCTTTCTTCTTTCTTTTCTTTCGCTTCTTATTATTGTGATGATTATTTCAATTCATTCATTGATGCTTATGTTGTTCTTTCCTTCTCTTCTGATTCGTTTTATTCATCTAATGTTCTGTTGTTCCTCGTTGCTTCTTGTACTTGTTCTTATGAATCATAAGACAATATATAGAAAGTAGATGAGAATAGCGGTAACTAATACGATGACCATTCAATACATATAACCTAACATAAACAAACGATCAAAACTTTCATTAGTATCTAATTAACTTCAAGTGCAAAAAAAAAGAACAATATATGAACGATAATACATGAAACAGAGTAGAGGGTGTGATGTTAGATGCTTTAGTTATTGATAGCAGCTGTTAGTCTTCCCTGGACACGAAGATAATTCATATATTTGCTGATAGAAGCAATAAAATGAATAATAACAATGTCAAGGAACTTATACAAAGCGCAAGTTAGAACAAACAACCTAAGGAAGTATACTGAAGCAGAGCGTATGGTTCGATATTATTTGGTTTCTATTGAGAATCCTGATCATATATGTAGTTGCTTTCGGTTAGGTGGTGATGATGATGTTTAACTATTTGTGAAGCATTTCAAAAGAGTAACTCATGAACAACTGAACGATTGGATGAGAAGTAGATAGCGACTCTCTAACTCGGAGATGTCAGTTCACGATATCTCCCTCCTATCATATTGCTTTGAATCATGCTTTATATCTTATTAACTTAGATTGTTAAAGAAGTTCTAAAGAAAAAGAAAAGAAAAGAAACAACAAGGAAGTCTTACAAATCAATATTGAAACACAAGTAGAAGATGTGGTAGATGTGTTAGGTATGATAAGTGTGAGGTTTGGCTTGTGTTTTCATGTGCTTTGACCTCTATTAGTTGCTGGAGTATGATCAATGTACGTGGAATGGACAATAAAGCTGGTCTTCTTCTACTAATGATGAGATAGGAACTTTTACGAGCTATGGGGAGGACTAATAGCTGCTAACAATAACTAAGGAACAACTCTGACAACAACGACATTGAGGAAAGAGCAAAAGAGAAACTGGAATATTTCTGATATAGACACGAAGATAATCCATGTAAATCTTGTTTGTTGATGCTATATGCAATAAAATGAAAAATAACAATGTCAAGGAACTTATACGAGAACATATTAGCACCACACAAGAGGAAGCTTCAGAGACCTTTCACTCGAATAACTGCTACCAAGAAATCATTCGAGAGAGAAGGAACTACCTCCTTAATCTTGTCGAGTGTCGAGCATACTATTACGAGAAACAGGAGAGAAGGCACCACTGAACGATCCATTGCCACTTCCACTGTTGCTTCCTCCAATATTCGTATTAGGGAATGCAGAACTCGATTGAGGTCGCGATGTTTCCTTGAAATACATTGTTATTAATCCGATTTTAGCACATCCCTTCACCATGTAATACTGTGTGTGAGGGAAGCTCAAGAATGACCAGAAAGACTTCTTCTTCTCCTCCTTCTTCACAACTGCAGTGTTGTTGTTACTGTTACTGTTACCTCCCTCTGATGGACGATCACTTGTTCCGTCGACATTCTTCTCAACTAAAGGTTCAACGAGGGTCTTCTCAGAGATTGGGCCTTCTTCGATGATCATAACCTCCTCTTTCTCCTTCAATGAGCCATTGTATAAACCGATTGATCTCGATCTGCGACGAACAGTCTCGATCACTGTAGTGGTAGTAGTCTCTAAACGCTGTTTGATCGCGTGATGTGCAATACGCAAGAAAGGAATTCCAACAAGTAAGATCATTGCTGCAGCAAGGAAGATCAGCCATGAATCCTATCACATGAAATAAAGATAAAAATAAGATTAAGACCAGAGAATAATGAAAAATCGCTCCTTACATCTTTCAAATATGCTACGACATCAAAGCATTTGTCATCACCTTGTAGTGGCTCATCCAAATATTGAGCTAAGATCTCGTTAATCTTGTCACAGGAGTCGCCTACGATGAACATAGCGAACTGTTGAATTTCTAATAAACCAGCAGCAATAGCGCAACAGAAAACATCTAATGTCGACCATGCGTTCAAGACCTCGGACAAAACAAAGAGTTGGCGTTGACGTCCTAAAGTGAGAGGAACCGTCCACATAACCATGAATACTGTCATAAGAGCTAAAGGCATAGCTAATCCGAATAAGAAGAACGATGCTTGCATCCATCGAACTCCGAAGTCATCAGGAATACCAGAGTGTTCAGGGATAGAGTTACCGATGGAGACGTAGCTATAATCGACTTTAGCTTTATCCTTCAACATCAAACCAACTAATCCTTTGAATTCGAATCCCATCGTATAGTAGAAACATCCGAAGACTATCAACACAGTCGTTGCAAGGATCATAGCACCAACGAAGATTTTACCGAAATAAGTGAACTTGATACATAAAACCTTTTCTTGTTCTTCAGAAACCGTTGATTCAGCATCGGACAATGGAGCAATCTCTTCGCTATTCTCAGTGTTAGTCAGTGCTAAGATCTCTTTCTTTGGTAAGGAAACTTTCACTTCATATGTCATAGCAGCCAAGGACTCTCGAGGATCTAACTCATCAGGAATTGGTAAGACTTTAGGCTCGACAATAAGACGATGACAAGCAAGGATTAAGTGACTTAAACCCAATGACATCATCGTTGCGATTAAGAAGGTATAAAATCCTAATTCAGGTTTCACAGTAACATCGACCAAAATGTTTGAGCCAACCCATAACTGAATGTAGAAGGCACATAACATCAACACCATGACGAAGAAATCGACTAACGACCATTTACCAAGAGCGTCAAGAACAATTAACAATGTTTCTCGTTTCTCAACTGATAAGACCTTTGGAGGAACGAACCAAGCGAATAACATAGCCATCAGCTTCATGTAAGGCCATGCACCGGAGAAGAAGGCAATGATAATGGCTAAAGCATAAACTTCGGCGCTCCACATATCATGGACAGTATTTCCTAGACCAAATTCGAAGATAGATCCAACGTCAACGATCTTTTCACCAATATGAAGCTTCACCATAACATCGACAGCATTCGGTGTCGCGTTAGACCAAGCAAAGATACCTATGGCAGTGCAGATAGCGATTGGCATACCAACCTTTAACCATGTAGGAACTTCTTCTCTAAAGACCAACGAATTGCCGAAATCCCATCGCTCCCAGACAGTCTTTCCGTCATCGTGTAAGACTGGTTGATCATGCTCATCTTTCAAGGCCATCGCGAGACAAGCAAGCTTTCTATCACGACCCCAATAACTGTAAGCCATTAACAAGGCACTAAGAGAGAGAATACAACCACAAATCAAGATAAACAACTGCCATTCCCAGTCTAAAGTGGTATCTGACCCTCCATCACTTGTAGTAGTACCATCATTGTCATCGGGGACAACTCCTGCATTTGCGCACACTGCTGGGGCATTCGTTAAAGAGCTATCGATGTCCATGTTCTTGTTCTGGATTGTTTCATTCTTTGTGATGAAGGCAAGAAGCGAGTTAATGGCTTGAGTGATCTCCTTGTTATTAGTTCCATCATGGTATATGAAGCTTGCTTTGGACACATTGAGATCAACGTATTGGAAGGCTAACTGATCTAACGATGAGGCGTAGCATCCTGTTGTTCCCATTTGATAGTGTTGAAGCTGCTTCAAAGCATTTATATTTAATTTGGTCAACGTTTCAATGCCCAAACGGAAATTCTCGAAAGTTAAGAGAAGACTCACACCTTCCACCATTGAACTTACAGCTGTGGTAATCGAGGCAGTTGGCGAGGTTCCTAAAAATTCTGCGATGGCTTCTTTAGTAATGGAATTCACACCGATCGTCAATGGAGTACAGCTATCGGTCGATGGACAATAACCAGCAGCCAAATAAGTGGACAAATGATATTGCTTCGAGTCTTGGTCGTAAGGCGAGAAAACCTCAAGTCCATAGAAAGAGGTCAAACCAGAGACAGTAATAATTAAACGCTTCGTATCAATCTCGAATGCACCAGTTCCTCCAGTAAACTTCAAGTCCATAGAAAGATGTCAAACCAGAGACAGTAATAATTAAATGCTTCGTATCAATCTCGAATGCACCGGTTCCTCCAGTGCCACAAGAGAAGAGCTTGTTCAAGCCTTGATATCCAAACATATCGTTGATGATCGAGTCGAGAATAGCAATCACATTCGAGTTAGGCCAACTAATATATTCAGTGACATCATCATAGGGATAATGGGCGAGACAAGGGTTCTGCGCCTTTCCTTCAGAAAGAGATTTGGCGAAAAACTCATTTAATCCTTGTCTAATTGGTCCTTGGAATGCACCTTTAATGGTTTCGACAGAAAGAGTACCAAAGCCGGTGGGCTCTAAGACCAATAAGAAGAGATTGTTTAATAAGGCAGTAATATCAGCTTCTAATAGTCCAGCATCACCTGTGATCTCTTTAATATTCACAGTGGCCCCAGTCAAGTCAATTTCAAAGTTTGGGATGCTAATCTCAGCGATTGGACTTAACCAACATCCAATAGAACTTAACTGATCCAGATAATACGAGTCTAATAAATGCTCATCTACTGCGATAGCGAGATCAAGGACTAAACCAGGATCTGTCAAGGTGAGGGAGACAACGGTCTGTTCATTGTACGTATGAGGGTTACCGTTAGCGTCATTGCCATTGACAGTAAGCTCGAAGGTAAGATCCAACTTTAAATACCCCATCTTCAAGGCAGTGCGTAAGCTAACTTTAGACTCAGGAATCGGTTCAACGATTTGAACGTCTGTAATAGTATCCAATCCGCTAATATCAACCTTCGAGACTTTCAGAGAGAACTGGGAAGTTTTCAACACCTCGCTCTTCTCCCATGATGAAAGATCAAAGCTGTAGGTTCCCAGCAGGTTTTTAAAGAACTTCTCATAGGGTGCTTCATCGTATTGAACAAGGGAAGTGCTGAGACTTGTGGTAGCGCTGGCTTTGTTGGTGTTGGAGTATTTGCCGCTATTCGCCATACATTGCAAAAAGTCAGGTAATGAGGCTGCACCACGAATCTTCTCAACTAATCCATGAGCTTTGCTAATAATGGAATCATTCCAATTTAAGTAATGTTTTCCATATTGAGGCAAAGGATCTGGTAAAGACACTATAATCTCCTCTAACCTTGGATCTAATTTATTCACAAGGAAATTTGTTACATTGACCGTCAATAAATGATTAATTCCATCGCAAAAGATTTTGTAGAGAGCTTTCTGAATTGCGGATTCAATCAACGGGGTGAGGAAGTCTAAACCAGCCTGTGAGAAGGTAATGTCAATTTGGATGTTCTCAAGGTTACAAGAGGTTAGCTCCATGTAAACAGGCAACTCGTTCTCTTTGCGATCATTGACAGTCATTGCAACATCAGTTTTAGACACAGCAATTGTCACTGTGCCTTTAAAGGCCTTGCCGTACTTGTAACTACCGGCGCAAGAAGTGCCAAGATCTTGAATGCCGAAATAGAAGCCAGTGTAGCCGTCATAACGGGAAGGTAAAGAGTATAAATCAATCCCTTTACAAACTGTGCCAGTGAGCGAGAAGTCGCCTGAGGTAACATCTGGGATATTGAAAGTCAATGAAGACAGGTAGCAGGCTAAAGGATCATTGCAGTCGCTGGAAGTGAAAGAAGTTGGAGTACTGTTCACTAAACTAAGAAAAAATAAAGTCATAAGACAACAATAATAATAAGGTGTCATCTTCTTTTAATGCGAGGATCCTTGTCCTTCAAAGAGCAATAAAAAAAACAACACTACCTCACTTGAAAGCAAATTTCTCACGGATTTGACCGGTAACAAAAATTAACGAAGAAGTAAACTAAAGGAAAGAAACAACAGGTCTGAATCACAATTAAACTGGTTCTGGTAAGGGATATGGGTTAAAATTGAGTGTTATTTCGATCTTTATTGTGATTGATTTGATGATGGATGAAACTATAACAAGAGAAAATTCCTAATTAAACCCTAAATCCTTCTGATTATTATTCCCAGTAATATCTAAATTAGTCCAACATGTCTTTTTTGAAAAAAACACTATCTGATTCTAATAAAACCTAACTTGAAGTTGGGGTCTTTCAATTTGGTCTTGTTTGGTCAATCCCGGCAAGCTGGGATTTTCGAAAGACCGATGTAATCTATTTGGACTATCGATACAGAAGCCTTCCTCGCTCGTTACAGAAGCATAGAAGTTGTGAGAAGAGTCTGATGAAGTGTCAAGGAGTCCCGTTACTTATAGGATTGATCCTATTCTTCACACTTCTTTGTCTTTACCTTCTATATGATCCTGTTTATTGTATAGTGAAAGGAGCAGGAGTGGAAAGTTTGAATGGATACTTCTCTGCCGCTGATGGAACTTATTCCAAGATAGTAGTCGAGTCATCCTCTCGGTTGATTCCTGATGTCTTCAGTATCTTTTCATTAAAACGGCAAATTACCACTCCAGCTGAAGCGATTCTATTTGCAAAGGGAAACTGGTTGATGGTAGAGTCTGGTAAAATCATTTATCACACAGACCCTGCCGCTACTGATATTAACATCCGCCACCCTCCGAACCAATACTGGATGCTATCCAATCAAAACGATTCCCCAATCCCATCGAGTGTACAATGCAGCGGCTACAGTCCTCGCCTTCAAGCAGATGAAAGCTCTAACATTGGGGCTCTCCTCTCCCGCCCTGTCACAACAGTTTTGCTTATTACTCTCTGTTATTACGCCTATTATCTCTGGAAGAATAATATTGAGGTTTCTGCTGTCTCATACAGCTATGAAGCAATCATTCATCGCGGAGAGTACTGGAGAATTGTCACCGCTTCATTCGCCCATTTCGATCTCATCCATCTCGGCTTTAACTGCATGGGATTGTACCAACTCGGTCTATTAGAGCCAATTTACGGGTCAATAGCATTTGCCTACCTGAATATTGCTCTCGTCTTTTTCACGATGGCCATTTGTTTAGTGACGCATTACATTCTCATACATCGCTATAACTCGACACAATACATCTCACAGCAGGCTGTGGGATATTCTTGTGTACTCTTCGCTTGGATGGTGGCTTTAAGTGTTAGATTAGTGAAGTTTTGTCCGATTTTCATATTCCCCACTTTCTGCATGAATACGCTGTATGCACCTTTACCCTTCACAATTGGTGGTGTTTCCCGAATTCCTTTTAATTTCGGTCCTTTCTTGCTTCTTATCTTCACCCAACTTATTCTCACTCGTGCTTCCTTTATTGGTCATTTATCTGGGATCCTTATTGGATATCCGTTAGCTTGGGGTGCTTTGAACTTCGTGACTCCAATTCGCTTGGTACTTCTCCTCACGATTGCTTACCTCGCCGTTGAAAAGCTTCATATTACCAAGTACTACAGTCTTTATCAATTGCAAGTGCAGAATCAAGGAAGGTTGCCCCCTGTGAGTGAGGTGATTGAGCGAGGTCAGTCTTATGTCAATTATGCTCGTTGGAAGTATTCGAGCATCCTTGTCGCATTATTCATGATCGGTGAGGCCTATTTCAAGGTATCTTTGTGGGATTGGACGAGTCTATTAATAAGTATAACCTTCATTTACCTTGCAGCGACGTCGATTCTCTGCCGCACCATTATGTATTACACCTCATACGGATATATTGGTATTGAATGTACTAAATTGATGATTGCCACGTTCATCTTTCTGATTGCTGTATTAATATATCAATATTTTAATCTATTGAGTTTGTGGTCAACTCACCGCTTCCTTAGCACTAATGGCCTTAGTTATACATGGCTGGAGGTCTACAGTGTTGTTCTTGCTGTGTTAATGCTGATAGAGATGGTCAACATCTTTTACCTCTATCAAATGACGAAAGAGATTGTTACCGCTCAACAATTCTTGCAGAGCTATCATTGGGATTCGGCTAGTTTAAATGAAGATTGGTTGAAGTTGAAACAGCGATTGTGTTTCTGTCGAGGAAGTAGCGGTAATAATGATTTAGAGCTACAGAATCTTGAAGTCTTTCAACAATCGTCTGGAACTCGCCTTGGAAATCAAACTCTACCACCTCCTCCTAGCGCACCAGTTCGGCCAAATGCTGACCAATCCCGTCGTGAGAGAGCACTTGCTCGCTTTGAGGCCAATAGTAATGCAACAAATGCGACTGAAATTCAACAGAACGTGCAAAATCCGCTAAATCAAAGCCAAGTTTCGAACCAGACAGGCTCATCTTTAGGGTTAGGCATTCTCTCCTCCCTCACTCAGCCCGGTAACGTGACGACAGTCAATGGAGTTCGCTATGAGAGGATCCCTGCTGATGAGATAGCGTTAGAAGGAGATACTCCTGATCCACGAAATGTAATAAGACGGAATAGTCCCACAAATGGCGATAGTAGGAAAGGAAATAAAGCATTGAAGACGATGGAAGTGTAGGATTTCATTCTTTGTTTTCTTTTATTTCTAACATTTCAACTTAAATTGAAAATCCGTAGATATTCTTTGAGGTAATTGGCGTATGAAAAGCTAAGAACGGGCTATTGATACCTTTCGATCCTTTCAGAAATGAGAACCAAATCATATGCTTCTTGTCAACGAAACTCAGCTTTATATTTCTTCTGCCCTAACTTACAACTTAATCTAAGTGTCTTTTCCATATTAAGACACGTAGATTAAGTTGTAAATTAGGACAGAAGAAATATAAAGCAGACTAGGACACTTCTTCTTCCACCTCTTCTTCCTCTATAAGACCATGCTGATAAATTTTCGGCTGATGAATTCGAAATAAATTCGAGGAGATTTAACATTTGTGCATTAACCAGCACCCAACTCAGCGCACAAAAGCCCCACACTTTTTTATAATGCTGAACGAGATTCCTGGAGAGATCTTTCCTTTGATCCAAAGCTTCTTATCCTGTGATGATTATCATTATTTTGTAAATGCTTCCAAAAGATTATTTGGAGACATTAAGAGAAGATCAATTTACTTTCATTTAAACGTAGAGAAGAGCAATCAATATCTCTCTGATCAATCTTTCCGAACTCTTTTATTAAGCAAAGTAGAGAATGGATGGAATCAAATTCGCATCACTCATGAGAATTCATCTTCACCTATCCTTTCTGATATTCCCATTCATAAAGTGATTTCACGGGATAATTTGGATTTACCATTAGAAGTCTGGGGTAACTATCAATCAATCAACACTTGTTTCCCTCGAGCCGTCAAAGCATTCCCATTACTATCAGCAGGAAATTTAAAAGAGGTTGAAGTGCGCCTATATCCAGATGCTTGTATTAACCTGACTATTTTTTCTAATTTATTAAAATTTTCAATGACTTTCTTCTCTGGCGAGGATATCACACCACTCAAAGACATACCTGATCTTACCCTGCGATCATCTCCGAATATAAAGGATTTTTCAATGTTAGAGAGTCAGCAAAAGCTTCAAATTTATGATTGTAAAGGTTTAATTGATGTAAGAAGTTTCAGAAATATTCGAAAGTTACAGCTACTGTCCTGTGATTCCCTTGTGGATGTCTCTCCATTACATGGGATCTATGATCTAACGTTGCAAAGATGTATCAAAGTTAAAGATATCTCAGGATTAGGGGGTCATTATCGATTCACGCTGGTTCATCATCCTGCCAGTAAAATGAGTGGTTATAAGAGTTTGGAGCATATTCCTCATGTTTCTTTATTCTACTGCGATATTAAGGATGTCTATGTTCTCCGTTATGCCAAGTCTGTTAATTTAAGTGCATGTAATTATATTAAGGATGTGAGTGCCCTAGCAAGCGTGAGAGAGCTGAAGATTGATAGCAGTGTGTTACTAACAGGTTTCCAAGCGCTTGGAAGTGTCCCAAATCTATCGCTGATCTACCGAGGGCTTCAAGACAGTCTACTGAATGATGAAGTAGTATCATCGTGGAAGAATGTGCATCGGTTGCTATTGGGATCTTCGCCTCTTGCAGCCCAAACCAATCTGACGAGCTTATCCAAGCTATGTAAGAATATTCAACATCTTACACTTGGTCATGATGAAAGGTTTTCGGACTTTATCAACCAAGGAGAAGGATGTCATTTAAAGCACTTACTCTCTCTTTCATTTGAGTCATTGAATCATTTAGTAAGGCTGGATGAGTTAGGCGAAATCCCTTCTTTGAGATTCGCTCTTTGTCATGGAATCAGAAGTTTAAAAGGTTTAGGGAGAAATCATTCTGTTGAATTAGTTGAATGTATTCAACTTGAAGATGTAAGTACTCTTTCAACTGTACCAATAGTAAAGATCAAAGCTTGTTTGAGAATTGATAGCAGTTGCTTATTGTCCGTTCCCCATTTAAAAATCAGTGTTTGATAGCTCGTTTCTCTCTGACATCTTTTATTATTCTAGTCTAGTCTAATCTACGCAATATTAGAGTATCACTAAATGACATAAATTACTTCAAAAATAGAAAATTTAAATTTAAAATTAATATCAATCAATTTCCTCAAATTTTTAACCTTATGACTTCCAAGATAATATACAATTTTAGCTTCTTTTTTGGCACCGTGCTTGAAACGCAAGTTGGAGACGTTGGGGGAATCATCGTTGGAATGGCAGATGGTCCAGCGTGTTGCAGTTGGACAGACACTCGGTTGAGCAGTTGGCACTTCACTTGGCACC
>VFQN01005458.1_pt1 | contig 15545 bp, 13 predicted proteins | sample 3512371 | NCBI WGS metagenome assembly VFQN01 (sample SAMN10412370, study PRJNA504923) | tailings metagenome | isolation source: Replicate 2 from Balatoc abandoned mine | place: Philippines: Itogon, Benguet | collected 2017-08-28
ATCAGGAGTACTATGTGTTGTTGATGTAAAAATCTTGAAATAAAGTATCCAACACTAAACAATGCTAAGTCTTTACTTTTCAAACGTTCTATTTTTAAAAGGAATGTAAAAAGAAATAGTACAAATTTTCCTCCGATTCATTATCGTTTGAACCAAAGCAACATAACTTTAGCAACAGGTACTGACAGGTTTTAACGGTAGTTTGAACCAATGGCTAGAATATACAGAGATTAATCCTTTCCTTTGAAGAACTATATCATACTTGTATAATACATTTTTACTTGAATTTGAGCTATAATTGATTCAATGTTTAATTAATCAAAAGTTTCGAACAAAGCAGTACGACCGTTTTCTTCAAAACGGTTTAAGAAAACATGAGAAGGAGTTCCAGTTATGTGACAGAATCACACCTCAATCACTGCAACTAACATCACGATGATTGTCTATTTATCACTTTTCATCTGATATAAATTTAAGGCAAGAATAGATTTTATAACTACTTGTGAATTCTACTTCTCTTTCAAAGCTCCTTATTTGCTTATTCGAAAATGACTTCACGTCAAACGTTTGAAGCAAGTATTCATTCACTACAAAGAAGAATCTTTGAGAAAATTGAACTAAACACAAATTATGCGAATACATTTAATCAAATCCGATATTTAACTAATCAATTAAACTTCTATGATCGTCCGAATAAACCAGGATATTTATCTTTTCAAGATTTTTTACATTATTTTCTACAAAGAATGAATTTTATTTCATTAAATACAGAATTAGAATATTTATTTTATCATTATGATAGTGATATGACAGGTTATATTGATTATAAAGATTTTATCCATCAATTATATCAACAAACTGAATATTATTTGCCTGTTTTAACAGCTGATGCAATAACAATCTTTGAAAGAATTCGTTCTTCTTTTCTTTCTATAAAAAAGAAAGAACAACATAATTTTTTAAAGTTTATTAAAACATACTATTTTCTATTACCATATCGTACTATTAAGTCTCGTGGTAAAACATTTCATCGTGCAACATTAGATGAATTATTAGAATATTTTTATAGTACTGATGCTATCAATGATAGTGAAAGTATTACATGGGATATGTTTTATGAATATTATCAATGTATTTCATTATCAATTGATAGTGATGAGTTATTTGAATTAGTCATACGTCATTCATGGTCTGTCCCAAATGGTGTATTAGATGGTAAACCAATGGCGAATGAGCATGAAGATGTCTTTGAGCGTCCGAGGCCATCTTCTCATGATTCTAGCGACCGTAATAATTCAGGCAGTCAACACACTCGCCTACTGAGTCTTCCCATGATACCGATCAACCCAACCATGGATCACAAGAGCGTTTCTTTGCGTCCCATGAGTCTTTCAATGCGGGTGAAGCCTAAAGTTGTCAGTTCGAATGACGTTGCTTCTCGATCTCCTGATTCTATTCATTCTCTAAGTTCGCACCTCTCATCGTCTTCTCTCGTTACACGGCCAACATCAACAACAAGCGTTTTGCGTCCTATTGTCGTTGTTCATTCTGATTATTCAGAAGAAACTGTAAGAATTCATGATGAATTAGGTAACACAAAATTAAATCCTGAATCATTACGTAATGCATTACAAGCGATGGGGATCATAGATATTAAATATGTTAAAGTATAATTTTTATTCTTCTCATAGTAATTTAAAATCCCTTGATGTTCTCTATGAATACTCTCTATGTGTATTATTTCATTTCTTCTTTTTTCTTCAATTGATTTTACCTTTTTTTCATCTCAAACCTTTTTCTGTCTTTCGTAGCTTTGCTTCTTTCTTTCTCTCATTTCTCTGATTTCTCTCGCTACACTCTCGTTTTTCTTTCGCGCAATATTTGAACTGATGAATAATAATGTTATCTATGAAATGAAAAATCTTTGCGAATACAAATTGGATGAAGAAAAGATCTATCATTATTCAAATAAGCATGATTAATTCAGAGTTCACAGTCATTCTAAGACCACCATACTTTTTCTTTCTCTTACTTTTAAAATGATTTTTCATAAAAAAAAAATTTCTTCCATAATATATACTACACTTGACTTACCTCCCATGCACACTCGCTGAACGTGTTTTATTCTTTCTTTTTTGTTTGTTTTTCATTATGATTTTCACTATCCAAAAAAAACACAATCTTTTTATTGATTGATTGGAATCATAATTCATACCTCCCTTCATCAGTTTTCCATTTCACCATTTCACTTCTTTGTTTTTCTTGGCTTTGTTTTGTTTTGTTTTGTTTTGTGATGTACTAGGTCCTGTATTTTGTGTTTTGTATTTTGACAGGTATTTCATTATTTCATTCTCTTTCACTAAATAAACTATAATTTTCTCTTTCATTCTGAGAGGTGAGTGTTGTTGATGTAAAATAAATACAATATCCAACACAATATAGAACTCTTCAAACTTTTCTTTTATTAATCTTCAATCTCCGATAAGGCAATGTAGGAAATGAAGGAATCCATCAAATGACTTCTTTAATGTTATGGAAAGAGAAACGATGGAATGAAAAGAAGATTTATTATTAGTGTAAGATTTATTAATTGAAAAAAACAGTAACTATCTCTTCGAATATGTTATGTTGTGAGCTATGGAATACAAAGAAACCAGAACCTAAAAGAATGATGTTCTATATTCGGAAAAAAAGAGGGGAGATGTCTATCCTGAAAGAGATAATCATACAGGAATTAACGAACAATGAAAGATTTCAAAATTTCTGGAATATTAGCAGCTTCTCTTTTCATTTCAACAGTTGATTTTCTTAAGTAAATTCGTTTCTTCTTCATAGGAATACATGAATAAACAGAATTACTATCTAAAGCTGAAAAGATTTTTCTATCAGTTGGTGAAGATGATAAAAAAGAATCATCGTGATTCATTCCTCCAGTATAATTAAAATTACTACCATTACTTCCATGAAAAGTTGGTAATTTTGTTGTTGATGTGATATTATCAATCACAATTTTTTGATTATTCTCTAAACGATAATAATCATCAATCTTTGAACAATCAGAAATGGTTAAATAGGGAACATTTGATAAAGATTGAATATTTCGAATACTATGACATCCTATTAATGTTAAATCTTGAATATTACAAAAATAATTAATATTTTCTAATTTTTCACAACTTTTAATGATTAAATGTTGAACATTTTCAAGATCTTGGGAATTTCTAAAACTAAGACAAGAATCAATTGTTACGTAGGGAACGTACGCTAATGGACGGAAGGATTTAATGTGCGGACAAGAAATGATGGTAACAGAGAAATTCCCGGAAATATGACGAGCAAATCTCTTCTGCATCTTTGCATGAGGTGAATCCGCTCCATCAAGACTGAATCGACATCCTAACCCTCCTAAACTCGTTAATTTGTGCAACCACGATAAAACAAGTGTATGAACATTTCCAAGCATTCCAATATCACTGACATAATCGCAATGATCAATAGTCACCGAATAAAGCATTGTAAAGCTTGAAACATCTTTAATCTGAGAACAATGAGAAATATGAATTGTTTTCAGAGTGGGAGGTAATTTCTCAATCTTTACTAATGCATCTGAATGACTCAAGGTTAAATGATTAGCTTGAGGAAAGATATCGATCACAGTTAGAGGAAAATTAGATATATGAATATCCTTTGTCCGCTTTAAACACTTCTCATAATCAATAATATTTTGACAACCAATAATTGAAATTTTCTCATGATCTTGAAGTCTATCAATATTATTTATATTATTACAATAATGTAAAGATAAATCTTTCACATGATTTAAACTACTTACATCATTTATACCTAAACAAGATATTAAAGAAAGTTGTTCTATTCTATTTAATGATGAAATATCTTTAATTAAATTACAACCAATAATTGTTAATTTTTTTAATTCTTTTAATGGTTTAACATCAGTAATATTAGGACAATTATGAAGTTCAAGTTCTTTTAAATGCTTTAAACCATTCACATTATTTAAATTAGGAAATCTTGAGAGCTTCATACCTTGTAATCTCTCTGATAAACCATCAAAATTTGTTAATTTTTTCATACCTGACATTTCAATAAATTCAATTCCTTGATTTAAAGTGTTAATGGATGTAATTTGACAACCATAAGATAAGAAAATACGATGAACATTCTTAATCACAGTAATATCAAAAGATGGTGAAGAATATTCATAAGTATAAAAAGTTAATGAAAGCTGTTTTGAAGGATTTTTAATATGTTTTAATAGATATTGACGGAATGGTAGATTATAATAATATAATTTGGAATAAACTCCATCAAGACTATAATCAATTGTTTCATATTTAATTTGTTGAAATAATTCCTTCGAAGTATTCATGAATGATAGATAATCAATTTGTGATACATAATTTTGAATTACTTGATATAAACAAACTGGTAATATTTGAAAAGAATGTTCAATCTTAGTAGAAGACACTGTTTGACCTTTTTCAAGTGTAAGAATACGTGAATAAGCTGTCTCTAAAGTCAAGATATGAAACATATCTCTGACACGAATAAATTATAAATGAAATAGAATCAATCAACCACAGTGAAATCTGAAATCAACAATCAAATGATCACAATAATAATGATAATACTATATCTATCGTAATGACAGAATCTTCTCACGCACACACCCTTAAATCTCTTTTTATTTTACATTACCCTTTCCAAATTCGATGACGAAGACACAATACTGTAATCAAACTGTTAATCCCTCCGATTCGATCTCTCTTTGATTTCATTTGACTTATACTCCAATCTCTCTTCGAATAGACTATGTCAGCTAATATGAACACGACTGATGTTTCAACTGGTGGACAGGATCGGAAAGTAGGAGAAATCATTGAGCAATATGATCAAGTTATTGTTCAACAATTACGAGATGTAGATCAATCATTACGTCAATTGAATACACAACTCACGAATGTACAGAATCAAGACTTTACTCAAGATTCTACAATACTTACCAGATTGCAACAAATGTTTGATTTACAACAAATTATCCATCAAGAAATGTTACAAATGAGCCAAAGAGTTGATAATAATAGTCAAATCATTTCTCAAAATGCACAACTCTTCGGTTCTATTCAGGTAAGAAATATCATTATCTTTGAATATCTATCTATGCTTGTTTATAATTTCCCCTCTTTTCACTATTTTTCTCTCGAAGCAAATGTTACAAATGTTAATTACCAATATTATTCCTGAACAAAACATTTCTCGTCGTAATCATAACCGCTTATGTCACGAGACTGACGCTTTACTACCAATCCTCAATGAGCAAACTGGATTAGTACCCACAAACTTTCCTGCAACAAAGGCTGATTTAGCTGTAATTGATCCTTTTCAGTTAGATCAATTATTGGCGTTCTATAACCTTCCCTTCGTTGGATTTAATAAGGAAAAGCATCTACTTTTCTCTCAATTCATCGGAATCGATTAACATACATCAGTCAAATAAGATGAATTTGTGTCTCATTCCACTAAACGTAGTTATTAGAAACTTTCATGTTTAATTCGGGAAAGTTAGTTTCTCCTTTAATTGAAAAGCATAAGGGCACAATGATAACAGGGGAAAAAGTAGAAATGAAAAAAGAAACAAATACACAGATAAGCTGCAACTCATAATTTCTTCAAACAAAAAGCAAATAAGAAATAAACAAACTTTCAAACAAAAATAACATCAAATCAACTAAACCACAACTATAAATAACTTACTAACTAGGAATGCTCGATTCTGAAATTTGTAAAGGGACTTCTTCGAGCTGAGGGACTAGATCTCGATCTTGTACTTGTTTCACTTTGATCATCACCAATACCGACCTGATGCAAATAATTGACACTCTGTCTATTCTGTGCATTATAACCAGATATGGTCGAGGGTATTGAGACATAATTATTCCTTGTCATACTAGGTATTGATGAGGCAACCATCTTTACATCCGAGGTGAGTACTATGGCAGCGGTGGTATTATTAACACTATCGTCAGTTGAGGGGAGAGTTCGAATGAAGTCATCGGCGATGAGAACAGTATCGCCTCGGTTACTTGGAGTCTCAGAACTGGGACTAGTTTCACCAGTATTATTTGCATGGGTCACAACATGAGCAGATGTTGTGATAGGTACGTTGAGAGGAACAACACTGAATGCACCCGGTCGACCAGATCGTATTGGCGCGCCATATTCATCCACATCAGAGCCTGGTTGTATTTTATAACCTCCAAAAAGTCGCATAACTACTACATATGTACATGCTCCAACAGCACAGAGCGGACAAACAACTAATAGAACGATCGCCGTCACCATTGTAAGTATACTGGCACTTGTTGCTTGGCATTGACTTGCTGTGAGAAGTAACTTCCCGTCCAATCCATTATAACATGTAGAATAACAATTTAATTGTTGTGTTGTATCTAAATAATATAAACATTTTCCACGATTAATATTATGTTCATAGTCTTGCGCACACCATGTAGTGTTAGAATAACCAAAACATTCTCTACAATTTGTAACATTAGATAAATACTGACATGAATTCCAGAAGATTGGAGCTTGAGTCGGTCCATTTACTGGACTAGCCAAGGAATTAATAGAATGAGTTGAATGATACGAAGTTCTTAACATTTCATTCTAAATGAAGTTGTGACCTGTTGGTTTGAAAAAGAGGTGGGAAACGGTTTACTATCGATATTAAAGACTACCGGTATGTGAATAAATTTAATAAATTCGGTAAGGGGTGATTATGCATAGCATATGCATATATTCTTTCTTGAATGCATCAAAAGAAGAATCATGACGAGTCGAACACTTCCAACAAGAAATATAACACAAAATCAATTATTTGAAAGAAATTTTCAAAATTATATTAAAAAATTACATTCAAACTATAAAATGTTATTAGTGAAACATGCTGAATTACTTCAACAATCTTCATTAATTGGGAAACATGAAGAATTACAGATTGAGGCAGCTACAGATAGTATTGTAAGTTATTGAGTAATTCGTTGATTTTCTTTCGTACTAATCTGTTGGAATAGATTGTTCATTCAGAATTGCTTCTTGAACAGATTCAGGATATGAAAATGCATCTAATATTGTTGTATCAGAATTTTCCTGCCTCGACCCCTTTGTCTGATTTGAAGATCGAGGGTGAACTCGACCAAAAATAAAAATACTATATTTAGAGATAGATGTTCGAATCTTTGTACCTTTGTAAGTAAATTAACACCCCTTAACATTGGCAGAAGATATTCATAATTATGATTACAGTACAATATTAGAAGTTAGAGAATTTATCTCTATAGCTTTAACAATCAAACGTCTATGCACAATGAGCAGGCAAATCCTCACACCCAAAACTAGTCATTCTTCCTGTCATCAATGAAACTTGACTCTACGAAAAAGATATTGAAATTAATACCAATGGATAAGTAAATATATCAACATTATAGGAAAAACACACACATCATGACATGAGACAAATGTTTGCGGTTTTACTAAATGAAGAACAATGCAGGATGTTAAACATAAGCGACGCCGCAAAAAGAATATTATTGCAACTAAATATTAAATTTGGATCGATTTTTTCAGGTGGAAATATCCAAATCGAAATGAGAATGTTGCTGACAGGAGATGGGTTGTATTCAAGCAAGTAATTACCTTAAGTTCAAGAGTTCATCCGCAATTTACATGACATTCGTCTCTGTATTTTCTTGATTCTCTTGACTAAGACTAAGACCGAAAAGAATGCATCGAAACTATCGAAAAAATAGAAAGAATAAGTAAATGAAGAAGAATTGAGGTAAGAAAAGGCTGTCAATCGGCTACAATCATGTAGAAAGCAACGGGGTATAGCTAACACAAGCGAACTCGATTTCAGTTATATTGCAACAATATGTATAGAATACATAATGGATCAAATCATCAATTATGAATTTAGATGATCTGAGATGAGATTGTTGCCGGGAAGGAACAGAGAGGGATGGACAAAATTCGCAGAAATTAACATGATCGCAAGCTAGTTCACTGCCCCCACCATGTGCCAAGGGAAAATTCATTACCTTCATCAATCCAGAACATTCTCAGATTCCTAGGGATGGCAAAACCATTCAGCTCCCACAATATCTCATGATGAAATCCCTTCCTCCAAGTTATAAATTTTCAAATTAATTGTGTGGACAAATGAGCGACCGTATAAAACGATCGTACAGAGTTGCAAATGCAAATCCAAAAGCAAAAAAACGAAGTTAGTTGGTCATCATCAAGTTGGTTATTTCGACGAGCAACAAAGACCAAACAAGTCCTTCATCCATTCAAAAACTCGATATTAATATTAGAAATAAGCACATTAAAGTGGAGAAAAAATTGTGACTTATTATCATGATCAAGTATAGTCTCTTGGTTGCTGTGATCGTTGTTTTATTTTTAGGTAAAGTTTCTGCTTTTAGAAGAGAAATGTATCCGATACCACACCATCTCTTACCGCAGAACTCAGGATGGTCTTTGATGCAACGCTCATATATATCAAAATATTCAAATTTAAATGCTGCAACCGTCAGCATTCCAGCGAAAGAGGAAAAGACTCCCTCACCTGTATCCACCATCGCTCAAGCAAGTTTAATCACTTCTTCCATCAACTTACTAAAAAACTGTGTTGGTGCTGGTGTATTTAGTTTAAATTCGAAAGTAAATGCTATAACCACCAATCCACAGCAGTATCCATCTATTGTTGCGATGGTATTGCTCATGGCTGCTTGGGCTATTCACAACTTCTACATACTTGGTGAAACCTGCAAAATTACAAAAAGTAAAACCTTTGGAGAAGCATGGTCTAAAGCAGTTTCTTCATCTACTCAATGGATTGTTCAGTTTGTTGTAACGGTTGCTCCGATGATCTCTTGTCTAGCCAATGTTATTGTTCTTACTGATGTGTTAAAGCTTATTTTACGAGTGATTGGTGCCCCATTAGCTCTTTACGAGAATAGAGTAGCAGTTATTGGAATTTTATGTTCTGTAATCTTATATCCGATTTGTACTGTGAAGGATTTATCGGGTTTGAAGTCTGTCTCCGCCATCGGGCTTCTTGGACAAGCAATTGCCACACTCTCTTTAGGGGCAAGATTATTCGATAAATCGTACACATTTGGTGGAAAGTTTTATCAGACTGCTAATATTGGGCCTGTTGCAAGGAATTTCATATCTAATGGAGCCCTGCCTGCTGCTACTGCAGTTGATACCTCTCAATGGTTTGTGCTTGCTTCACTTTTGAGTTACTGTTTCGTAACTCACTACAATGTACGTTTGCCCCTCCTTTTCTAAATTAGCTCTTCACGATTTTCTTTAGGCGCCAAGATACTACACTGAACTAAAGGATAAAGAGAAAGATCCTAACCGCTTCCTTATCATGGCTTCGATCTCATATGCTGGTGCTGCTTTTATTTACCTCCTTACTGTGTTCCTTGCAAATAAATTGTTTACCCCTTATTCAATCCAGTCATTTGCTTTAAACTCTTTCTCACCGAATGATCCGTTAGCTGTCTTTGCTTTCTCAGCGTTTGGTACTTCAGTCTTAGCAAGCTTTCCTTTAATTTTCTTTACAATGAGAAATTGGTTTATCAGCCAGGCTGATCGATTTCAATTAAAAGGATTGAACAACATTCCTGCAATGACAACTGCATTGTTAGCATTGATTGGAACTGCTGGAGTATTTTGCAAAGATATTGGGAAAGTAGGTTCATTGGCTGGTGCGATCTTTGGTTCCTCGATGATGTTTATTTTCCCTTCAATTATGTACATTAACGTTCTTTATAAACAATCAAAAGGGGTTGTATTTGAATCCAGTCCCGATGAGAAAGACAGTAAAAGTGGTGAAGGAAGAGGAGAAATTGGAAAGTTACCAGTTTTGAAGTTATTAATTAATTATATTCTATTGGCTGGTGGTGTAAGTATCGGCACAATGGGTACAATTAATAGTGTGAAATCGTTATTTCGTTAGTTATAAATCATTTGTTTGAACCCTTTTTCTCTAATAAATTCAAGCTAAACTTCTTCCCTCTAAATCGAAATAAATTGTGAGTGTTGAAAACTCTGATTTCTTTGCTTGAAAAGCTGATTTATGGATATTCTTAAAAAGCGGTTTCTTGGAAAGCAGGGATTCTTCCGTTGGAGATGTTTTGACTTTCTTTGTGGATTGGTTGCTATCTTTAATATTATAGTCCAATAGCGATCTTGATCTTGAATTCTTGAAGCATTGAATACTTTGTTGTTTTCTGAATCCTTTGATTTTAACTTTTGAACATTCTTGTTGTTGGATTGAATGTTTCTTACGATATTCTATTGTATTTAATAGCGCATTCGTCCTTTGTCTGATATTCTTCTCATCCTCTTCTTCGCATTTTTGAGATCTTTTCTTCACTTCACTCATAGACAAATTTGAAAATAAAATTGATTTATGGCATATCAAAGAACGACCTCTTCGTTCTATTCTTTGACTGGAAATAGATTACATTTACGCAATAATTCACTGACGACAAACAATACAAACAACAATAACAACAATATGAAAATTGGAAATACACATTATGATTTAGCAACAGAAGATAATGAGGAAGAAGAAAATTCAACGATTTATTTAAAGGAGAAATATTCCAATGATTCACAACATCGCTATTACTCACATCCATCAAGTCAATATCATCATGTCAAACCATTAGTATTATTTTCCTTTGATTTAACTCATTGGTCACCAATATTACAATATTTATTTTTAATTGGTGGTTTAATTATATTTATGTGTTTATATGGTTATTATCAAGAATTGGTGATTTATGGTTGGTTTAATAGAAAATTATCCATTTTTTCAACTTTTTTACATTTTTTAGGATGTACTTTCTTTGCCCAATTACAAAGGAATATTTCATCTTCACCAAACTCTTCATCCTCGTCCAATCCTTCGTCAACTCCAACCAATGCCTCAGCAAACCCTTCTAGTACCGCACATAATCCCGGCGCATTACCTGTATCTGTTGCATCGCAAAGTCTTTGGAAACGCAGCATGTATCATTTTTATTGGTATTTACATCGTTGGACCAATATAACAATGGGTACAGCATCATCAAAGACTGCAATAGGTTATTATTTGTTATTAGTCTTTACTAAGACTGCAGCCCAAGGATTATCAAATTTATCGATGACAGAAATTAATTATCCAGCAAAAGTATTATTTAAATCAGCAAATCCTATTATAACCATTTTTTTAGGTCTTTTCTGGTTTCGTAAAACCTATCCAATAAGAGATTATATTGTTGTATTATTATTAATCTTTGGTCTTTATATATTTATTACGTCAGATAATCGAAATCGACCAGAATGTACAACATTAGGTATAGTCTATGTTGTATTATCGATGTTTGGTTCAGCAGGTGTACCAATGATCCAAGAACATTGTATAACAACATATAATGCATCAATAGAAGATTTATTATATTTTTGCTTTTTAGGTTCAACAATCGTATCATTATTATTATCAATATTAAATGGTGAATTTTTAGAAGGTATATTATTTTTAATTAACTCTAGTTCTATACATATATGGATTATATTTATTGCGTTTTGTACGTTTGGATTTATTGGGGCAAATTTCTCTACAGCAATTACAGCACATTATGGTTCATTAGTGAATGGCTTGGCGAATACATTTCGTAAAGCTGTAACAATTATTGTTTCTTTTTTAATGTTCCCTGAAAGAAATGAATTAACAGTGAGAAAGGTTTATGGTGCTTTAATCTTTTTTTCTGGTTTATTAGTTAGTATCTTTTATGGTGAAGGGAAACCAGGTAAAGGTGGCATGAAAAGTTCTGCTTTGAAAGTTAAAGATGATAAAGGAGTTTACGAATTAGTGAAGGATCCAGAAAATCTATTAATTGATCGTTATGTTGAGGCTGACACGGTTGTTCTTGCAGATAAAGAGCCTTCGTCAAGTTTGGACCATACTGAGGCGGGAACTAAGCTTTCTTCTCCGTATCGGAGGGAGATTGCTGAAAGTTTTAATACTCCTCCTACCTCTACCCTGACAACGTCCATTTCATCCCAATTTCCAGCGGAGGAGGTCGTTATAAACAGATCTCCTGCAGTGCAACGAGAGAATTTAATCCCGCCTGCTTTCCCTTCACCGAAGAAACAGTATGGTTTTGAGGAAGAAAAGGCTCAATTACCTCGTCCTCGACAAGTTTCATCACAGGTACCCCCACCAATTACGAACGAAGAAATTGATATCTTTATACCGGAGACAATATTGCCGGCAGGTTCACAACAATTGAAACAAAAGAGTTTTCGGATTAATACACCACAAGAAGATTCTGTCTATGATGTGATGGTGAATAATGTATCTTCTTTTTATCAAAATTTAAATTTATTTGGTCCATCTGAAGCAGAGAAAACTCAAGCATTTTTACAATATAGTCAACAAGAATTAAATAATGGAAATTCTAGAATTCCACATCAAAGCGAAATTGAAGATGATGGTGATGATTTTGAGGATGATGACGGTACGTCAAGAAACGGAAGGTTTAGTAGACAACAGTTTACTGTCTGAAAAACTTGTATTCCCTTCCATAGTGTTGTTTTATTGAGTCCATTCCCTCGAATTATGCCACTTGGGAGTGTTCCAGGAAATTGCACTTAGTGAATATCTGTATTTTCCTTCGTTGAAGAAATGAATATATTATTCTGCTCATTGCTTATTTGATTGTTTTTCGTTGAATAAGATCAGATCGCTTCATTGCTTTTATCGATCAAGTGTGCACGGCTAATTTAAGAAAAACGACTATTTTTGACGTCTTCAAGTTAAAAAGCGCTTTTCATTGATAAGGGACGAAGGATTTAGCTTAGCGTCATTGAAATTCAAATCAATCAGATCATCGAACATTAGAGCGTTGGTCAATTAAATTTAGCCTAATTGACTCATTATCAATTTGTTGAGCTGTGCTGTCTTTTGGAGGATTTGATTTTAAAAGTTTAGTTTTAAGCTTTTAGCTTTTACTGCTATAGTTTATTTGAAGTTCCAGCGAGAATGATGGATGAAGATGATAGTTTATGGCAAGAACAGATCGAGATTTCTTTCCAAGATTACGATCTTAGCCCAACTTCCCCAACAGAAGAAAAATTGATACAAATTTGCGGTTTGAATCAACCTCTTCCGAATTATTCGAATTTCCCCTCAGTTGAAACGGCTACCCCACTATTCGACCAGCATCGCACATGGGCGGGACCTACAGTTGCTCCTAATCCATGGTGGAGTCCTTATTCATATCAAACTTGGTCCGCCTTAGATACTTCTTTTCCTGAAGAAGATCCGCAGGAGTACGAATACGGAGATGAGATTGACTTACAAGATATTTCCCCATTTTCCACGACTGAAAGCAGTTCCCGAATTCGTCCAACTTTGCTTTCAACGCTGTTAGAGTTGCCATTGCAAATCATCGAAGAGACGTTCACTGATTTCCTTGATCCCGACTCGTGGTTCAATCTTGTGGTAGCATCTAACGCCCTCTCAGAAATCAAGAAAAGGACGGTACTTTGGCACCTTAACGTTCATTTCTCTGTTCAATATTACCTGAACCCCGATTGGAGAGACTTATTCCTTCAGCGAATTTATAATCCTGAGAAGCAAGTTTATTTAAACTTATCTGGTCGAGTTTGGATTAGTCCATCGCTTTCTGAAGTCGACGATGATGCTAGGAAAAATCCAAAGGGCGCAAAAGAGCACCCACTTACAAAAGAGCAGATTTATTTACAACGCGTAAATCATGTTCATTATTTGGATATCTCTCACAATAATGGGTTGAAGGATGTTTCGCATTTGACAAATGTGTATCGTATTCATGCCTCAAATTGTCCTGATTTGGTTGACATCTCTGGCTTGCAGAATTGTCATTCAGTGGATCTGAGTCATTGTCCAAAAATTTCCGACTTTACTCCGATTAGAAATATTACAACTGTATCAGCAAGGGGGAATCTTCAAATTGATGATACTGCGATATTTGCAAATATTCGAAGGCTTGATCTCTCCGAATGTTCAAATATTTATGATGTTTCCCCGTTAAAGAATGTCCCATCTCTGAAGTTGAGTAACTGTGAGAAAGTCACAAATTTTCATGCACTTACGAACAACGAATTCTTAAATATTTCACGTAATAAAACATTACGATACCTTCCAGCCATTACTTCCAAGACGATCCTATTAAAACTGAATGATTGTTCAAATATCGAGAGACTTGATCCTCTGTGGCAAAGATTTCTCTCTACTACCACTGAGGAAGAGGAGGATTCTTATGTTTCTCCTTTAAGAATGATTCCTCGTACATCAATACCTATTTCTTCATTAAAGTCGTTTCATCCGACTGTTGATGACTTTTCGAGCGCTGAGCAGACAGGAAGAACAACTTTTGGTGATACAGTTTCTTCTCTGACCTCCGTTGAAACTACTAACGCCCTGGTCAGCGAGGGAAGTAGCACTGGCAGTGAGGAATTTGAAAGTGTTCATGAAATTAGTGAATTAAGATTTCTCTGGTTGGTCGGTTGCCATAATATTCGATCCTTAGAAGGATTAACAGGTGAGCACTTCCCCAAGTTAGAGACTATCTGCATTTGTCGCTGTATGAAAATATTGGCAAAGCTTCCCTTCGTACGCAAAAGAATTGCGCTGTATCCTTGCAAAAATAAGAAGCGAGTTGTTGCGGAATTATGTGAGAGACGTTCGACGGACCTGTCATTCCCTCGGTACCTGGCCCATGAAGAATTGCAGCAGGTGCGGGATGAAGGACCTCGGCGCGGATTTGATGCGTTTGAGAGACAAAAAATTCATGATTCTGATCCCGATAATTGCCGAAGATTGCTGTTCGAAATTCAGCATCCAAACCGTCGATTTAAAGACCATCCTCCTATCCAGGCTCTTGATGCCGATAAGATGACAATCAACTTGTAGGGCTTCTCATTTTTAGTAGACCAATTTCTCTATCTTACCTTTTTCGTGATTCATCAAAGAGTCTCTCTTTCCTCATAGTTGGAAAATCACTGGATAAATGATTGATGAATGATTCAAATAACTGTTCATACAAAGAAAAGTAATTTAACTGTTTGATTGAAAGAGGAAAGTGGTGAATAATTCAACAAAATCGTTTCAAGCAAATCGAAGGGCAATAGGCAGATAAATTCTCTCCTTGAAACAAGATTGACTCCACCTCGACAATTTTTCCAATTCGATTCAATTCAATTCAAAAATCCTCAAAACATAAGATATTCCTTCTTATGCAAGAAAAATTCTGGGATTATATTGTGGTGTTATCATATCTAGAAAAGTACAAAGGTAAGTAGATAAGACTATAAGTTTTTGATAAATGGATTTAACATAAAAATCAAATTTTTCAATTTTTATAAAGTAAAACTCGAGTTTTAATGCTTTTGGGCAGTTAACTGATACGTTGTGCAAC
>VFQN01005459.1_pt1 | contig 15544 bp, 20 predicted proteins | sample 3512371 | NCBI WGS metagenome assembly VFQN01 (sample SAMN10412370, study PRJNA504923) | tailings metagenome | isolation source: Replicate 2 from Balatoc abandoned mine | place: Philippines: Itogon, Benguet | collected 2017-08-28
AGGGGAGGAATGGTGCCGAGGGCCAGAATCGAACTGGCGACACTACGATTTTCAGGCCCCCAACACCGCCGAACCGGAGGAAGCACTAGCGCATTCTTGCTTACAGCCATCGGCATTTCTGCGCACTGATGCGAACTCAAGATGATGCCAGGCTCAGACGTTTCCGGGCATTTTCCGGGCAGTCGACCCCCCTAGAGTTCACTGACGTCTGGCCTGCGCCTTGCGCCGCCGGAGCTCTCGCTGGTGGACGATCTCGTAGCAGGCCGACTTGACCTTCGAACCCGTGGGGTGCAGCCGACCAGGTGGGGGACAGAACCGTTGCCTGGGATCAACCGCGACGAAGGTGCGGCGGCAGTCCTCGCGCTCGCACTGCCTGACGAGCCCACCCGCCAGTTGATGCAGGAGACGCATCCAGAGCGCATCCAGTAAGCACGACCCGACCCATCCGAGCCGCAGGCTCCGAGCGTCACCCGTGCCTTCCAGTAGCGGCAGCGCGCGGATACCGACCGCGATCTGGTCTTGAATCACGAGGGCCGCGAGAAACTTGCCGTCTGAGACCTCTGCCAGAGACTCAAAGCCCTGAGCAACAGTGGGGAGGTCAATGTCACTTGGTGCAGGCCGCGGCAGCTCATGACTGCCCCCGGGCGTGAACGCCGCCCACGCGTCTCTTGTCCAACGCAGTAGTTCGCACTGCTTCTGGACCCAGATCGCCGGCTCGCCGTCCTCACCTGGCCGTGCTCTGGGCTGATACTCTCCGGGCTGATACTCGACCTTTTCGTCGCGCGACCATGGTTCTGCAGCTGTAGGCATGATGACGCGTCGGAACCAGCCGATCGGCCCAAAGCGAGAGACGAAATCCAGTGCGTCGGCCTGCGTGTGGACCCGCAGTGCGCTCTCCAGCAGATCGGGCTCCGTGTCGGGAGCATAGATGCGCGTGGCGGTCCGACTGTAGAGGGTGGACGTCGCGGCGCCCAGGCGAACCTTTCTGTGGCTGACGCGATACCAGAACCAGCCGTCTCGTTCAGCAACGGGGAACACGGCCACCGTCTGCACGGCTCCACGCACCCGGGCGAGGTCAATGCCTCTTTCGTCGAAGGGCGATGCGATCGGCATACCCCTAAGCATACTCTAGAAGGGTATTGAGTTAGCTACCCCTATCGGTTGACGATCGGGGTATGGCAGAGCCCGAGTACATGACCGTGGGCGTTGCGGCGAGGCGGCTTGGCGTGTCTGAACCGACCGTCCGCAACTGGAGCCGTGTCGGTAGGCTGCCGGCACTGCGGACTTCATTCGGATATCGCCTGTTCCGCCGCGAGGATGTCGATCGCCTGGCCCGCGAGCGGGAGAAGGCCATGCCCCTTCATTTCGAGGCGCACCCGTGACGCCGGCCGCGGGACTGGACGCGGCGGCCAGCAGCATCGACGCCTGGCTCACGCCCGCGCAAGCGGCCCAGCAGATCGGGCTGCACGAGGCCACCATCCGCCGGGCGATCAAGCGCGCGCAGCTGCGCGCCGTCCGTGTCGGGGGCGGGCGCACGCTGCGGCTCCGGCAATCCTGGCTCAACGCATGGATGGAGTCGTTCGACGCGGCGCCCGTGTCGCGTGAGCCGCTGAACTGAGAAACGAGCGGCGCGTCCTCGTCGCGACGGACTCGCCGCCCCGCCAGGACAAGCCCGTAGGAGGGGCTCGGATGGCATCGACCACCGTACCACCACCGAACCACAGGATCGACCGCCCAGCGCCGAGCACGGCGCCGATGCTCGCGCGGCTGGAGACCTGCGAGCGAGCCGCACGCGAGACGCTTCGCGCACTCCGCTTCTCGCTCGACGACCTGGGCGCGGTCCTGGAGGAGATCCGGCAGATCCGGTCTGACCTCGAGGCGAGGGAAGTGCCGGAACACCAGGCCATCCCCCAGCATGGCCTCGTCATCGAAAGCGGCCCGTGTGGCCGCGCCGAGGTGGCCTGACGAGCCATGGCCGTCGTCAACATCCACACCGGCGTGGCGACGTCACCGAAGCACGCGCCGCTCTCGGACCCCGCGTTTCGACTCTGGACGCACGCGCTCCTGTGGAGTAAGGAGCACCTGACGGACGGATTCATACCCGCCGGCATGCTGGCGACCTTGCATCCGCGCGGGCCGCGCGTGGTCGCCGAGCTCCTTCGCGTGCTCGTGCCTGGGAAGGGCCCGCTCTGGCATGAGGTCGAGGGCGGGTATCAGATCCACGACTATCAGGACTGGCAGGACACGAAGGCGCGTGTCCAGGAGCGTCGCCAGCAGTGGCGGACGCGCCAGGATCGGAAGCGCAGTACCACCTCAGTGCGCGGTGTCACGCGTGACACCACTCGTGACGTACGCGTGAGTCACGCGAATCGTCCCTCTGATGGAAGTGGTGGAGGTAGAGGTATAGGTAGAGGAACAGGAGATCCCCCCACAGATCCAACCTTCGAGACACCGACAGTCGCTGGCCCTGCGGTGTCTGGGGGTGGGGGCCATGCTCCCACTGAAAGACGAGTCCCCGGAACCCGCGTTTCCCCGCCCGACGAGCACCAGCCCGCCGCCGAGGGTAGATCGACGGATGAGAAAGAGAGGGCCGAGCGCTGGCTGGAGAAGTTCACCGCTGCGCACCTCGCGCTCAGAGGCTCCCGCTTCATAGTGAAGCGAGACCGTGACCTGGAGCCGGCGTTGCGCCTGGTCAGGACCTACGATGACCGCGAGCTCGACACCCTGACGCACTGGTTCCTCAAGGCGACCGGTCCGGACTACGACGACAAGCCGCGCACACCCGGTCGCCTGGCGTACGTCCAAACGACGCTCCAGGAGTACCTGGTTGCGCACGGCGTGTGGACTGGTGATGAGGCACCGGCTTCCGGTCGGCAGCAGCCCTCCGACGCGGTCCGTGCTGCGAACTGGCCCGCCCAGCCCAAGGGCGTGGGCGCCTCCGTCCTGGCCGCCAACGACGCACTCCTCGAGCGACTCAGGCAGCGCGAACTCGCCGCGGCAGGAGCGGACGAGGCGTTGTCACAGCAGACGGCGGCGCCAGGTCTCCAGCCGGCGGCGCACTTTCCCGGCACGCCCAGGGGTGTGGGCGCCTCCGTCCTGGCCGCCAACGACGCACTCCTCGAGCGCACCAGGCAGCGCGAGCTCGCCGCGGCAGGAGGCGACGCTCCGCGGTCACGGCAGCCGGCGGCGCAGCGCCTCAACGGCGTGCCGTCGATCCCGTCGCCAGCCACGTGGGCCGCGCAGTGGCGCTGCCACCACGCCGAGGCGCCATGCGGCAGCCGCACCGCCTGCGAACTCCGCACGGCCCGCGATGTCGGGGAAGGCCGCGTGCCCCTCGAGAGTGTGCCACCCGTCATCCGGCGCGCCGTTGAAGCGATGGCGCCGGCCTACACCCCAACCAAGGCGGCGAGTGCATGACCTCGCGGCCGCACGTCTGGGCGCCGGAGCTCCCTGCGCGAGCCAGGGACCGCGTCGACTTTGAGCCGCCGACGTGGTTCCGGCGCCCAGACGTGCGCTCGCGTGGCGCCGCCATCGAACGAGGAGCGATGCCATGAAGCCTCGGCACCATGAACGCGAACTGCGCGCCCAGCTGGCGCGCCTCCAGGACGCGCAGCTGCGCGATCGCCTCGACGCGCTGAGCGATCCCCTGGCGCGCCTGCGCCGACGCCTGGCGGCCGCTGCGCCCTCGCCGGCGGTCGTGTCCGCCGCGTCAGGCGCGCGGCTCGGCCGGGATCTGGCCCGATGGTGACCGCGTTCGCCGTCGTGGCCACCAGCCTCGCCGCCGTCGCCGGGCTCCTGCTCGCGCGTGCCGCCTGGGGCATGCCCTGGCGTGATCGGGTCCTCGTCACGCTGGTGCATCCGGGCTCGCCCTCACTGGAGGGCGTGTGGTGGCAGTGCCGCGGCCGGTGGCTGGAGCTCCGCGACGCCTCTATGCTGGAGTCGTCGCCCGCGGTATCCACGCCACTCGACGGTGCCGTGCTGGTGCCGCGCGAGCACGTCCTCTTCGTTCAACGTGTGGGCCGCGCCGACGTGCCGCGGCCAGTGAAAGGACACCGAAATGCTGCAGCATGAAGTCTCCCGTCGCCACCGGAGCAGCGTGTACTCGCGCCCCGAGGACGTGGCCCGCGCCGACGTGCCGCGTCGCCAGCGCGGTCCGTTCCACACCTCCCGCGCCATCGTCGTGACGAGCGCCGCCGATGACCCGCGGCCCAACGACCGGTGGGTGGCGCTGGAAGGTGACGATCCGGCCCACGTTGCGAAGCTCAACGAGACGCTCGAGGAGCTCGCCCGGCTGGGCGCGCCGGCCGTGAGCCGCCGCCCGTGGGTCCGTCCGTACGACGGGACGCGCCGCGCAGAACAGGCCGAGCAGGCGCCCGATGTGCGCGCGGCCCGCCGGGAGCTCGCGCTCGTCGAGACCCGCCACGAACTCGGCCTGGCCAGCGACGAGGACCTGGCCGCGGCCGTCGCGCGCCTGGAAGAACTCCGGGCCGATCGGGTGCCCGCGGTCCAGCGCCTGCGTCTGCGGGCGCACGTGCTGCGCGAAGCGCTCACGAGAGCACGCCGTGCGCGTGCCAGGACCGACCGCGAGGACGCTGATGCGGCCCTCGCCGCGCAGGTGTCCTCGCGCGTGCTCCCGCTGGTCCGGCAGCTGATCGCCGAGGCGACCGCCCTCGCCCCGCAGATCCGCGGGCGCCACGCGTGGGCGCTCGGGGTCGTGTCGCCCAAAGCGCTGGCGGCAATCGAGCGGTCCCTCGCGCGCTTCTGCGCATCGGCGCCGGCCGCCCCCGCGCCGCCGGCATCACCCAAGCGCGCCCGCCGTGGAGTGGACGCGTGACCGCCACACCGCCACCGGATGGTCGGCGCGTGCTGGCCGATCCGGCGCATGAAGCGTTCGCGTGTGAGGTGGCCCTCACCCGCCTGCACGCGGACCTCGTCGAGCAGCTGCTCGACGAGCATCCGTGCGGCGGCCTGGCGCCCGCCTATGAACTCCTGGCCCAGGCGCGCGAACAACTCGAGGTGACCAACGCTCTCGACTACCGCAGCGTGATGGCCGCGGACACGCTGCTCCTCATGGTGAAGGCCAGCTGGCGCCGGGCGTACCTGGCCCAGAAGCCCCTGGAGGCCGCGTGACGCCCATCCCTCTGTTCAACAACCCGCTTCTCGCGCTGCTCGAGGAGGCGCTCCCGCTGCAGGTCGCGACCTACCTCGAGGCGCAGCGCATGTTCGCCGCCGTTCCGGCGCCCACCCGCCAGCCGCGCGCCCGCGTGCGCGCTGAGCGTCGCATCGCCGTGGTTCCGCTCATGGGCTCGCTGTCGCGGCGCGGCAACGTCATCTCGGACTGGCTGGGCTGGTCGACGTACGAGGGCATCGCCGCCGACCTCGAGGCGCTCACGTCGGCGGCGGACGTCGACACCATCGTGCTCCGAGTGGACTCTCCGGGCGGGAACGTCAACGGCGTGGAGGATGCCGCCCAGGCCGTGGCCGATGCCGCGAAAAAGAAGCGCGTGATCGCCGTCGCTGATGGGCTCATGGCGTCGGCCGCCTACTGGATCGCCAGCCAGGCGACAGAGATCGTCGCGGCGCCCGGGTCCGAGGTCGGCGGGATCGGAATCATCGCGATCCACATGGACCAGAGCGCGGCGCTCGCGAAGGATGGATTCAAGGCCACCGTGCTGACGACTGCCCCGTTCAAGGCCGAGGGCCATCCGTACGCGCCGCTCGAGGTCGACGCGCGTGCGGCGCTGCAGGAGCGACTCGACGCGCAGCACGCGCTCTTCGTCGGCCGGGTCGCCAGCGGGCGTGGCGTGCCGCCGGAGCGCGTGCGCACCGGCTTCGGTCAGGGCCGGGTGCTGCCGACCGAGCGGGCCGTGCGCGAAGGCCTGGCCGACCGAGTCGAGCGCTACGTCGACGCCGTGGATCGGGCCGTCGCCCTTGCAGGACGGGTGTGATGAGCCCCTTCGCCCCGCCACGGCCGTGCACGCGCCCCGGCTGCCCCCACCTGCGGCCCTGCCCAGACCACGGGGACGGCCGGGCGACGCACGCCGAGGTCAGCGCTGCGCGCCCGTGGTCACGCCTCTACGACACGCAGCGGTGGCGCCGACTGAGCTCGCGCGTGCGGCGTGAGGAGCCGCTCTGCCGTGTGTGCCGGGCCGAGGGCCGGCCGCCGAAGCCATCACGTCAGACCGACCACATCGTGGCTCATCGTGGCGACGAGCGCATGTTCTTCGACCGTGCGAACCTGCAGGCGCTCTGCCACGAGTGCCACAGCCGCAAGACCCAGCGAGAGTCGGCGACGAGCCCGGGGGAGGGGACCTTCGCATCTCTACCACCTACCGCATTGACGACCGCCACGGCCCCTTTCGCACGTGCAGGGGAAATTTGAGAATCCGGGTCCCCCCCCATGCCGAAACACTCACCACGCCCCACCGCCGGCCGAAAGCCACGCGTTGACCGCCCCGAACCGGCCGCGGTCGTGGTCGTGCCGCCCCCGCGCCACCTCACGAAGGCGGAACGGGAGATCTGGCGCCGCCTGGCCAAACCCGCGTGCCGCATGGGGACGCTGATCGAGGAGACGATCCCCGGCTTCGAGCTGCTGTGTCAGACGCTGGCCGAACGCGCCCGCGCCGCCGCGCTCCTGGACAGCCAAGGCCTCCTGGTCGACGGTGCGATCAACCCGGTGGCCGTGCACTTTCGGCAACTGACGCAACGCGCCGAGGCCTTGATGGTCAAGTACGCGATCGCCGCACCGGGCCGACCGGTGGAGCGCCCCGCCGTGGCGAAGCCGCCCTCCAAGTGGGACGGCATTCTCCTATCAGCGGAGGAGATCCGGCGGAAACACGCACGCGGTGATCTCGGCGATGACGAGCTGCTCGACACCATCCAGAGGATTCAGTGATGCCGACATCCCAGGCGCCACGGCGCCGCGTTGACCCACCCGCTCACCTCTCGGAGGCGGCCCGCGCGATCTGGCGGGCGTGGGCGCCGCTCGCCAGGCAGGCCGGGACCTTGCGCGCGGCCACACGCCCAAGCTTCGCCTTGCTCTGCGACCTCGAGGAGCGCCGTCGTCGCCTCCACGATCCAGCCCTCCTCGACCACTTCAACGGGGCCACCCTCGCGAGTCTGTTGCGCAGCGACGTGCTCAACACGCGTCACCTGGTGGCACTGCTGCAGGCCTTCGGCCTGGCGCCTGTTGGTGCGGCGCCCACGCCGGAACCGTAAGGAGTCCCGATGCCGATCAAGATCACTCTGGCCGCAGACGTCACTGACCTCAAGCGCGGGACCACTGAGGCTCGCCAGGAACTGCAACGCGTCGGCGCCGCCTCTGAAGGCATGGCGCGTCAGCTGCGCGCCTCTCGAAACGCGTTCGACGGGACACGGATCGAAGGGGCGGCCCGGCGGGTCGCCAGTGACATCGAGCGGATCGGCGGCGTCGCCAAGCTCACCGACCGAGAGATCGCCAAGCACAGTCGGACGATCAGCGAGGCGCTACAGAAGTACGAGCGGATGAACAAGGAAGCCCCCGCCGCGATCCGGCGGGTCGGCGAGGAGTTCCGGCAGGCGCAGGCCGCCGCCCGTCAACTCGAGACGGCCAGTGCAGGCGCCGCGTCAGCGTTCAGCAGGGGCTTCGGCGCGCTGGCCGGAGGCCTCGGGATCGGCGTCGGCGCCGGCCTTGGGATCGGCGCCATCACGGCACTTGGTGGGGCCATCCGCGACATCGCGGCAGACGGTGCGCGGCTCGCGCCGCTGCAGCAGTCGTTCGAACGCCTGCAGGGCGGCGCGGTCCGCGCGCAAATGGCCATGGCCGACCTCCGCGCGGCGACCCGGGGCCTCGTATCCGACGCGGACCTGATGCAGGCCGCCAATAAGTCCTCGCTGCTCGGCCTGGACGCCATGGGCATCCAGTTCGACGAAGTCGCAACGGTGGCGCTCGCGCTCGGCCGGGCGATGGGGCAGGACGCCGCCCAGTCCGTCGACGATCTGACCACCGCCCTGGCGCGTCAGTCGCCGATGATCCTCGACAACCTCGGAATCAAGATGAACCTGACCGAGGCGACCGAGTCCTACGCCAGGAGTCTCGGCAAGTCCACCGACGCTCTGACCGACGAGGAGCGCAAGCGCGCCTTCGCGACGGCCGCGATGGAGGCGGCCCGCGCCAAGGTGAAGGAACTGGGATCGGCCGAACTGACCGCGGCCGAGAACGCCAGCCGTGCGGCCACGAGCGTGAGCAGCCTCGCCGCCGAGCTCGGCGCGGCCGCGAACCAGGCCGATATCCTCGTCAAACCGCTGAGCGCCGTCGCCGACGTGTTGGGGCTCATCCGCGGCGCCGGTATCGGCACCAGCCTGCGCGTGGCTCTGGCCGAGGCCGCCGCGCGGAGCGAGTCCGCGATCCGGTCCGTGCCAGGCCTTGGGCTCACGCCGATCGGGATGTCGGCGCTCATGAACCTGCAGGGTATCCGTCAGAACGCACAGGTCACGCCACAGGACTGGGCCGCCATCATCGCGGCCGTCGGTGGCGGGCCCAGGCGGACGGGTGCGGCGAACGCCTTGGCGTCGTCGGGCGCGACGGCATCAGCGAGTAGCCCGGTGGCCGAGCTCGAGGCCGCCCGCCGGGCCCTGGGCCAACTCACCGCCGCGCAGCGCGAGGCCATCCGCGCGGCGAAGGAGCTCGGCCAGTCCAACAAGGAAGCGGCGCAGGCGGCCGGTACGACCGAGGCGGTCGTGCGGCTGTTCGAGGCCATGCAGCGCGGCGCGGACACCGCCACCGGCGCCGCGCAGCGGCTGCAGGCCGAACTCGACAAGCTCCGCGGTGCCGACCTCGTCAACGACGCGACGGCACTGGTCGAGAACCTGGACAAGGTCGGCACGGCGAACGTGCTCCCGCGCAGCATGCCTTCACTGGTCGAGCAGCTCGGCGACGCGCTGACCCGCGCACGCGAGCTCGGGCCGACCTTCGCGCAGCAGGCGGGGCAGATCGAGCGCAAGCTCCGCGAGCTGGTCAACTCGCCGGCCTACCGAGCCTTCTTCCAGCGGTCGCTGGCGAACCCGACGATCGGCGTGAATCGCAACCTGGAAGATCCGCTCTTCCAGCGTACGGGCCTCACGGGCGCCGTCTCGCCCATGCTCTATCCGCCGTCGCCGCTCAGCACGATCCCCGGCGAGTTCGACACCTTCGCGGCGCAGCGGATGCGCAACTCGATCGCCGGCATCACCGTCGACCTCGGCAAGGGGTTGAAGCCGCTGCGCGAGTGGCAGTCCGGCGTCCGCGACATTGCGCAAGCGTTCGCGAACTTCTCGCAGATCGCCGGCCCGTCGATGGACCGCGTGGGTCGGGGGATCGGCAGCGTCTTCGCCGGTCTCGACATCGCGCAGTCGCTCCTCGAGCGCTACGGCACGCCGACCGAGGATGGCGGTCGCCGCCTGAGCGGGCTCGGGCGGCTCGCGACGGGCGCGTCCGTGGGACTGACGCTCGGCTCGCAGATGGGGCAGCTCACGACCAATCCGTGGCTCGCCGGCGGCCTCGGCGCCGGGACGAGCGCACTCGCGCTCATCGGGACTGGCGCCGCCACGATGGGCATCGGGGCGGCCGTGGGCGCCGGTGTCGCCATCTACCAGGCCTGGCGCCAGGGCCAGGCGCAGAAGAAGGCGCTCGCCCAGCAGCGCCAGGACCTCATTGCGTCGGTGGGCACGATCGAGGACTTCCGCCGCGCCGTGGAGCTGGCGGGCTTCGATGTCGACTACTTCATGCAGCAGTTCAACTCCAACGACGTCGACACGTTCAACGAGGCGGTGCGCCGCCTGAACGCCGGCCTCGCTGAGGAGCGGCAGCGCGCGACCGCGCTGGGTAAGGCCTTGCAGGAGGTCGCCCGCGTGCAGGGCGTGCTCTCACCGTCCCAGTTCGCACAGATCCGCGGTGCCGGACCGGGGAGCTCGTCGGCCGAGGCGATCGTGCAGTTCGCCGATCAACAGCGTCAGCAGGGCGAGGCGGGGCTCGTGCTGGCCGCCTCCGCGCTCATCGCCCAGGCCGCGCTGACCGAGCGGGAGATCGTGGAGCTCACGGCCGGCATCAGCGACGAAGCTGAGCAGCTGCGCGTTGTCGAGGCCGAGCTCGCGCGCCGTGCGCGGGGCACGCTGCAGCAGTTCGGTACGGCCGCCTCGGCGACGGCCAACGGGCTGTTCGTGGCCTTCAACGAGGCGCTGCGTGCGGGTGAGTCCGCCGTGACGGTCCTCGGGCGCCTCGCGCCGTCCATTCAGGGGCTCCAGCAGCTGTATCAGCGCGCCGGCATGACGCCCGGGGCGGGCCTGGCGCAGCTCTCCTCCTACGCGGGGATCGCCACTGACCCGCAGACCGCGCCGGCCGTGCAGCTGGCGACAGGCCTCGGCCAGGCGCTGGCCGGGTTCGCGAACAGTGGGTTGCTCTCGCCGGAGCTGTTCGGCGAGCTGGCCAACGGGATCGGGCAGGCCTACAAGCAGCTCGAGCTGTTGGGCAAGGGCGGCCTGGACGCCGCCCGGATGATGCAGCCGTCGCTGCAGGCGATCTGGCAGATGATTCAGGACAATCCGGCCCTGCGCGACGAGCTCGACGACACCACGCTCGCGCTGCTCGACTTCGCCGAGGAGGCCGGCCTGATTGGCGAGGAATTCCGCCCGGCCGTCGATCGGATGATCGATGCCCTCAACGACCTGATTGCCAAGCTGGACGAGTTCATCGATCGCCTGTCGAACGTGCCCACGCTGCCGGCCCCTGGCAACAACGAAGGCGGCGGCAGCGGCGACGGGGCGGGCGGTGGCGGTGGTGGTGGCAACTCCGGTGGCGGCAACGGCGGCGAGTACACGACGCCGCTCGCCACCGGTGGCATCGTGACGCGGCCGACGCGGGCGCTCATTGGCGAGGCCGGACCAGAAGCGGTGATCCCGCTCTCGCGCTCGGGCCTGTTCACGGCGCCGATCAACATCACGGTCGTCTCGCAGATCGACGGCTATGAGGCGGCGCGCGCCATTACGCGGCATCAGGCGAACGTCTTCCGCGGGTACGGGGCTGCATGACGCGCCCTGTCCTCGACCCCGAAGCGGCCCAGGTCACCGATGAGATCGCGCGGCACGCCGCCGACGCCGGCCGTGCGCTGCTCGGCGCATGCCAGGTGGTGACCACGGTGCGGCACCGCGTCCCGGCCGCCGGGCCGGCCCTCGAGGGGCTGTTGCCGCTCTTGCATCACGGCGGGGCCGCGCTCCTGCAGTTGGCCCACGTGCTCGCGCGATCCGTGCTGCTGCCCCGCGCCGGCGCCATCGTGCCCGAGGCGACGCGCGCGGAGACGCTGAACTTCGGGCCGGACGTGGCGACGCTCCTGCGCGAAGCGGTGCAGTTCGCTGACGGCCTCGTGGGCCTGGGCGACACGCTGGCGCAGGAGACCGATCCGACCGTGCGCGCCGCGAACGCGGCTTACATCCGCGCCCTGGCGCTGCCACACCTGCAGGAACTGCGCGGCTGGATCGACGTGCTCGAGCATGAAGCAACGGTGCAGATCACCGAGGAGGGGGCCCGGGCGATCCTGCGCATCGCATCGAGTTCGACCGCCTCCGGCGCCGAGGTTGTACGCGGTGCGTTCGGTGTGGAGTAGCCCAAGCGGCGAGTTGACAGCCAAGGTATAACGGGTTATACATCTGGCCCATGTCCCCACGCGAACAACTCGTTGCGTTGCGCCTGGACGCGCAGACGCGTGAACAGCTCGAGGCGATCAGGCAGCAGTACGGGACGCCGGTCTCCGAACAGATCCGGCGAGCCATTCACGCCTGGCTCGAGGCGGGTGGGATGGAAGCGGAAGTGAGGAAGGTCGACGCCGCGCGAGCCCCGGCGCCGGCCCCGAAGACGGCACGCAAGCGGGGGGCCACCCGCAAGCGCGCCTGAGCACCACCGCACGCGATGTCCGTGCCGTGTGTACCTGACCGGAGATTCTACTCGCTCAGGACACCGGCCCCTTGGCCCCAAGGAGGCCCCCATGTCGTTCACCTGGTTCGATGTCGAGCGCCGGTTCATTCCACTGATCGAGGAGGGCGAGGCGGCGCCACTGCCGACCGCAGCCGACTACGCCGAAGCGGCGCGACTGACGGATCGCCTCACGGCAGCGCTGCGGGCGCGGATGATCCCGCCGCCGGAGGTGACACGCTGGATGGATGATGCAGACCTCGCCACGGTCGGCTTGCGCCGCCAGGAAGGAGCGCGGCAGTGATTCGGACGCTTCGCGACCTGGTCATGAGTCTCACTGCCACGAGCCATCCGCAGACGATGCCCAGCTTCGCCGCCGATCCGGCCCTGTGGGCCGAACTCGTGACCTGGGCGGCCGAACACGCGCTGTCGTACCGCGACGTCAGTGACTGGCTCCCCGACATGCAGGCCGATGCCATCCAGCGGCGCGTGATCCGGGCGCTCACCAGGCCGGAGGACCAGTGGGCATTCCAGCGACTCGCCGCACATTGGGACGCGCGCCTGGAGGCCGAGCGCGAGGCCGCGTTTGCCCTTGGCGTGGCGATCGGAGCCAACGACGCGACGGAGACAGCGGTCGCGAGGCGCAGCCGTCTGCTCGCCGACCGCCTGCGCGAACTCGCCGAGTCTCTGGAACTGGTCGATGACCTCGATGCGCTGTGGTCGACCAAGTCGCTGCCAGCGGCGCGCCGGCGACGGCTCGCGGCCGCCATTGGCGCTGCGGTGTGTGACGTGGGGGAGAAGCTTCGGGCCGAGGCCGAGGCACTCGAGCGGTGCGAACGCTTGGACCAGGCGGGCGCAGTGGCGGATCGCCTCGCGGCGTGCACCCGCGAGTTCGTCGCCCAGGAGGTGATGGCGTGACCTCGTTGAACCACGTCGCCGACCTGTTGGACCGCGTCGGCAAGATGCTCAGCGAGACGGGCGCGGCGCTGCAGCAGTTCACCGAACTCACCACCACGGTCGTGCCGGAGATCCAGCAGCTGGCTGCCGACTTGCGGGCATCGTCTCCTGTGCCCGCTGGTCCGCCCTCGGCGCCGCTCACATCGGCCCCAGGCCCGGCGCGACGGCGCCCACGCTGCCTCCGGATCGCCGAGTGCGGCGAGGTGCTCACCGACGCCGATCTGGCGGCCCTCCTGCAGCGGGCGCCCTCGTGGCCGCGACGGGAGCGCGATCGGGCCCGTGCCGCCCGCGTGGCGCCGAACCTGCCCGCCAGGATGGATATCCCAGGCCAGCCGAGGTATCGGCGTGTCGATGTAGAGTCCTGGCTCAAGACGGGCAGCAGCGCACGCACGTCCCTGCGGAGGGTCGGATGAGCGCGCCGTTCACGCGAGGCCCAATCTGCTTCGGTGACCGCCTGCGTGCGCTAGCTGGGGCACGCGGCCTGCGGCGCACACGTGACCTGGCCAAGGCGATCGGGTGCTCAGTAGCCACGGCTCGGAGGTACCTCAACAGCATCACGCCGCCCCCGCGGTATGCCTTGCTCGAGCCGATCGCCAGCGCGCTTGATGTGCCTTACGAGCAACTGCTCGACGGCGTCCGTGACCAGTACTCGGCACACCTGCTGGGCGACGAACTCGCCGGTCACCCAGTGGACCCGTGGATCGCTTCTGGCGACCATTCTCGGCCCACAGTCGTACTCGCGTTCTGTCGGCAGGGGAAGCGACGACGATGACCACAAGTGGAGACGACAAGTTGCCGGAGGTCCGCGTCGCAGAGCCGGCGGCGGACAGATCGGCTCTCGCCTTCGAGCAGGCCTGCGAGGTCGGTCGGGCCGTGGAGGTGTTCATCTCCCGAGGCCTCAGCCCCACGCGCCCGGGAACATCACTGGCGCTGACGCTGCAGCTGGCATCGACGCGGAGTTGCTCGGGCTCGCGCGTGTTGTCCTCAATTGCACGGTGGAGACCTTCGCCCGTCGCTACGGTCTCACCTGGCCACCCCCGTAAGCCGCACCAAAGGAAGACACAGTGCCGAAGCGAGTCCATGACGGTCTGAGGAAGCGCTGCACCTGCGGGGCGGCGAAGTGGGCCAAGTGCGCCCACCCGTGGACGGTGCGCCTGTTCGTCGACGGCCGTGAACAGGAGGTCTCGCTGCACACCTGGGCCCGGTGGCCCAAGGGTGTCGCGATGCCCAGGACCGAGGCGCTCCGGCTGCGTGACGAGCTCCGCTTGGCATCACGCCGGGGGCCGTTGCCGAGCCATCGGCCCGACCCGAACCTCGCCGCGCCGGCGGCCAGGGGTGGACTGAGGGTGGCGGCCATCATCGACGCGTACCGCGCGCAGTTCGTGCAGACGCCGAACCGCCGGCCGCACGCCGTGGTCACGATGAACGGCCACCTGAATATCCTGACGCGCCTGACCGTGCCCGACGCCCAGGGCCGGCCGGTGCCGTTCACGGACCTGCGCGCGGTGGACGTCACGCCGGCAACCATCGAAGCGATCCGGCATGCGCGCCGGCAGCAGTTGGCTCAGGCAGATGCCGCGTTCGCCGAGGTGCAGCGCCTCGAGGCGGCCGGCCTGGCTGTACCTGCAGACCTGCGCCGGCGCTCGCGGCTGCGGACGCGGGGCAAGGGCGGGGAAGTGGGCATCAACCGGCTACTCGCGCGGCTGCGGCACCTCTTCTCGTGGGCCATCGCCCGCTACCCCGAGCTCGAGCACCATCCCTTCCGCAAGGGCGGCGTGACCGTCGTGAAGCTCGAAAAGGAGACGCACCGCTCGCGCCGCTTGCGCGCCGGGGAGTACGAGGCGCTGATGCAGCACGCCAACGCGCACCTGCAGGCGCTCATCGTGGCAGCGCTCAGCACGGGGGCGCGCATCGGCGAGCTACTGTCGCTGCAGTGGTGGCAGGTGGAGCGTGACCGCGACGACCAGCCCACCCGGGTGCGCCTGGTCGCCGATAAGACCAAGACCTCACGGACGCGCGTCCTGCCGGTGCCGTCACCTCTGGCTGCCGTGCTCGCGATGCGGGAGACCGCGCCGGATGGCCAGCGCCACGCGCCGGACGCCTACGTGTTCGGCAACGAGGTGGGGGAGCCGGTGGCCCGCGTGCAGACGGCCTGGGAGAACGCCTGCCGCGCGGCGAACATCACAGGTCTGCACTTCCACGACCTGCGGCGGGAGTTCGGCTCCCGCCTGCTCGACGCCGGCGTGCCCCTGACGACGATTCAGGTCTACCTCGGCCACACCTCGGTCACGACGACGGCCAAGTATCTCGAGGCCGACCAGCTCTTGGTCGCCACCGCCGTGGACGCGGTGGAGCGCGCCTTCGCGGCCGCCGACCGTTTCCGGGCAGTTTCCGGGCAGTCGGCAGATCGGGCCGATGAGGCTCCCTTGGAGGGGGCCGGTAATCCGTTGATTGTGAGGGAGTTAGATGGTGCCGAGGGCCAGAATCGAACTGGCGACACTACGATTTTCAGTCGTATGCTCTACCAACTGAGCTACCTCGGCACGAAGTAGCGGGGCAGGAACAACCCGCGAAGAATAGCACACCGTGCGCGGCGATTGGTAGGGTTGGCGGGGCTTCGTCGATTGGCGGACGGCTGGGACAGCCGTCCCTACCAACACGGACGGC
>VFQN01005460.1_pt1 | contig 15541 bp, 26 predicted proteins | sample 3512371 | NCBI WGS metagenome assembly VFQN01 (sample SAMN10412370, study PRJNA504923) | tailings metagenome | isolation source: Replicate 2 from Balatoc abandoned mine | place: Philippines: Itogon, Benguet | collected 2017-08-28
GCGTGCCACCTGCTTACAGTCATCGGCACGGCAGCCTGGCCTTCCTTTGCAACATTTATATTTTACAAGAAGAGATTGCCTTCTTGCCAACCGTTTCACCCTCCTCCCTTGCCCATGCATGCTGCTGCTATGACCTGTGGCAAGCAGGGGCTCCCCTGGTTGCAACAGCGTTTTTGCGCAGGCAACCTGCTTGCCCTCCCCTGTATGTGTACTTACATATAACAAGTGCTCGGCAACCTTGCATTTCACAGAATACTCCAGGAAACGCCTCCATGGAGAAGATAGCCGTCTGTCCCACATTTGCAAACTTCGCGCATGTGCAGCATACTATTACATTTCGAATATAACTTTTTAAGGGCTATCTCTGGTACCATAATCAGCCCCGGAGGCGGCTCCTACGAGATACGTACACGAAAAATGTGAACACTATAGGCGTGGCAGGGGCACGCCAACAGGGACTCTCTTGCACTACATACCAAGGGAGCTCCCCAGCTACATACAGCCAACAACCACCTCGCTCCTTGCTCCTCCCTGCGCGCAATCGCAGCACTCGACCACTAGTCCTCCACCCCGTGGCCACCAGGCCCCAGGACCAGGCCCTATCTGGGCCCCATACCAGTCCATACCACACCCCGCCAGACGCTGTTCATGTTTTAGTGATGCACCGTGCCAGCTCTAGCACGTCCTACAACAGGCCTACCAAGCAACGGAAGATAAAAACACTGGGCCCACAGCAGTGCTTCGAGGAATGAAAGCATATCTGTGAATGATCCTCCAGGTCTTCACCCAAACAGTGAATGTCACAAGATTCATCCTTTTCACCGCTTCTGGCCCCACTCATACGCATGAATGAAGCATAGCGCATAATGAATAGCGTGCGCATGGCGCATTGATCCCCTAAACGCACGGACTGGCTGGTGCCTCCACAGCACGACAAGAAAACCCAAGATATAACGGTACGTGGCACAATGCAGCCGCCGCTAAACGCTTCGAGCAGTGCGAGTACTATGCATGATTCAATGCACGTCGTGGATGCCGCCTGCCCGCAAGCTGTCTCGCGGCCGGCCCTTGTGCACGTATGGGAAGTCCAGCATTAGTAATCTCTCCGCCGGCACGAACACGTGCCGCAGCATGCCCAGCACGCCCTGCTCGTTCCAGCGGTACTGCGCGGAGCCGCCCGAGGAGCGGCACAGCTGCACGAAGCGCTGGACCTGGGGGCAGCGGGCGAGGGGCATAGCAAGGGTGCTTGTGGTGGAAGGGCGAAAGAAGGGGTTTGTGAGGTGCGACTGCTGTCCTGCACTGGGGCCAGCGTTGGGCGTGTCGTGGCTGCGGCGCGCATCAGGCCTGAACCTTTCCACCCGCCCTTTACCGACCCCGCCTGCACCCGCATCCGTCAAACCCAGCCCCATGCTAACCCACCAGCGGCTGGAACCAGAAGTCCAGGCTGATGATGACGCAGTTGCCGTTGAGCACCTTCGGGGTATGGGGCGGGGCGGGGGGCAGATGGCAGGGTGGCGGGTAACGAGGCGCTTGGCTTAGCCTCGGGGTGCACGACGTACGCCTGCGCTGTCCCGCACGACCAGGGCGGGCAGGTCCGTTGTGTGGAATCTGGTACTGAGGCACCCAAACGTGGGCACAAGGTCATGGTCATGCTCTCGGCTGGCACGCGGTGTGGATAACACAAGCGAGGCTGCGCATTGCAGGTGCCTGGAAGCAGGCCAGATCACGCAGTTGCAGTAGGACGTCGCGAACCGCATATAGCTGCAGGTTCGCTCGTCGTACAGAGCGCTATGTACCGTACCACACACACGTGCATTGGGCAGCGCAGGTGCAGCTTACCGTGCGGTCCCAGCCCCCGTGCTGCGGCTGGCCCAGGCTGTGTGGGTCCAGGTTGGTGGTGTTAGCCGAGCCGCTGTGCTCCTTGCCGTGCTGCTGCTGCTCCTGCAAGCAGGCGTTGTTGGCACGGCACGCGACAGTGCATCAGGAACACTGCATGTTACCGACGACGTGGCAACGGCATACAAGAGGTCATTCGGTCGCATGCGCACAATGCGTGACAAGGAGTCACGACGCGTTACAAGTGAGCTCCTACTGATCATGTCGCGCGCTGCGAGATGCAACCCTGCAAGTGGCAGTTGGCACAGACGGCCGGCGACAAGGGTCCTCACCGTGACGTTGCCGGTGGTTGCAGAGTACAGCCCTGTGATGTCTGTTGGCGTGCAGTGCTCGAACAGCGCGGCGGGTTGGACTGCGGATGATGACGAGGTTACAGGGACACGGATCAACCATGTGTCATGACACGAGCAGCATGAGCCAAAAGCTTTTTAGCTCCAGAGCGAGACCGTTGCGTGCCCACTGACGGCGCCAAGTGCCAGCTCACCGCTGCGCTGACTACGCACCGGCCACGTGTGGTCGTTAGAAGGAATGGCATTGTGTGCTACACTAGCGAGGCGGCACCCCGCTAAGCCCTTGGGGCCCTGCTTTATGCACGGTACCTTGGTACGTGAGCAGGAAGTACTTTGTCAGCTCCGCCAGGCCCCACACCACCATGGGCGGCTCCGTGACCACCTTCCTGGCAGCCAGCAGGTACTGCCCCCGGTCCATCTCCTGTACGAGGTTGTACGGCGGCCGGCCTGTGATGTACGAGTCGTCGTCCCACTGCATGACGTACCTGGGGGATGTACGGCAAACCGGCATTGCGACCGGGCAGCAGGATGTCAGTGTAGCCCGTTGCAACGCATGTAGCCTACGGCGCAGCAAGGAGGCGCTGTACGCAACGGGAACGGGGCCAGGCGCAAGGGCAGTGTCATATCACGGTGCAAGCTGCTGTTACAGTAGCGATCTCCGTCCTTACACGAAAAGACTGCGGCGGCGCTAAGGTGCAGCAGGGCCCAAGGTCCGACACTGTCCGGGGGAGGGGCTGTAGACATGTGCACGCCCCAGCTCCCCTCCTACCTGTGGCCCAAGGCCCTGGCGAAGTGGGGCATGAACTGCAGCCTCCAGTCGCCCATAATGCGGTAGTCGCCGCCCCAGTGGCCGTGCCAGTACTGCGAATCGTTAGCGGCCTCCGGCAGCACCCACGAGCGCGTCGGCACGGGCAGCACGTGTATCACGCCAGGGGAGGCCTCCTGGGCTGTACGGCGCTCCAGCAGCGGCAGCTGCTGGTCGGGGTCCGCGGCAAGGGGCGCCCCTTCGCCATATGTTAGGTGCTGGTCTTGCAAGTGGATGTCCGCTGTTGATGTGACGTTTTGCAAGGTTGTGCGGACGTAGTCTAGCCGGGCGCCGTCGGTGAAGATGTAGACGGTACTTGGGGTGACTGGGAACAGGTGCTTGACCGCCAGGCGGAGGTTGACGTGAAGCATCTCGAGGCGGTCGGAGGCTGACGGAATAGGAAAGATCGTGGGAATGTTAGGCCTTATTCGTAGCTGTCCGCGTGCGTTTATGGCAGGGGGTAGCACCCTGAGTGCATGCTGGATACATGGAGTGGGCGTGTGTGGCTGCAGAGTTGCGAGCCCTGCGCCGACCCAGGGGTCTAGAATGGTGAAGGAACACCGTTGGCCAACCCGAGCCCTCCTTCGGCAAGTGTTCCCTCATATCCGTCCAGATGTGGCACCAAATTGCTCTTCTAAAATAACAGCATTTCAACTCACGGCACAGTCGTGTTGCGGAAGCGGGAAGGCATGCTGGTGCGTGATGGCCACGGCAACACCTGCCGCTTTGCATATCGCACCTTTCTCTCTTAGGTTTGTCACTACGACTACTATGGCCAGTCTGCCAGCATTGGCCGTCGTGTTGATGGGTGCAGCGGCCCGAAGTATTTCTACTGTTTCATTGACTGCGAGGTCCGCAACCGCCCTCCTTGAGAGAGTATTTGTTTCAGATAGCCTCCTTTTGTGCTGCTCATGTGCATGTATCTGCGTTAGCCCCAGTCCGTGGCGACGCCCTGCTTTCCGATTCCCTGCATGACCTCCGCCTGAGCCCTCCGCAAGGCTTGATAGTGATAAGGCCGCAGTTATCGCGAAGCATAAAATGGGCAGCAGCTGTAACTTTGAGATCCTTGACCGCCCTTCGCTACCTATTTGCATTTCAACGCAACAGGTCGCCCAGACCAACCGCCTCGTCACTCTACCTAGGAGGCATAAAATGGCAATACTACCTACTTACAACAGAGTGGTGATGGTAGTACCAGGTGGTACAAGGCTGCTGCTGCCACATGTACTACCGCCTTCGGGTTGACTAATTTATGGCCTCGTACTACTGTAATCCGAAGGGCAGGACCACAGCAGTAGTTATCACCACCCTGCTAGGGCCTCTTTAGCTACGTTCGAAGCTGCAGCCATGCTAGCAGCAAAGCGGACTCCCTTACGTAGTGGCACTGACGAGCACTGACAAGCACAACAGCAGGCACGTTCGTACAAGCCAGTACAAGCGGCCCTTTTCATGACGGCCTCCCGGAGCTTCGGGACATTGCGATGCACACAACCGCAGTCAGCACACGGTCGTGTGCTGACTGCGCGCAGGCCATAGTTCCACGATGTATGCCTTGTCCACAGCAGCGCGCCAACCCATGATGACTCTGTTGCCTACCCCACACCACCTGGATGCTACCCGCTCGACCCTCTCGGCCGCGAACCACGTTCTACCAGCAGCCCTTCCTCATGCCTCGACACAAACAACTGCCCCACCGTGGGCCCGCAGCCCAGAGGCACGCACTCAGCTGTGCACGCAAGTCAGCAGCTCGCCAGCTACCTTCTCACAACCAGCCCGCTCGCTGCACTGGAGTCGCACTCTATTAGTCCAAAATCTCATATCATGGGCTGTATCATTTCAGACTCACCCGTGACGCCCCCAACCGCCTGTCACCAATTCAGTCCATGCACGTGCACGTAAACGCCTGCTCGGCTGCCTGGCCAATCCGCGGATACCGTGAAGGGGCATTGCGAATCCCGCTCCCCTGGTACCAAAATCACGCGCGCTGCAACGCCGCCCGCTCCTCATACCTTGCCACGCTACGCACCCCACTGCACCCTAACCTACGCCTCACCACCGCACCCCTTCTATCTCCAGGCTGAGGCTTGGGTCCTTGGACATTGTAAACTTCTTCATGTGCAGCAGCAGCTCCATCAGCGGCAGCGTGCCGCCCCGGTGCTCGCTGGACCCCACCTCCAGCTGCTCCATCAGCTCCCCCATGTCCTCAAACAGCGCGTTGTACGACAGCAGCGCCTGCCGTACGTACAGCGCCTTGTTGTACGTGCTGAGGTAGGTGTAGGCGAAGCGCTGTGCCGAGTCCACTACGCGGTCGTAACGCTTGCGGTCGCCCTCGAGCGCCTGGATTACCTGTACGGGCCGAGCGGTGTACGGTGCCGGGTAGCACGTTTGCCGTACACTTGTCGTACCGCTCCTCGCCCATGCAGCACCCATCGGACTACACACGCGTTGGGCTACTGAGGAGTAAACACAGCTTGGTGATGCACATTGCACGCGGTAGGTCAGCTGTTCGCCGAGAGGGACCCCAGGGGGCAAAGACGGCGGTGCATGCCCGTGCATTTCCTGCTGGTGCCCGTCCGGGCCGTTCGGCGCGCGGCGGTTCATCAGGACCCCAATCCCCCACCCCACCCATACCCCCACCTGCAGTACGTTGTCCTTGGTGAAGGGCTCAAAGTGCACCCCTGGCTTCAGTGACCTGGGGGGACAACACTTGTGTAGGTTAGTGCACTGTGCACCATCAGTGGCATGGTACCTAACGTGCGTGCTGGAGTTACAGCAAGCCTGAGGAGCAGGGCCTGTACGTTACAAGTGCCCTTGAAGCAGCTGGCGGTGAGAAAAAGGCAACAGACCCCAGCCCCCACCTCACCGGTAGTAGTACTCAATCCAGGGGGTGGTCTCCTGCAAAGGGCGGGAAGGGATGAACAGCAGTTGGACATCCATTGAGCTTTGCGCGATAAGGGTTGGCATCCCCCCCTCCCGCTTCTTCCCCCAACACGTTATTGCCGTCCAGGCAGACGAATCCAAACAGGCAGTGCTACCTCCCAACCCGACGACTACCGGCATGCTACTTGTCCCCAGCGCCCCCTGCCACTCCCACATTGAGCACGACGGTGTTAGCGCCCAGCACGTGCCTGGACGCACGCAGTGGCACCTGACACGCCCCTCAGCAGAACTAACACACCTCAGGCCCACCGCCCTCCCTTTAAACCCCTTACTTTGACCACCACGCTGTTGGTGCCCAGCAGCTTGCCCAGGCGGCAGCTGGCGGTGAAGCCGTCGGCGGACAGCAGGTAGCGCCAGCGGGCGTGGTCGCGGATCTGAACATAGTCCGACTGCGAATGAGCAGACATGCGGCAACATATTCAGCAAGGGGCACGAGCGCACGCGGATATTTTACTACCATGCCCTGTATTTGCAAGGTACTGGCTGTGTGATCGTCGGCTGCCCCTGACCTTCCCTGCGAAGCAACTAAGTAGGCAGCGGCGGAGAACAGCCATCGCGCCTACCAGCTGTATCTTGTAGCTGGGCTTGAGGTTGTTGGTTATCCCTGCGTCCAGCAGCCGCTTGCCCTCGGGGTCGGTCTTCTGCAGCTTGATGATGTGCAGCCGGGTGCTGCTGGGGCCCATTTGGAGCTGCGGGTACGGCGTACGGGCGGGGAGCGGGCGGTTTTGCCGTACAGGACGGCAAGCTCACTGCATGCAGGTGAGGGTGGCAGTACACTTGCATGTGCATCTGCGCTATGGTACGCCCTGATGCCCAGTGTAAGCAGGTGGGTATTCTGCGTAGACCCACGGCGCAAGCCAGCACGCTTTCGCAGGTGTCGCACCGTACGTGCTGGTAATGCAATTCCTGCTCCCTCCCACATGTCCCCGCACCTGCAGCGCCGCCCGCATCAGCGCCTTGTTGGTCTTCTTCTCGTACGGGTAGTACAGCAGATTGCCGTACACGTGGTTGAAGAAGGGGTGTAGCACGTCCACCTCGTTGCTGGTCGCCCTGTCGTAGTCCCACCTGCGGACACCCACAGGGGCAGCAGCGGTCCCAACAGCACGCCTGAACAACAAAAGTCGGGAGTCTTGTAATTACGCAGGAGCTACCTGACAAGGCGCTCGGCTCACCAGTTAGCAAGCACAGGGCGTGCTTGGCACCTGACCCAGATGCCGGTCAGTCACACGAATGCACCCACTGGCGCAGCGGCACTGGCACAGCGGCTCGACCATCGACCTCCATGCGCACTGCCACTACCGAGCTCAAGTAGCGCGGACAAGTAGCTACAGCGTAGCTGCCCGAGGCATCGCCACTGCGTCACTGACATAGCGCACAACCCACAGCAGCTCCACACGCGCTTGCCCACCGCTTTATGAGGGAGAAGACGGGCACCGTGCAGGGCGGCCCCAGCTGCCGCCGCAGGGAGGGCCCCCCCGTCACGTTGAGCCCTGTGCGCAGCCCGCCGTGGGAGCCAGGGTGGCTGCCGCTGGTGCCGTCTGTGGGTCACCGTGGGTTAGCACAGAACGTGCAACAGGTTGGAGCTGCTTTCCCGTCGGACATGCAAAACGCGAAAACGTGTTGGTCACCAACTGACCGGCGTCATGGCGGTACGGCAGCCCTCTGTCCATGGCCCTGAGACCGATACCGGTACCGCAGGTGCAAAGCTGGCGAAACGGCGTCCTTCCGCATGGGAGCCTGTAATGTTTGCATGCTCGCCCGCCCACCTGCGTACGAGTAGCACCACGCCTCGTCCCACACGTTCATGAGGTACACCGAGTCCGGCAGCTTGAGGCCCGCCCTGGTGGCGTTGATGAGGCCGGCGCGGATGGCGTTGGTCTGGGCAGTGCACGGAGAGCAGCAGGACGAGGCGGTCAGTACTGCCAGCACATGCCACGGATGCCGTTGCAGTACCGTTGATCGGCCTGGGTCCGTGCAGTGGCCCCTTCAGGGCTCAGCTTCATCGACCAACGTCGAGGCGTGGCACCCCTACAACAGCGCAGGAACGGTGCTGCTACCTGGGGCAGCTGCCCCTCGCCCTGGGGTAGCTGCTTGCCGCCATGCACCCGGAATGTACCACCATGGGCTCTAGCTCAGTGACAGCCACCCACACACGCCGTGCATGCCCTTGCTGTCAGGCAACCTCACGATGAAAATGACGACCCAGATGGGCCCGATGGTAGATAGGTGGATTACAGCGCCGGCGATCCAATGCCGCCTGGCCGTGGGTGAACACCAACGCAAGCCTCCCCCGCGTCAGAGCTGCATGTGGTGTGTGCTAACCAACCCGGCAGCACCCACCCTGCTGATGGTCAGCTTCATGGGCGCCTGCGCCATGTAAGCCACGTGCACGTCTCCCCCCTTGACCACGATGAGGCTGAGGTACTTTTTGGGTCGGCCCTTGAGCAAGGCCAGGACCTACAATGGTGTGTTCGTTGGCAGGGCAACAGGAATAGGTAGATGTCAGCTTGTAAGTGGTAGCTGGGATTGTATAGCTGCCTGTGCAACCAGCATGCAGGACTGACAGGAAGTAGGCACACCCCAGTTCACCAGCTCTGGACAGCGTGCAACACTGGTCACATAACTCCGACCGCATGTCTGACCCCACCTGTCTTAGCAGGTCCGCTACGGTGTACTTGCTGCCCCTGGCCTTGACCGCCGCCCGCCACGGGACCAGGTCTGCCTCCAGGTTGTCCCTAGCGCAGGGCGAGGGCGAAACTTACTTCACGACTGCTGGGACCCCACACGCACTCTGGTTTGGTTGCTCTGACGCTCTGCGGTTACCCCCCATCCACAGGCCCGCACTGCAGCCCTCGCCTAGCGGTGGTGATCCTGAGCGGGGAGCTGTCCTGCTTAACCCCGTGGCCATATATTGTGCCAAAAGCCTGCATGTGAGGCCTTCGCCATGTGTGAACCGGCCTATTGGCAGGCATACTAGGAAAAGGGGGTTGCTGCTGCAGATTCCAGGCCCATGTGAAGGTGGGGGTCTGCGACCCGCTGCGTACCCAGGCGCACCCACGAGGCGCACCTGTACAGCGGCTCCATGTCCTTGTCTGTCATCGCCCGCTTAAACCCGGGCGGCCCAGGATCTGAGACTTCCTTGACTTCGTCAGCATATTCCTGCTACCACAGGCACATAAGTTCGTGTTGTAACCGGTATTCTTCCCATGACCATCTCCGCTCGGCACACCGCCAACATACCGCTGCGTGTAGGGTTGACAGTAAGCAATAAAGTATTGCTGTAATGTGTAGGAGTGCAGCTTTCCTTCTTGCTGTGGGCCATATCGCCCTGCCCTGCTTTCTAAACATTGCCGCGCAACAGCCTACAGTCTACATCTACCTATCGGCATTGCGTGGTACGTCAACAAAAACAACATGAATAATGTTAGTTGTTTGCATGCCAGGTATGCTTGGGGGGTTCTGCCCTCGCACTGACCGGTTTTGACTCCGGAGCGACATGGACCCCCCCATGCAATGCGCTTCCTAGCATTCCTCTCCTTCGGCAGCCATACCAGGCTTGGCCTCATAGGACGCCTTACAGCACCAGATGACAAAAAGTGCCCGGACGCACGGGCAGGGCTGACCAAGCCCCCGGCCGTGCCCACGATACCGTACACGTGGCCGTCTGCCGAGGCCCGGGGCACAGCTGAACTGCATCACCGCTCATCCATGCGGCTATCTTAACATTGCACAATAGCAATCAATCCTAAATGTAACCCATAGAGCAAGTCGCGTCAAGGCCAGGGTGAAGCAGCAAAGCTCTCCTGAGGGCGTTGGTGCAACGCGGCATCGAATCGAGCCCGCTGCGCACGCCACGTGCAGGGCTTAGTAAGGAAGGACGGTGCCTATGACGTGGACAAGGTGCTGCCGACAGCATTGATATGCTGCACCTGTACTCAGGTTTGTGTCCCTGCTTCAAATCCTTGGCTGAGCTAGGAGACCGTTATGGGCGGGATCGACAGGTGCGAGGTGGAAAGGCTAGGGGCACGTCCGACGGTTGTACTTTGTGCTGGGCGCCTAGCATACGAACCACTGTTGCGGTGTACTTATATAGCTCTCTACGTAGCACAGTACCAACATCGAAGCTTGAATGCTCGATTGCTCGGCACTTGTCGGTTCCATGATACTGCGACGCCGAGTGTGCCAGCTTGGGTGCAGCCTTGTCCCTTGCGTCATTTTCGTCGCGTTGGCAGGTCTTGCTGCATTGTGGTATGAATATTAACTCTCGCGACCTCTAGGGTAGTTGTGCGGGGCGATGGGACGCTCCCGCCAACTATTGTTCGCATGGTTGCTTACCTGTGCGAGCTTCACCCATGGAATTATCCAAGAAACGGAAGTAAGCAAAAAGTAGTTTTTATGCCTTTTTCTAAGCTCCAGCCTGCAAATGCACGTAACGGGGTGGTGTGCCGCGGCGCACACGTGTCACCGAGGCAGTGCCGCTGTCCCGCCATCCCCTACCTCCACCTCAAAGCGCAACGCAAGGCCAACACGCTCGCCCGCCCTACAACAAACTTAACAACATCATCACATTGAATTTTACATCATCCCATTGAATTTTACATTTGCCCCAACACCAACAGGACGGATCGCAGCCGCCAGTACCAGGAACGCTGCCCACAGTGCCAGGCCGCGGCCCGCCAGGCGCGCCCAGTCCTGGCCCCAGTATCCAGCTGCCCGCCACCCCCACAGCCCCTGCCCCGACCACCTCCGACAGCCACTCTCTGTCTGAAAGGCTTTCTCGTTTGCCCCGATTTATCCACGGCCCGTCACTGCTCACCACCTCTCCGCCAGCCCCGCCCGGGCCGCTCCCCAAGGAGCCGCTCCTCACAACGGCAGCAGTCACACCTGCGTCGGCGGCAGCCCTTGGCAGCCCCCCAGCTGACAGCAAGGCCTCCATGGCTGTGGAACGCTCTCCCATGCCCACTCCAGACCGGCAAAAGAGACCAACGCGCAAGAAGCCTAAAGGAGCAGCACGATCACCAGCACCAGCACCAGCACCTCTACCACGGGATGCCCGGGAGGCGCCAAGGACAACGCTGCAGGTCCCAGCGCGGCGGCCGAAGTCGCGGGCGTTGGCACGCCCCCGCGCGCCGCAGGGGCCAGCGCCACGTGGGCCGCAGCGTCCGGCTGGGTGGCTGCCGCTGCGTGCGCAATACCTGGTCCCGCTGATGCCATACGGTGAGAGGGGGTCCGTCGGCCGCCTGGCTTGGTGCGCTGCGTGTCCGGTGCAGGTGGCCGCGTGGCGTGGTAAGGTGTGGCCTGTGTTGCTGGTGAGGTGCTTTACCAGGGCGTCCAAGCGCCGTGGGGTCCAACATGCGTGCGAACAGCAGCTCAGTGTTGACTACCAACAGCCTGTACCGCCTGTATAAGGCGCAAAGACGTACTGCCGTACACGCATGGCTGCTGATCCCACGCTGTCTGGACCTCGCGTAATCTGTACCGTACCACCAGTCCGCCTGCTGCACGTGCCCCATGCATGCGTCGTGCCAGCCCCCATGGTGCCTGGGAATTGCAAACACTGTACGACACCGCAAGCCCCCGCCTGCTGCACGTGCCCCAGGCCCCAACAACCAGCTGGTCAGCCTCAAGGAGGTGCTCATGCTGGGCCGCCTGCTTAACCGCACAGTCATCATACCCGACATAAAGACACACTCCTCGGAGAGGGGCGGCTCCGTACCGTTCAGGATTGGCTTCAAAGAGGTACGGCCACGGGGGACACGACGGTCGCGGGGCCACAGACTTGCACGTCTGCGCACTACACTACTGCAACCCCTGCTCACGCTCTGCCCTCCTCTCTCTCCCTTCACCCATCGGCCCTTCCGGCCTTCCCCCGTTCTTCCCAACTCCTCACAATCCCAACTCAAACGTTGCCACATACGCTTTACTGTTACTTTGTTTCCCGTACCAGGTGTTTGACTTGGACCACCTGGCGATGCACTACAGTGTAGTGACGCTGGCGCAGGCGCGCGAGGCGGGGTGGAGCGGCAGGGTGGATGCCATCGTGGGCTTCGCAAAGGATTACTCCAAGGCGGTGAGGCTGCTGCCCATGCTGACACCTTGCTCAAACCCCCTTCGCCCAGCACCGCATGACGAACAACTGCCTTCATTCCCGGCTACGGCACCTGTCCTCCTCGCGGTGTACCGGTATGTGCAGCCTGCGTCTCCTTGTGCCGTACTCACCCCGCTACGGTACCGTGGTTCCTCCCCTGCTCTGCTCTGCTCTCCTTGAATGCCGCCCACCAGCTCAAAAGCGTTAAAGATCACGGCATCTCCACCACTGGCGCCGACTTCATAGATCTGGGCAGCTTCAAATGCGAGCGCAGCCTGCAGGCCACGGCCAAGGCCACGGCTGGATACCGGGTGGCCCTGCTGATGGTGTACCAGAACGTTGTGCGCAACGCCGGTGGGTGGTTGTGTGTATTAACCGTGACGTGGGTGCACCAAGGAACGCCCTGGTGCTGGTGTACCGGAACGTTGTGCCCCACGCCGAGTGGGTGGGCGGCGGTGTGTATTAGTAAGGCCTGGGTGCAACCAGGCGTACAAGGGTCGTAGCTGTGGGCGGGCGGCTTGTACGGTATTCGTTGAAGGCGGTGCACCTGACTGTGGCAATGCTCACAAACATCTTATGCTGTGTCGGCGCGTTGCCCGAACGCTTCGCCGTTGGTGGCTGTCTCCGTAGCAGCTGCAAAAAGGGCGGGCATTCTAGGGGCTTGGCGCCCAAGCGGGTCTGACAAGTGGAGCACACCAGCATGAAGCGTGGGCTTAGGCAGGGGCAGGCAAGGGTGCTTTGGTTGGGCAAGACACTGACACGCCGCGTTGTGCAAGGCGTCGAACGCTCTGCGTTGCTTGGCTCCATCAAGTGTTGCCTCGCACTCGCCGGGTCGGGCTCTCCGTTAAGACACGTGACCATGGCTGGTGCACACCACGCAGGGGGTGAACCATCCCACGAGGCCAGCATGTTGCATATGACCCTGCTGCTGTTAGCTCTGCGCACAACGCCTGCGGACGCTTTCACCCGCACAGGCCATGGCCTCCCCTTGTGGACCACCGGCGACCGCTGCCACGACGAGTACCTGGAGGTGCGTGTGGGGCTGATATGTGACAGTTTAAACCTGCTGGAAACAAAGTTGTGCTGTTGTCATGGTCTGTGGAATGTGACATGGCCTGTTACTTACCGTCCTGTTGGTGGGCGCCGGGATAGGCAGGCGTCACAAGCTGACGGTTGGTCACGCTGTGGCCTTGGTGGCGAGCTACCGCAACCGCACAACGCGGGTGATTGGACGTGTGATCCAGTGTTACACTGTGGACGTGTGTGCTGTATGGGGTGCCTGGGCGATGAAACTCCACTGACATAGGGCGCCTGGCAATATGAGGAGGACTGGTGCTCACAAACCATTGCTGTTGAAGTGGGGCCACACACATCCAGGCAAGGGGATTGCTCGAGGTTTACGTCAGGGCGGGTGGGAGCAGCAGCGAGGGAGGTGCTCTCTGAGTGGTGCCAAGCGGGCCGGCTGGGTCGCTGGCCAGCACAGCACGGTTGGGTGCGGCAAGTGCGGCTGTTGGCTACTCACATGGTACACTTGCCACGACGGGCTAACGGGCAGTACACTTGTTGTTGGGGTGGCCTGCAGGTCAGTAAGCACGTGGTCAAGAGCCCTAAGATCGTCCGCCTTGCCACCGACTTCATCGCCCGGAGGCTCAACGGCACCAAGTACGTTGCCGTACAGATACGGCCGTACCCGGATGACTGTGAGTAAGGGCTGCCGGACCGGCCTCGAAGTTGCAAGGAACCCCTCTACGGGAACACACTTTGCGGCCCGTGTCTGCCTCCGACTGGGTTGGGTGGGTACCATGCAGCATCCCCTAGACTGCGCATGTGGTTGTGTAACACCATAAGACTTGCCAAGCGCGCGTCCCCTCCTGCAGTTAGCCATTACCAGTCCTGGTAGAGCACGTGCACACGGTAAACCAACACACGGCCTCTTCTTTCCCCTCTACCAGGTGTCCAAGAGTTCCTTAAGCCGCGCTTCAACATAAAGAACGCGGGCAAGGTTTGCTCCAACGGCCACATCCTCAAGGTGTTTGTGGAGAAGACCAAAAAGGCCCTGGACGCGGCCGGCACGCGGACGCTGGTGCTGTTCTCGCCCCCCGACGTACGACACAAGCTGGTCTCCATATACGAGCAGGCGGGGATACGCCCGGTTGTGTACGACAAGAAGGACCTGCGGAAGGAGTTCAGCCACGTGTAAGGTTGCAGCCTCCACGAACAGCCGGATGAGCTGCTGGGCTGCGCACTGGGGTGTCTGTGCAGTGCATGTGCCTTCGTTTGCGCTGTGCGCATGGAGCAGGGGTGTTTGCGCTTAGGGCAGCTAGTCCCTTGTCGGTGTTGTCTGCCCGTTTGCACCTGATGCATGATGTTTACCCACACGCCCATCCGCATCCTGCTACACTCCCTTCCCATGGTGCAGCTCGAACACGCTGCTGGGCTTCGTCGAAGAGGAGATCGGCGTGCGGGCACACACGTTCATCGGGACCAAGGAGAGCAGCATCACGGGCATGATCATCCAGGTGAGCATCACCCACACTGCGTGCACAACAGACTCACCGCTTGAATGCAGACGTGGTGCAAACGCACGGGTCTGAGTCCCATACCGGCTCAGCTGTGGGTAGTAGTAAAGCGCCCTTGCTACGCCTGACGCCACTCTGCGAATCAGCCTACATGCTCGGGTGCGGCATGCCGAGTGATGCCCTGGCGGCGGATGATGGATTTGCAACACGTGCGCTGGTGAATCCTGCGTGCAGGAGCGCTTCATGCACGGCAAGGACAAGAAGTCGGCCTACAACTGGAACAAGGACGTGTGACGGCCAGGGGGCTGCACTATTGTGCATGTACGCAGCAGGGCGGGACTCGTGTGGATCTTGCTGCGTGCCTCATCGTGGGACGCCTAGGTGGCCTCGCCCACAGCGCATGACAGCACCGTTAAATGCAACCCTAGTATTGCTAAGTTGCAGTCCAGAGATTATAGGGTAGTGTTTGGGAGCGACGGTGGAAGGTGAGGCAGTAGGGTTGTACGAGGCATGAGTTCAGCTTGCGTGTATTACGTTTTCCTGTGTCCATACAGGTACTTCCTGTGGCTACTGGTATGCTCCCCTGCATTGTGACTCTGGAGGTGGACCTCGAGGGGGCCATGCAATGATCAGCACTCGTAGACCAACATGCGGCATGGTGCATTGCGGTGTGGGGTGTGACAACATGCGTTGTTATGTAGTGTAGGGTGTCGTTTCAGGCGCTGATGATAGGAGCAGGGGATAGGAGTGTGGCATGCACGTACGGCAGACACGTGCCGGTTGGTAGGTCAGGACAGGCAGAGCAAGCACCAAGGAGAGCCCATACCATGGAGCATTGTATACCGTACTGTATCAGCTCGCACAACACCGCAGTGTACTGCATACGCAAAACCGTCAAGCTGAAGGGTCCCCTGAAATCGGTATGCTGGTTACTGTTTACACTGGCGGGTAGGGTTGGCTGAAAACCGAGAACGGAAAAGCGTCTCGGTCTGTTCTACCCCTA